>Ga0208620_1000070_pt1 | contig 17232 bp, 25 predicted proteins | sample CryBogCBH24Jun08_FD_184593 | JGI IMG/M metagenome (GOLD analysis project Ga0208620, IMG submission 184593) | Freshwater microbial communities from Crystal Bog, Wisconsin, USA - CBH24Jun08 (SPAdes) | ecosystem: Environmental > Aquatic > Freshwater > Lake | place: Crystal Bog, Wisconsin, USA... | reverse complement strand
TGGAAAGATTAAACGACTTATTATCAATATGCCTCCTCGGCATACTAAGTCTGAATTTGCTTCTTACCTGTTACCTGCTTGGTATTTGGGTAAATTCCCCAATAAGAAAATTATTCAATGTTCAAACACGGCAGAACTAGCGGTTGGTTTTGGTAGAAAAGTAAGGAACTTAGTTGATGGAGATAATTATGGAAAAGTATTTCCCAATGTTAGTCTTAGGTCGGATAGTAAAGCTGCTGGTCGTTGGTCCACTAATGCTAATGGTGAGTATTTTGCTATTGGTGTTGGTGGTACAGTTACTGGTAAGGGAGCTGATTTACTCATTATTGATGATCCTCACTCAGAACAGGAAGCTGCGTTGGCAGCAGGAGATCCTGCGGTTTTTGATAAGGTTTATGAGTGGTATACGTCAGGTCCACGTCAGCGTTTACAGCCTGGTGGTTCGATTGTTGTAGTGATGACTCGCTGGTCAAAGAGGGATTTGACTGGCAAGATCTGTCAGGCGATGATTGACCGAGATGGTGATGAATGGGAGATTATCAGTCTTCCAGCGATTAAAAGGAATGAAAAACCTTTATGGCCTGAGTTTTGGAGTTATGATGAATTATGTAAACTGAGGATTGAATTACCTTTATCGAAGTGGCAAGCTCAGTATCAGCAGGATCCAACAAGTGAAGAAGGTGCGATTGTAAAACGAGAATGGTGGGGAGTCTGGGAAAAGGAGACACCACCGCCATGTCATTATATAATTCAGTCATGGGATACGGCATTTACGAAAAGTGAGCGAGCCGACTATTCAGCTTGTACAACTTGGGGAGTATTTTATTTAAATGAAAACGAGCAAGACCCACATATTATTTTATTGGATGCGCTTAAAGAACGTATGGAGTTCCCCACTCTTAAAGAGAGAGCACTCGAGATGTACAAGGATTGGCAACCTGACAGCTTTATTGTTGAAGCGAAAGCGTCTGGTGCTCCCCTTATATTTGAGCTTAGACGAATGGGAATACCTGTTCAAGAGTTTACACCGACTAGGGGAAACGATAAAATATCTAGGGTTAATAGCGTATCAGATTTGTTTGCTAGTGGTAAGGTATGGGCACCAAGAAAAAGATGGGCTGAAGAAGTCGTAGAAGAGCTGGCAGCATTTCCAAACTCAGATCACGATGACTTGGTAGACTCAAGCACACAAGCTTTGTTAAGATTCAGAAGAGGTGGATTTATCACTTTACAAAGTGATGAGCCAGATGAGCCTAGAGAATTTAGGCGTAAACGTGCATATTATTAAGGATTCGTATGTCAATAGATAAAGCCATGTATCAAGCTCCACAAGGTTTAGCAGCCATCGATGGACCAGATGTTGAAATTGAGATTGTCGATCCAGAAGAAATCGACCTTAAGATGGATGGTGTAGAAATTAAAATTGGTGGCGAGTCAATGGAAGATTTTGATGCTAATTTGGCAGAATACGTTCCTGAATCTGTTTTAACGCAAATCGTTGGTGATCTCATGGGAGATTTTCAATCGGACATTGATTCTCGTAAAGACTGGATACAGACTTATGTGGATGGCTTAGAGTTACTCGGACTCAAGATTGAAGAACGCTCTGAACCATGGGAAGGTGCTTGTGGAGTTTACCATCCTGTATTGGCAGAAGCGGTCATTAAGTTTCAGTCTGAAACGATTATGGAAACCTTTCCAGCCAGTGGTCCTGTCAAGGGTGAGATAGTTGGTAAAGAAACCCAAGATAAAAAAGATGCGATGAATAGAGTGGTGGAAGATATGAACCATCAACTTGTAGATGTTATGCAAGAATATCGCCCAGAACATGAACGTATGCTTTGGGGAGTAGGACTTTCAGGTAACGGATTTAAGAAAGTTTATGTAGATCCAACGCTAGATCGTCAGGTATCGATGTATATTCCAGCAGAAGACTTGGTGGTGCCCTATGGTGCAAGTAGTCTTGAGGCGGCTGAACGCATTACCCATGTGATGCGTAAGACTGAAAGTGAAATGAATCACTTGATGTATGCAGGATTTTACAGGGATATTAGTTTAGGAACGCCAGATAATATTTTAGATGAAGTAGAAAAGAAGATTGCGGAGAAATTAGGATTTAGAGCAACAACAGATGACAGGTTTAAGATTTTAGAAATGCATGTGCATTTAGATTTGCCTGGCTTTGAACATAAAGATAAAGCAGGAGCAGAGACTGGAATTGCTCTTCCGTATGTTGTAACGATTGAAAAAGCCAATGGAACGATATTGGCAATCCGCAGAAATTGGAGAGAGCATGACAAAACACACCAAAAAAGACAACATTTTGTTCATTATGGTTATATTCCTGGCTTTGGTTTTTACCACTTTGGGCTTATACACCTTATTGGAGCTTTTGCCAAGTCTGGAACTTCTATTTTAAGACAGTTAGTTGATGCAGGATCGCTGTCCAATCTTCCTGGAGGATTCAAAACTCGTGGATTACGAGTTAAAGGTGATGATACTCCGATAGCTCCAGGTGAATTTAGAGACGTAGACGTACCATCTGGCACGATGAAAGACAACATCATGCCCTTGCCGTACAAAGAACCAAGCCAAACATTGATGGCATTGCTCAATCAGATCGTAGAAGAAGGTAGAAGGTTTGCTTCTAGTGGCGATTTGAAGGCAAGTGATATGAGTAGCCAGTCACCAGTCGGTACAACGCTGGCAATTTTGGAAAGAACCTTAAAAGTCATGAGTGCGATACAAGCTCGTATCCACTATTCAATGAAACAAGAGTTCAAATTACTTAAAGAAATCATTGCTGACTACGCTCCAGAAGATTATTCCTTTGAACCTGATACTGGAGACCGCAAAGCTCGTAGATCTGACTACGAAATGGTCAATATTATCCCTGTAAGTGATCCTAATGCGGCTACCATGAGCCAAAAAGTAGTGCAATATCAGGCAGTTTTACAACTTTCACAGACTGCACCCCAGCTTTATAACTTACCTTATCTGCATAGACAGATGTTAGAGGTTATTGGTATTAAAAATGCAGAAAAACTGGTTCCAATGCAAGAAGATATGAAGCCAACGGACCCTATTACAGAGAATATGAACGCTTTAAAGAATAAACCACTTAAAGCTTTCATGTATCAAGACCACCAAGCCCATATTCAGATCCATATGGCTGCATTAAATGATCCAAAAATCAAACAAGTCATTGGTCAAAACCCACAAGCACCACAAATTATGCAAGCTTTACAGTCACATATTACCGAGCACGTTGGAATGGAATATATGAGACAGATGCAACAGCAAATGGGTATCCAAATTCCTTATTCTGACAATGAAGATGACAATATTAAGTTAACACCAGAACAAGAAATGCAAATTACGCGCATGGCTGTACCAGCTGCACAGAATATTTTGGGTCAAAATCAAACAGCTCAAGCTGCACAACAAGCTCAACAAGCTGCACAGGATCCAATTATTCAGATGCAGATGAAAGAATTACAGTTAAAGGCACAAGAAATTGATATTAAGCAGAAGAAGATGCAGATTGATGCGGCTAAAGGTGCTGATCAGATTGAAATTGAAAAAATGCGTATTGCAGCCCAAAAAGAAATTGCTGGTATGCAGATTGGAGCAAAAACAAGATCTGATAGAGAGTCTTTAGAAGCCAAACAACAATTAGAAGGTATGAAGTTAGGTCATCAAATTGGCAATGCAAAAGCCCAAATGAATCAACAACGCCAAAGTCAAAAACTTCAGGTAACAGCTGATTTATATAAAAACGCTAAACAACTTAAAAAAAAGGAAACTAAATGAAAGAAAAAATACTCGATCATCTTCTCAAACAGGTAGATGACAAAGTAAAGATTCTTGAAGAAGCTCTGGGAATCGGTGAAGCCAAAGACTATGCCGATTACCAAAGAATGTGTGGTGAGATTCATGGTCTGCTCACTGTGCGTAGAAATATCATAGACCTTAAATCAAGACTGGAGAATTTCGATGACTGAAATACTAATCGGCTCAAATACCGATGATGTGACAACTCTGCCTCAAACAGCAGAAGAAAAAGCAAAACAATTACCTGAACCAATGGGTTATCGCATGTTGGTAGCAATACCAGATGCAGAAAAAGAACATAGTGGTGGAATTCTAAAAGCAGACCAAACTCTGCACATGGAAGAAGTCTTATCTACTGTATTTTTTGTTTTAAAAATGGGACCTGATTGTTATCAAGACGAAAAGCGTTTCCCAAATGGTCCGTGGTGTAAAGTCGGTGACTTTGTTCTAGCCAGACCCAATACTGGCACTCGCCTAAAGATTCATGGCAGAGAATTCCGATTAATCAATGATGATTCTGTCGAGGCAGTAGTAGATGATCCTCGTGGAATTACAAGAGCTTAAGGAGAACACAATGGCTGAATTTGAAAAACAAGACTTTTCGTTTTTAAGTGAAGATATTGAAGATGAAAAAGTTGAAATCGAAGTTGTCGATGATACTCCAGAGGAAGATCGGATTAATGCTACACCGATGCCAAAAGAAATCGTTGATGAATTTGAAGCTGATGATTTAGAGTCTTATTCTAAAGAAGCTAAACAACGTATTCTTCAAGCAAAGAAACTGTTAAATGACGAGCGTAGAGCGAAAGAAGCAGCTTTAAGGGAAAACGAAGAAGCTATTCGTCTTGCTAATACCATTATTAATGAAAACAAGATTTTAAAAAGTCGACTTTCTGATGGTGAAAAAGTCTATGTTAGTACGGCTAAAGAGAAATTAGCCTCTGACTTAGATAAAGCAAGAAGAGAATATAAAGAAGCGTATGACTCTGGTGATGCTGAAAGATTGGTTGAAGCTCAAGAGCGATTAACAGAAGTGCAGTTTAAAGCTCAAGAGATGGAAAGATATCGCCCACAATACGATGAAAATGCTTTACAATCATCTGTAAATGAGGTACAAATACCTCAAGAGAAAGACCAACCTGCACGATTGGACTCAAAAACCCAAGCGTGGCTTGACAAAAACAAGTGGTATGGTACTGATGATGATATGAGTTTTCTCGCTATGGGCATACATAAGCGACTGGAAAGAGAAGGAATTCCATTAGGTTCCGATCACTACTGGTCTACTATTGATGCAGAAATGAGAAAACGATTCCCTGACAAGTTTGGGGAAGTAGAGACCAAAACCTCTACAACAACTCGCAAAAGCACGGTAGTTGCACCAGCAACGAGATCTACCTCTTCAAAAAAGATTACTTTAAGTACTCGACAACTGGATCTGTGTAAGAAATTAAAAATTTCTCCAGAACAATATTTTAATGAATTTGTAAAATCGGAGTCCCAAAATGGCTGAACAAAATCGTAATAACCGTGAAATAGAAACTAGACAACAAACTGTGAGACCAATGGCTTGGAGACCTCCAGAGTTGTTACCTGAACCAGACAAGCAAGCAGGATTTGCTTATCGCTGGGTTAGGGTTTCGATGCTTAACAACGCTGACCCTCGTAATCTCTCTTCAAAATTGAGAGAAGGCTGGGAACCAGTCAGAGCTGAAGAGCAACCGAAATATGGCATGTTAACTGATCCTGATAGTCGATACAAAGACAATATTGAGATTGGTGGTTTATTACTCTGCAAGATACCTGAAGAGTTTGTACAGGCGAGATTTGATTATGAGGCAAATCAAACCCAGGCGAATGCAGATGCAGTAGATAATAGTTTTTTAAGGCAAAGCGACTCTCGTATGCCTCTGTTCCAAGAACGGAAGTCTACGGTTAGTTTTGGAAATCGTTCATAATTTTAGGAGAATTATATGGCTTATCCTACAGTAGCAGCCCCTTATGGGCTAAAGCCAGTTAACCTCATTGGTGGTCGTGTATATGCGGGTTCTACTCGTATGTTCCCAATTACCAACGGTTATAATACTAGTATGTTCAACGGTGACGTTGTGCAAATTGGTACATCGGCTAATATCGGTAATATTATTGCTTCAACAATGACTTATAACCAGTCTTCAGCAGTAGCTGGAACTATTGGTGTTTTTGTCGGTTGTGAATATGCAACAACAGGTGGTCCTATTTATGGTAAAAACCGTTATCAATTCTGGAATGCAAGTACATCTGCTCCTGATGCGATTGGTTATGTCGTAGATGATCCACAAGCAGTTTTCCAAGCAGTTTGTTTGTCTAACCCAGCTGGTACTGGTGGTTCTACAACCATTCAATACCTCAACCCAGCTTTTGTTGGTTCTAATGCTTATTACATTGGTGCCGCTGCTGGTAACACTGGTTCGACAACTACTGGTGATTCTTCTGCTGGTATTGCGATTTCTGCCGCTGCCACAAGCACTTCAGCAATCACTCCGTTGACTACATCTGCACCTTTCCGTATCGTTCAGGTTGTCCCTGCTTCAGCTGTTACTGTGACACAAAATGCTACTACATCTAGCACAACTGTTACTTTATCTGCTGCTAACAGCGCAATTCTGCCTGGTATGGTTATTTCTGGTCCTGGTATTGCTTCAGGCTCAAATACCTATGTAACAACTGTAAACGGCACCACCGTAACTATCAATACAGCGGTAACAACTGCTCAATCGACAGCTACAGGTTTTTCATTCACTGGCTACCCAGAAGCATTAGTGGCGTGGAACTTCGGTTACCACAGTTACTTCAATGCAACTGGTGTTTAATTAAGGAGCATTTAAATGGCTATTTCTCGTGCACAACTATTAAAAGAGCTATTACCTGGATTAAACGCTTTGTTTGGTCTTGAATATGCTCGTTACGGTGAAGAACATAAAGAAGTTTATGAAATCGAAACTTCTGAGCGTTCTTTTGAAGAAGAAACAAAACTGTCAGGATTCTCAGCTGCTCCAGTCAAAAACGAAGGTCAAGCCATCGCTTATGACAACGGACAAGAGGCTTGGACAGCTCGTTATAACCACGAAACTATCGCTCTTGGTTTCAGCTTAACTGAAGAGGCAATCGAAGATAACTTGTACGATTCTCTCTCTGGTCGCTATACCAAAGCTTTGGCTCGTGCAATGGCTTACACCAAGCAAGTTAAAGCTGCTGCGGTATTAAACAACGGTTTCAATAGCCAGTTCACTTATGGTGACGGACAACCTTTGTTCTCTACTGCACACCCATTAATCTCTGGTGGTACGAACGCCAATACTCCATCAACTCCTGCTGACTTGAACGAAACTGCGCTTGAAAACGCTGTTATTCAGATCGCTGCATGGACTGATGAGCGTGGCTTGTTAATCGCTGCAAAACCGAAGAAGTTGATTGTTCCACCTGCACTCCAGTTCGTAGCAACTCGTTTGTTAGATACTGAACTCCGTGTTGGTACAAACAACAATGACATCAATGCAATTAAGAACAACGGTTCTGTTCCAGAAGGTTATGCAATTAACCACTTCTTGACAGCAACTAACGCATGGTTCTTGACTACTGATGTTCCTAACGGTTTGAAGATGTTCGTAAGAACACCTTTACAGAACTCCATGGATGGTGATTTCGATACTGGTAACGTACGTTACAAGTCTCGTGAACGTTATTCTTTTGGTGTATCTGATCCATTAGGTATCTACGGTTCTTACTAAGGTTATTTCCTTTGTGAGAGGACTTATCCCCAGCTTAAAAACTGGGGATTTTTTTATAAAAAAGATTGCACAAATTTATAGAAGTAGTAAACTAATAACTACTGGGTGATCAACTATTCCACTACTGCCCCAGCAGACAATGCAATGATCGGAATAGTTACTTTTGCATAAGGAGACCATTATGGGTCGTAGTACATTTGATGGACCAATTTTATCTGGTGACAATCGTTTTGGACCAGTTCGTGATGTCGGTTATACTGACCTCGTTCAAACTGCTCTTTTAGATTTTTCCGTAACATCAGCTGGAACTAACTTTGGAGGTAGTTCAGGTAACTTTGTTGCCTCAAACAATATCCCAAATAGTGTAGCAACTATTTATAAACCACAAGCTGGTGTATATAGCACAAACGGACCAACGGTAGCAACAGCCCCTACAGCGGATGCAACAACTCTTGTATATCGTGGCGCAGTATTCTATCTGCCGTATTCTTGCAATATCACTGACGTTATCCTTGATATTGGTACAGTTCCTAAAGATTCAGCTGGTACACCTTTAGCGGTAACTGCAATTCAGCCATATGTTTCTAATAACTTTGCAACTTCTACTGGTGTTTACGCAACTTTTGCTAACATCTCTAGCCCAGCTGCACAGCGTTATACAGCGACATTTGTTGGTTCACAGTTAACCAATAGCAACGCTACTTTGCAAGATTTTCAAAATTTACAACCTGGCACACAACCTTCATGGTTTAGCCAAGTAGTTGTAACTTTGGGTATGACTACATCTGTTGCTGGTCTATCTTCTGGTCAAGTTGAAATAACAATTCGCTACAACCAAAATGATATGAACATTGGTACAAGTACAACTTACCCATACGGTAACTTTGACTAATTGATCCGAGGGGCTTTGGCCCCTTTTTAAAACTTAGGAGATTAATATGGCACAAAGCCCAAATGGAATTCCAAGTACCAATAATTCGGTAATGTCTATCACTCGTTCTGCGAGAACAGAGCCATTTGATTTACAAGTTTCTCGTGGTCAGATTGCTGGGCATCAAACATTAAGTTTGTTTGGATATCAATCTGCAGTAGGTAATACGCAAATTCCTGTTTGGGAAAATGCTACTACTTATACATACCCAGTTTCAGCTGCAACAGTTACTGTAGCTAGTTCTTCAACAGCCGATGTAGCTCCAGCAGCCGTACAAATTAATGGACTTGATGCAAACTTTAATCCTATATCTGAAATAATTGTTTTAACTGGTCAAACAGGCGTTGTCAGTTCTAACAAATATTTGCGTGTAAACAGCATGCTTATGGTTGGAGTTGCTTCTGGTCAGACTTCAAATGCTGGAACAATTACAGCTAAAAATGCTGGTGCAACTGCTACTTATGCACAGATTAATACTGGCATTGGTAAGTCACAAAGCACAATCTATACCGTGCCAGCAGGTTTTTCATTTTATTTAGATTTTGCAGAAGTAAATACATCAAATAGCTACACATCATCAAACATTGTTACTTATTCTGTACAAGCAATTAATAACGTAACTGGCGTGAAATTAAATGTGTTACAACAACCATTTGTTTCTATTTACACAGCCAATAGATCTTCTGATCCATTTATTTATATAGAAAAAACGGACATTCAATGGCAGTTAGTAACAAGTACAGCAACAACCATTGCCGCTGGAGTTATTATTGCTGGCAAATTAATTTCTAATGGTATCTAATCATGGCTACGACACCAGCTTGGCAACGTAAAGAAGGTAAAAATCCTAGTGGTGGTTTGAATGCCAAAGGAAGAGCTTCTTATAACAAAGAGCATGGTGCACATTTAAAAGCTCCACAACCAGAAGGTGGATCACGGAAAAAATCTTTCTGTGCTCGCATGGAAGGAATGAAAAAGCGTTTAACAAGTTCTGAAACTGCAAATGATCCTAATTCAAGAATTAATAAAAGTTTAAGGAAATGGAAATGTTAACTGATGCAATTATGCCCTTTTGGAATGCAATATTAACTATACTTATTGCAATAGTAGGATTTATAATGAAAGAAAAATTTCATGAGTTAGATAGGTTAAATATTTTATTAAACAAAACCCGTGAAGAAGTTGCTCGTGATACAGTGACTCAAGCTGAATTAAGTAAAATTATGGACCATATCGATTCAAGATTTAATCGTTTGGAAGATAAAATTAACGAATTAATACGAGGTAGTAATGCCAAGTAAGAGTAAAAAACAACATGATTTTATGGAGGCAATAGCCCATTCCAAGGCGTTTGCTGATAAGGTTCACATTCCACAAAAAGTGGGACGTGATTTTGTAGAAGCCGATAAAGGCAAACATTTTAAAAAAGGTGGAATCAATATGGCAACGATGAAAAAACGTAGTGTGAACCCAGCGATGGCAATGATGGCAGCAAGAGCTATGCCAACTCCATCAATGGCTCCTCCAGCAGCTCCAACTGGTGCTCCAATGGGTGGCGGAATGAAACATGGTGGCTTATCTAAAGAACATCATAAACATTTAGCTCATCACCATTTAGCGATGGCAGAACATCATATGGCGCAACATGAAGGTCATCACACTAAAAAAATGGCTCATGGTGGCATGGCTCATCACGAAAAAGAAAAAGCGCATGAAATGAAACAAGCTAAAGAATTACGTCACTTGGCTTCTGAAGAAGAACATGAAGCTAAAATGATGAAGCATGGTGGTAAAGCTCACATGAAGAAAATGGCTCACGGTGGTAAAACTGAGTCAATGGGTCCTCGCACCATGAAAGAAGACATTGAAAAAGGTTCTAACAAACATGGTCGTTTTGGTGAGTCTAAAGTTGAAAAAAGTGGTCACACAGAAGATCGTCATCCTAAGATGAAAGGTAATACTATTGGAGATGGTCCATTAGTCAATACTAAAAAACATGGTGGTCATGTAAAGAAAATGGCTCATGGTGGATCTACATCACATCGTGCTGATGGTATTGCACAACGTGGTCATACTAAGACTAAATATTGTTAAGGAGAAGTTTATGAAACCACATTTAACCAAAGAACACGAAGAACCAATGTCAGGACCAGATATGAAGCGTCATGATGAGTTCATTTCTGAGCATGAGACTGAATCTCATAAGCACCATAAGCATCATTTTAAAAAACATGCAGAACATCATCACCATCACATGGATCATGTTGAAAAAATGTGCTGGGGTGGCAAGGCTCACAAATGAGATCCAGTCGTGGTATGGGAGCTATGAACCCATCCAAGATGCCAACTAAAAAGGTTATTCACAGAAAGGATAACCCTGATGCTGTTGCTATGTATGCAAAAGGTGGCGAGGTATGGGATAAGCCAAGACCAAAAGGTTTAGGCAAACCAAAGAAATTAAGTTCTGCAAAAAAAGCATCAGCAAAAGCGATGGCTAAAGCTGCTGGTAGACCTTATCCAAATTTAGTTGATAACATGAGAGCTGCGAGGAAAAAATGAATCTATTTGAAAAAGCAATTTATTTTGCAAAAAGTGTAGGATATTCTGTAGAAAGTGAAGAACATAAATTAATTAATGAGTTTATTTCTTATTTAGGTAGCTCAAAAGTAGTTTCTGAGTTTTCAGATTCTCCTGTAGTTGCTCAGTTTGCTGCTGCTATTGCACCACAAATTGATCCTACTCCTGTTGTAATTGCTCCTCCACCTGTTTTAGAAACACCAGAAAGCGTAACTGTTAATGTTGAAGAATCAGTTTCTACAACTGTTACTACTCCAATTAACCCTGAACAAAATGTTGTGAGTTAATTATGGCTGAAAAATGGATACAGAACGCAATACACAGAGCTGGTGCGTTGCGTAAATCTTTGGGCGTTAAAGAAGGACATACGATTCCAGAGAAAAAGCTCGAAGCAGCTGCTAAGAAACCTGGCAAGTTAGGACAACGTGCAAGATTAGCAGAGACATTAAGAAAATTGCATAAATGACAACGACAGGCACCTCCGTATTTGATTTAAATATGAATGAACTCATTGAAGAGGCATTCGAACGGTGCGGTGCTGAGTTAAGAAGTGGTTATGATTTTAGAACTGCTAGAAGATCATTAAATATTTTATCGGTAGAATGGGCAAATCGAGGTATTAATTTATGGACTGTTGAAGAAGGTCAGATACCTTTAAACACAGGTCAAATTACTTATCCTTTACCAATTGATACGATTGATCTTTTAAGCCAAGTGATTCGTACTGGCACATTGCAAAACCAAATTGATATTAATATCAGTCGCATATCAGAAGATACTTATTCAACATTGCCCAATAAACTGGCACAAGGTAGACCAATTCAAGTATGGATTAATCGTCAATCTGGACAGACACAACCAACAACATATACGTTAGTTGGAAATGGATCTAATGGTAATGGTGGAATCTCTGCAACAGATACCAATATTCAATTAAGTCCAAACGATTTAACAGGATTAGCTGCAACTGGATATATTAAGATAGATAATGAAATTATTTATTATCCAAACGTCTCTACAACGTCTCCATACCTTTTAAATTGCTATCGTGGACAAGCAGGTACAACTGCAACAACTCATGCCTATAACGCCCCTATAAGCGTTACAAATCTACCTTGTATTAACGTCTGGCCAACACCTAACTCACCAGGGAATCAGTATACATTTGTCTATTGGAGATTGCGTAGAATGCAAGATGCTGGAACTGGTGCGGCAACCAATGACATACCATTTAGATTTATATCTTGTTTAGTTGCTGGACTAGCTTATTATTTATCACAAAAAATACATGGAGTTGATCCTGCTCGTATAGCGATGTTAAAAGCTGATTACATGGAACAATGGACATTAGCATCTGAAGAAGACAGAGAGAAGGCTTCTATTCGTTTTGTTCCAAGAATGGGATTTTATGGTGGAGCAGGTAGATAATGCCAAACAAATATTCATCTGGCAAATGGGCAATTGCCGAATGTGACCGATGTGGTCAACGATATTTGCTGAAGGAATTAAAAAAAGAAATTATTAAAACTAAGTTATTTAATATTAAAGTTTGTCCTGAGTGTTGGGATCCAGATCACCCACAGTTAAGTATAGGTTTATATCCTGTGAATGATCCACAGGCGGTGCGTGAACCAAGACCAGATGTGAGCTATCAGGCAAGCGGAACAACTGGACTGTTTACTAATCCCTATGATCCAAATGTAAATAATGTAGACAATCTTGGTTATGTAAATGATGGTAGTAGACAAACGCAATGGGGTTGGAATCCAGTTGGTGGGGCTAGTTATTTTACAGATGGATTTGTTCCCAACGACTTGAATTTAGTGATTACAATAGGTAAAGTAACAATATTAACAACTTAGGAGTTAACATGGACAAGAAACAAGTGGTAAAGATTGCTGATAAAGAAGCTGCAAAAGAAGTTCATAAACACGAACATCATATGCACAAAGGTAAACCAGTTACCAAAATGGCTAAAGGCGGTGTAACAAGCAAGGCGATGAAAGCCGTAGGTCGCAATTTGGCTCGTGCTCACAATCAAAAAGCAGGGAGCAAATAATGGCTACTCAAGTTAAACCGACTACTAAAAATAGTCCAAAAATTACCATTGGTAAAAACAAGTTTGCTGAACCAGCAGAAGTATATGCCAATCCACATACCAATAAAGAAAAGCATATTACTGGTCAAGAAGTGATGGATCGTGGCGAATTTGCACATACAAAATCTGCCAAAGATGCTGAATTGACTGATCCAGTTTATGGTGGTGTTGGTTATGGACAATCTAAATTAAAAACATCTGGCATACAAATGCGTGGAACAGGAGCGGCAACTAAAGGAAAAATGAGTAGAGGACCCATGGCGTGAACTACCAACAGTTATATAACACGATACAAGCGTATGCTCAAAACTATGAGTCTACGTTTGTTACATATATTCCTACGTTTATTATGGAGTGTGAAGAGCGTGTTTATAATTCAGTTCAATTTCCATCATTGCGTAAAAATGTAACAGGTTTATCAACAGCTTCTAATCCTTATTTGTCTTTACCAAATGATTATTTATCTACGTTTTCCCTTGCAATTATTGATCCAACTACAGGCGCATATTCTTATTTATTAAATAAAGACGTAAACTTTATTCGTGAATCTTTTCCTATACCATCTGTAACTGGTACACCAACACATTATGCTTTGTTTGGTAATCAGTATTTAAATCCTAATGAGCTTTCTTTTATTTTAGGACCAACACCAGATCAAAATTATCCAGTAGAGATGCATTATTTTTATTATCCACCTTCTATTGTGCAAGGTATTATTACTTCAATTACTTTAACTACAGCTGGCGCAAATTACATTCCAGGATTTTACCCAAATGTACCATTTCAATATTATTCTACTAGTGGAAACCAATCAGGCGTAAACGGATATGGTGATGTATTAGTTAGTAATAGTGGAACAATTACTTCTGTTTATTTACAGAACGGTGGAAGTTTTTACAATACAAATGATGTTTTAACAGTGAATACTTCTTATTTAGGAAATAGTTCTGCGGGTTCAGGATTTAATTTTACGGTGACTTCTATTAATAATTCTAATGGACAAAGTTGGTTAGGTGATAACTTTGATCCAGTTCTTTTGTACGGATCTATGCGTGAAGCAATGATTTTTATGAAAGGTGAACAAGATATGGTGACTTATTATGAACAAAAATATCAAGAAGCTCTTCAATTAGCAATTCGTCTTGGCAATGGTATGGAACGTGGCGATGCGTACAGGGATGGCCAAACTAAACTTAATACTAATCTTAAAGGTAATGTTGTTTCATGATAGTTCAAACTTCCTGCACAGTTTTTCAACAAAACCTTTTAAGTGGTTTAGAGAACTTTACTGCAACCAGCCCATACACTTACAAAATTGCTTTGTATAATGCCAACGCTAATTTAGGGCAATCAACTACGTCTTATACTTCGGTTAATGAAGTAGTAGGAACAGGATATATGGCTGGTGGACAAACATTAACAATTTCAACATATCCAACACAAAATTCACAATACAATGTAAGTTATGTATCATTTAATAATGCGGTTTGGAGTCCTGCATCATTTACTTGTAGAGGTGCTTTAGTCTACAATGCAACTACAGGTGCGGCATGTTTTGTGTTGAATTTTGGATCAGATAAAATTTGTACTACAAGCTTTACAGTGCAGTTTCCGACAGCAACATATAACAGTGCCATATTAACTATTGGTACCAACACAAGTAGTATTAATTATAGTAGCCCAGATTAGGAGAAATTATGCAAAATGAAATATCAGGCTTCGGTGACAATGCCGTAGCAACTTTACAAGCCAATGTAGTTATCCCTGAAGGAATGGGCATTGAAGGTTATTGGAAGGCTGAGTGCCGTGATGCACAAGGTAATCTTAAATGGTCAGAAGAGTTCCCTAATTTAGTTGTTGCTGTTGGTAAACAATTAATGCTAGATACTTTACTTAGAGGTTCTTCTTATTCAGTTACTGGACCATATCTCGGTTTAACTAACGCTACATTGACACCCGCTGCAACAGACACTATGACTACGTTAGTTGGTGGTAGTAAAGAGTTTATTAACTATACAGTTGGCGGTTCTGCGGTTCGTGGAACAGCGGTATTTGCGGCTTCAACTTCAACAGGTACAACTCCATCAAACGTAACTTCTTCTACAGCAACAGCGATTACTTACACTATTACAGGTGCTGGTGGTACAGTTTATGGATGTTTCTTAGTTTTAGGTTCTGGTGCAGTAAATACACAGAGTAATACTGGTGGAACTTTGTATTCTGAAGGTAATTTTTCAGTCGCTAAAGCCGTTACTGCTGGTGATACAGTTTCCGTAACTTATAGTACAACCGCAACGAGTTAATAAATGGCACTTCAGTTAGGCGATCGTATACAACAAAGCGGTAGTGCAAATACTACTGTTAGTTTTACTTTGTCTTCAACTGTTGCGGGGTTTCAATCTTTTTCAGCCGTAATTTCTACAGGAAATACTGTTTATTATAGTTCTTCAGATGGAACCAACTGGGAAGTAGGAATTGGGACATTAACCAACTCTACAACCCTTACAAGAACAACTATTCTATCCTCAAGCAATTCGGGAGCGGCAGTAAGTACTTTTGGTTCTTCTGTAAATGTTTGGTGTGATTACCCATCAGAAGTTGCAGTATATTCAAGCAATAACCCAGGCACAGCAGGTCAAGTTTTAACTTCTAATGGTACAGGTGTTGCTCCTAGTTGGGGTTCAGTATATGGCGCATATACAAGAACTTCTGTAACAGCATCTGCATCACAGACTACTTTTAGCGTAACTTATACTGTTGGATATATAGAAGTGTTTTTAAATGGAGTGTTACTAAATAGTGCTGACTATACTGCTTCAAATGGCACTTCCGTTGTATTAGCTGTTGCAGCGAATGCTGGTGATATTGTTGAATTTATTGCTTATTCTACATCTACAATACAAACTCCAGCAGGTTCTAATACACAAGTTCAGTACAATAATAGCGGTGCATTAGGAGCATCTTCAGCATTTACATTTACAGGAAATGACCTTAATATTCCTTTTGGGCCAGCAAATGCTGCTACAAGTTCTGCTAATATATCATTAGCTCTTTCTATGATTGCTTAATATGGCTATTAATTATAAATCGGCACAAGCAGCAAACGTAACGACTAGCACAACAGTCTATAATCCAACTGCATCTGGTGTTCAGGCTACTATGATTGGTTGTATGATCGCTAATAAAACAGGTTCACAAGTAACTACTTCTGTGACTTTAAATAGTGGTTCTGTAACAACAAATATTGCTTATAATGTGCAAATACCAGCGGGTTATGCTCTAGATGTAATTCAGTCCGCTAAGATTGTAGTTCCACAAAATTATATTGTAGCGGTATCAGCCACGGGTGCAGTGGATGTAACTATTTCTTCTATAGAGGTTAGTTAATGACATATCTAGGACCTAACACAAGTAGAACCCAAGATGGTAGTGGTAATAATATTACCTCGATTAATGATAATGCTGGACAGATGGGTTTATCAGTAGCCTTAGCAGCAACTAACTTTGCACTATCTACAAACAATACAACAACTGCACAATTAGCACCTAACGCAACATTTACAGGTGCAATTGAAACTATTTATTTTCAACAGAATATTTCATTACTGTTGACTTCTGATCAGCCTGGTATCTTAGTTTTAAACCAATATATTGACGCTGCTGGATTACAAAAAGCAAGTTCATGGGTTTATAACATAACTGCTAATATGGGATTCAGTCGATCGTTTGCTGCGAATGGTAACTACTTTAACTTAGTATTTACAAATACAGGCCCAGCAACTACAACCAACTTAGCAATTAATACTGCTTATGGTACGATTCCAGACGTTACAAACTTAGGTAATTTAGCCACATCTTTAAACGAAATTAACGGAACAGCGATTACTGCTGGTCAATCAAAATCAGCAAATAGCGTTCCTGTCGTTATTGCAAGTGATCAGAATAGCTTATCAACAACTGATACAACATTAGCAGCTGCACAGACAACTGATGGTTCAATCAGTACATTTATATCAGGAGAC
>Ga0208620_1000069_pt1 | contig 17324 bp, 21 predicted proteins | sample CryBogCBH24Jun08_FD_184593 | JGI IMG/M metagenome (GOLD analysis project Ga0208620, IMG submission 184593) | Freshwater microbial communities from Crystal Bog, Wisconsin, USA - CBH24Jun08 (SPAdes) | ecosystem: Environmental > Aquatic > Freshwater > Lake | place: Crystal Bog, Wisconsin, USA... | reverse complement strand
GACTTGTCGGGCAGGTTTTTCATGAGTTCAAGGCAGTCGCCATGATGAAGAGTGAGCGTCATTACTTATGATTGAGAGAATGTCCTGACGACTCTGAACCCGACGATGGACGGCGCGGCCGCATAAACTTTGCGAGTTCGGGACATTTGCTCTTCACCAAATGGTCTATCATCATCTGCTTGGTCATCAGGTGAAGTTTGCGACCACGGAGCATGGGACACGCTGCCTTCTGGATCGCTTCGTAGATTTGCTCCTTTGTCATGGCTTCCAGTTCAGGGGTCGGTTCCATTTGTGTCTAATCCACATTTTCCTTCTTGGCCTTCCGTGACTCACGAATCTTCGCCATGAAATCACGGGCCTCCTGACTGCCCTTGATGAGACGACCCATCGCGACCTTCTCTGCACCCTTCTCGACATCCTTCTTCATCACCGACGCGGGTGCCTTGTTCTCCACACCCTGAATGGCGGGTTTGCTGCTGACCCGACCGGGCGTGGGCAGTTCCTTCGCAGGAACCTTGCTCGGCTTGGACTCGGCAACAATCTGCTTCACCACCTTCTTCTCCTCGGGGCGCACCGCCGTCTTCAACGATCCCGTCGCGGCGATGCGATCCATCTCGGCCAGAAGGACATGGCGCGGCATCTTGCCAACAGGGGTGTGGTGCTGCTTGTGTGCCTCGCGTACCACCTTACGGAGTTCAGACAGTTTCATCTTCGCATAGTCGTTGTCGCTCATTTTTGTTTAGAACCACAGAGAACTTCTTTTACGATTGACCGCTCGTCATCCAGTCAAAGGTGAGTGTGCCTGATGTTCCACCCGTCCAGTACAGAGTGAAGTTGCCACCATCGACTCTGCTGACGCTTGTGCTGATGGCATACGGACCTGTCGCGTTCGTGATGAACACCTGATACGATGTGGATGAATATGGCACTGGGATCGCAATGTTTGAACTGCCCGTGGCTGATGCACCCGAGTAGGTCACCGTTCCCGACTGAATCACAGGCGCAGGGACGGGCGTGGTCGAGAGGACGCGGTTGAGTACGCCATAGGTGTAGATGTTGGGTGCTTGGAGTGAAACCGCATTTGATGATGAAAGGTATAGTGGTCCTCCTGTCGACATGTTAATCTGATGATACGGCGTTGATGCACCCCCGCTATTGAGAAGCAGTTGACCGGATGAGGTGATGGTTACATTGCTTCCACTCGGGTAGGTTGGAGTTCCCGTGCCGTTCGTGATGTTGATGCCTCCGCCCGCAGTCAGTGTCATACCTCCCGAGGATTGCGTATTGATGAATCCAGACGAGTTGCTGATGAGGAGACCCTGTGCGGGTAGAGTACCCGTGGCCGCCAAGAGTTGAGCGACATTGCTGATGTAGTTCTGTGCCATGTTAATCGTCGCAGACACTGGGTTGGATACAAACCCACTTCCGTTGATTGTGCTGACTCCCGTTAGAGGTCCTACATTACTGATGCCGTTGCTTCCCATGTCCAGCAGGTGGTTCATGGAGATTGTGCCGCCCGTTGTGATCGGGAGCGTTGAAGGTGCAGTGATGCCCGTCACATTGCTGATTGGGTGGCTGCCCATATCCAAGAAGGATGTAATAAAGAGTCCAGCGCTTGGCTGTATCGTGATGGAACTTGTGGAGATTAGACCCGCGACATTGCTGATGTTGTTGTTTGTCACATTGATGCCCCCGGTTGCATTGAACTGAATTTGGCCTCCCGTCTGCGTCAGGGTCGTTCCCGACTGACCGAGCGAGAGGACTGCTGCGTTAGATCCACCATATAACGACACCGTATGGCCGTAGGTCGCGGCTGACACCAAGATGTCTCCGAGCGGGTTGTATATTCCCAAGTTTCCAGCCCCGCCCGTGCCATAAATGTTTCCGATGTTGCTGATAGTGTACGCACCCGCATCCATGTTTCCGACCAGCGGGTTTCGTAGGAAGGACGATACGCCGATTCCGTTGATGTTCGCGAGGTTGCTGATGGAGTGGTTCGAGAAGTTGACATCTTGGATTGCAGGGTAGGTTGCCCAATTACTCGGACTGACTCCACCAGAGTACGGAGTTCCGTTGATATAGACCTGTCCGCCGTTGGCCGTGACGAGGTTGATATTGGATGATGAGTTCAGATTGATGTTGTGGTAGACATAGGTCACTGGTGCGATTCCTGATTGGGTCTTGTAGGCGTAGAAGTTGAGGTCTGGCTGGGACAGATACAGTGGCGTGTCGATTCCATTGGTTATGGATCCCTGCGTTGAGAGACCGCCTGTTCCTGTAAAGAGTCCGCCATTAGCTGTGGTTGAAATGCCATAGAAGTTGCTGATAAACGAGGTCGTCCCACCGCCACCATCAATCACTGGACTATTGCCCATGCCGATCTTCTGACAGCGTAGGATGTCCACCCACTGACTGCTGTCGGGGTGGATGTTCAGATTCCCACCCGGGTAGTTGCTGATGTTGTCCACATACAGCGAGTTCTGAATCTTGGTGCCGTTGAGACCCCACAGGTAGTTTGTTCCTGGCGTATTGGGAACAGACGACGCACTGCCTGCGACGATGTTCACTCCCAGTGTGCCTTGAATGTAATTGTATCCAGCAAGTGAGCCGAGGGGCGTGACTGCACCCGCATAGGACAGGATAGATGCTGCGTTTAACTTGATGGCGGAGGTGGCGTTATACGGCACGGTCAGTGGGGAGTTGGCGGTGATGTTGATGAGGCCTCCTACACCATAGGTTGTGCCACTAATCGTCACTGAACCTGCATCTGCCGTGAGGTTGATGCTTCCACCCTTGCCTCCCTTGTTCGAGAGGTTCGTATAGCAGTAGTCGCTGTAATCAATTCCTCGGTCTCCGAGAATGTTGTACGCATTGGTGAAGGTGTTGCTGACCGTGGGCGCGGCGTTCGACATGACCGTTCCAGCCGATGCGGTTAGGTTGCTTGTAGCACCAAGTGTCATGCTGCCCGTGTTGGCCGCTATGGCGATGTTGCCCGTGTTGGAGAGACCCGGGGAAATCAAGGTTGTGGTGAAGGTGCCAACCGATCCGTTGATGTTGCTGACGGCTGTGATGTTCCTCGCTCCTACAATGGAGTAGCGGTTCGCTCCGTTCGACATGGTCACATCACTCGCTGCGGTATACAGCGACCAATCGGCTATGTTTTGGATGTCGGAGGCGTTGGCGATGAGGTTGCCGTTGTAGTAGAGGTTGTTTCCAGAATTGGTGATCGTATTGGACGCGTCCATATAGATCGTATTGCTGATGGCTGGATACAGCGACCAGTTTGACGAGGCACTTACGACCTGTCCGTTCTCGGCCAGTTGCCCGTTGCTATTCGTCAGTACGAGTGGGGCAGAACCTTGTAACGATATGCTGGTTGGGTTTGCACTCAACCAGAATGGGTTATTACTATTCCCGCCGTATACGGGTGTTCCGATTGCTGCCATTGTGTTAGGAGAAGATTATACCATAATGGGATACAGACCATACCACTGACTCGATGAAGGAAAGAACCCAGAGTCGCTATAAAACTGCGGGTGGCTGCTGGTGTTGGAGTAGGTGGCGACTGGGGTCGGGTAGGTGTTGCCGTAGGTGAAGACGCAGTAGGCGGGGACGCTGACACCCTGGTTGCTGACGAACTCGTTGCCCGTGTACGAAGACCCGTAGATCGTCGCGGCCGTCGTGCGGTCAATCACCTTGGGGATGAGCGTCAAACTGCCGATGTGGTAACCCGAGAAGTTGCGGAGGAATTGAAGGTTGCCGTTGGGACAGGCGGGGTTCGCGTTCACATTGGAAACATTCGAGATGAGTCCACCACCACCTACACCTATGAGTTGGGTCAGTTTCTGAACATAGATATTGGAGGTGGACGGGTATGCACCGAGGTACAATGAGGTCCCCTGCGCCGCGTCAAGGGCGAAGGTATAGATATTTGACCCGTGGTCAATCTCCACGCTCGTAGAACCCGAGCCAATCACAAGTGAGGAAAGGTTATTGTCCAAGAGTGGGGTATTGACGGATGAAGTTGCCGACAACGTCGACGCGCTGAATGTACCCACATTGGATAGGTTGTTTCCGCTCATGTTAAGAGTTCCAGACACCGTGAGGGTTCCCGATCCGCCCGGATTGATGGTGATGCCGTTCCCTGCATCGCCCAGCGTAATCACATTTGACGGGCCCTGCGAGATTGCGATGGACTGCGAGACCGAACCCACACCGATGCTGCCATAAGGAGAGAAGGACGCTGCCCGATACGAGAAGTTGATGTAGCTGATGTTCACACAGGCTGTGGGACTCTTGACGACAATCTCGACCTCGTCGTTGCCCGTCGCGTAGAACGAAGTGGAGGACTGAACCCATGTAGATGACGATGCGATCGTGCCGACCTGAATACCATTGATGCGGATATACCCCGCAGTGATGGAGGGTCCCACATAGGAGAAGGTCAGTGTGACGGCCGAACTAACAGGCGCGACCAACGATGGCAGAAGGAACCCGTTGAGTGCATTCACTTGATCCGTAGTACCGAACGGACCCGACAGCCAGATGCCCTGTCCGACACCAGGGTAGTATGCGCCGCTTGTCGTGACGGCGTGTGTGGATTGCGTCGGGTTTGTCTTTGTGAGTCCACCCAGCACGGGGGATGTCGTGCTGTCCTCCGTCCATGTGATGCCACCAAAGGTTGGGGTGGTGTTCCATCCGGGCGGTGTGGTGATGGTTGCGGTTGAGAAATCTTGCAGGTTGTTGGTAGTGGTTCCAGCGTTAGATCCAAACAGCAACTGGTTGGGTGTCTGAACCGAGAGGAGTGTAGGTCCCGCAGTAAACACGGACAGGGTGGCTCCTGAAATCTCTACATTCCCGCCAAGGTCAACCGTGTTGGAACCAAGTACGATGCTTCCACCTACATTTCCGTTATACGAAATACCCGCCGGTGATAGGGTGAGTGTGTTGCCTGCTTGGTCTTGAACCTCCATGTCCTCATAGGCCACAATTGGGTTGCCACCACCACTCACGACAAACTGGTTCTTTCCGTTGGTTTGAAGTGCGACCGACGCGTTGCCGTTGATTCCCGACGCCTTGGTGAGTGCGATACTGGCGTAGGGCTGGGTCGTGGCGGGAATGTCGTTGTATCCGATGGTTGCACCTGACTCAGATGTTGTGATGATGGTCTGCTTCGTCAAATTGTCCGTCACCTGCACTGGCGAGGGAATAGGTGTATTCGCCGCCAACCAGAAGGGTATGTTACTGCTCCCGCCATAGACGGGTGTACCGATTGCTGCCATTGTGATACGCTATGAGATTACTTTGGTCCATTGTATTCGGGGAGTTTCTTGTCCCCGATGCGTGTCCGGTAGATGTGTCCGTTCAGAGTGTCGACCACGACAAAGAAGTGGTCGGCCGTGGCTGCCCTGTACCACTGCAACTTCTCAATCATCTTCATGGACTTCGGGAAGTAGGAGTTCAGGTAGGCCTTGATGACCTTCTCTGCCTCGCTGTCCGTGTTCAACTTGCCGAGCAGAACGAAATTGATATTCGTCCTGCCGACCGAATTCAGGAGCGTAACCGCCTGCACGCACAGGATGGCGGACATCGCACTATTCCTCCCAATGGTCAGCAGCTTGACAATCTCGGGGTGGAATTTGGCGTTGGTGACCACATCGTCCAGAATCGCGAGGAAGTGGTAGTGGTTGTGGGTTTCCTTCTGAATCTCGCGCATGTCCTTCAAGACCTTGCCGATGAACATGGGTGCAGTCACGCACTGCTTGAAGTTCGAGTAGATCTCGGCCTGACTGGACTGCGTCATCAGGACAGAAATGTGCTTCTTGAAGTAGTTTTCCATAATATGACAGAGTGCATGGGTCTTACCCGCCTTTGTTGATGCGATGAAGGCAATGCTGTTCCCGCTTCCATCGGTCGAGAGCGGTAAGTACATCTGGTGCGTCGGAATACCTATCTCGTAGTCCATTAATCGTATTCGCTACATTCTTTTCGCCCGGATAGAGCAATGAACCGATTTGAGAAGTCCCATGTTGCACCCCACCCGAAGATTCTCGCACAGATGAAGCCCGAAGACAGGGCAGCAGCGAAGGTCGCGACGGGTCCACCCAAGTTAGAGAAGAAGGCGAGTTTGGGGGCGATGCGGAAGGCCCTGATTGAAAAGAAGCACGATGCAAAGGAAGTGAAGAAGTACTTTGAAGAGGTGATTTCCCGGATGTCGGTCGAGGAGAAGGACCCCGAAGACGATTGAACTGACGGCCACGCTCTACGATCCTATCGAGTGCCTTCGGGCAGACATTTCGCCAGAGCATATCCTTTCTCAGAGATTAAATCGCCGCTCAAAGGTTCGCATATTGGCGTGGACGCTCGTGCTGTCACCCCAAAGGATGTAGTAAGAGAGGAACCCCGCCCGTTTCGGATCGTGGGTCTCCAAGTCCTTCTTGTGCCGCGTCCTATACCGATCCCGCTGGGCTGCATCGTGAGTCAGGGTGTAGTCGTCCATACTCACCGCTCCAAACGCTGTTTTATGTCCGTCCTTGAACTCGGCGACCCATTTGTGTTTGCCGTCGTTCGCACGAGTCAGCTTCATCCTTAATCTACACACGAAGAATCGTGGAGAGATTAATGAGTAAATGGTGGGCGGTTCATAATGATGAAGATGAAGTCGCGTATGAGATGCCTAAACCAGAGCCACGCTATGAACAAGAAAGAGCCAGATGCCAAGTATTAACGCGAAGCGAGTGGCACCCTGTATCTACCATAACGCCGACAAGATCATCAATCCTTACCATCTTATCGTTTCGCGAAACAAAAAGACGTTTAGTCGTGTCTATGCGACGCTTGAAGAAGCGGTGAAGAAGCGTGATGAGTTCATTGCTCAGAATACAAGCTCGCAACTGCTCTGCGAGAAGACCGCCGACGCGTTGTAAATATAACTGAGATGTAACACATAGTCCGTCTGCGTACCCGACACCGATCCCGTCAGCGTCGTCGGCGGCTGGAACTGGATGTTCACGATGCCGTTGGTCACGTTCAGACCCTCAACGAGCATGAAGGACGAGGTGTCCGCGGCCTCGAAGGTCGCGGCGAACGGGCAGGTGACCCATGTTGAGTTGTACGAACCCGTACCCACCGTGCTGCTACTCGCGGTCGAGGTGAGGTAGGTGTAGGCGAAGTAGGGGCTGTGCTTCGCGTTGATGAGATTCCACAGCTGGGAAATACCCGCATCGAACCGGGAGTAGACATCACCCGCATACAGCACCTGAACATACTGCGGCGCATACCAGAGCAGCGGGGACGCTGCGACCTGCGTGGACGAGGTCACTGCCGTCGCATCCGCGGCACGAGTCAGCCACATCTCAATTGACTTGACAGACCCAGCACGGAAGCCCGTGGCCGTGACCGTGGTAGTCGTTCCAGCCGTGAGCGACAGGTTGGTGATCTGCTGCTCCTGCTGGACGAACTCAATCGGCATGACATACTGGTGCGTCGCCATGTTCTCGCGCGAGGCGAGGGAATCATCGCGGCTCTCCATCAGCAGCTGCTGAACCTGGAAGAAGCCCGACGAGAGACCCGAGGCAAAGCCCGTCGGGAAGGTGTTGCCGTTCACCACCGCCACAATCTGCGACAGCGAGTAGAGTTCCACCGTCACCTGCACCTGGCTGCCGAGGATGTCGCTCGGCAGAGGCACGGGCATACCCTCACTGGTCGCCTTGGACCACGGCAGGTCGAGGAAGACATACGCCCAGTTGCCCGTGTTGGCGAGGGTCGTCGCCGACAGCGTCTGTCCGCCGACCGTGAGCAGGTCGTTGATGGCCGTCGTGTTCGTCATGCGCTTCATCGCGTGTTGGAGCAACTGCTGACCGCTCACGAAGAACTGCGTAGACCCGCCAATGCGGTACGACACCTGCTTGATGAGTGCGTATCCCCACCCCGCTGCGAGGGCGCAACCCGTCGCCGTGCCACTCGCGGGGAGTTGGAGGCCGAGGCACACCTGCTGGATGCCGAAGTTCGGCGGGATCAGGAAGGTGTTCGTGCCGCCCGTCAGCGTGTTGAACGCCTGGCTATAACGGGTCGTCTGCTTCGTGCGGATGCACTCCTTCTTCGTCGTCTCGGGATTGGCATAGTACACATCCTCGCACTTGCCCATGATAAGTTCCTGCTGGACGGACTCTCCAAGTTTGGACATTCTGTGGCTATGTCCTATCCAAAGACTTCGTTTCGCAGGATTGATACAAATGCCGCACACCAAGAGTCATGTCGGACCCGCGCAGTTGTTCCCCCACCTGACGGAGGCACAGGTGTATGCCCTCCGCATCGGCACGCCTGCTTACCAGGCCATCCATCCATACAATAAGGACATGTCGCTGTCATCGGCACACTACAAGTCCCTCGTGCAGCCGTCCATGCGGAAGCCGAGCAAGTCAATACCCCACCACCTCGGGATGGCCCCCCTCTACCAGGGCAAGAACGGAGGCACGATCTGATGATTGCCCCTTACACCTCGGACACAAGCATTGTCATCGTCCAGTCGCCCATATCGGAGTCATAGAACGAGGTGTCCGTAGTACCCGTGACGCCATCTGCCGTCGTCAGCAAATAGCCCTGGGAATCCCAAACCTGAAATCGCAGATTACCAAAGTTCTGATCACCCCTCCACCTAATCTGCTTCGGAAACGGGAACGCCCGGTGAATCAGAAGAGGAGAGGACCCCAGATTTGCCACACTCTGGGTCGTCTGCGAACCCGTGAAGGCATCGGGGACGATGTAGATGCGGCACAGGATGTTGTGGCTCGTACCCGTATCCGCATCCTTCAACGCCTGATTGTAGGTGAGCTGGTCGCAGGTGATGTCCACGAACGGAGAGGACAGCAGCGACGCGTTCGGGCTGTTCAGTTGCGACGAACGGAACTGCTGGACTGTCTTGAAGGACATCATCTCAAACAGACCCACGCGGTTCGGTGCAGACGGATCCGTCCAGCGCTGCCAGTAGTAGGTGTCGGTATTGCCCGACAGCGAAGTGAATGCGCCGTAGGGCTGCGGGGTCGATACGGGTGTCAGGGTTGTTACGACAGGGTCGTTGTTGTAGACCATGATGAAGGTGCTTGATGAGGTGGCTGTACGAACCGCTGACTGCAACTGAAACGCGAGGTTGCCCTGGCTGTTGCTTCCCGTGATGGTATTGTTTTGTAGGTCATACCAACCCTCTGCAACCGATACGAGGTAGAGGATGCCGACCGTTCCCGTCACTGCGACGGTCGTGAACGCAGGCAGTCCAGTTGGGTTGTTGCAGACCAGCGTTGTTCCCGAGACGGTGCTGATGGTGTAGTTGCCGTTGAGGTTCAGGACACCCGCCGAAGTCGACACCGCGTTGAGGCCACCCACCTGAATGGTCTGTCCACCCGAATACCCCGTCGTGGATGCCATGGTGAAGATGAGTCCACCACCGCCGTTGCCAACCACATTCGTAATGGCCGTGCGTCCTCCGGGTCCCCAGATGATGTAGATCTGGCTATTACGCGAAGTGATGGTGGGGATTGTCCAACGGAAACTGATTTCACTGACCGCGATGCGCGTGAAGAAACCAGCCAGAAGGTTCTGGTTGCTGTTGATCTGGAAATCATACGGAGAGGTCGGCTTCGCAATACCCAGCGGGAATACGGGATTCACCTGCGACTGCGTGAACTCGGACGGGTTCGTTGCGGGACCGCTGTACCGATCAATTGAAGATACAGCAAAGACCGCCGTGCTGGGTTCACGGACATCAATGCCTCCCATCTCTCCCTCCGTCGCATAATGTAACTGCTTACTGATGCTAATGTGAGCGGCCATTTATCCATTCGCCATGATTTGTTTATGGTGGAATGACGGCGGAGAGAATGTGGGATACGACATCGACATTGAATGCGTTGCCCAGACACTTGTACCGATGGGTTTTTGCTACACCCTCTGTATAGTTGTCAGGTAGTCCTTGCAGTCGTTCGCACTCGATGGGCGTGAGTTTGCGGATTTGGTCGTTGTTCTTATACAGCCCTGTGTTAGATCCCAGTCCGCCGCTACTTGCGGAGAGCGTGGCTGACTTACCTTCCACATCATAGACGCGGTTGCCCTGTCCTCCATGTTCGATATGCCCAATCTTGACGAGTGCAGGAGACGATGACATCGTGGGTGTCTTGCCATCTGGTGAGTATACGCGATGGGCTTGACCGCCCTGTCCGTACTGCTCTCCCTCGCCAACGTATCCGACCTTCCCGGTTATCTTACCATTTGCCTTCATCTTCTTGTTGATGTAGAACGTCTCGCCAACGTCGGGTTGGAGGATGTCCTTCAAGAGGATGCCCCTGTCCTCGGGCAGCGTGAACGGAATGTTAGACCAGAACAGGCGCTTGCGACTCTGTGCTGACACGAGGGACGCATTGAACATCACTGGCTCAACGCCGAGTTCCTTGGTTATGATGTCCTTGTCCTTCTTCGGCATGGAGGCCACATTCTCCAACACGAACCACTTGGGCTTGGCCGCCTTCCACACGCGAACCCATTCCCAGAACAGAGAGGACTGATCGCCTTCCAGACCCTGTCTGTTCTTCTTCGCGATGCTGAGATCGGTACAAGGACTTCCGCCAATCACAAGGTCATACTCTCCCTCCGTCGGTTTGCACTCACGCACATCGCCGTAGTGAATGATGTCGGGGTGATTCTTCTTGGCAACAGCAACAGCGTGTTTGTCAATCTCATATGCGGTATAGGAGGTGATGGGTATACCTGCCTTCTCCAACGCAACCTTCGCACAACTAATACCATCAAACAGTGAGAGAACTCGCATTGTTATACAAATACATTCATTTTATGCTGGTGGCGACGGTGTCATTGACACTTGCGGTTCCGCAAAGATGTGGATTTCGTTCAGGCCGTTGGCTTCCTCGGGTCGAGCGACATTGTGTTCGCGGTAGTTGGCCTTGAAGAAGGCGATGCTCTCGGGTGGTAAGGGTGGGCTGACTTCTGCAAGGCGATCCACATCGTCCTTCACCTTCTTCAACAGGTCGTGTGCAGTCATTCGTTCATCGCGTGGCAGGGACAATTCAATCGTGAGGAAGCGGTAGGACTTGGCATACTGAATGGCCGCGATGCGATGACCCTCCTGCCGCTTGGACCATGCGAAGTACGAACCGACAGTGTTGAGGACGGATACAAAAAGAGATGACACGCCCAACACGACGGGTGTATACGACCACCCCTGAAAGATTTGTGCCGAGCCGACGGACAAGAACCCAGTGACTGCGGAGAGGACAATCACCGGTAATTCCAACTTGGTCTTGCGGTCGCCAAACAACCTCTCCGCGTGTCCGTGCAGAATCGCGAGGCACTGACTTCGTTCGCCGACATGCTTGAAGTACTGCTCCAAATCAACAGACCAATGAACCTCTGACGAGATGGTCTCGCTCATTTATTTTCAGGGGGTATTAGACCCGATGCCGTTGTCCAGTACCTCCTTAATCAGGCGCTCACGCTTGACAAACAATTGGAAGACCTGTTCCATCATGGCCTCGTAAACCTGAATCGCGGACTCGCCGACGATGTTGCCCGTATGCAGCAGGCGGTTGGTTGCCTCAATACGCTCCTTCAAGGACATGATCTCTACTCGGAGAATCTCAATCTCGTCGTTAAGGGGAAGCGGGGTCATCGTGAGTGGCATTTGTATTGACTCAACACTTTTCGTTTTGGTCGTTGAACTCTATTCTGTGGTAAAGAGAAATGGACGACTATCAGCGTTTCCTTGCGGGTTCTGACAACATCGTTTCCACTGTGAACATCGACTGGGAGAAGGACGAGGTGAAACTGCACGGGAGTAAGCGTCTGAATCAAGAGACGGTTGCGTTTCGCAACTCGCTTCGTGAGTCAGCGATTGGGCTTATCCAGTCGGGGAGGGTGGACATGGGGAAGGGCAAGCGCGTCGTGGCCGAGAGTCAGGGATTCCCGGGTCGTGGGTTCTGTGCGTACCTGTGCCGCCGCATCACAAAGGTCGATGACTACTTCGTGGTCTTTGGTGACATTGCAGAGGACAAGATGATTGCGGCCATCAATGCCTACGGGCGCGAGGTTGGTATGGAGGAGGATCTGGTGAACAGGGGCAAGGTGAGTGCGGGTGAATGAGACCATGGGGTGCGATGTCGTCGTTTTTTAGAGACCTGTTGTAGGTAAGGGGGGTGGCGGAAACCCCCGATTTGGTTTTTGGGACGACTCCCGCATACGCCCCTGAACCCTCCACTTTTTGACCCAACCCACCACGACCCTCCACGGGTCTATTTTCTCCTCCTCCTCCTTCTCCTTACCTATTTCTTACCTATTCTATTTTATATCAAATATAGAAGGAGTATATATGGTGGGTATGGTAGGTATGGAGGGTTGGTACGGAGGAGCCAGAGTCATTTGAAAAAACGACGAATGAAGTTGTTTTGTTATTTTACAGCCATATGGACTTGGAGGGGATTCTAACCCTCCTGAACCCACCAACCCTCCATCCTCACAACTCCACCCACCAGTGCTTGGATTCAAGGAACGCCCGCATCTTCACGGGGTCAAACTGGTAATAGTTCGCATCGGCCCTACCCTCCTTCTCCAAGGTAGGCATGTACTTCCTCATCTCACGTCCGAACCGCGTCTCGGTCTGCGGGAACTTGGCATTCTCGTTCATCCTGTTGAACAGATCCCGTGCCTTCCAGCTCAGGATTCCCATCTCAACCCCCGCCCCATCCTCTGCACCCACCACCGCACGACCCTCTGCCTTCTCCACCTCCCGCTGGAAGAACTGTGCGGAGAGAGGCCGAGTGGCAGTGATGGTCTCGTTCATGTACGCGGTCTTGGGGAACTCACGCGGGTTGAACCCGGAGATGTCCTTGTTGAGTAGGTAGTCAAGGTAGGCGGCCTTGCTCTCGGGCTTGGCAAGAACCGAGTGGACATGCCGCCAGTACTCCGTCTTACCCACCATCTCGGGCGAGGCCTGAACCATCATGAAGCGGCGGTTCGTGTCGCTCAACACGAATGGAACCACGTTGTTCGTCGTCATGATGCAGCGGCAGTAGGACTTCAAAGTCACCGCGTTCTCGTTCTTCGCCTCGTACGACGCACTCTCGGAAGTAATCAGCGCCTTCAACGCTCCCTCGTTCTTCTTGTTGGTCTCAAAGTCCGCCTCCTCAAACTTAATCATCAGCACCTGCTTCAATGACCCGTTGAACCGCCCGAACACGGTGTCCTCTGGACGGGAGGTGTTGAAGAACAGGTTCTGTCCGAGTATCTCGCCGATGTGGTTCCAGTAGGTCTCCTTACCCGCACCCTCCTCATCGCTCTGCACACAGATGCACACCCCTGGCTTCTCACCTGGCTTCTGGAACATGTGAGCCACATAGTTCTCAATGTAGTCAAAGGCGGCCTTGTCGTGGTTGCACAGAGTATCCAGCACCCCTTGGATCACCGACACATCTCCTGCGACCGGGTGAATCGGGAAGCCGCGCCACAGGTTGTAGGTGTCTGCGGGTACGGGCAGCTCGGGGAGGAAGTCAACCCTCTCATACGTCAGGTTGTCCGGGTCAGCCCTCCACTTGTTGATGAACAACTCGCCATCCACGAAGTCGTTGGCGTAGATGTGTCCCAACTTGCCGATGTCCAAGAAGGAGACCTTGGAGTCGTAGATGCGGACATAGCAGGCAGGGTCGTTGATCTTGAAGCACGTCTTCTCGAACTCCTTCTTGTGAGTCGTGTAGTTCGCGTCGGAACTTGAAGCCACATCAAGGTCAGTGGTCAGCGGCTTGACGGCCAACACCACCCTGAACCCCGTCTTGTTGAAGATGTCATCCTCAAAGGTACGGAGCAGCTCAACGGGGAACACCTTCTCGCCATCCAGTTTGCGAATCAACCCTCCGTCGTGAATGAAGACATCGAGCGACCGCTTGTTGCGAGTGGCCGACGCGTCCATCTCCAAGAGGCACGACCTCTCAATCGTCTGCATGATGTAGGACAATGCCCGTCCCATGCGGTTTTCCTTGCCGCGGAGGAACTTGATATGCTCCGTCCACTCGGCCAGGCCGACAATCAGCTCACGTGCCTTCATCAGTTCGGGATGTAGGCGGCTCGTAAAGAACTCGGGCATACCCTCACTCGCCGATGGAAACCCGAAGTAGAGTGCGTTGATCCGCTCCTTCACGCGTCCCCTGTCAACTTGGAGGTGTTCGCACAACTCGTTGATGTACCGAGTCCTGTTGGCGATGAACTCCTTCTGGGACTCACACGAGATGCCCTGCTTCTCGCACACCTGCAAGCACAACGTCGGGTGGGCGCACTCAATATCCACATCGTGGTAGTATGCCATCGCCAAGGCACCACGGATCTGACGACCCATAGCTTGAAGCCCAATACCCCGCAGCACGCAGAGGCGACCCATGTCCGACTCGGCCGCCTTCATGTTCTTCCCCAACTTGTAGGTGGAGTCCAAGTACCGACCACGCACCAACTTCCTCTTCAAGGCGCGGAGCTTGGCGTGGTCCTCGGCCGACAGGTCGTCCGTCTTCGAGAGGACGGCGAGGGCGTTCACATCAATGATTTCCTCCTTCGTGATAGACATGTCTGCCGACCATGTAGCAAGAAGCGTCTGGGTGTGAGTTGCCATCCTTTATTGTTAGTTGAGACAATAGGTGTAAGAGACAAACGATTCGTTTTCTACGCAAGAATCTGCTTTTTGAAGAACCTGTCCATGGGAGAGACCGGGCGACGGGTCGCCATGAGGTCGAGCCATGCGAGGTAGTGAGGGTCAATGCCGCGGTTCCTATCCTTGATGGCCCAAGCCCCATAGTTGGCAAGGCACGGATCATTGTAGCGCCTACCCTTCCACTTACCCCGTGAGATACGGCCTGTCGGAGCGTCCTTGCGATTGTGAGCGTGATAGTCGCAGAAGTGAGCGGCATGCGAGACACATGGGTACGGACACATCGGTGCCGAGCAGTAGCCAACCACATCATCTCCCAAGTGAAGAATGCAGCAGTTCCCTACGAACCCCTCATATCCAGTCAGCACATTCATCAGGTGGCACAGCTCTCGTATGCCCGCCTTCCCACAAGGACACTCGCACAACTCATCGCTGACCTCTCGGTGCAGCGGCCTCCACTCCTTAATCATCTCTGACCAACTCGTCTGCTCCCGTGAATGCAGAAACAGATGAGATGCGATGGGTGGTGGCATTTCTTATTATCACATTAGACAATATCTAAACCCCATCAGACGACGACGAGCGACGCTTCCGATTGGGGCGGGGGATGGCGTTGGGATGTGCAGCATGGTACTTCTCCTTACGACGAGCCGAGATGGCATCTGCGTTCCTCTGATAGTAGGCACGCGCAGACGCCTTCATACGAGCGTAGGCACGGACGGCTTCCATATCCGCATCAGTCAGGGTATGCTCGGGAACAACATAGGCGTCCATTATTGTTAGAGACGATAATATGTTTAAGCATCATTGCACGATAGTAGATAAATGCCGACCTATTACGAGGAGCATAAGGCCGAGCGTAAGGCGTATCAGATGAAGTATAGGGAAGTCAACCTCGTTGAAGTCTGCCGTAAGGATTCAATGCGAAAGCGCGTCAAGAAGCGTGAGCCAGATGTCTTCCTGATTGAAAAGAATGTGCGTGTGGCAATCACCGACCCCCTGTGTGCAGGTACAGAGCCGCCAGCTGCCGCTTCGCCACGGCCAGAGTCATCGGCGCATGACTGAACTTGCGTCCAGTTTCCTTGTTGATGACCCAGTAGAGATTCAGACCAGCGGCTTTCTTCAACTCGTAGGGCATTTAACATAGGACGCGTTTATTTCAAATCCGATCCACCTACGACCCATCTTCTCACACGCGCGTCCAGTCGTGCCGCTGCCCATGAACGGATCCAGCACGAGGTCTCCCTCCTTACTGAAATGCTTCAAGCATTCCAGCGGGATTTCCTCAGGGAAGGTTGCAGAGTGTCCGTTGCCCTGTGAGGACACCGGATACTTCCAAACGTTGTGCGTGTACTCAGTGGTGTAGTAATGCGTCTTGGGTGTCTTGCCCAGCACATAGATTGGCTCGTACGCATTCGTCAGGCGGTTCCGCATGGGGATCGGATTGTTCTTGTGCCAGATGATCTGGTCATTCACAAAGTAGCCACGCCGACGCAACCTATCCACAATGTCGTAAGGACGCATCACACCCGTCTCGCCATATGAAAATCCAAGGTTCAGACACACGACACCATCCTGCTTCAACTTGGGACGCACGGCCTCAAAGAAGTCCTCGATGGTGTACAGCGGCTCACCCACATCTGCCGTGTAGTGGAATCCATTGGCTCGTTGGTACTTGTGTCCGCTGTTGTAGTACGGCGGTGATGTGATGATGAGGTCGATGCTATTGTCTGCCAACTGCTTCACTAACTCCAAGCAGTCGCCAACATGTGTCCGACCCTCCTGCATTTATCAATGCCTTTGATTTTCTTTGCGGTCAGCAGGGCGAATGATGATTTCGCTTGATTTCTTCTTAGCGTTCATAGACCACGCCCACTCAACGCTTTCAATCTCGCAGTCAGCATACAACTCACGAATGCGCGGAGTGTCGTTGTAGGACATGAACCAGTTTGTTCTACCCTTCAATGTCCGTGCAAGACGCTCGTGGTCAAATGGCGCAGACAAATACAGGTTTGGTTGGTCGTAGGGCGGATCAAGGTAGGTCAGTGTGTCTGTGTGAGCATCAAGGAACTGCTCGTAGTCCATGTTGCTGAACTCGATGTTGACAAGGTCAAGCGCCTTGATACAGGACTCCGTGAACCGCACTCCACTGAAACCACCTGTCATACACCCTGAGAAGCATGACCGGTTGACCACGAAGAACTTGGCCGCTCGTTCAATGTCCGTACCATCGTTCATTGTGCGCTTGGCATTCAAGTAGGCGTTCTTTGTGATAGGCAGATATGCCCTGACGAGAGGTAAGCATTCTCGTTGATGCTTGAAGTAGTTGATGAGTGGCTCGTAGACATCGTTGGAGAAGACCTTGATGCCCTTATGTGCCAAGTGCATCTCGAACGACGACCCACCGGTGAACGCAGACGCAAGTGTAGTTGTGCCGTCAGGTACATAGCGTTCAAGAAGTTTGATGGCGCGTTGCTTACCGCCTGCGTATCGCAACATTATATTCAGGTAAGGTTAGTTTTCCGTGAACGGAGCGGCATCTGTTTTCTACGAACGAATCTGGATTCCATGGGTCGGCAAGTAGGCAGAAAACAATTGTTTTCTGCCTACTTGCCGACCCATGGAATCCAGA
>Ga0208620_1000064_pt1 | contig 17568 bp, 37 predicted proteins | sample CryBogCBH24Jun08_FD_184593 | JGI IMG/M metagenome (GOLD analysis project Ga0208620, IMG submission 184593) | Freshwater microbial communities from Crystal Bog, Wisconsin, USA - CBH24Jun08 (SPAdes) | ecosystem: Environmental > Aquatic > Freshwater > Lake | place: Crystal Bog, Wisconsin, USA... | reverse complement strand
CCACTCTATTGAGAATCCGGTACACTTACGCACCGAACCTGAGTTGAGAATTAGCAACTTTGCAGCTGCGTTGATCCGCTAGGGGGTGCGGCGACGGCGGGCTGCGGCGGGAGTCGGTGCCGGGGTGTTGTAAACCGTATCTTCGAGGCGGCCGACGCGATCGTTCATGTTGGTTAGCTTCTCGTCGATTTTGCCCATTACTTGGCCGACGCCGTACAGCACCTTCAACGAATAGCCGGCCCCGGGTAGCACTACAGCAGTTAGTACGATTTGCAACCAGACCGGCACGACATGAACCTACGGCTTTGCGGCGTAGTGGTCGATTGCCAGAATGGCACCAGAGACGGCCACAATGGTCGCACGAAGGGTCGCGGGCAGGTGCCCGGTATTGGCAAACTGCGTGGCAATACCGGCGTAGGCGGCCAACTGTCGAAGAAAACCACCGAGTTGCTTAGTTGAAAAGTTCATGGTAAAAGTCCTTGTCCTATTTGTTCGTATCTTAGTTGACCAATTCGCCGGTTGTCGACGATACAAGGGTAGAGGGGAAACTGCGAATATTACCCGGGTAGACCAACCGAACGACGCCAGTAGATCCGGCACCCGCGTTATTACTTAGGTTTCCACCGGCACCACCGGCCCCGACAATAATTTGAATTACCTGTCCGGGCGAAACTGAGAAATTGTTTAAGTAGGCCAATGCTCCACCACCACCGCCGCCACGTGCGGTCGACGTAGTGTTCGTAGTACCACCACCACCACCACCAAAGGCACCACCACCACCGCAATAGTAAGAATTATTTCCAATACCCGCGTTACCAGCACCGTTAGGGTTTGATGTTCCCAAAGCGTTTGAACCGGCCGTAGCTGTTGAGGTTGCAGTGCCAACACCACCATACGCTTGCGACTGACTAACCAACGGTGCCACAATACCGCCGTTTCCGCCGCCCGAACCACCGCCACCACCGGCCGCACCGTTGGCACCGGCACCGTAGGCACCAGTTCCACCACCACCGGCTCCCGCGTATGATGACGCAACTCCCGAACCACCGCCACCACCGCCACCGGTTGACGCCGAACCGGCATTACCGTTTGAACCGCCGTTACCACCGAGACCGCTGTAACCACCTGCACCACCACCGTTACCGGGAGTCGTCGCCGTACCACCGCCACCCGTACCACCGGCGTACCCGGTACCGCCGCCGACGCTACCGCCGGCGGCCGTCGTGCTGGCCGACGTGCTACCAGGCTGTCCACCGTTGGCCAAAACGAGCGTGCCGGCAAAACTAGAGTTACCGCCGGCCGAACCTGGCGAACCACCACCCGAACCACCACCGCCGCCGCCAATGCAGAGAATCGAAACGGAATACACGCCCGAAGGTACCTTCCAGTTGTACGTTCCGGCCGTGTACCAAATATGCGATCCGTAGGACGTCGAAGCGAATTCTCCAAACGCTTGTGCCGACATTCCGCCGCGAGTAGAGACGACCGGCATTAGAACTGTGTAAGGGCTAGGAGCAACGTCCAGGTTGACGCAGCTGTGCAAATGACGGTAACGGTGTAGACGTCAATGGTTGAAGCGTCGGCCGTCGCCCATTTAATCGCACCCTGATACCAAGAAGTAATGCCATTGTTGGTTGCTCCTTGATTAGGCAAAGCCGACGACGAAGCACCGGCTTGCACCGTGTTTACCGTAATGTTGCTGGGCAAGTACGCGGTGGCTCCATTGTTGACCAGAATGGCGAAAGTGGCCGATTGCCCTGGGGTCGTCGGTGCCCCGGTTATGTTCATTGACCACGCGGCCGTCGGGTTGACCGTGTAGTAGTAAACAGCTTGCGTACCTAAAGCAATACCCGCCGGCGTTGATCCGCTTAGGACGGTACCGGTAACCAAAACGTTTTCGTATGGGCCGTTGATAATTGGCGTTGTGAGGGTTTTGTTTGTAAGTGTTTGCGTGAAACTGAGGGCCACCAACGTATCCGATGTCGCAGGTAGTCCAATGGTGTTGCTGCCGCTACCAGCAGTAAGCAGCGTGGTGCCGACGCCCGACGTGTTGACCGAAAGGTTAGTAACCGTTGCCCCGGTAATAGTGGGCGACGTTTGCAACACGACGGAGCCGGATCCTGTGGCAGTTGTCGCACCGGTGCCACCGTTGGCAATAGGAAGTGTGCCGGTTACGCCGGTCGTAAGTGGCAGTCCAGTTACGTTCGTCATAACGCCCGACGTGGGCGTTCCGAGTGCGGGAGTGACGAGCGTAGGCGACGTGGCCAATACTGGCGAACCTGTGCCGGTGGCCGTCGTCGAGTTCCACGTCGATCCGTTGTAAATAAGAATCTGATTCGCCGCCGTTGGCGGGGTGGCAATGAGTTTGCCGTCAATGCCGACGACGGTGGCCGCGTTTGATTGGCCACTAATGTCGCCGCCCATAGTTACTGACGTCAATGTTCCTCCTACGACCTGAACGTACAACGGCGTGCCGCTGGTGTTACCTGGTGTAATTGTTACCGGGGTACCGCTGCTAATTCCCTGAATCGGTACCGGCGAACTTGTGGTGTTGGCTACAGTTACATTCGGAGTACCGGTAATACCAACGTTTCCGCTAATCGGTACTGCCGTACCGCCCGAAATACCTTGAATTGGCACCGGCTGAGACGTGGTATTTACGACTGTAACGTCGCCACCACCGCCGCCCGAAACAATGTTGACCGGCACCGGCTCAGAGGTTGTATTGGCAACTATTACGTCCAGGTTGCCTTCGGCGTAAATAGCCGTGTCGACGTTGGCTAGGTCGGCGCCCCACCAATAGTTAAAACCAACGCCGCTGGTGTTTATCTCCAACGTGACCGAGGTATCCATGCCGGAAATAATTGGTATGCGGTAAGCGAAACTGTAAAGAGAATAAGAAGTGTTATACGGTAATTGAATAACGTTGTATTCAAAATTGCTTTGATTACCGCTACACGTGACCGTAATGGTTACGGGCGAAGCTCCCGAAAAAACTTGAATGGTTAGCCAAATAGAACGCCACGTCGAGCTAAGCGTTATTCGTTGATCCTGAATAATTGTCGAAGCAGAATAAGGAACATTTTTGGTACCTAAATAAATTTGTTCCGTTGACGTCGTGACCGAGTCGGCGTAAGCAGTCGGGTAAACGATTTCTGGTTCGTTGACCGTGTTGCAGTAGCCGTACCCGGCGAATTGGTACAGGGTGCCGGGAATAAGTCCGGTGGCCGTAACGCTGAGTCGGTCGCCACCTTGCAGCTGCAACGGCCCCCACGAATTAGAACCTTTGAACTGACCAAACGTGGTACCACCGCTAGAGGCAATAAAAACGGCCGTGTCGGGAGCACCAGCACAGTTAATCGTTAGTGTCCAAGTGTTTGACAACGCCACCGCGTCAAACAAAAACGTCGCTGTTCCATTGGTGGCTGCCGTTTGCGAGATTATGTAATTAATCGGTTGGTACGCACCGCCCCGAGCTGCGTCGCCGTAGTAACCGTTTGTGTAACTCATGGCTTCGCTCGCAGCTTCTTTTCCTTCCGAGGTACGCGAGTTTCTACCTTCGGTTTGGCGGGCGTAGGGGCCTTTTTAGCGGGTGCTGGTGCCGTTCTAGGTGTCGTCGTCATGTTTCCGTAGCGTTCGCGGTTCTCGCGTGCTCGCTGGTCGATTGCGGCTTGTGCTTCGGCTAGCTGTGCGTCTTTACGAGCTTGTTCTTTTTCGGCTTTCGTCGGTGCGGCCGGCTTCGGGGCCTTCGGTGCGGCCTGCGGGGACTTCTTCGGTGGTTGCGTGTTCACTGGTGCCGTCGCTTTCGTGCGGCCAAACAGTCGGTCGCTTAGATCCGTCGTTGGTTTCGCTACCTGCTTCGCCACGTCACTAAGACCTAAACGCTGGTCGGCGTTACGAATGATGATAGCCACGCCGCCGGCCATGATGGCGACACCGAGGCCCACCATAAGGCCACCGAGCAGGGCCTTACCTGCGCACGCCGACAGAATCGTTTGGTGCCCTACAACGGTATCGAAGCCAAGAAGGTCGGGTCGGCCCGAACAGCCATTGCCAGACGTCGGTGGCGACGATTGCGCGTACGTCTTTTCTCCACCGGTCGAGGGTATGAACGTGGCACCTTCCGCAGCAGCCCGTTGTAATGCGGCCTGATCACCGGGCCACCCATTACGAAGAAACGCGTTACCAATGTCGTTATACGACGCGTTCGGATCACGAAGCAGCTTTAGTAGGTCGGGGTGGCCGTGTTGGATAAAGTCGGCCATTGCCTGAACGCCCTGTGCGTGCGTTTTGTACGTGACGACGCCGGCGCTATTCCATATGCCAGGGGCAATGGTATTAACGCCCTTTGCGGTGCCTGTCGGCCCCCATTCGTTAGGCGTCGTTTCGGTAATGGCTAACCAATTGTTTGCCGCGTCAGGCATTGCTTCGTTCCCGGCGATTGCGTTCATGGCCCGCAGCTGCGCTTCGGTGGGGTTGAAGTTACCTAATGCACGGAATACGTCGTACTCCCACGCGGGGAACTGTTGAGACTTAAAGGCACCGCCGGCCTTCGAGAAGTCGCCGGCCACGTTAGGCCTTCTTCGTTATACGGTTCCAAACCGATTCGTTGGCGTTGCCACCCGACGCCGTCGAGGGGTTACGAATTTGGTATTCGTAGCCGGCAACAAAAACGCCAGAGATAGCCACCGACGCCCAAAAGGGTACGGGATCTTCGAGGGCCACCGAAACGGCCGCACCAGTCGCTAAGACAATGGCCGTTGCCGCAGCTTCGCCGGCGCGAATTCGCGTAATGTTGCCGGCTTTCGCTTCTTGTTCGTGAAAGAACGGACTTGCAACCGTGAACCAGGAAGGGCAAAAACCGGCAAACACTCCCGAGGCTTCACCAATTAGCAAAATGATGGTGGTGATTCGTTGCGTTGCCCGGTTGTCGATTGCGGCCATGACCTAGTCCCAGATAGTTGCGGTGTTGCTGGTGTAGCGAGTACGCGTACCCATGACGCGAGGGTCGCCATTGCCCACCGGGGGCGTAGGGGCGTTGAGGTATTCGACAACGTTTAGGCGAGGGTTGCGAATACCTTTTTGCTGCGGAAGAAACAAAAGGTAGGGCAGGTCGTAGCCGTGAACAATGGCACCGGCCTGTACGACCGTTTGCATATTTACCGGCGTCGGCTTCATGTAGCGGTTCATCGTCCCGCCCTTACGTCGTAGGCACCCTTACCACCCAGGTCGTCCCAGCTGGTTTGCCCGGCTTCCAGTCGAATCATATCGACCGTACCGTCGCTGTTACAATCGACGTGATAAGCCGTGTGGTTGCGGGCCATAGGCAGGGCAGGGAATCGGCCGCCGGCGTTTGTGTTGCGGAAAAATTCCTGCGCCGGGGTGAAGTAGTCGCGGCCAATAGCTTCGAGAAACTTAGCCATTACTTTCGGCTCCTTTGGTAGAAGTAGTATCCGCCACCGGCCACAATGACCAGTACCAGAATCATACGACCAGTACCGCTAGTAAGCGAGGAGAGTAGCCCGCCAGTCGACGCGCTGGGCATTGCCCCGGGTGTCGCAGTTGCGGAAGTGTCAGCGTTCGCAGCTTGCGCCTGGTTAAGTGCGGCACGATCGACGGCGGCTTGTGCTTGCTGGCCTTCTATGTAGTCCTGTAGACCGGTGGCCTGGTGCAAGTTTCCTTGTGCAAGGTCGGCGGCGCCGTTGGTCGACACGCCCTTCGACTTAGAGGTCGGCGTTTGTGCGGGCTTGACGCCCTGCGCCGACGACAACTTTTTCGGCGCAATGGCAGCAGTGGGAGCAGGTACGGCCCCAGATTTTCCCGACGTGGCCGACGAGTCACGAACGGCCGTAGGGGTCGTCGCGGGCTTCGTCGTCGCTGCGGGAGTGGGGGCCGTGAGAACGGGCTTTTGCGGGGCCGGCGTCTTTGTTGCGTTAGGTGCGGCTACAGCTGGCATTAGTTCGACGCCCCGCCTGAGTACGTACGCCATTGCGTAAAGGGCCGTACGGAACGCGTCACCTGGTTGCCACCGAGTACCGGCTTCGACCAACCGTTACGAACGACGGCGCCAATGGCCGTTGAAGGTACCGGGCTTACGGAATCAGAAAACACCGCACCGCGAAACAGCATGGTCGGGTTAACTCGCACCGTGTAGATTTGCGGCAGGATGTAGTTAGGTGACACGTCAGAAGGCTGGTTGTACGGCCCACCTAACGAGCTGTCGCGAAGTGCGGGCGGCCGAGGTGAGGCCACCGGCAGATTACCCGGGTAGCCCGTGACGCGGTTTTGTCCGTTGAATTCTGCAGTCGACACGGCGGCAGGAATAGGCGTAAACGCAGCGGTGCCCCACTGAGTTGGCACCTGCAGCGTGCGGATCTGCGTACGCATGGTTAGTACTTCTTCGAGGGTTGACCGAGCAGGCCGTTAATCGAGCTGCCCCAGATATTCGCTACACCGGCCGACGCGGCAGCGGTGCCGGCGGGGTGAATGAGAATATCAGCAATGATGACGCCGCCGACTACGAGAGTGGCGATAGCGATAATGCCAGACATAGCGTTTCCTTATTTGGTTGGTACGACTTTTGGTTTTGACCCGGTGGCAGCTGCAAGGGTGCGGCCCCCGGGTGTAAAGACATTTAGTGCAGTAGCGACAACGAAGCCCCAGCCAAGTAATGCACCGAGACGATCCGCACTAGGCGGCAGCAGCGATAAGCCACCGAACACCGCCACCACCGAAAGGTATTGCGACGGTACTGGCAGGTGCGCGACCGGGTTGTCCTTGTTCGTACCGTTCTTTATGTCGCGGTACGTAATCAGGGCAACTTCCGCTAGTGCGGGGTAGAGAAGTGGACTAGCCATTACTGACCGTCACGCTTGACGTCGGGCGAAAATTTGCCGGGAATAACCAGGTCGAATAGGCCCCAGTTACCGCCCTGCACTTGCGTTATGCCGTAGTAGGCCACGCTGTAGCCAATGAAGGTAACAGCGAGGCCTACTACGAGCATACTTAAGCCTTCTTTGCGCCGGGAACAGGCATGATGAAGTGGTGGTACAGCCACACTCCAGCAACGCCTACGGCCACGTAGAACAGGGGTGAACGGTTCATGGTGGTTATCCTTTCGTTAGTTAGGCAATGAGTTACGAAGGGCGACGAGGCCGACAACCGCGCCGATTCCGAGCCAAGTGGCCAGACCGAACGCGTTTGCCGGACTCACTACGCTTCCGAGGGTGGGCACCGGGTTAGTAGCCACGCCGGCAAACGCCTGCGTATTAGCTGCACCCATACCCGACATGTACGACGTGTCGCTTCCGTACTGCGGTGCAGTAGTGGAAGAAACGCCGCCGTAGATGCCAGTGGAAAGTCGGAGTCCGGCCATCAGCTAGTCCTACAGCTCTGGCAGGCCGGTGATCAGGGCGCCGGTGGGCACAATCTGACCAACGAGGCATGACAAGGTGGCAGGGCTGTTCGAGATGGTACCGGCCGGCGAGAAGTTGAGCTCCAACAACGTTGCGGGGTTCGTCGACAAGAACACTTCGCCGGTGTCCAGCAGACCAAGCGACTGCTGGTTAAGCGACGTTTTGCGGCAGAACGCAATGGTACCGGTAGGACGAGTCGCAGAAACCTGCGAACCAAAACCGTACTGAATGGCCATGTCGTCATAGAGTTCCGGCATGGTGGTATCGACGAGGGGCACGCCGTCTACGTACCATTGCAAACGCGAAGGCCAGGCCGAGTCAGTACGGGCGCCGGTCGAGTCGCGAACAATAGCAACGACGGTGTCGAGGTAGCCACCCAAGCGCGGGAACTGAACACGGGCCGAGGCACCCGAAGAAATCTGCGGGTTAGCCTGGACAACCTGCCACTGGCGAGTCGTACCAAGCCCTGGTGGCTCTACGCCTGCCGTGCCCTCGGGAAGCCAGTAGAAGTCGGTGTCGACCTGCGTACCAATGGTCGGGTAAACGCCCGTCGACGAGCTACCGAAAATGTTGGTTGCCGTGTTGTAGTTGAACTGCAACGTAGGCAGCAACGACGCGTTAGCGGCCGAGAGCACACCGTACGCCTTCGAGAATTCCAGCGGCAGCGAGTACGAGAACGTACCGGCACCGGTGGTCGTCGAGATGGCGGAGTACGAAGGCAAGTTAGCGGGCACGTTCGTACCGTTGCCGAGTCCGAACGAACCACCGTAAAGACCAACGAGGTAGGAAATCGAGAAACCGTCTCCAACGAGTAATGGCGTGCCAAACGCGTCCTTGACCTGAATAAGACTGTTCAGGTTGTAGGGAGCGTCGGCGTTGAGGGAAACCGTACCGGTAAGCGTACCGGTCGTCGTAAGGGTGTGGGTAACGCGGAAGTTACGGAAGTAACCGGGACGAGCTACGAGAGGCTGCGTAACGGTACCACCGAAAGAACCACCGGTAACGTTGTAGATGGGGGCGCGGCCGGCCTGCGAATTACGTACGAAGGGGCCGGCTGGCTCCACCGTCGTTTGCGGCTGCGGGCGGCCCGCTTCCTGGGCTGTTGCGTTCTGCGAGTTAGCCATTACAGACCCACCACCACAGCGGTACCGAGGTTACCGAGTGCGCCGTTACTCTCCAACGACCAACGGCGTGCACTCATCTTGAGTAGACCGACGGCGGGGTGAAGAAGAAGCGACGACAGAACAATGAGATCAAAGACGCGCTTTGTCGGCATTGTAAAGACTCCTATTTGACGTTTCGCCAGTCGAGGCGAGTTTACACGTCGACGGCGACAATGCAAGGACTGTTTAAAAAAACTTCCCCGGCCGCGTTGGGAGCGGCCGGGGAAGGTTGCGGAAGAACGCCAGGGAGTAGGCGCCAGAGAGTGCAACGACTCTACTATAGTTCGGTGTTTGTCCGAATACTGGCGTCGACCATTTTGTCGTAGAAGGCCTTAATCATGTCGTAGGCAATCGTCATACCGTCGCTTAGGCCCCACTGGTAGGTATTGTTCGTATTCGCGTACTCCACCTTTGACATTGTTTTGTTTCGGTTGAGTCGTTCGACAATCTTTTGCAGCTGCTTTAGTTCGAGGTCGTTCATGTTCGCTACTTCGTCGGGTAGTGAATCGTGTTTGTCGTACCGGTGTGGAACCGTAGGTACGTCGGAGCACCGAGGCCGCGCAGGACTGAGTCATGAACGAAGTGCGGGTCGCCCTGCTGGCCCATACTGACGCACAACGGATCGCTTTTGTTCGTCGTGTCGTACACGAGTACGGCGTGCACACCGGTACCGCCGCCGTAGACAACGACGTCGCCGGGCTGCACCTGGGCTAAGGGAATGTGAAAACCGTGTGCCAACAGGGTGCCGGTGTAACCGGTGTGGTTATACGACTGGCCGTTCGGGTCGTCGGCGCCGGCCCAGTTGTAGCACAGCGTTACCCACGCTGAGCAGTCAGCCGTAACCGGGAGCGTACCCGGGTGGCCAATGTCGGCCATACGTTGCGATCCTTCGGTGTAGGTGAAGTGGGCGTTATTCTTTACGCCCCACGCGCCCCACGCAACAATCGCGGTACGTGAATCAACTTCTTTTGTCATGGCTTTTCCTTCTTTGTCGTGGTGTCTTTGTTTTCTACTACTTCCGTCATAATCGACACGTCGTGGTTACGGAAATAAACCGAGTGAAACCTAGCAAACGCTGCAATGTAATTAAAGTCCTGGTGCCAGGGAACTATCCAAGGGCAAACGTTGCACTTTGCGCGGAATTCGTTTATCGGCGTCATTAGCGGCCTTCGTCCTGACTACCCCACAGGTTAATCGTGGGCCGTACGTTTTGGCGTTCCCGGCGTTGCAGCTGTCGGGCGACTTCTTGTTCAATCTTCGCCCGCTGGTTGGCGTCCTTTTGCATGTAGCCAAGCAGAAACATGGTAACGAGCAGGGCAATGTAGCAAAATACAAACATGGTTACAGCTCCCATTCTTTGACGTGTGCTTCGATACGGTCGATAGTGCGCAGGGCTTCGTTCCGCTGCCGGGCCAGTCGTTCGACCGTCATGGCAAACAAGTCGGCCGCCTTGTTGATGGCTTCGTCAAACGCGGCGTTTAGCCGCTGAACTGCTTCTTCTTTGGTGTTACTCATAGCTGCGCACCGCCGGCCGTAATGACAACGCCGCACTTGCAGCAACGTACAACAAAGTTCGGATCTCCATTAGCCCAGAATTCCGAGGTAAGACGGTTAGCGTGCCGTAGGCAATACCAAACGACGGTATTGTTCTTCGCCCAGCGGTACTGCGCGGTAGCCGGAAATGCCACAACTTCCTTGTAATTGGTGTTCATGTCGTAGTTCCTTTCTCTCTCTGTTACGACATTCTAAATATAGCACACTATTTAGATTTAGGCACGTATTGTTGCGGCGTTTTTAGTTTTTTGTAAACCGTGATACACGGCGTACAGAACCAGCCGCGTCTGCCGTCAATTTTGTGCATATTGCTGCGCAGCTCCAACGTGTTGCAAAATCGACCTGCGCACGTGTCCATATGGGCCGAGTCGGAGAAGTGCCCCATTACGCCACCACCTTTCGTAATTCTGCTAACTGTGTTTCTAGTTCGCCGGTGTCACGTGAACTACCCGGGGCCAAACATACGTCGTTGCGGGATAGCCACGAAATTTTCGTCACCTTGTCCGGGTTGCGGGCAAACGTAGCCACCGCTTGATCGTGCGTTTGGCCGCTGGCCACGTAATACCACTTCGCTTCGTCGTCGGGCTTCGTGTACCGGTAAAACTGCGGGGCGCGTACGTCGAGCTGCACAATGTTGTCCTTAACTCTCCATTGCCCGAAGCCGTCGCCGGAATTAGCCGGCAACGTTGCGTTGTCGGTAATGATGATGCCGTCGGTGTCGACGTGCGCAACGAAGCCCTGCGCACCGTACAGCCCTTCGAGGAGCGTTTGCGTACGTACGCGGCTGGTTATCTCTGCGGCCACGTGTAGGCCGTACACGTGCGGAAGTCGTCGAGCTTCCAGTTCAATCGTGTAGGGCAGTTTGCCTTTGTCGTCGCTCCAATACGTCTCGCCACGTTCGTCGCCTCGCATAGAGAATTGGCCCCATGTGGCGTTCGCAACGGCCTTCGCAAGTTGATCGCCACCGTTGGCCAGTTGGCGGCCTTCCTGCGCCATGTCCCACCAATTACCGAATAGGTCGTATTCGACCCGAGGCGCCCAGCACTTCGTTACCGTCACGTCGCAACCTAGCGATTTCGCAGCTGCGAGTTCCCGCCACGTCCACACGCCTTCTAGTTCGTGATATTGAAACTGAATGGCCTGGTCGGTAATACGTACCGGGAGCGGGGCGTGGTCGAGGGTGTCGGGAACGTACACGGTAGCTTCGGCCAAGCCGGCGACGGTCGGGTCGAGGTCGGTATCGGTTGACACGGTGCGCAGGGATAACGCAATGGGGTGCGCGGCCATTGCCGTCGGGTAGGCGGCCTTTACGTCGAGCGACTTAAAGTGCTTGTAAATATCCGGCGCGGCAATCTCCTGCCGGCCACCGAAAAATGCCCGCTGCGATACGTCGGGGTCGAATCCGAGAATAACGGTTTTTGACAACGACGCCCTAAGTAGCTTCCACGACATTGCCGAGATACTGCCCGGTGCAATACCGAACTGCCTAAGCCACGTCAAACACTCGCTAAGGGCCGTAAAGGGATCGTCGGCGTCGACCAGGGTGGACTGCAACGACGTGACCTTTAGACCGGTCGGAATGTGCGTCATACGCACGTCACGGCCGCGCCACGTACTAAGGCACCAGCTACTCGCGCCAGTAGTATGCCTCAGCTGTTGAAGCCCTGCAGGGACGTAACAAACGAAAGAAGTAAGTTTTTCGAAGGCGTTTTCAATGTCACGCTTTGACGTGTAAAGTTGCTTCCCCCACTTTGTTTCGACGTACAAACGACGATGTCCGGGAGTGAGTAGGGCGTACTCTCTGTCGTGAAAACGCAATAGAGGTTCAATCTTCATTTTCCTTGCTAGCCCGGTAGTTGGTGACGCATTCTACAAACTTTTCAAAACTGGACTGGGCACGTTCGCCGGCCTTTTCGGCTTCGGCCAAAAGGAATTCGGAACGCAAAGGATCCTCGTTGAGTACGAGGTTGCACACCAAGTTCAACTCAGCGATAGCGGCGTCAATGTACCAGCTGCGGAGTTCGTGCACCTGGCGTTCGTAGACAATGTCTGACATTACTTTTTGCTCCTTGTTCGCGGTAGGGCGGTGCCCTGCCGACGGGTTGGTATCTCTGGCGTGGTATTCGTTCTATCACTTCGGGCGTAGCCATATTGCCGTACAAACGTGCTGGCCACTTCGCCAGTCATAACGCCACCTTCGGGCGTCAATAGGCCAAGCATTTCGGCCAACGCTGTTTCGTCGGGCAACACCAAACGACGATCGGGGCCGCCTTTTTTACTCTTGATGTAAACCACAATGCTGCCGTTTGGTTGACGGTATACGTCAACCGACGCCCAGTTCTTCGGTTGAAGATTTACGTTCGCCAAAATGGCGGCCGTATCTTCACTGAGGCCCCGGGCGTTCTTGATCCATTGCGGGGCGCGGTTACGTTGCCACGTGCGCAACTCCCGCAGCTGCGCGGAAGTCGCTTCGCCACGTTGAGCGGCCTTCGTGGCCGCTTCGGGTGGTCGTACACGCTTCGGGGGCGTAACCGGGTGATTACCGCGTGCGGTTTTCAAACTGCCACCGCTGCGCCAATACTCACGCGCAGCGGTGGCAATTTGCTTGTCTGTACCGGTTATCTTGTTTCCGGTAAGACGACCACTAGCGGCCGCCGCAACGAGTCGCTTACGGTACGCCGGTGTGAGTGCGTTCCATTCGCGTATCGTTTTGCGACTGGCAGCGGGAGCCATTAGTCAGTCGTTTTCTTGCGTACGCCGGGAGCGCCTACTGGCATACCCGGCACACGTGCAACGCGTTGACCAGTAACGCCGACAACTGCGCCTACTTCGTAACGAGTCATGCCGGCTTCGACGGCGGCAATCATGGCCCGGTGTAGGTTGGCCTTCGCAGCGTTTCGGGCGTCCTCGCTTCGACGGTCGGTGATGACCGCTTGTTCGAGCTTCTTACGCGCCTGGATCTGCGGATTACGCGGCATTAGAAGTCTGCGAGGGCCAAGTCGAGCGGCTCGTAGCCGGCTTCGGTTTTGGCGGCCTTCACAATCTTCACCTTCGCCGGCAACCAGCCTTCTGCGGCCATTTTGGCCACCTTACGAACAATGCTGGCCGCGCCGGTGGTAAGCACCTTTGCTTCGCCGTCAATGGTCGCAATGTGGCAAACCGCGTAGAAGGGCAAACCTTCGCCGCCGACAATGTCGGACTGCTGCCATTCGACACCGGTAAGGGTGAAGGGCTTGTTAACGTAGTCGCGGCCGCTAATCACGTCCGACGACCCGCCGAGCAATTCGTCCAAGCTGGTCGCGTTGAGATCACGCAGGGCAATACGCTGCGCCGTTTCTTTGGCGTCGGCAACAGCAAACACAAGCTTGCGGCTGTGAATGTCGCCCGAACGGAACAACTCTACGACCGTCTCGCTGTTAAGCGAGTCAGCGTTAAGGGTAACTGCAATGTCATTTCCTGCCACGATGGGCCTTTCTCTCTGTACCGGTCGAACGACCGGTCGAAGAAGCGTAGCAGGTGGGAATACTAAACGCAACTACCTATTTAGAATTAGCCGACGTTGAAGTCGGTACCAAGTGCAGCGGCCGCGTTGTAGACCAACGCGCCCAAGTTGCAGCTGTAGACCTGCCCAGCCGTACCGCCGTAAATAACGACAACAATGGTTTCCTGGTCGGTGACACGGAATGAGTCGTTTCCGTAGTTCTCGCTGTACGGCATTTGATCCGCACCGCCGTAGGTACCGCCGCCGTCAATAAGGGCCGTCATACCAGGCGACGACGTCGACGACACGAAACCAGTTACGTAGAGACCGAACTTACCGGCGGCCGTAACGTTAATGTCGCTGCCGCCAATAGCAAAACTGCGCACGTTCCAGTAGGTTCCCTGGTCGGGTGAACCAAGAGTAAGGGTGAGGTTGCCCGAAGCCGGGAACGTGCCACTAGCTACCTGCCACGTCTTAATCGGGGTGCCGTACTGCAGTCGACGCCACAGTTTTTCGTTTAGGTCATTGGCCTTCTTGACTGATTCGCCAAGTTCAACGCCCACCTTCGCCCAGACCTTTAGGCCCTGCAGCAAAGATTCGCGTTCGTTCGATTCGTCGTACATAATTACTTCTTTCCAAGTAATAGCGGTCGTCTGTCACGATACCACTGTGCAAAGTCGACGTAGCCGTTTAGGTGAACCCGTTTGTTCATGTGCGGCATATGGAAGTCGCACACGCCGTCGTATAACGCTTGTTCCGGAAGATCCTGAAAAATAACCGGGTCGGTTTTGTGCAACGGGGCGTAAAACTTCATCATTCGTTCGGCTCGGCACCCGCATTCAAATTCGATCCAGCGAACCGACAGCCGCCACCGGGGCAGCGTGACCAAGTTGCCGTCGGGGTCGTAGCCAACGTACTTCGGTGGTTCAAACGCGCTGTAATCGCCGCCGAGGTCGACGGCGTCTTTCTCCAGTCGCCGCAAAATGGCGTCAGCTTGAAACGACTTAGCCATTACTTTTTCGTGCGACTTTTTTGTGTATAAAAAGCGCCGGTTTCTTTGCTTCGACGAGCAATGCGCATTACTTTTCCTTGACCGGCAACTTTCTTTTTTGCTTCTTCGGCAGAACTAGCGCCGACAATGCGTTCGTGCATTTTTCCGTCAGAGGACTGTATGTCTAATTTATAAAGATAGTTAGTTGCCATTAGTTTTCGTCCTTGTCCTTGTTTGCTTCGTCTACGACGATCCACGCCTCGACCAACGTTTCGTTAGCCATCTTATTAAACTTCTTTCGTTCGTGGAAGGGATGCTTCGCCCTTTGGACCACACGTTCAAACTTTGCGAGCAGCGTGTTACCTTCCGGCGTATTGCGGTATTGCTCCATGAGATACCACAAGTTCAACGCAATAGCGGCCGTGTAAAGGCCCCGTGTTGTCCACTTATACACAACGTCGGCGGGCGATTCGTTTTCTGCCATGCGGCAACTGTACCTGAAGAATGTTCGTGCTACCATTCTTTTCTATGAGTGACAACGAAGAAATTTTAGAAACCGGATCTAACGGTGAATACGTTACGAAGTCCGAGTTACGCGAAATATTGGCCGAGTTTCTTTCCGGGAAGGTCGAAGATGACAATTCCGGCGATGATTCTGATGGTTGGGAAATCCTCGACGACTTCGACGAAGCTGTCGAACGACTCACCAGTTCCGACGTTGAACGAATCGCGGAAGAAAAGGTGCAGGCAGCATTGGCAAAACTAACGGCCAAGCGTGCAGCTGCGAAACCGTCGACGCCCGCCAAGAAGGCCGCACCGAAGCCCGAACCGGAAGTAGAGCCGACGACCAAGAAGCCAAAATTTGGTGCACGATTCTGGGGTGCCGAATAATGGAAAAAGAAAACTGCGAAGGCTGCAAGAAGCTTCGTAACCAATACGCCGCCGTTGGCGTTGTCGCCGGTGTGGCCGTTGGCTTCGGGCTGGCGTTTGCCTTTTTCCAATATGTTCGTAAGTGATGTTGTCCTGGCTGTTTGGTCGGTCGGCGTTTTGTTTGTGTTTGCAATAGTGAAGAAGAAGGTTTGAACAATGGCATACGGCGATCTGTGGAGTAATCGCAAGTTCCCGAATGGCTGCCGTCATTGCGGCCAAACTGCCACGAAACACGTTGGACTAGGACTATGTCAAAACTGCTACCGGCAGCCCGACGTACAAAACGCAGCACGAGAGGGAACTTTGCAAAATGTTACTGACCTACCTTCTTCTTTTGTCTCTACTGATTCTGATGAATTGGCTACTGATGAAGATGTAATCACCGTCGACGCCGACGACATATTCGCCAGTGGGGAACGGCGGCCGGGGTCGGTCGCTTCGCCAGTTACGGAACCTGCCGACGTTCCCCCTGGCGTTAAGCGTGGTGGCTTTGGTGACTTCTTTAAGAAGAAGGTAAAAGAAGAACCAAAGGCTAAGAAAACGAACGAGAAGCCGCCGCGTGGCGTTGGTCGTCGTGTTTCGGCCGCCGGTACTCTCGAAGATGTATGGGCCGCCATTGGTGGCGTAGCAGCTCGCACCGGGCAACACGCACCGTTAGGCCGGTACCTAATCTGGCAAGCCCCAGCTGCGGGCGAGATGCTCGACGACGCATTGGCCGGTACAATTGTTGATCGTCGACTCCTACAGCCCGCCGTAAAGACACGCGGCCGCCTCGACGTCGTCGCCGCCATTGTCGGCCCGCCGGCCATCATTTTTGCCATAGAGCAAAATCCCGCTAGAGCTGCGCAACTGCTCCCCATTCTGAAGTCGACCATTCGTTCGTCGCTGCCGTCGTTGCTGCCGGCCATGAAGAAGGCCCAAGCACGCGAGGAGAAGATGAACAAGGCCGTTTCGGAAATGTTTGGCGACGACTTCCCGCCGGGCGTTGATCCGGTCGACGTAGTGATAGAACAGATGTTTACCGGGTGGACTGCACCCGCGTACGAACCTACCTACGAAGAAACGACCACCGAATATGCCGACGCACAGCCTGGAAATTGAACCGCTCGACTGGTCGACCGAATTTCTGCCCTGGTTCTCTACTGCGTGGCAGCCCGGGCAACACGTGGCCCTTATTGCCCCTACCGGAGCTGGTAAAACGACATTCGCGGGCGGCATACTCGACCTACGGCGTTACGTCCTGGCCCTTGACGCAAAGGGTGGCGATTCGACGCTCGACTCGCTGAACTACACGCGACTGGAAAAATGGCCCGGAACTAAGGCCATGACGTCAAAGGTGGAAGGGAATGAGAAAAATAACGTCGTTAGTCGGTTCGTCATTGGCAACAAGGCCCGAAGCGGGAACGAATTAGACGCCCTTTCAGAGACGTTGCAAAAGACGTTGAACGACACGTACGAGATGGGCGGCTGGACGGTGTACGCCGACGAACTGATGATTCTTACGGATCCGCGACAGTTCAACCTACGCAAAGAAGTTGACCGGTTACTCATTGCCGCCCGTGACTTAGGCGTTTCGTTCGTGTCGTCGTTCCAGGTACCAAAGTGGGTAACGCCGCAGGCCGGCAACCAAGCCACGTGGGTTGCGGTGTCGTATACCCGTGATACCGACGTCGTCAACCGTTTAGCCGAGATTCTGGGCCGTCCTAAGGGCGAAATTCGCGGGGCCATCAAAGGACTAGAGCAATACAGCTGGTTAGTCATTGGTCGCAACCCTCGCGAACCTATTCGCGTTACGATTCCTGACTACGTCGCACCAAAGAAGCGGCCACAATGAAGCGGCAGCTGTTCAATGTGGCCGTTTTGGCCGTCGGCGTTCCCTTCCTGCTGTTTGTCGGCTTCCCGGTGTGGGCGTACTACGGTGTTAGGAATCGAATTCGCCGTCGCCGCACCCCCTAGCGGATCAACGCAGCTGCAAAGTTGCTAATTCTCAACTCAGGTTCGGTGCGTAAGTGTACCGGATTCTCAATAGAGTGG
>Ga0208620_1000060_pt1 | contig 17932 bp, 6 predicted proteins | sample CryBogCBH24Jun08_FD_184593 | JGI IMG/M metagenome (GOLD analysis project Ga0208620, IMG submission 184593) | Freshwater microbial communities from Crystal Bog, Wisconsin, USA - CBH24Jun08 (SPAdes) | ecosystem: Environmental > Aquatic > Freshwater > Lake | place: Crystal Bog, Wisconsin, USA... | reverse complement strand
CGTAGTTGAGGCGGGGGCACTGCTGGGGGGTTTTGTTGTTAAATCTGCAATGGATGCGAGCGTTTGGCGCGTTGTTGGCGCGGTTGTGTTCGAGGTGGTGGCAGAGGATGTGTTCGAGGTGGTGGCAGAGGATGTGCTTTGCATTTTTGAGGGCGGTTCCGCGCCAACAGTGCGCGTTTTGGTTGGATCTGGTTGCAATGCTGAAGCGGGGGCGGGCACCGCGAGCTTTGTTTCAGCGGTGGATGAAATTGCTGCAGCGTTTAAACTTGGCAATGCATGCGGTTTTGATACGAGGTCAGAACCAACACCCGGCGCGGGCGCCACAACACTGTTTTGGGTTGTCGTTGTCGTCGTCGTCGGGGTTGTCAATTGCGTTACCGAGCGCTGTTCTGCGCCCTTTGTAACATTCGCAATGGGGTCCGGAGATTTACGAAAGGTATGGTAGGAAGGCGCTGCCGTCGTAGTCGCAGCGGTGCGTGCGGCTGGTGGTAGTATCGTAACTTGCGGTGTGGTGGTAGCGGAAGGTGTTGACAAAAAACTCAGCATGCTTGTCTGTGTGAGAGTTGGTTTGGGGTTCGGCTGGGCCGGAATTAGCGGCATTCGCGCCAGACCCCTCGCGGCTGTTGATAGACGTTGCGATTGCGCCGGGACCGGGGCCACTGTGGACAAAAAGTTCTGTAAATTAACGGTACCATTGCGTGCGTTTTCAAAAGGAGAACCAGCTGCAGCTGCTGCAATGTCAACATTTAACAAAAACAAAATGACATTTAGCGACCTGTTCTTTGGCTCTTGTCTTGTTGCTGCAGCTGCTGCTCGCGTTGCAATGCCGTCTCGTTCGCCACAGGCTCCGCGGGGTGCTGACGCAAATGAAAATTTACGCGCGCGCGCGGCTAACTGTTTGCGAGAGGTCAATTGGATTTTGTGGCATGCCAAGCCTGGATGCGATGTCGCCTTTGCTCAAGTCTCCAAGGTCAAACTTTGTTTTTGTTTTTGATTTTCTTCTGTCACGCTCTTCCCTTTTTGCCTGTCGCTCCAAAATGTAATAAGAGTCTCGTTTACTCAATCCGTATCTGTTTACTTGCATGTTGTGCACAGCTTCGTTCGCGCTGGTCGCGGTTTCTAAAAAGGACCTGTACAAACTTTCGCCGTTTGATGTTGACTTCAACGCCCGACTCGACACATGGACATGACTAAAATCGTGTTGTTTGCAAAGTTCATCCAGACGCGCAATGATTTTCAATTTGGTGCGAGGTTCGCGTTGCTGAAATTTTGCAAATCGTGCTCGCAAAAGCTCGGCGCGGCTCCCCACAAACATCTTGCATAATCGGTATTTATCTTCTGCGACGCCATTGGACAATTTTGATGCATCTCCAATAACTGTCAAATCATCAAACAAGCCACGAACTGTTTTGAATTCCAATTGTAGTTTCGCGGCTGTTTCATTTGGAAACTTTGAACTTCTATCAAAGTGCATTATTTCGATTGCCACAATTGTCGTCTTTGTTGCTTCGAGAAATCGGTTTGCCACTTTAATCAACGGCTCGAATTCTGATGCATTGGTCGCTGACTTTTGATAACTTTGACAGTTGCTGACAATCTTTGCAACAATTGACTCTGCATTCATCAAGTCGCCTAGCAAATTCGTCGACCGATCGCCTTTCATTACCCGAGACTCCGCCTCGTTGTAAATGTCCTTTGCTGTGCGAAACTGGTCGAGCAGTGTTTTTTGGTCAAACTGTGGGACGACGCTGTCCTCGCTCGAATCTGCGCTGGTCGAGCTTGCTTCAACAATTTGTTCGCTTACATCAACCGAACCGCCTTCGGGGATAACAAACTCTGTCAATGACCCGGCGGATTCGTTATCAGTGCTCACCGGGGTCTTGCCACTTTTCACACTTTCTTTCGCGCTGCTGCTGCTGCTGCCGGCACTGTCGCTGCTGCTCATTGGCTTCTCGGCCTTCCGTATTGGATCAAACAGCATCTTCACCTTCTCTTGCAGTTGTAATATGCGCTTTTTCCATTTGGGCAAATTTTCGGCGACAAACTTGTCGGTTTTCATGGCGGCAGACCACCGATAATCTTTCAAGTGTCGCAATTTCTTGACGAACGAGTAATACGATTCAAGATTGACGACGTTGGCCGAAATCTGGAGCAGCGTACGATTGGTCATTCGTTTCACTTGAGACATGGCTTGAATTCTGCGATCGTTTTCAGCCAAGAACACTTGACGTTCGGTCTCTGTTACGTTGTACTTGAGAAACACAACCGCCTCGTTGTAGGCATCTTCATTCTCATCAAACTTATCCTGCACTGTACGCAGCGGCTTTCTTTCGTCAATCAACGCGTCATAATCAACACGGTCCTTCTCGTGGACCGCCTGCTTCCCTTTTTTGTATGGTTTACCCGCAACTTTTTTGCTTTCGTATTCCTCTTCCCATTCGATCACTCGTTTCCTCTGGTGGCGCTTGCCGGCTGCATTTCGCAGCCGCAGGCGCAATTTTGGCGCATCGCTGTCCTCAAACTGCGCCACTTCCACATAAACATCATCGTCAATGGCGGCGTGCGAATTCGAATCCGATGACGACGCGCCCGAAGCGCGCGCACCAAACTCAGCAGGAAACAGTTCCCCAAAAATATCGGACATTGCATCGTCGTTGCGAACGTTTGTGATTGCTTCCAGAACGTATGTTAGGGTTCGAAACTGCGTCGCAAGTTTGTTGTACACGCCTGATTCGCGATACTGACTAAGTACTACATTTTTCCAAACCATGGGTTCTCGTTTGCTTCGCAGGGCGTTTTTTACAACCTCGAAGTGCGATGCTGTTCGTTTGTCGACGATCAACGTCAGCTGGATGTGCACTACCCTGTTCACTGGGTCGGCCATCAAACTCAGAAAATATTCCGGTATGCTGTCGTCGTTTGTGCAGTAGAAAACTCCGTGATCCGGACTGACCCTCAAAGCATTGCCAGTGGTGTGTAAGTGCTGTTTTGCCCAGCGCAGCTCTCCATCAACACCGACTTCTCCAAAGTTCATCACCGTGCAAGTGTCTTGCGCGTGTGTTTGAATACCGCTGCTTTTGACCAGCAACCCACTCAGCACAAAATACTGCCGGCCCATTTCTCTTGCTACCAACCCGTGATACATCAGATTCAGACGCCGAAGGTCCTTTGGTTCATATCTTTTGGCCATTTCGTCTGCGTTAAACTTGCTGTTAACGTCTGTTTTCGGCCGCGTCATTATCACGACGAATCCATCACCGAGTGTGTAATGTTCTGCGGGTACGTTGTACCTTGACGCTTCTTCTGCCGTGAACAGTCTTCCTGATGGTAGTGGTATTTTACCTCCCAAACCATCACCTGTAAACCTTTCGCGGTCGGATGTGGGGATTGTCTTGACATCTGATATCACGCGATTTGCCTTTGCAATGTACCCGCGTGCCAGTTGCAAAAAATTTGGATGCATGTAACGCGCATTGATGCGCTTAACTTCCAATACGGATCCCGTATCGAAGACATTTCCAGCATAATCACAAATCATTCCGCACTGCAACAGGCTTGGGTCAATTGCCGACGCCTCAACATCGCGAAGTACAGACGCTGCCTCAAAACCAACTCTACGCGAAACGGGACGTCGTCTCGTAAGGTCCGGACTTGCGGCTTCGTCATCTTCTTCTTCTTCTTCTTCTTCTTCTTCTTCTTCTTCTTCTTCTTCTTCTTCTTCTTCTTCTTCTTCTTCTTCTTCTTCTTCTTCTTCTTCTTCTTCAGCAGCTTTAGCAGCTTCAGCAGCTTCAGCAGCTTTTGCGGCCATATCTGCCTTTATTGCAGTTTTGCTGATATGCTTGCGTTTGGTGCCACCTGATGCAACTGGGGCCGGCGCCCGGATTTCTGCTTTGTCATCACTTTGTGCGCTTGATGCCGCTGCGGTGGCGGCAACGGTAGTTGTCCGGCTGTCCTGGTTTTTCATTTCAAACGCGCCCCAGTTCACGTCTTTCATTTGAGGCGGTGGTTCTGTGCCAGTGGCGATATCAACCACACCCGGTTGGCAATCGCTTTTGCCAATTCCGTTGTTTGTCGATATGAAAATGCGCACCTTGTCGAGCACTTCATTTATGTCGCCTGCTTTGACATCCAGGATGTTTGCGTACGCCGTTTGCGAAGCACTAGAGGTGACAAGTGACGTCAAATTAGCAATCAGCACTGTTCCGCTTACGCCGCTGGTGCTGTCACCGCCAAAATCACCCAAACTACTTTGTTTTGCAATCGGCGTGTAAATTTGCTGCAACGTCCATTGGGCCACCTTTTTCAAGGGGGTGGTGCCCGAGAACCGCGCCAAAAACGCGGTTACAGCACTCCGCGCAGCTGCAATGTGTGGCGCAATGGCAAGTGCATCGTTGTCACCACACCGGATGTAGGTGATGCTCTGCTGGCGCAAGTCCGCGACCAGCAGGCCCCATTGACCTTTGCGCACAGTGATGAACTGACTTTCTGCCGGCTGTTTGTCGCCGACGGGTTTTCCTTTCTTACCAGACGCCGCTTTTTTTCCACGCACCAAAGCCGCTTTCTCTTTGCCGTCTTCATCGGGGTTGGAAGCATCTGATTCTGGCGTAACTGCCACTTTCACATCGAATGTCGCGTAGATTGGAAACGTCAAATACAGTATGCGTCGCACATCCGCCCCGACAAACAGCTCCAACGCACGTTCAATTGTTGCCGCTTTTAGAGCATCGCTCGCAGTGGTAATCACGCGGTGCACCAGCGTGCTGTCAAAAATAATGGTTTCTCCGGCGTTGGGGACGCGAAAAGTCGTCGTGTCGTCGTACGGAAGGGACACAAACGCACTCCAAAAATCAATCATTTTGGATGTTGCATCGTTTTTGCTGAGGTCCGATGCGGGCACCTGGCAATCGCGCACGCTCTTGAATGGCTTGAGCGGAGACAATCCGCTGTTCTGACCGTACGCAACAACACGGGCCGGTACAATCGTGCCGAATAAGTTTTGATTCGCGTCGGATGTCTTTGTCTTGGGTCGGTAGCACAAACCCGGCCACAATGTACAGTACACTTGTTCGCCGCTGCCCATGACAACACTGATATCGGTGCCCGGTTTACCGTGCACACTGTCATCGCGCGCTGGACGAAATAGCCTCAGTGACGTTGGTGTCTCGGACTTTTCCAATTTACGCGAAGTGTCCAATATCTCCGTGCACAAACGCTGAATCCCTCTTTCCCAGGACCGCTGCATTTTCAAACGCGCAAAATATTTCGACGTTTCAATTGTACGATTTGCAGTCATGTCATCGTACATTCGAACGACCTCTGTTACCAGATACTCCTGATTGGCGTACGTTTGTGCAATCAGATCTATTTCAGATCCAGCTACCCGAAAGTGGAGCGGGAGATCGCTGTCCTTTACAGCGCTTACTTCCATGCTGTCATCGTCGCTGCTGCTGCTGTCGTCGCTGCTGCTGCTGCTGCTGCTGCTGTCGTCGCTGCTTGGGACGAGAAGTTCTATGCCATCGTCGTCGGCAACGCTGCGCACAGCAAGGGGCGCATCACCTTTATCATCAACCGTCCCTGACATAATCCAATTGATTCGATACAGCGTGCAAAAGTTTCGTTTATACTTTGCTACAACTTGCAGCAACACAAACACAAAAACACGTGCAACAAAACTTTCAATTTTATTATTCATCCTCCCACAAATCATCGCTGGATGCCGCAGCGGCAATCGCGGTCTGTCTCTGTTTCTGGGCCTCTGATGCAGAAGCACCGGGATTCGAAGCAAGTGCCATGGCCGCTGTGAGTTCCGTGAGCGCCAACTCCCTCCTGTTTGTGGAAAGTGACCGTTGTAGTTCGTCCTGTTCTGGTTGCGGCAGTTTTCTTCCGTCGGCCGATGTCAGTTTCGATAGAATATCAGAAGTTTTTTGTGCTAACTCATTTCTCTTGACAAAAAGAGCATAATCAACTACGGATAACTGTTCCTCTGATTTTGGGTTGAATCCCATTAACAGAGCAAGTTGATTGGCACCGGCCATTTCTTCCTTCTGTTCTTGAGTCAAGCGTCCGTCTGCGGTTAATTTTCGAACACGTTCCAATTCGATTCGAGCTGTCGCATAGAGTGCATCTGCCGGATCATCTTCCGCGCCGCCATTACCTACAAGACGATGTTTTGCCAAAATTCCAATTGCTACCTCCACCGCCGGCTGGTGCGGACCCTTTTTGCCCATTGCCGGCAGACGATCCGCGACGAGAAGGTGGTTTACTTAAACCTTTACCACCTGGAAGACAATGTGAAGCCTGCAATCTCATTGTTACCTCCGCCGTTATCATTGCCCGATAAAGGCCCTTTTTGCCCATTGCCGGAAGACGATCCGCCGCCGGACGTGTTTGGTAAAGGCACTTTTGGCTCATCATCTTCTTCGAAGTCCAATTGTAAGCGGGATCCCTTTCGTCTTGGGAGTGCTATCTCCGGCTCGTCATCAACATCATTTGCAGCCTTTGTGCCGCCAGTCGGTTCTTTCGTCTTCTTTTTTGCATTTTCTGTCGCTTCCTTCTCTGCAGCTTCTTTTGCTTCCTTTGCTTTCCGTCTTGCCTCCACTCTGCTCCTCTGTTTGCTCGTCGCGTCAGGCGGTGGCGTTTCAGAATCCGATACGGCGGCGCCGCGTGGGTTTAAATTTGTGTGTCTTGTGTTTCTGGTACCAATGTCGAACCCAATATCCCACAACTCGTTCACTTTTGGTAGCCAATACGTACGCAATCTGTCCACTTTGTCCAAAAGGTCACTGTCGGATTTGGTTGTTTTCAATTCGGTTTTCATTTCGGTTAACGCGTCGAAATCTCGCAAGATTGCATCTTTTTGTGTGGTCATAAACCTTATTCTGGCCACGGATCCTTTAGTGCTTAGGCCATACTGTGTAACAAACGTATCCTTAGCCACAACTGCGTCCTCATACCGAGTCTTCAAAACATCTGCGGGTCTGGGAACATCTTCGGCTGCTGGCGCGCTGGGTGCCGGGGTTTTGGAGTCGTCGTTTTTTTTCTTTTCTCTTGCCTTCTGCTGTCGGGCAGCTTCATCGATTTCTCGTTGCTTGCGTTTAGTCTCAGCTTGCTTCTGCGCCAATTGTTTGGCCTCAGCATCTGCTCTTTTTTTCTCCCCGCGTGCGGCCTTTTCCTGTTCAGCCACCATTTTCTTTCGTTCCTCCTCTTCACTCTTTTTCTTTTTCGCCCTTTCCCTTTCTTCCTGTCGCTCTCGTCGCGCCGTTTCCTCCTTTTCAAGGTCCTGGATGTATTCTGCGTCGCGGTCGTAGTCTAAAAATTCGGGCAGTTCACCAAGACGTGGTGCAATCTTGTACAAATCTTGCCATTGATAATCAAGTCCAATAACGAGCGCCTCTGTCGGCCGTGCGTTTACTGCGCTTTTAAAATTTTCTGCCATACTGGCTCCAATCGCGTTCAGCGAGTTATGACACGTGTAAATTTTTGTGTGCAGTGCGACGTCGGTGATGAGATATGGCATTTCGAGAAGTTCTTGAGCTATGTTTAGCGCAAACTGCCGCGCGGCTGCTGCAACCTCCAGCACCGACGCTTTTTGAGGGTCGGTCCATTCTGTTTCGGCGGGAAGCAACAACATTTCAATCCATTCAGGAATGTTTTGGATAAAATTCCATGGTAGGTCCTCGTCATAGACATGTCGAATCGCATTGCACGCACGCAAGTGTAAGCTGTGCAGTTGAAAGAAAACTTGCAGCTGTCTATCCCAATATGGTTTTCGGTCATCGTCAAGCGTCTGTCGCTCAGCATGATTATTGGCAACCGAAAAATGTATGCACTCTTCAAATACAGTTTCAGATAGCCGCATGATGACAAAAACGGGCTCAATCGCCCGTGTCAATGCGAGGCACCTGGCAAAATCTATCCCTGTGCTGGTTTGCATTGTTGTCGACGTTGCTCCAAACAATACATTTTTTGTCAAGGACGCGTCTTCCACTTCGTTGGTCATGGAGCGCGCATTAGGTTTGCCATCCAACGCTGTTGCAAACATGCTGTACGTGCTTATGCGCGTGGCGACTTCAAAAGAACTTGGCGTCACATTTCCAATGCCATTGAAAATTTCAACCAGATTCCCGTAATGCTGTGCATAGACACGCGCTTCGTCCGTGGCTGCTGTGCTATTGGGCGCTTTCACTTCTGCAAACTGGATTTGCGCGTCTTTCATGACTTTGGTGCACGACCGGAACATGTTTGTGGTGCATGTGGTCTGTATCGCGCGCGACGGAGCTACCACACTCAATAGGTCTTGTGTACGCTCCACCCAGTTGAATAATTCGGTAATGTACCATAAGCTGTTTGCTTCTGTAATGTCATTTCCGGCTTTCAACTGGTTCGTGTATTCAAAAATGCAGTCGTGCGCGGCATCTAAAAAAAGCACGTAAGCTTGTTTCTGGTAATTTGTCAATACCGTCTCGCTACGGGCAAGTTCATCCGCGAACTTTCGGATTTTACCGTAACTGTTGTCACTAATACGGTTTTCACGTGCATGCGTAATAGCGGCGCCAACAACGCTCCACGCATCCTGTACACATCTAATTGAGTTGTTTATCACGAAAACGGCTTCCGATTGCTTGTTGTTTTTCCCGCGAAAAGCCCAGTACTCGATATTATATCTCGGCAATTCTTTCAGTACTTCTCTAACAGTGACGGCAACTGCATTTTCCAAGCCCGTTTCTTTAACTTCTTTGAACGGGTTGTCTGCTTTCTTGAATTCACTTTTAAACAACTTTGAATATGGTAAGATATTGATGCCATATTTATCCCACCTAGCAGCAACAACCCACATTGCCGCGAGCGCGGCTTTTTCTTCCAAAGATGCAACTTTATCGCTGGTGATGGCGTCTGTTTCCCGCGGATGCTGGCCAATGACTTGAGGCACACCGACAAAGTAGACTAAAAACGCGCGGCGCCTGTCGTATGGCGCGTTTCTTTCACGAGCGTCCGTATCAACTCCAACCGCCCGGGTCTTTACTTCCATTGCTTCTTGAAAATTCTGGTACGACTTTTGGGCATTTCTTTCACCAATAAAATCGTCAAAGTTCGCGTATTTAAACATCCGTTCAAAGCAAAGGGCCATAATGCATTGTTCCCAATACACTTTCATGGCAGTGGTTGCAAATTGTGACCGGCGCAGCAAAGTCAGTGCGAGCCCGTACACGGCTAGACCGTGCGCACACAAATTCCAATCCTCCTGTGTGTACTCGCGCAGTTTGTGTGTTACTCCTTCTTGAAGTCGGTCGCCATACGACAACCATTTGCGCAGCTCGTCAATCATGCTTTCAGCCAGCGCCGGTCTGTCGTATGGGTTTAATCTGCCGTCGATTTCAACATCATATATCCCGTCGTCATCAATCATCCGTCTAATCATAGTGCTGGCTGGATACTCTAATGTGCTTTTCAGATCAGATGTTGCCAACTCAAATGGCCGTGCGCTTTCCGCGGCGTATGCACGCTGCCAGCTCGTCGAACCCTCACCTGTGAATCGCTCCGGACGCGTCAGTTCATTGCTTTGCAGTTTCAGTTCCGCGATCATATTCGCACAGTTTCGCCTTGTCGCAAAGTACTCCGCAGTTCTCCGCCTTCTTCTCTCCTTCGTTTCTGGCGAAATTTCGCCCGAAGCGTCTTCTTTCGCGTCAGCCACGTCGCATTCCGATTCTTTTTTTTCGACCTTTTCCGCTTGATCTTCTAAGCAAGATGCCAGCTTGAATGCAAAAACAGCTCCGGGAACATTTGTGTCTTGGATATCGTCCCAAACCAAGCCAGGGTTGAGCTGTTTGAAATTGTCTAAATCTTCTTTCGAAGCATCTTTGGGCCGCAGCAAGCATGTACTTCCGAGTAACAAAATCTCGCGCAGAATGCGACAGCGCCAGTAGTAATACGACTCTCTAAGTTTAATGCCAGAGATCGCGCCTGTCTGCTCAAGATTTTTCATGTAATACAATGTGGAGACCAACTGTCTGCGGTAATCAGTAGACATCGTAGGGTAGTCAATGCCGGGTATTTCCCTTTTTTCGAGCATTGGACTCTGAACCGTTTCTTTCGCCTCGCCAACAACAAAGACATCGGTCCGTTTTGCATAATCGGTGCCAAACACAAATGCAAATTCCAGTTCGCATTGGATTTTTACGGCGTCGTCATCAACAAGAAGAGGCCTGTCATTCATGGCGTCCGGCCCCGCAAACATTTGCAATATTCTGGCCATATCGAGCACGGGCATTTCTGCGCTGAGCATTTCGATGGCTTTGGACTCGTGCATAACGGAAACAATCTCGTCGTAAAGGTCTGCAACTTTTTTGCGTGTCTTTCTTGAAAACACTTTCGCGTGAAACAAGTCGACCGCGCAGAGAATCTTGTCAACTTCAAGAAAGCACTTGCGCATGCCTGTGATGAACTTTTGGTAACCTTCCACCAAAGTGCGGGGTGTGTTTGCTTCTATTGCCGCTTTCCGTGCCCGGCGACGGGCAAGAGCTGCTTCGAGCATTTCAATGCCTTTATCCGTTTTGCGAACCTCACGATTGAGTTTTGCTATTTTCGCCCGACGCCAATCAATACCTTTTTTGTACAGCACAAGTGCATCTGCCAACCGTTCCGCATATCTGGCTTTTTCAGATTCAATTTGCATGTCTTTTGCTTGCATTTCGGCTTGAGTGACCCTGAGCAATTCGACCACGGCAGCGTGCGCTATTCTTGCGGTTTCGGCTTCTTGCTTTTTGTCTGCATCGCCGGCGTCTGCTAGATGGTCCGCGTTCTTTGCGTCGGCGGCTTTTTTTTGTTCCATCATTGCTTTATCTAATTCCGCGCGTGTAACGTCCAACGCGGCGTGTTCACCTGTCAATTTCGTCAGTGCTTCCAAAAAGTCGATATCTGCAACCGATGCGACCACTTCCGCGCGTAAAGCAGCAAGCGCGCTTGCTGCTGCTGCTTGCTTTGCCTCTGCGGTTTTGGTTTTTTTCTTTTTTGGATCGCTGGTATCGTCTGCGTCTGGCGCTGCTTTCTTTTCTTCGGCGAGTTGTTTCTCATCTTCGGCTGCGGCCTTTGCTGCAGTTTCAAACTGTTGCAAGAGCTCTTGCTTGGCGTCTGCCAAAGTAGTGTCACCATACCTGTCCACATTCAAGTATTCATCCAAACTCCTTTTGTAAAGTTCGTCATTATAATTACCGCCCGTACGAGCAGAATTTTCCTTCGCAATCAGTTCTTTCAGAACGTTGGTTTTGCTCGTTTCGTACGCGTTGCTGCCATTTGTGAACTGCCCCAATTTCTCAGTCAACTCTTCTATCGTCTTCTCGCCCGCTTCTTTTTTTTCCGTCAACCTTGTGAGTTCACCTTGCATCTCAGCAATTTCGGCCGACAATTCAGGTGCACCGCCAGTGGACAGACATTTGTATTCGTCGACAATTTCATATCTATTGTCTCGTAAGCGGGTCTCAAGAATTGCCCAGGCCGCTTCCAAACACACCCGAGTTTTTCCGACACCGTTATTTTTGTTCGTGAATGTTTCCCAACTGTCAATTGCCATTTCAGCGATCTGCTTAGAGAAGGGGTGTGCGCGCCAATCGTACTCTTTCAATAAGTTGTTCGCCAAGTCATTTGCCACCAACAGGCCTTTTGACACAACAACTCCACCGGGAACTAACGTTGTGCAGAACACGTCGGCAGTAATGTCAATACGATTGTCGTACATTGTGTCGTGCAACTGTCGAATTGAATTTTGAACGTGTCCGTAATCGAAGTTTGTGTCGAGGCCAATGCCATCGAAAACACCCGCACCGCGGTCATACTCGTGCGAACGCGCTGTTGTAACGATGCGCGTCAGCAACGCGGCGCTGAACGACAAAGTGTTGTGCGCGTCGGTTATTTGGTCAGCATGGTCCAGGCTGTCGTTCAGCGCGGACTCGTACAACGATTTCCACGTGACATCGCGTGTCATGGTTGCGAGGCGGATGACATTGAACTGGACCGCCGTAATCACGTCACACTTGAAGGCGGGCGATTTCTGAAGTGTGTTGCGCCGCAAAAGAGCGAGCGTTAGACCGTACGCAAAGTAGACCAGCGACGGGACAAAATCGGCAGACGTACTCCATTGTTCACTGGTTGCCAACGGACACTGCATGCGTTGCGTTGCCGTAGTCAAGACGTCTTTGAGGTATACATCATACGCTTCAACTCCTGTATCGGTGGTTGACATGGTTGGTTGGATTTTAGACAACGTCGCAAACTCAAATACAATACCAATGTAGTCGAACAGAAGCCGCGCCTTCCAAAAAGCGGCTGCCTGTCGGTGTGATTCGTGTCGGCTCACGGGGTCCGCTATAACTGGCATTGGGTCCGTGCTCGCTTCATTGGAGCTGACCTTGTCGCATACAAGTGTTATCGCGTACAAGAGTTTCTTCACGTTATCAGTGAAGATCACATCATATTTCTTGTGTTTGGGAATCAAACTCTCGAGCAAGTACCCGCTGAGCAGGAAGTCATTCACGTGCTTTTCCGCATTTGACACATTATTCGCGTCGCCGAGCGCGTTGTCGCGATCTGTGCCCGCAGATGGCAATGAAACGCCAATATCTTTTGCGAATTCTTCAAGATTAAAGTCCAAAAAACCGCCGAGCGTCTTTTGTGGCGCGATGGGAAAGTGTGTGCGTTCTGAGCGCAAGTGCGTCGCATGCATGTGCACTCGTATCGCATCCTCCCACAACGCTTGCAACTTTTGGTTTTCTTCGTTAGTGTTGATCGCGGTGTTCAATTTGTGCTTTTCGAGCACCAACATCGCGGCGTACACCGCATCGACGGCGTCGTTTGCTTGAATGCACGCGTCGTGCACCGCATCGGCGTCATTAGTGTTATACACGAAATTCTCGGCTCTACTCTTCGTGACAAGTGCGTGCCAGTACCACACAAACGATTCGAAAGCGACAATACCTTGCCTTGTTGCCAAAAGTGTATCTTTGCATTCTTTGCATTCGGCACCGGCAAATGCTGTCGCTAGTACCCGTTCAAGAACACTGTGAACCTCCGCGAGTATGGATTCAACGACGGCGACCACAATTGTTCCTCGTTTTGTGAGCTCACATAGTTTGTCAATGATTTCCGCCGATGTGTTTCGTAGACTTGAATCCGCAGATTCCGCTGCACATGCTGCTGTGTATTTTTGATGTTCATCTACAATTTCTTTACCCAACTCGGTCAACTCGGTGCACAGTAAACCAACATCTGCAACCTTACGCACCTGTCTCCGCACATCAGCATTGCCTTCGTCGTTGCTAGTGGGAGCGGGGAAATGCAATTCCAACTTGGCCATAAAATTCTTTGCAAGTTCAATGCGTCTTCGCACCAAGTTCCGAGTTGCGGCGTTCTGTGATTTCATTGCCAAGAACTTTCGCAACGAGTTCAGTGTGTTTTGACACAGATTCCAGTTTGCGATCAATTGCGCGCGCTGTCTGGCGGTGTCTGGTCCACACCTTGAAAACTCGGCGTCAAAGCCCTTGATCGCGGTTTCGATTCCATTTAACAGACAGAGTATGTCTTCGCCGCCTTGTGCTTTAGGAATCTTAGAAACATTTTCACCGGGCTTCTCGGTTTCGTGTGCGTCTTCGTCAATCAGTAACGGCGTGTATGATGCGGGGTCGTCTTCAAAATCTTTTGCAGGCTGTACGCGAATGGGCGCCGATGGGGCCCATTCGCTGTTGCCGGTGATATTCAAATCTTCAGCGCCATTGTACAGCAAACTCCACAATTTGTGCTGGATACTTGGGTCTTTCGGTGCGCCCGCTAGCCCTGCCGCCGCGCTCCATTCTGCGTCTATTGCGTGTCGCGAAAAGGCAATTATGCTGTAAAAGAAGCCAAGCCACGCACGTGCCCGGATGACTTCGGGTTCTGGGCGCACGTTGTTGTACAGCACATCGTACAATTTCATAATACACAGAAGTAGCGCGTTTTGCCGCCCGTCAAAGTTATCAGGATCTTTTGTCCAATCAATTGTCACGTATGCGCACAGTTCCGGCCTGAAGTTGACCGCGTCTGCGGAGTTCCCGTGTTTTGCCAAGTCGGCCCTGAACGTCGAGACTGTCGCCGCCAAAAGTAGGTCCATCTGCTCGCGAAATGCTTCATACAATAACTGTAGTTGAATTCGCCAAGCCAAATACTCCAGACCAAAGCCTTCGTAATTAAGTAGTTTCTTGCCGGCACCAGAAATCGATTCGCTGATGCGTTTCGCTTTGTAGAACTCAATAGTCTTCAACCGAATAATGAAGGGGTGTAGGCGCTTCAAGTAGGCGTCGTCCTTTTCCCAGTTTGGCTTAAAAGGAAAAATAGTAGACAACGTCTTCCCAAAAAGTTTGTGCAGTGTCGTTGCTTGAGAAATATAGCGCATGAGTTCGTCTTTGTCGTTTGGAAAGTTCTTTGGGTCAGTGGCATTGAAAACAGACATCTCATACGCATCCAATTTCGTAAAAGCGAACAATGCTTCATACACGCTGTTGTCCGGGGGGGGTGTGGTTCTTGGAGATTTAGGTTTTGCCGTTGCCGCCAGGTCGATTGATTTTGCAAGCGAGTCAATTGCATCAATCAATGATTTCAGTTCAGCGAGAATTTTGTCAGTCAGGGTTTTTGGCGTGCTTGTGAAGCTGGAGGATGTCGTGTAACGTTTTGTCATGGCATCTGCATTTGCCAAATAATTACCCAGCTTGGTCACTTCATTTGCGGTCTTTGAACCAGAAGCAACAGCAACTCCGGAACTAGTTAACTTCGTCAACGCATCGTTCGCGGCTTTGACTGCGCGTTTTAGTTCGGGCAGTAGCTTTTTCAATTTGACATCAAAGTCAGGGTCCGACATTGACGCTGACATAAACGTCGGCACTGCCATTGGTGCGTACAAAATGCGCATCAGGTCTTCATTCACCTCATCGGGGTCAGGTAAAGCGCCTGTTGTCGCGTACGTCATTTTCCATGCCGACAAAAATTTGTTTATTTCCAGATCCAGTGTCGGTGGCACTTGCTTGCCCAAATGATTTCGCAGCACCTCTTCAAACGCGGTTCGTATCGTTTTTCCCATGAATTGGAAACTTGCAGCTTCGATCTGATTGGCGGTGTGGTCGCGCTGACTTTGTGACGCGTAAAACCAATATTCAAACATGTAATCGCGCATGCGTTTCGCGACATCAGCTTCGGGCGTTCCATCGTCCGGAGACAGTTTTGAAAAAGCAGTGTCCGTGTCCTTCCAGAGTGGAGAAGTTGATTTGAATTGTTCGAACGACTGTGCCCACGCAGAATTCAGCTCTCGTGCAGGCACGTACGACCGCATCTTTCCCAAAACAATCACGCAGTCGCGCATACATTCTTGAAATTTTGTGATCCATTTTGTGTTAACCACATCCCATCCAGACATCGGGGCCGAATTGTGTTTCGGAATCTTGTATGACCTCGGGTTTGCGGTATTTGGATCTGTTGTGGTTTTTGTGGCGATTACCGCGTTAGGGTTTCCGAATTTTTTGACATGAAAAAACATGCAAGTCGCGTCGGGTGCAAATGTCTGCATGCGCTTCGGCGGCGCTGGCTCTTTCTTTCGGCGATGCATGTCGTGCTGTTGTTGCAGTAAACACAAGTTACTCTTGTTTATTTATTCAACGAGCTATTGCTGCATCGCAAACTGAACGGTGGGCAAGATGCCGGACAGCGCGCGGCGCGTCTCGGTGAACATTGCGACGTGCGGATCCTGCGACGCCGCGCGCTTTGGTAGGTCCGTGGAGAGGTCGAGAGTGGCGCCGCGCTTGAAGACGCGATCGCGCTCCTGCTCGTACGACCACTGCTGCTGCTGCTGCTGCGGCGGCGGCGCTACAGGTGCAGCGTGCGCGGCGCCCCGGGACGACGCCTCGACGACTTGCTGCTGCTGCTGCGGTGGCTGAATTCGCGGCTCCCATCCGGTGGTTCGCAGGTACTGGTTGTACAGCGCGTGTGTCTGCGACGACTCGGAGCGGCGCTGAGCGTCCTCCTTGAAGCGCATGGCGGTGGCGGACGCCTGGACGACGGCCGGGAGCATGGCGGTCCACACCCCCAACGGGTCCTTGCTGCTGGTCTCCTTGATGCGCTGGTCCAGCTCGGGCGAGATTGCGGAATCGCCGTCCATGGCGCGAATCATGCGGGCCACCATCGCGATCTGCGTACTCGTCAAATCGCCCTTGCTCTTTCGCTCGCGCTCCAGGTCCATTTTGGTGGCCTCCAGTTCTTGGTGCAGCTTCTCGGCGTGTTCGGAAATCTTTGCAATGGTGGCCTTGTTGTGCATGACACCGGACAGCACGCGCTGTTTCTTGTCCTCGGGAACTCCTGCCGCTTCCAGTACGGCTCGCATCGCCTCCTGCTCGATCTCGACGTCGCTCTGCGGAGGCAAAGCGGTGTTTGTGCCAGTGGCTTGTGACACAAGGTGCATGACCGACGTCGGGCTTGGCACGGGCGCGGCGGTGGCTTGTGGCGCCTGTTGTTGTTGTTGCTGCTGCTGCGGCGGTTGTGGCGACGGTGCGGATGTGTCCATGGACGCAGACGCTTGTACAAATAATGCGGGTCGCTGACGCGACGATGCTTGAACCACCTGGTGCGCAGACCGTTTACGTGCGGCAAACGTCGTTTCGGTGTCGTCGCATCCAATGATTCCGGTGCCGGGTCGCGCGCCGCGGAAGCACAACGAAATCTCGAGGGGCTGTGAAGTCTCACGCACGTGTGACAGACTCAGACCGCGCAGGTACCCGGCCTGGATCAGGTTGCGCGCGACGTTGGCATCGCGGCTTTTGTCGAGCTCGAAACGCACACACACACGCCGACTCGCATCGTAGCCGGCCTGCACCACGTGCCCGACGCGCGTCTGCTCGCCCAGGTGCTCGATGTGGATCGGCACGCCGCACGCCTCGCGTATAACGCGGTCGGTCTCGGCGAACGTCATCTCGTAGTACTCTTCGTCGGTCCGCGGCTCGCGGCCCTCGTACGAATGCCGCTCTTTTGGTTGCAGAACAATAATACCAGTGTACACCATGTGTGCAACAGGCGGCGTCCGGGCGCCGCAATATACACAAGTTTGCTGGCCTAGAGTAAAAACAGCGACGGCACTGCCGACGATGAAGACAGCGAATGTCGATCGTCGCCGGGAAGCGGCTGTCTGGCGGCACACACCCGAGTGCCGAAGAGCGCCTGGTTTCGGAGGAGTCGGCGGGTCGCACGCCCAAAGCAGCGCGACGATGCCGCCCCGCCGCACAACTGATTATGCAGGCGCGCGGTGTGCGCATCAGTAACATTGTGTGCTTTGCGGTGATTGACTGCGACATTGAACTGCGCCTGCTCGCAATTGCACTGGGTGCGCGTTTCGACAAAGGCATCTTTCCGTCGGCGGTGGTATGGCTGCACGGAACCACCGCGACGCTCTCCATATTCAAGAAGCGCAATCTCTTCAAGGCACGAAACGGCGGGCGCACAAGCGCACAATTGTTGGTCAGGTAGTGATTGCCGGCGCCTACACAGAGAGCGACGCGCGCGCGGCTGTGCATCGCGTGGCGTTTGCAATCCACTGCCGATTCAAGGCAGGTCGGGCCGTTGCGCAGTCGGCACACGCGCTACAGGTGTCTGCAAGTGTGCGAAATTTCAAAGTCAACAACGTGGTCGGCAGCGCGTCGCTCGGGTTTCGAGTCAACCTGGCCGCGTGCTACGCCGACAATCAGGTGCCGGCGTCGCTGCCCACCTCAACTACCACAACGGCGCCAGGACATTTGCAACTACAACCCGACGAACTTTTCCGGGCTCCAGTATCGCTACTGGCAGAGGCGGCGTCAGCAGCGCGCGGAGGTACCCGTCGTTTCTGTGCCCGATGCAGCGGCGCTGCCAGGAAGGTTTAACCGCTGAAGCTGCT
>Ga0208620_1000059_pt1 | contig 18087 bp, 23 predicted proteins | sample CryBogCBH24Jun08_FD_184593 | JGI IMG/M metagenome (GOLD analysis project Ga0208620, IMG submission 184593) | Freshwater microbial communities from Crystal Bog, Wisconsin, USA - CBH24Jun08 (SPAdes) | ecosystem: Environmental > Aquatic > Freshwater > Lake | place: Crystal Bog, Wisconsin, USA... | reverse complement strand
TTTTGGGGAATGTAATTTTTAGAGTATTAGTAAGGTTCACCCATGTATTTGTTGCCTCAAATTCATGCACGAAGTCAAAGTGAAACGTTTTGTTTCTCGTTAAATCCCCTTTATTTGGTCGCTGCTGAAACTTAACAAGGGTATAGCATCTAAACATGTAACTCTTTGCCATATCATTGCGCCGGTTGTGTAATTTTCAATTCAACAGGTGTATCACTTACCGCCTTAACTGTAAACATCTGATATGAATAACCGCCCTGCACCTGGGGGAAGCTGTAAGATTCAATTACAATATGCGAGATGCCTAAATTCTCCAACCACCACGCAGTTATTTCTTTCGCTACCGGTGCATCGAGCCACCTTTGAAACTTCTTAACCTGCTCACGCGGATATACACCATTTTTGCCCGTTATGTAGCCGTTTATGACTATATCCGCATCGCCCTGCCCAATATACTCCTTAACTGTTCCATCGCGCCCCTGTATCTCTGTTTTGATTACTTTGATAGGCTGGTCAACTGTTATCAATACGCTTTCGAAGTTCATATAAAATGCCGCGCCGATACCGATTTGATTGCCCGCCGTTGATTGCGTTGCACCGCCGCTACGATACATATCGTTTTCAAGATTAACCTTCCGCCCCGTAATGTTGTCAATGTATGAACAACCCAATATTGTAAGGTCGGTGTAAATTGGTGTGCCTAAACTGCCAATGCCGATAGGTTCATCTTTTGGCTGTGTGTTGCTTGCTGCTAATTCAACTGAGCCATCATAGGGGTTATTCTTTGGCGCCAGCCGCTTTGCGTTGATGATTTGCACAGTTAGAACACCGGCAAATAAAGCCAGCTTCTCAACCGGTGCCGTTAATTCATTTGGTAATCCTATGTGAAATTTATCTGCCATTATAAATGCCCTCCCGTTCTCATTATTGCATCATTGCCAGCCTGTAAAAGTGTGTTGGCCACCAGCTCTTTAATCTTTGCCGCGCTTTCGCCTACTGTGGTGCTGTTTACGCTGAAATGGTCTATCATTTTATTGATATTCATCGTAACGGTTATACTGTGCGCCCCTTTGGCTTTGTCGGGTGCAATGTCGGCTATTGCGCCCGCCGCCCCAGCCTTACCCTCTTTGCCTGTTGCAACTACCTTTTTCTTATCCCAAGCCTCCTTATTTAAATTTGCCAAGGTGCTTGTATATGCGTTATTCCCAGCAATGGCTGCTTTTGTAAATCCTTCTTCGGCGGCTGAAATAATACCGCCAAAATCGCCACCAACTTTATTCCACTTACCTGTTAATATATCTTCAAGTATATGAAAGAAACCCATTGCCATATGCCCTAATGTTTCAAAAACTCCACCCACAAAAGCACCAACCCCAGCCATCATTGCCTGAAATCTAAATGAATGTTCATACAACGCAACAAGCAAGCCAATAACAACGGACGCGCCTAACGTAATCGCCCCCCACATGACCGTAGCAGATATGCCCACGTATTCAAATGCTCCAGCCAAACCAAATACTGCTATTGATTGCACAAATGTAGCTGCCGATGCTAACGCTGATTTGATTGCGATAGCTGCCAAATAGCCCTCATATAAAGCAAATACGCCCAATGTAAGAGATACTGCAACCTTTACCCCATCCAATGCGGCTTTATTTTCTCTTAGCCAGTGAATAAATGTTTTAACAGATTCCGCCCCATCCTTAAAACCCTTGGATATGTCGGTCAGTATTGGCTTTAATGTAGTAAGTATTTCCAATCCTATTTCGCCGATGGTTTTTTGAGCCGCGCCCATGTCCTTGTTGAATTGCGCTAATGGGTCGGCGTTAAACGCTTCTTCTGCTGCGTTCTTTACTTTGCCTTCTACTATTGCCAATAATTCAAGTCTTGCTTGCGCCTCATGCCCATTTTTTGCAAGGTCTTGTAAATGCTCCTGCACTGATGGATCAATCTTTAACTGCTTACCCAAACTACGCAACATTTCAGGTGCATTAATAGCTTTTGCAAGCATATTACCGGCGGCGCCAATATCCATAGTTAATTTAGTAGCTAAATCAGCACTAACCTTTGTAATTCTTTGCATTTCTTCCTCGCCAATACTACCAACTAAGCCCAATTGAGATTGTAATTTAACGATGTCGGCAGTGGAATAAAGAACGCCTTTTGATAATTCCTTTGCCCCGTTTACCATCTTCTCAAATGCTTCCTCAGAATACGTGCCCATATTCTCCATAGTGTTCTGCAATGCAACTTCGGCGGTGTGTAGTTCATGCGCCTTTTCAATGCCGCCTTTAAAGAACTCAATGCCCTCAAATATCGCAAAGCCGATACCAAGCGCGCCTAATGTTTTTTCGACCATGCCCATAGTCGTTTCTAATTGCTCCGCAGCCTCGTCAGCTTCGTGCAATTTAGCCGTTAGCATGTCCTTTAAACTAAGGGTATATTCAACTTTACCATCACTCATTCCACTGTCCTGTTTTTTGTAGTGCGTATCTTAATCGTCCGATATATGTTGCCAATTGTTCATCTGTTAAGCTATCCGGGTCAACTTTGAAGTGATATTGAACCAATGCTTCCCACTGCGTAACATCATCGCTTTCCTCAGTTATAACCGCGTCAACTATTTTTTTTTAAACATATTCACCGCCAGCTTGATACTTTCATAGGCCGCCAATGATGCACCCATGTAAAAATTATCATTCTTCGGTTCATCTGAATATATACGCGGGTCTGATTCTTCTTTTATCATGTAAGCATCAACAATATCGGATGCTGCTGTAAATGGTTGCGTTAAACCCTTATCCATCACACGCATCTTAACAGTCCGTGGCGGTTCTTTGAAATATCCGACAAGTATCTCGCCGGTTTCGGGAACACCGAAAACTAACGGGTGAACCTTACATGAAAATCTTTGTTCTAATTCAGCAACTTTTGCGCTTGCTGCTTCGCGGGTGGCTTCTAATTTTGCGTTATCTATCATGTTTACAAAAGTAACATTTTTTTAAATAAAAAGAGGCGGTAAAATACCGCCCCCTATAACCCAAACTAATACCACCCAAGTATTAATATTTATGCTCGATACTGCCGATAATCAAAGGCAGGTCAATCATTACTTTTGTATCTCCCTGTCCAATGGTAAACGGGTCTTCCAAGAACTCACATGCGTGAAGCACGTCTAAACTTGTTGCAACCCTGGTGCCGCTAAACGATACCTGTATGTCGAAGAAATCAATAGCCAACGGATCACGGTTAACTGATGCTGCAATGATAGCGTTCCACTCGTCTTTATAAAGTGTAATCTTCCCTTCATATTCAACATTGCCGTAACCACGCGATACGGGTTCTGTTCCCATACCGTAGTGATTTTCTTTCTTCTGTTTCTTTTTGTATTCGATTTTGGTAATGCCTACAACCGGAACACCAAACAAAACAAGTTTGATGTTAGCCCAACTGTAATTCACTCCATTTATTAAAGGTGTATTTGCCATTGTCTTAACTTATTGAGGTTACAAATCCAATATTTACCTGTATGTTATTCGCAACTCCCACCGGCAACAACTGAACGGCTACAATCAATAAACCTGTTGACAATACATTTTGAGTAGGGTCAATGGTTACTTTGAAAGATGACAATTCAGCATCGCGCTTCATCTGCGTTAAATTAACTTCAGCCAGTGAAGTAAAGTAAGCAACTGAAGTATCAGTCAATGTGCCATCGCTGTTTAATACGATAGGTGAACCTAAAGCCGGTAACAGGCCAGCATACACACCGCGAATAGCTTTGTCAATGGTTCTGTTTCCTTCGATTTTAGCATAATCAGATGTGCTTGCAACGGCTGTATAGCTGTTGTTGAAATAGCTGCCCGCCTGACCTACATACTTAATCAAGAAGATATAACGCAGCCCATCCAAAGTTTGCAATGTGCTTTGTGAAAGTGCGCTTAACAGTTGACCGTTACCAAATGCCGGGGTATCACACTCGGTGCCGTTGCTGATATTAAACTTAGCCACCCACTCAATCGAATCGCTTACAGAGGCCAAAGATACCGCACCAAGTGCCGCGCCTAACGTTGTAATGGAATAGCCAAATGTTGAAAATAAGAACGCGCCATGATTTGCACCGTCCTGGCTGATTACCGCACTCGCCTTATATGCTGTTAGCGTATTCAGGTCGGTTAACGTGGTTAAATCGGAGGTGGTTGATAGATCGGCTGCGTATAGTGCGGAACATGGCTGATGATTGGCATCTAAGTTGTTCACTATCTCTGCATGGATAGCGGTTAAATCGCCGGTAGTGAAAGCATGGCATTGTCCACCATCTAACCATATACCAAATTGGCGAATCTTACCGGTTGCATAGGTTTGCATCAAAGTTAACTCGCTGAAATCGTAAGCCGAATTAACAGCGAAGAAACCAACAAATAAACGGCCTTGAGGCTGTATGCGGAAAAATTCAGAGATATGATAATGCCAAACAGCTTGTAGTGATTGTGTGCCGGTTGTAGCCGATGCAGGTTGCGTTAATGTTCCCGCAATGGTTCCCACTTTGGTAACTACTACCGGAGTAGAACCGACAATCGTGTTTGTTCCGTTTGGTGCTGTTCCCTGTGATTTAGGGAAGATGATCGTAAGCGTTCCCGTTGCTGCGGTTGCGCTGAATCCGTGGCTGTATGTGCCTGAGTTAATGAATACAGCAAGTGCGGCGGCGGCAGTAGTTGTAGAAACCACATCGGCAGTAACCAATGTATATGTTCCCAGGTTAACCGTAACCAATCCGATTGACTGTATATTGTTAGTTGTGACTATATCTACCGTTTTGCAGCTAATTTGAACCGTGTTACCGGCTGCGCCTGCGGCAGATATAGCGTAAGTTGCTTTGGCTGCGGTTGCATCGCTGTAATCGTTCTTAATGCCTAAATTTTCAGCATCAGCAACGGAGCCAATAGACTTTATGCGGGCAGAAGTTGAATAACCGGAAGGTAAAGTTCCATTTGAGGTATATACACACAAACCAGAAATGAAATCTTCGCCGGTCAACGGACGGCCTAAACCGCCCTGCCCTTTTACGAATGTGATATTACCTAATGCCATTGTCTTTTTTCTTTTTTGGTTTTAGTTCGACTTCGCTCGCGGTTGTATTGGGGCGGTCAACCCTTACGCAATCTTTACGTTCAACTAAGTGGACTCCTCCATCTTCGTCAACCCATACAGTCTGCACATGTTGTAAACCGCCCCAAATAACGCTCGCAAATTCTTCGTGAATGGTCATTTTGTTAGTCTTGACTTCTACCTACTTCACACCATTTTACACCGTCAAATACAAATTTAATTGTAGACCTGCGGGATGCTGTTGGGTAAAATGTGCCGCCGGTGGTGGTTACTGCCGGTGCCCAATTTGGCCCAGCCCATTTAATTGCTTTACCGGTTGAAGTATTGGTAACTAAGAATACGATTTCATCTCCGCAATAGCTGTTTTTCACTGAGGTAACGTTATAAGAAACGCTATCCAAAAGTGAATCTACTGCGATAGTAGTATGGTATTGAATCGGAACCAACTTAACGGTATCGGTTCCCACTGCATCCTGACCTGAAAGAATGTAAGCACCGGTTAACACACGGTATGAATTATCCTGCCCCGGCAAATTGCCGGTGCGGGGGATTGAAGATTGCGCGTTTACTGCTATGGCAAACGTTGCTAATAGTATGGCGAAAATTATTTTTCTCATTGCTTCTAAAATTTAAGCGGTTAATGTTGAATAAAGAACAAACTGATCAGGGAAACCGATTTGGGTATCCATTTTGAAAAGTCCTTTTACGAAGAACAATTCAGAGTTGTTTTGCAATCTCATTAATTGCAATTGGTTGTCCTCTGTTGAGTTGATACCTAACCAGGTATTTGAATCAACATCGGGCTTCTGAATGGCCAAGTAAAAAGTATTCTCAGGCATACCGGCAACCATTTCGATCTCATAACCTCTGAATTGGTCATAGGCTTTTTCATCCGAACGGGTGTTTTTGTATGTGTCAGTTCTTAGTGCCTCAGCGTATTTCTGTGCATCAGCGTAAGAGATAACAAACTTCAACCCACCTTTACCGAAACGGCCTAACAACGCTTTAGGAACGATTGCAAGGGCAGCCGCGAATTTATCCCGGATATTCGATGCGGTAAGTGCTACCGGCGTAGCTACGGTCAATGTCGGATATGTTGGGTCGCTCGCTGCATCCAACAGTTTCTTAATCAAACCATCAAAATAGAAATAGTTTGCTGCGTCTGCTGTTTCTCCCTTAGTTGTAGGGTCAACATTTGAGCCATCCGGTGCGTATTGAATACGTGAACGGTGGATAGCGTTTTCGAAGAATTCATTAAGACGCTTCATTGTCTGAATCATCATGAAGTTCTCGGCAGTAACCGGCAATTCACGGCCTAACAGTTTAGGTTGTAACTGCTCAGCATAGAAGTGCTGTTCATAATCACGAGGGTTAAACTCGTAATACAACATCAAATCGTTCGGAGCCAACACACGGCCATCAACGTTAACCGTTCCCTGTGATGTTGGGGTGGCTGCACGTCTTTGTATGAAGTTGGTAACTTCGATTCTTGGAATAGTCTTTTTCTTTCTGATGCCATCTTCTACGTAGATGCAACCTTTTTCGATTGTGTCAGCACCGACAACCGCACGAGTTATCATGTAACTTGCGGCAGGGCCTGACCAGCTGGTGTCTTGTATGTTTAATGCTTCTGACATTGCTTTATGGTTTTACTTTTTGTTTACTAATTATTTACCGGCGTATTTGTTTCTCAAATCAGCCATTGCGGTTGCGGCTACGTTGGTCAGCTTCATTTCGTTAGAAACGGCAGAAACTTCAATCTTTGTAGCGGTTCTGTTAACCGGTAACGCTTCAATCAGATTCTTAACCTTTTCTTTGCCGATAGTTTTGAAGGTATCGACCCAGGTATTAACCGAATCAGCTTTAATGCGGCCCGATTCAACAAACTTATTCAGCATGTTTTTACAGTCTTCTTCTTCTGCTTCGGCTTTGATTTTGTTCTTTTCTTCTTCTTCTGCTTTAGCCTTATCTTCCATCTTGGCAAACTTTTCTTTCAGTTCGTCAAGTTCGGCTTTGTGCTTTTCCTTTAATTTTTTTACCTCTTCTTCAAGTTTGGCCCCTTTGTCTTCGGCTTCCGCTTTTTTGTTAACGATGTCGGTAATGGCTGAAAGGATTAAATCCTCATTCGCGCCCTCAACTAAATTGAGTTTGTTTGTTACTTTATTCATTGTTTGTTTATTTAATGGAAATTTGATTTCAGATAATGCGCTGTTCATGGCTTTATTCCCAGCTAACCACATCGCGCGAACATCGCCCGTTAGGCGTTTCTTGTTGTAGTCCTTACTCTTTTCAATGGTATCACAAAACCCCGCCTCAAATGCTTCTGATGCACTTAGCCACGTTGTTTTTTTCATGATGGTAAGCACTTCATCCAAAGTTTTACCGGTGCGGTTAGATATCATGGTCGCAATGCTTTCTTTCATTGGTTCCAATTCCCTATCATTACCGCCATATGGGTCATGATACATTAGTATGCCATAATCAGCCATGAAACGCTCGCGCCCAGCCTGAAAGATTACAGCCGCTATTGAAGCAGCTATGCCAACGCAATAAGTATCAACTTTGGTCTTAGTCTTTAGGATAGCATTGTAAATGTTGTATCCGTCCATTACCACGCCGCCAGGGGAATTAATCCACACCTGTATACGCTTTTTGCCGAGGGTATCAAGGTAAAGTAGTTCTTCCTGAAAGGCCGAACCATCTACACCCTGACCTTCGTCAACGTCAAAACCGATATGCTTATTTAAAAGCATGATAGGTTCGTCTGCGTTAATGTCAATACAGTATGCCATTATATACAAAAGTATATAGGCGGTAAAAGGTGGGGTTAAAAGTGTGCCACTATATTAAACGGGCCAGCTTGCAAGGTCTTGAGGGTCTTTAGCCTTATTGAGTAGCTGCATTGTTTTTTGAGGCGGTATAGCGGCGAAGAACTTGTTTACAATATGGTTCAACATTTCACTATCGCCCATGCCCTCTACTTTTTGGTATGCGGTAAACAGGGCATTGTTTCGCGGTGTTAAATATCCAACCTTACGGCGGTCTTGGCTTGAACTCATGCTTATACTATTTGTCCGGTTAAACTTCCCGAAAAGCGAGTAATAGATGAACTGATTGTTCCGGTCACAAGGCCCATTAATACCTTTGTTGCATTGCTTGCGCCCGTAAAATTCACACTTCCCAAATTATCCGAATTACCTTGAGCAAATATAATGTTTGTTCCGCTAAATGAAGCCGCCCATTGATTGCTACCAGGCAAAACAAATGTTATTGCGGATGGGGTGCCCGAAATGGTTACCGATATGTCGAAAGTTAAATGAATCGTATTGCCAATAACGACCCAGTTAATATAGTTTGTGGTGCCCGATTGAGATACTGTGCCGCCGCCAACTGTGCCTAGAGATACGCCCGCATTGCCTACATTTTGCCATCCAGTGCCAACGGCTGCAATAGCTGCATTTCGGTTAGTTACTTCCGTTGCTATCGAACTATCAATCTTTGAATCTAATTGAAGCAGGTTTTTCATGAAGATACAATCCGCATAATTTGCCGCTTGCGATCCGGTTGTCGTTCCGGAAGATAATACCATTGTCACAATATCATGAATATTGCCAGTGGTGCCGTCTGTATAAGTAACGGGGTCGGCATTGGCAGTATATTGTGATGTGACAAAATTAAATACCGGAATATTTGAGCCTGATATGGTAAAGTTTGCAGCCGGAACAACATATACTATGCCTAAAAACATAACCGAACCTGCGGTAGTTATTACCGAACCTGTTGTTCCGTTCCCGTTCCATGTTCCTGAGTTAACGCACCCACCTAACACAATAGGGGCTGCGCCGCCAACATTTGACCCTGCCAATGCCCTTACAACCTCTTTTGTGTCTACCTTATGGCTATTTTGCAAAAAGTCAATCGTTCCTTTTTTAACGGGAAACTGTTTGGTATCTGTAATTGCCGATGTATCTAAATAGCTTGCCATCTTAATAATTTTTAATGTCGTAAAATAAGCCTACCGGTATAATTCTATCAACAAAGTTTCTAACATCTGATTCAAGTGCAGACGTTAATGGAAACTGAGCAACCGGCATGTAAATAGTAAAGTTGTTTAATAGCGCAAATGTTTGAGAATACCCGATTGTATCGCATTGCAACCAGTTAGCTGAATCTGTTGGGGTGTTGTTCCCGTTGGTTAGCGACATATACATGCGGCCCCTATAAGTTACAATGTTATATTTCGCGTAAGTGGTTACGATATTCCACGGGGCATACCCACCATCGCCGGTATCGTGTGCAGTTACATTGCTGCAATATGGAGCAGTTGCTCCCACTAAGAACCCGACAACGGACGGCGTATCATTCACGATGTAAATGTCAGAGTATAGCGTATGTGTTGAATCGGGCGTAGATGACCAACCTAATAAGCCTGGCTGCCGGTAATTGGTTAAAAAGTATTGATTCAGGGCAAATGTCAATACCGCCAACTGCCCGTTAAACTTTACCCTCGTTTCAACGCCGATAAATGACGGTAGATATACCGCCCAATTTGCAGACGGTGGTATGTCGCGGTTTCCGTCCACCTGCGATTCATACACCACCTGCTTATACATTACGAGCGCACCATTGAAATAGCCGGGGCCGCTGATTACAACCATCGGGTTAAATTGGCTGTAAGTATTCCCAACGCGGTAATCGAATAGGTATTTCTTTTTGAGATACACCACCGGAGCCATAAACGACTTTAGTAACCCGATTAACTTCGGATTGCGCTTATCGGGTGGGCTTAACTCAATCGCCTTGTTATTAAAATTTATGTCGTAAATACTCATTACTGAGGTATATAATTAAACGGTGTCGGAATAAGTGCCGAAGATACGGTTTCTAAAACAATATATCCAGCTGCGCTTGAATATTGACGCAACATTACCGCGCTGTTTTGTATCAATATCGTTCCCGCCGAGTTACTCATTGGGTCGGTCGGTGTCGGGCTGTCGGGTCTGCCTACAACGTTTTTCAACACAACGTCATTCACGCCCACCACGCTACGGATAACATTTTCAAGGTCGCTCATTTTTAACGAGCCATCGAAGTTTGTTTTTGATAGGGTTGCTAAATAGGTAGTAAGTGCGTTGTTAACGTTGGTAGATATTACCGCCGAATATTGACCCTGATAATAAATGTCGGCATTGATAAACAGCTTATCGGATGCAAGGCTGATGCAAGTGTAATTTATACCCGCATCGCCAATGATGTTGATATACGCCTGTGCCGCCTGTAATTGTGAAGAATCGAACGGGGCTAGTGAGCTGTTTTTTGCTAACTTAATCGCTACGTTATTAGCTGAGGTGGTATTGACGCTGCAAGCGGTTGTAATACATTTGGTAGTATCAATAACCGGATATTGCGGCACCGTATCAATTAGCTGCACGATTTGCGGATCAGTTGCATCGTATTGAAACGCGAACATTTTAGCCTGAATCCATAGTGCCGAAGCTGCCGCCGAGATTGCTACCGTTGCTTCGGTTTGCGCTGTAAATACGTCTAATGTCTGTTCAAAGATTGCGATTGCCGTAGCCACCACAAAAGCCAACGCCCTGAATATTGCCCGCGCGCTGTTATTCGTTGTTATTGGCTTAACCGTATTGTCAGCAGGGTCAGTGAATACCAAGTATGGATTCGCCGTCATGCTTGTTAAAATTTGCGCCTCAATTACCGCTACCGTTCTCGCCATTATAATATTGTTATGTCAGTTTCTAAAAGTGTGGGCGGCCCTGCTGTTGTCTGCCCCCTTGTTTCATCGCCCTTATCATCAATAAACGAGCAAATAAAGTCAATCGTGTAATGATAAACGTCAGTATGTGAATAGTCTTGATTCTCGGCCACTTTCATCAAATGGCTACATGCCGTTGGTTCAAAATAGGTCAAATTGCCTATCATTGCATCACGTAACCCAAATATTGATAAATTCTGCTCCATTGTTCCATCCCCAGCATCATATTCAACCTGCCCGATATGAACCCTAAATGTAATATCCGATTCAGTTATACCTAAAGCTAATTGGGTGTAATTATTGGGCATCAACACCTCTACAAATGCACATGGGAACGGTATAGATTCAATCTGCTGCGACTCAAGAAACTGCAATTGATTGTTCCACACACGCACCATTTTATAGGTCGTATCTGTGGCGATTTTAGCCATTAAAGAGGTGATTGCATCCTTTATACCGGCCATATTCTATCCATATTTTCCTTAATAATACGCATCTGAATGTCTTTTAACTCTGCCGTTTGCCCCATAAATTGACGCTTCGGCATTTTAAAGCCTGCCCCGCGCCCCGCTCTCAAACCCTCATTATGCACTTTCGCATATGGCAAATCTACCACTAATTTAATTAGGTTCCAATCTGCTTGAACCTTACTATCTTTTACCGCATGTTTTAATGAACTAACCCCTTTTCCTATTAATATCCCCCTGGTTCGCGCTGCCGGTGTGCCGTATTTGTATGCTTTCGTGCCTGATTGCCTACGTTTAACCTCCTGCCAACTATTACCGCCAAACCCCTGCTTATCCCAACTTGACAAAAAGTAATAAACAGATGCTTCCGCAATCTTAACCGGCACATTTATCTTTTGCTCTGCCAGCTTCTTTATTACCTCGTCAAATTTGAATCGGTTTGCCATTATGCTATGCCTTTTGTTTGCGCCCACAATTCAATCAATAGCGGTGTGCTTTGCAGCCTATCTCCCAATTCAATATTAACCTCATCAAACTGCAACTTCTCATCGGGCAACAAATCGCGCCCCATCTTCTTTTGCGCCCACCCTGCGAACTGTTCAAAAAACCGCGGTTGTAAGTGAATCGCCTTTATAGGTATTCCCTTTTGGCGGTGGGTGAATATTGTTACAGCGCACATATCAACAGACTTTACGCCTTGTGTTGTGTATTCTTTCCAGTTTAGCATGGGTTAATCGTTATTTATGGGTAAATTAAAATTTCTTTTTGCCAATCCTTTTGTTTCATTCGCTACATCAAAATAGCCGCTACCTTTGCCAAATATCATGCCCGTTTTACCTACATTGTTTCTAAATGGTTCATCTATATTTTCATCGGCATACTTTAAACCTTCCTTATGTTCCTTAGTCATAGTCCGCGGATTCTCAACCTGCCGCCATAAGCACCTGCAATTATTGTGATTCTGCGGGCTGACTATGCTCACTTGCGGATCGTCAACTGATAACGTTAAACCATTCAGCCCAGCACATATATCGCTCGTGTTATCGTCCATTACCGCGTCATATTCCAAGTATGGCAAATCCTCTTTATCATTCTCAATCTGCATCCAAATTGAAGCGTTATAAGCCTGAGAGGTTACGTTATTCATTTCCGTTTGCTCATACGCGCCACTATACACGCCAAAGCGTTCACGGCTTGCCGTAAGGTAATCATCTGAATTATCATGCTCATCGGCCAATGCTATAAATTCACTCGTCATCGTGGCTAACTTCGCCGCGCTGAACCGGTCTATGTTTTCAGTCATTTGCAGTAGCAGGTCATACTCCTTACTACCCTCTTCAAAATCATCCAACCCGCCGAAACGCTTAAATAGTTCATCCTTGTATTGGCTACGGATTGCATCATATAAATCCTCCGGTAATGATTCCAAATCAATATCACCGTTCCAAATATCAACCAAGTAAGATTCTATTTCAGCTTCACTATACTCCATTACTTCAGCTTCTTTTCAATCTTGTTTTTGATACGTGCGCTGTTAGTTACAAATGGCTGCGGGTCTGGAGCCGGTGGTGCTTCGGTAGTTACAATGCCAGTCCTTTCTTCAAAGTATTTGGCATCCATAACTAAGCCCGCCTGTTTCATCTGATATGCTACCTGTGCTGTAATGAGATTATTAGCATCTTCACGCTGACGAACCTCTAACAGTTCATGGTTATTGCTGAAACAGAATTTATATGTTGTGTCAATCGCAAATCCTAACTTAATCAGCTTAGGTATCAATATTGAGCTTACAACATCTTCAATGAACGCACCATCGGACGCCTGTTTATCTTCCAACGCCTGGCCCGCTGGCGATTCTTCGCCATTGGTTGAACCTAATTTACCAGGTGTGCTATCAAGTGCATCGGCGTGACCTAAGATTAATTTACTTATTTTTCCTTCTACGCGCTTTTCAAGGTCAGGATATATTTTGAATCCCTGACCATTGCCCTTAGTTTCAAGTAACTCAACCTCGTCCATTACATCTTTCAGAATGTAACCGGCACTACCCATGTTAGCCAATGCCAATTCAAACTCCCTACGCTCATCTTCTTCGGTCTTGGTAGTGGTGCCTATGCGTTGCGGCATCCCATACATTTCGGCTGCGTCCGTATTGAATCCCAAAACATTGCGGGCAATTATCTCGTATTGGGCCACGTTGTAAAGTAATCCATAACCCACCAGCGATACGCCTACATCGGTCTTTGTCGGTATCCAAACATGATAATCTTTGTAAGGGTCTTCCATAAACTGCGCACCCGATAATGAGTAAACATAGGACGCAACATTTAACCGGTCAGGACTAACGTTGAATCTCCTGATTATCGTAATATCGGGGAACTCGTCATTAACCACATCGCCCAATGCGATTAGTGTATATCCAAAGAACCGCGCCTCCAATGCGTATTCGATAAAATCAGCAAACCATTTTTTGTTAAACAGTTTCTTCAAATCCTCATTCTCTACTTCCGTTTCGTTCTTAAAGCACCAATCACGCAGCAATGTTAAATCCTTTCTTCTGTTGATACATGCCAGCGTATGACCGCTAAGGATCGTATCAATATACATTCGCTGCATCTTCACCCGGTGCGGATACCATGCCTGTTCCGCTTCCGTTACCGCATCGCGCCAGCTTTGTATGTCTTGACGGATACGCTGCAACTGAACGGGGGTAATATACCCCCGCAGGTTCTTTTTGATGTCCTTAACTCCGCGCCACTCAGCACCAACCTCACTAAGCGGATTGCCTGGTGTTGGGAATACGTAATTACGGACACGCTGAAATATGTTTTTTTCTGCCATTTTAGTAAGTGTTTATGCCTAAAACCTTGCCGCCGAATCTGATACGCCTACCTTTTGCCGGTTGAATCAATGGCAGATTAGGTGTAATTTCGCCCCTTGCACATGCCTGTAACCAACCCAATGCCGAATAAACGGGGAATATTGGGCCCGTTTCGCCCATCTTAACCATGTCGGGCATACCCATATAAGCATCAATCCTTATTTGCGGGATATTGCGCGGGGCGATTCGGCGCATTAAGTGATACAGGGTAATATCTACCAACTTCTGCACTAATTGTTGATCGCGGGTGTCTATCTGAATCCATGCGCTGTCAGTTGGCAATGTGCCGGGTGTTATTACGTATGAAGTGGGCGTTCCCCAATATTGTAGGCCACTTTGAATATCATCGGGGAATATATTTGGATAAGGCAGGTTCTGCGTCATGTTGTATTGCAGTGCCGTCTGATGGTCAAGTATTGCCGTAGCTATTCGGCATGTGTAAATGTTGTTCTTATACCAAACAGCATCGCCTATCTTATAGCTGCTATATAAATCAAATTGCCCATAGGGATATTGAGCCGAAAAGATGGTATATTGAAAGCCTAAATTTGTCCAGTGTGCGCTTGTAAACGTTGCGTCAGTGTTGTCTGTAATGCAGATATATACCGAGTTGTTATACAATGTCGTGGTGCCGACCGTGTAATGTGTTGCCGATACCCATGCCGGGGCATCTAAATAAACCCTATCGCCCGCAACGTAAGTGTGATTTGACTTCCATACCCGCGTATCTGTGAACTCAGCCGCCACATCATATTTTTGTTGTAGGTGGCTTATCGCCTCGGCCTGTGCTGCCAGTTCTGTGCCGTTCTGTATTGTCACATCATTGTCAAGTATCTGCTGGAGATTCGCGTCCTGAATAAGACGATAATAATCGGTTTTGATGAGATATGCCATTACGCTTTATTTAGTGTGGCTTTTAAAAAAAATACTTCATACCACGGCTTATATTTATCAATCCGAATTTGACCGGTTTCAACTGAGTATCTATTTACATCGTCTTCGGTGGCTGAAATCCCAAACAATTCAAGGGCGGTCAATATCTTATCCTTTACAAATTGCTCATTCAATCCGCAATGTGGGTGTTCATTTCGGCTGAACTCATTATAAATCATTTCGGGTAATGCCATACGCGCGAAGTTAATAAGAATTTTTCGAAACTAATCTTTTGCCGGTTATTATCTTACTTGTGGCATCACCTGCTTGGTATTTGCTGAACTCGGAACCGAAAGCGGATACCATGACATAATCGAACAAATCCGAAAAGTGCCCGACCTTCTGATACCTAACTTTTGTTTTCGGGTCGGTTTCCATTTCTTTCAACTTGGTGCCGTCTGCCGCCTCCTTTAACAATATCAGATCATTGATTGACTTTTTACAGTTAGCCCCGATTACAACCTTCATGCCGTGTAATTCCTTTTCGAGAACGGTGTTTATCCAGTTGCCCCGCATAACAACGGACGGATTGGAATTAAGGACGCGCGAAGTAGGCCGGTATTGTTTAAGGTAATCGAGAATGAGCCGGAAAAAATTATATCCTTTCTCCAGTTTCGTATCTTCTTTATTTGCCGTAGCATCGCCGTATATGAACAAACCTGCCTGATGATTCGGATAACGGCGTATAAACTCACCGCATACAGCCTTAACCGTATTCATTGGGGTTACTCCAGCTATCTCGTCAATCATGGTGATTGTTTTGCCCTGAATCTGAAATATACCGGCGGGCAAATAAGGGTTAACGTTATCATCCCATGATAGGTGCAACGGTAAATCGGGATTGTATTTAACATCTGCTACGTGCTTATCCAGTTCAAAGCATTTATAGAACTCGCCGCCGACTTTTAATTGAAGATTCCAATTGCCTTCAACAAACACTTCATACCGGTATCGGGGCATGTTTTCAAGGTTGGCTAAATATTCGGGTGTTAAGTGCGGGTTATCGGTTACTTTACTACTGATGTATAGCCATGATTCGGGCAATGTGCCGTTTTCGTGCCGATCATAAATTCTATCTTTCACCCAATTATTTGACGGATTGCATGTGGCTAATATAATTGGCGCCGGTCTTGGTTCACACTCCCACCGGCCCACCCGCGAAAACATAATGTCCAATGATTGTTCCCGACATTCGTTTATTTCCTCAAACAATGCCCCGTTTACCTCCAAACCACGCATCCATTGACCTTCCTTATCGCTATCATAGTTTTCGCCCTTAAACAGAATAACAGAGCCGTTGGTGTGCGTGTATTCATACGGATTCTCTCGTAGCTTTCCTGGCGGATTCAGTTTCTTAAATGACGGTATTGTGGTGGTTCGTATCTTCTCCAAATCTTCACGCACAACTACCCAACGGGATTTAGGGAATATCTGACACATGATTAACAGTGCTGACAATCCCCAGAATGTTTTACCGCCACCCATCGCGCCGCCAAACAGAATGAATGAATACTTCTCAGAAGCAATGGCATCCATCGCCTCAGATTGTTTCGGGCTTAATTCTATGCGGTTAATTTCGGTCAAATTATTGGATTGTAATGTCCTTGCCTCCCCAGCCTATTACAGTGGTTACGGTTTTAATCTCTTTGCCGGCGGAGGTGATGTCTACTTTATCTCCAAAACGTTTAGGACTTCTTTTAGATGCCTTCCACCTGTAATGCTGTGCAAGTTCTCGCGCCCGTTGTATTTCAGTTGGTAGGCTTTCGGCTTCAATCAATACGGCTTCGGCCTTATCACTGAATGAATCGGCTGAATAATCTAAAGCCTCCCTCACGCGCGCGGAATGTTCGCTTTTAGATGTAAAATCGTGCAAAGTTGATAATGGAACTTGTAGAATATCAGCCATTTGTCTAAAAGACTTACCGGCTATAATCATTTCGATTACCTCATCTAATTTGCCGTTTAATTGGCTTGCCATATCTGCAAAGTTAATGAATTTAGTTTGTTGCAATAGAAAGAACAAAGAGAAAGTATAAGGAGCTACGAGAGTAATTTATAAAGACAAAGAAGAAAGAAACTTCCCTAAACAATCTTCTCTGTCGGCTACTCCATTTATGGGAATAACCTTTTTGCATGGTCCAACGGGAGTAATCTTTCACCCGAAGTTTGCCGCTTATTATGCCTTGGCAGTAGCAATGAGAATTTATCCCATTAACTACTGCCTTCAACATAAGACCTCCTTAGCACCGGGACAGATTGCTCTGCTGTTGGAGTTGAACCAACCACAAGGTATTTACCAGAATCTCGGTCATCGAGCAGGCTTGAACTGCATCCGTGGATTGTCATGGTATCGAACCACAATCTACCGATTTTCAGTCGGGCGCATAGACCATCTTTGCTAACAATCCTCATAATAAAAAAATCCTCTCCCCCTTTCGGCGGGCCGGCCTACTAAGGTGAAAGGGTCTTGAATGTCTTTAATCAGCCGGCCCGCTGCTATTGATTGCAAATTTACACTACTTCCCCCGAATTACCAAACCCAATTTAATCGCCCGTTGTTCAATCTGCGCTAATTGTTCTGGTTCGCCAAAGAAGATGACACCAGGATTGAGATACATATCGCTGAACATTTTATCAGATAGATTAATAGTGTTGGCCGCGTTGTATCGGGCAGAATCTTTGTGAGGTTTCATAGTTATAATTTAGGGGAGCGAAGATATGAAAATAATTGTTCCGCAAATGTTTGATTTAATCAAATGTTTTTTAATTTTGCAATCTAAACTTATAACAACAATGAAAAAAAAGGATAAAAGAGGCGGTAAGCGTATCGGATCGGGCCGGAAGCAAACGGACGATAAGAAGCAACAGGTAACGGTTTATGTAGCTGGAAGTAAAATTGCCATGATTGGAGGTGTAATACATGC
>Ga0208620_1000058_pt1 | contig 18259 bp, 26 predicted proteins | sample CryBogCBH24Jun08_FD_184593 | JGI IMG/M metagenome (GOLD analysis project Ga0208620, IMG submission 184593) | Freshwater microbial communities from Crystal Bog, Wisconsin, USA - CBH24Jun08 (SPAdes) | ecosystem: Environmental > Aquatic > Freshwater > Lake | place: Crystal Bog, Wisconsin, USA... | reverse complement strand
CTCCTCCTCCAGTAGTACCCATAAAATACAAACTTATTCAGGGGGGTAAACTTCCAGAACTAGCTCCCGTACCAAAGTCGAACAAATTGCTTACAAATTATAGAAACGCAATGGAAAAGTATATAGACGCTTTAGAGAAGAGTTATGTTACATCAGCTCAAAATATCGCATATGTACAAAATTCCGATGCAACTATTAGTAATACTTCTACAGTTGTTCGCAATTTTATAACACAACATAATGCGTATTTTAAAGCCAAATCCACTACTGACGTATGTTCATGGATTTATTCACTAGTAGCCGTAGGTCACGATTCTGTTCTTCTTGCCTTTATGATCAATGATCCAGGTATGAAACCACTCGTTCCATTCTTAGGAACTGATAACAAGATATTATCTCTCGTCACCGACCTAAATACAAGTTTAGGAGGCAAATGTTAATATTATCTCAACATATAACAAATGAAGAAAAACCATGTTTTGGTTATTTTGATGTTGATAGTTCTTTTTCTATATCTTAGACCATCTACATATGCACCCATAAAATACAGTCTGATCCAGGGACCTCCACTTCCAGAACTAGTTTCCGTTCCAAAGTCAAACAAATTACTTACAAATTATAAAATAACAATGGATAATTATCTGGGTGCGCTAAGTAAGAGTTATGTTTCATCTCCTGAACATGTCCGAATTCTAAAAAACCCTGCTTCTAATCAACTTTACGAATCATCTGTTCGCCAATTTATAGCACAACACAATGCATATTTTAACAATATTAACCGTACTACAGATGTATGTTCATGGATTTCTTCATTATTGGCAGTAACAACAGAAACTTCATTATTGACTTTTCTTATCAATGAAAAAGATCCAGGTCTAAAACCACTCGCACCATTCTTAGGAACCGATCCATTTAACACCTTTTTATGGCATGTTGGTGATAACATATATACAAGTCTTGGAAAAGATTGTTTTTAGCATTTCCATCTATTCCCACACGCCATACAGGTGACATATGTCGTCATTGGCTCATCTGCTGAGCGTGTCTGCAGCTGGTAATAGTCCGTCTTCTTCGACTTGCACTTGCCACACTTGAACATCCCTTCATAATCTTCATTCTGTCTTTTAGTTTCTTCAATCTGTAGTTCTATTCTCCGAAGCTTGAATTTAGTCTGTGAATACAATCCCTTGGGCTCGAGTATATCTGGCTCGACACTGAATATATTCTTTGGAATTTTACCTGTGCGATAATCTTCGACAAGTCCAGGGTTGCGTTTGAAGTTATTCATCAGACCCATCGCAATAGACTTGTAGAATGACAAAAAGGTTGCAGACTCGAATGTGGTTGGAATCTTACTGTCATTTGCATGCCTGAAGGTTTTGTTAAGAATGCACTTTTCGAGATTGCTTGCATAGACACCATCAGGGAAGAGCCCCTGAAAGTGGTTACGTACGTGAACTCGAACAGACATGTTTACCTACTCACAGCTCATCACCTGTGTTTCAGAGGGGCACAAATTTTAATCTTGATATGGAATAGATGAAGCTCATATATATGCTTTTATTTATATTTGTTCTAATGATCATACTTCAAAACAGGAATAATGGATATCAGATAGAAAAGTATTCATTACCAACAGATGCTCATTGGAGTAGAGGAGTCTATTCACCGGAACTTCAAATATGGGTAACTGTTGGGATCCCAAGATTACCTGGTTGTACGGCAGTATCTGGTTACAGTTCAGATGGGACTAAATGGGAATATACTAGTCCTACAAATAACGGTCTCCCGGTACAATATGGTCCTCTACAGCAGTATGGCTGGAATTCTGTTGCCTATGGAAACACTCAATCTGGTCCCTTATTCGTAGCTGTTTCAAATGGTTATGATCATTGGATGAGGAATGGCACTACACATTATGTAAATGGGCAAATAACTGATATTGAAAGATATGTGTCAGTGGCCACGAGTACGGATGGAATAATTTGGACGACAGGAACTGGATTATTCCCTTATGGATCTTGGTTTGTAACATATGACCCAGTGAGTCAATTCTTTCAGGCTGTAGGGGATCTGGCTGATACACAGTATAGTGTATATAATTCATATGGAGCGCAATCGATTGATGGTGTCAACTGGCAGATGACAGGATTTCCGTATGGGAATTTTGAAATTCTTGATATGTGCTATGGTAATTCAGGGATTGCTGCTGCTGGATGGCAGGATGGTGGCGATAATGATAATGTAGCTGTAACAAATATTTTACCAAGTTCTACAACTATATGGAATTTATCAAGCAATATACCATCAAAAGAAACTATTTTCAGTGTTAAATTCCTGCAAGGGGCTTATTTTGCTACGGGACTATATGGTCTATATGTTAGTACAGATGGCATAAATTGGTCAAATCTAAATGTAACCGATGTAAATGCAACCCCATTATTTACGGGGGGATTGATTAACAGTGATATTGATTATTTTAGAAGTAATTTCGTATTGCATATATGTTCTGGAAATGGGACTGGTCAGTTTTATTATAGTAAGTATCCGATAGGACCATACATGCTCGGGGTCGATAATACTGGTAATATTATAAATGATACATTTACAATAAAATTATCGAGCAATAAGTTAATAATTATCGGTTTAGGATATTTTAATGGACAAAATATATCTGTTGTTTGGAGTAGAGATGGAAAACACTGGACCATCACTCAATAGAAACTTCCATCATTCTTGATGATTCGGCGTCGGACAAGTTTCTCATGCTGAGTCTTGGTCAACGTGTGACCATAGAGACGATCTCTTATGATTGATTTCACCTTGGAGTTGTTTGTGTTTACATTGAGGAGACGATTCAGTGTGTAATCATCAAATAGCCCATGTTCAATTCGGTACTTTACAAGAGCTGCATCAATAGACTCTTGTGTGACTGGAAAGCGCAGACCCTCTACAAAGTCAAGCAGATCCGCCTTTTTACCAAGCTTATCTTTGAAGAGCTCCTCCATATCTTCAAGGTTATCATCACTCAGGTTTCCCTCCATCTTAGCCTTGACAACATTGATAAAGAGTGTGTTAATCTTAAGAGATCCATGATTCATAAAGTTGCTCTCTGGGTAAAAGTTGATATTCTCCTCGCGGATTGCCTTGTTCACTCGTGAGTTGTACATATAGTATTATCACTTAAAAAATTAAGACTCTAAATATACAAGATGTACCCGATTGTATCCTGCTCCATGAGTTCTCGTATTGCCCGCACGGAGCCTTCGGGCTCCTGGTGTCCCGTATGTGACCAATGATTGCATATGTTGCGCTGAGCGCAAGATGATTACAAAACTCAAGATGCAAGCGAGTCGTGAGGGGGTTAGACACGATAAATTTGCAACTTGGGTCCATAGAAAGCATGGTAACATGATTGTTTGGAGAAATTTAGCAGATGGAAGTCCGGGTCTAAGTCTGCCTTGTGTTTTGTGTAGAAAGGCTCTAGAAAGACTCTCAATTCAGTGGAGGGCACATCTAGGAACTGAATGGCACACGAATGCAAATGCACCAAAATCTCGTCCGACCCATAAACAGATTACTCTTTTAGGGTTTTCCGTTTGATTCCCAAAGACTTTTCCAGTGAACTCTCCTCTCTCTGCAGAGGTTTTGCCCTCTTCAGCTTCAATTGTTCAGACTTTCCTGAAGAATTCATGACTGCATCCATCTTATTATTCAAACTGACGGTTGATGTTTTCGTGTGGCTCAGGACCCCCTGTTCAACTGTAGGTAGACAAATCATATAGGCTTCATTAGGCATACGAATAAATGGTGGATCCTTTCCTGCTCGGAATTGTTCGATATCCATAGTTCCACCAAACACTTTGAGACACTGTCGTTTTGGAGCCATTCTACATGCTTCAGTCTTTCCATAGACATGTTTCCTCATAAGAGAGATGTACATCTGATATTCACCATATTTTGGACCAGACTTGTCTATATTATAAGCCTTCATACAAGGCCATGAACAAAAAATGCCTAGAGTACTAAACTTTTGACGAAGTTCATCGTATTTAAAAGGCATATGGAGCTCTGGCCCATCAAAAGGATGACAGCACCACCAACACCAAACCATATACTCTAGAGCTTTATTTTCTTTAATTATAATAAATGACTCGTAGTTGGTATGATACTTTGCGTTCTATATATTCAAAGAGTTCTTTCCGAGGTAGACCACGGGTTCGAAGAATCGAAAATCCGAATGGTTCCGTGATGCTTGCCGAGATTCGCAAAGAGGTTCCACGAGACATTATGAATCTAGGAAACCGAAAAACATTTAGCTTCAATTACAACTTGAACAATGTCCGAACAAGTTACAGTCAAAAGAGGAATGCAACTAATGAAGAGAGATATTCTAGTGCGCCCAGAGATCGACTCATAAAATTCATAATGCAAAACTATTACTACATGTATTTCGGTGAAGATGCAAACGAACCAGATGTCCGTGAAGTTTTTGATGAAAAACTCGGGCATTTTCACAGAGCAATCTCTAGGTTGACAACACGGAATGAATCAAATACACGAATGATTTCAGCAGCTCAAATGTACAGATTGTTGGATAAGCTCAACAAGCCTACCTTGGTGAAATTGGCAACCCTTGTCGAGTCATAGACTCCCAATACTTACCCTCCTCTCCGCACAACTCAGGGGTTCGGGTAAGCATAGCTGCATTAGAGTAAATAGCTCCAGAAACAAGACTCACCTTGCCAAAGAGACGACACTTTCCATCCAGAGTCTGATGCTTACACGTATTGCAGGTACGAATAGAGTCGGGCTTGAATGTAGGTAGAAACAGAATTCGGGTCGTCATTACTTATAGAGAGCCCGTCCTCTATAAGTAATGCTGAGCATAGATGTCGGAATCAAGAATCTTGCAATGTGTGTAATGGATCAAAAAAAGATTAAATACTGGGACGTGTCAGGGGTTCCACCTATGCATCAGGATGGTCTCTTTCCTTGTATGAAGAAGCACATGGACGATAGACTAGAGTTTTTCACAGATGTAAAGCAAGTGATCATCGAGAAGCAGCCTGATAAGAATAAAGGTATCAAATCTGTCGAGCATTTCCTACATGCATACTTTTTGTGTCACGACAAGAATGTAACCATCTGGGATGCGAGGCACAAGATTCCCGATGTTGTAGGGCCGGGGAGAGCTCAGTACACACTTCGAAAAAAGACATCTGTCGAGAGATGTCGACTATTTCTGGAGGAGGAGAATCCGGAGTGGCTCGAACAGTTTGACAAGTCAAAAAAGAAGGATGATCTTGCAGATACCGTTATGCAAGCCTTGTCATTCAAGCCCACTACAACGACAGAGACGAAATCAAAGCCCAGGAAACCCACTGAGAATCAGGTACAGACCAAATACTCTCGAGCAAATCTCGCATGGATTGTAAAGACGGAAGGAAAACAGGATGCCCGATTCCTCAAGGATCTTGCCAGATACTATAGAAACATAGATGAACTCAGTGCTGAATTTAATCTTAATAAAGAGTAATGGCATGGCGAGGAGCAGTCGGTAGAGCAGTTGAGCATGAACTTCCAAGTGCAAGATCACTCCTTGGAAGTGGATTACATTTTGCGGAGCATGAAGGACGAGTTCCATTAACTTCTGGAAGAGCTATGGCTCATGCATCCGAACGAAATCCTAAAGTATTTGTACAAGATTTGGAATCTACACGTAATAAGATTTCGGAAAATGAAAAGAAACTTTTGAATGATCCAGCAAAAGCTAAGGGTGATGCAGAAAGTGAACTTGGTACAATTGGTAACGACAAGGGAAAATTGGGTACGGCTCTTGAAGAACAAGCCCCAAAAGTGATAGGCCCTAAGAGTACTTATATGGGTCTGGGGGTTACAGTTCTTGCTGCAGGAACAGGATTTTATTGGTCGTGCACGAATGGAATCAAGGTAAATGTTGAAAGGGTGGAACAATCTGGAAAAAAGCTTACAATTACTTATAAGCTGCCTAGTACATTGGCTTCAGATGTCTGTAATAATGGTCTAGTAGAATTTTATAAACCGTGCGTCGGTGACACAGTCTCATTTGATGATTCTGTTCTTTCCACACTCGAGAATCCAATCATAACTAAAGTTTTGACTAGAACGAAAATAGAAATTACATTTGACAATAGTGTTACAGTTCCACAAAGTTCAAAAGGTAAAATGCAGGTGAACGAGACAATAGCAGCAGCACTTACAGGGACAACCAAGAATATACTTAAAGGTGTAATTGATGCCATTTCGCCTGTTACAAATTCAATCGTTAAGTGGATCATCATTGGTATAGTAATACTTGCAGCATGTCTTGGTCTGTTTTTTATAATATCCCATTATATAAACAAGTGATGGAAGTCTATCAGATTGTAATAATTGGTATACTATTTATGATACTAGTTGTCGTACTCATTTTGTATCTTAACAAGAAAGGATCCAACACAGCAACTGGAGAAGAAACATCATCGACAGGTGACGAGACTGATGGTCAGGTTATCACAGAGGATGAGAAAGAAGCGACTAATCGCATTTTTGAATTAGCTAAAAAGCTAGCAGTGGGGTATATCACGTATGAATCTATTAAAGGTGCTCTGAAAACCTTGTTTGTAGGTAACTTATCAAAGGCGGACAAAGAGACACTCAAACTATTCTCAGGGGCAGTTAAAAAAGCTGCATCAAAGAGACCTGGAAAGGCTTTATCATTATCCTCAAAGATTTATCAGAAAAATCTTCATCAGCGCAGTGTTTTTGCAAGATTCCGAAGTTTGTTTAATGAATCAAAGGTTCTCACTGAGGATTTGCTTATGCACGGTATCAAGAGTAAGAAATTAGCAGTTGAAAAGGCAAATAGGGAGGGTGTAACACTTTCAGAGGAGGAGGCGAACAAGTTTTCAGCCGATGCAATTGAAGAAGCTGCCAAGAAAATGGGGGTGGAAGGTGTAGATCACGAAGTTGCTACAAAATTGGCTGAGAGGGCTGAAAAGATGGTTGCTGAATCTGTAGATCCTATTGGTTGGTTCTTGGATGTATCCTTTGCCGGAAGTATGATTGTCGACTATTTTGATGTCGGAGGTTGGCTTAATAGTACATCTACAGAAGAATGGCTCAAACAAAGAAAGGATATAGATGAGACTCTTGCTCTTGAATACATAGCAGCTAATAAACTGACTGGGACATTTTGGCCAGAGATTGTAGGACCTCTAAGTATTATGGATTCAAATGGCACTTTACAGTTGGAACTTACAACTACCATGATGGAAATGTTGATAAGTACAGATGATGAAAGTGAATTCATGACTGAGTTAATGACATTTATCGTGATGAGCATGGGTGAAGACTATGATGTTGAGGAGTTGTTATTCTATGGTCTAGATGCAATTCCACCTGATATGTATGATAAACTATTTGATATGGCATATGACAAGCTATGTATAGATAATCACGGGACTGTATTTGATCCAAATGTAGTAGGACAGACAGGGCCATTTAAAAAGGTTTGTACATATGTCGATGAATCATCCTGTCACGATGCAGCCAAATGGATTCCGGGGGTTGGTCTCTCAAAACCAGACTCACTATACACAGAGTGGAGAGGGAGAAAATATTTCGAAAATACACCAGTCAAAATTAGTAAACATGGTAAGATTGACTCGTATCATTACAATCTGCCAGAGCAACTGACTGGTGCATGCACTCTACAATCACCTGTTATGCACAAGGCCTGTAATCAACCAGTTCATATAACTGAATATTTTGGAATCAAACCAGGAAAGATGCACGGAACTGCATATTATAAGTATGATCGATCAACCGGAAATTGCGAGGCTACTCCAGATTTTTGCCGAGTAATGGGTCTAGGAACAACAACAAGTGAGAAGGTTCACGATGAAATAAACGATGTGAAGCTTCATGATTGCGCACGAAAATGGGGAGGTAAAATTGAAGCATTTATTGGTGAACAAGTAATTGGTCTAGATTTGTATCGAATGGCTGATAGTTGTCTCGGTATCGCCAAGAATAATTGCTGCCCAGGAGGTGGAGATGGATGCCTACACGATTTTGATGTTAAAGATGACACAAAAAATAATGATATGATAACATGGCCATCTTAACAAGAGAATTCTATGACCTTGGAGGTAGAAAGTATATCGATCTAGATGGTGAACGTATTAAGATTCCGTGGAGATACAACAGAGTCATGTGTCAAGTCTCAGGTCTAAGAACGATCCAAGAGCTCAGGGTTGGAGATGAAGTTCAGGCTACTATTCATTTGAGATTCTGGGATGGTGAAAATTTTAAAGTACTAAAGGAGCTAAGCACTGAGTAAATATGCTGAGTCGCACAGGATACATCGTAAAGGAGGATTCAGAATTAAAAAAAGAGCTCACTGTTAGAGGAATAGAAAATGCTGTCGGAATTCGACCACCTAGTTTCAAAGTCTTTAGGGCCGATAAGGGTAAGATGTGCATACCAAGATATTTCGGAAAAGAACGTTTCGGTATACCCGAAGACCGGAGGCCGGAACCAAAATTATCGAGGATACTTTTCAATGGAAGACTCCGAGACTTTCAGAGAGAAGCCCATCAAGCCTTCATGGCTTCGCCGAGTGGTGGAGTACTTTCGGTCTATTGTGGCGGAGGAAAAACAACCATGGCACTTGCAATTGCAGCAACCCTTGGTCTTAGAACACTCATCATAGTTCACAAAGAGTTTTTGGCTAATCAGTGGCGAGAAAGAATTGGGCAATTCTGTCCGGGAGCTACAGTCGGTCTGGTTCAAGGTGATAAGTGTGAACTCGAACACGACTTTGTTATTGGCATGATTCAGACAATGTGTCAGCGAGAACATCCTATTGGTACGTTTGATTCTATAGGTCTTCTTATTGTAGATGAGGCTCATCACATCGGAGCTCCAGCATTTTCACAATTCATGTTCAAGTTGTGTCCCAAGTACACGCTTGGACTCACGGCTACGCCCGAAAGAAAGGATGGCCTTACTCGTCTACTGTACTGGTTCTTGGGTCCACCATTCTTTGTTCTCGAAAGAACTAATCAGGCGCACGTAAAAGTGAATCGGATCGAGTTTACCTGTGACGAATTCAAGAAACCCCCACCCGTGAATCGAATCGGGCAATTGTCAGTTGTTGAGATGGTGACTGTCCTGTGCGAAATACCCTCCAGGAATGAACTCATCCTCAAAATCATCCGGGATAATCCTCTAAGAAAGATTCTAGTATTGACCGACCGGAGAGGGCATTGTTTCTATCTACAGTCTGAGGTGCCTGATTCAGCCCTGTATATTGGTGGTATGAACGAAAAGGATCTCGAGATTTCTAGTCGAGCCAGAGTCATTGTGGCTACATTTAGTCAGGCGCATGAAGGATTGGATATTCCTGCACTTGATACAATCATTCTGGCAAGCCCGCATTCTGATGTGAAGCAGGCTGTTGGGAGAATTCTCAGAGGTGCACATACACCTGTAATCTATGACATTGTTGATAAATGGAGCGTCCTCTTTGGTATGTGGAAGAAACGCTTAGCCATGTATCAGCAATCTGGTTTCGATTGCGGGGAACCATCATCTGCATCCGAGTGTCTATTTAAGACCATCAAGTAGTGCAAGACCTATAACACTAAATATGAAAATCATCAAAAAATAGTTTGTATCATCTTCTATGAATATGAAATTATATTCGTCATCGTACCGTTCTACTGGAGGAGGCTGAGGAAGGACCTCAGGTGCTTTATATAACGGTTTAAGAGTTACCTTCATTGATGTTTACAGAGATTAAATTGTAACCTCCTTCTTCTTGGACGTCTTCTTTTTACCAGTCTTTATAGTAAGATCTTTGGTATCGGAGTTTACTGATACAATGTCCGACACGTCATCAATCTCAGATGCTACTGGAGTAACATCCTCTCTGAAGACTGGGCGCGTGTTTGTAGGTGGAGGGGGGGGCATAAATCCCCCCATCATCGAACCAATGTCAATACCTGGACCTCTCATCTCGCGACGACCACTCTGATCTTGCTGAGGTGAAGAGGGGGCACCCTGTGATTTCTTTACAGCATCCATCATATTCTTCACCAAGTCTGGATTGTCTCTCATCACCTTATTTGTATCGACACTCTTGAACATGGACTTGGTCAGATGGAACATCATTGCTGATCCACCCATCATCATTATCAGCTTAATCTCTGGTGCAACTGCAATCTTATCCTTGTATTTGGCGTGAAGCTCCTCGAATACAGTGTCGTAATCGTCAATATTTTCCATCATATTCTCAGACCAACCATCAAGCTGAACATCGAACGGATCATACTTTTTGTTGACAAATTCGATTCCAGTTACACAAGCCATAAGAACACGTCTAGCAAACTTAATCCCTTGGTCCGACTCTATCTGATACATGATACGCTTGTATTCGGTTCGAATCTGCTCAATCTCGGAATAGGCATTGAGTTTTCCAGACGTCTTGAATCCTTTCTTCTCCAGCCGAGCCAACTTGTTCAGGAGGTCCGCCTTTTCATCCTCAATGGATGTGTAACCAGCAGATGGCTGTGGACCAGGAGGAGGTCCCTGATCATCATAGTATCCCTCTTCATCCATATCTTCGTCTCCATAATCAGAAGGTGGTGGTGGACCATCCTTCTGGAAAGAGACTCTCTTCCCTGGATTTGTAAAAACATCCAGGTTAGGCTGCTCATGGCGAGGGGGGGCAGGATGCCTCCTAGGTTGAGGCTTGAGCTCAATCTCATCCAGTAGGGCACGTTCTTCGGGGTCCATATCCATAGTAAGCGACTGGTCTTTAGTCAGAACAATGTCCGTCATATAAAACTTTGTAAGAAAGGAACCTAAAACCTTTAACGCACAAAAATAAAATATCGAGCATTAGTAAATGGCAGTCGACTCAAAGACAATTATAATCATCGCAGTAGTAATCTTCCTTTTCATGTACATGCAGCCAAGCCAGTGCACCGCTTGCCCAGCAAAGTATGCATCTCGTAACGCAGCACCTGCACCAATGCCATACAGACGCCGTAGATATGAGGAGTCTATGATGGCTGAATCTCCAGCTGCACCAATGATGGATGAATCTCCAGCTGCACCAATGCCATACAGACGCCGTAGATATGAGGAGTCTATGATGGCTGAATCTCCAGCTGCACCAATGATGGCTGAACCATATGGTCTACAGGTTGGCAAGGGTGGACCAGCACCATACGCAATGAATGGCAAGGCAACGATGAGCAAATATGGTCTACAGGTTGGCAAGGGTGGACCAGCACCATACGCAATGAATGGCAAGGCCAACAAGTATGCTCCACTAAAAAAGTAGATGATAGTATATGCAGGCGTATACAATCAGCATAGATAGTACTCAGGCGACGCAGAATACTATATTTACTGTTGATTTGTCTGGGACATTTAGCCTTGTAAACATTTCCAAAGTCGAAGTTTTGAAAGCATCTGTTTCAGTTTCATCCAATGTCAGTGCTGTATATGTATATATAGATGAACTATCAGATAACAGATTTAACAAAAGAGTTGCAAAACTCAAGGATAAGTTTGATTCTTACATTCAAACTACAGCATCAAATCCTATTATGAATCAGACAAACAACAACTTGGTCACAGGATCAACAAGTCAAACGATGCAAATTGGTCAGACGTTTGAAGATTCACACCTCAAAAGTGCAATTGTTTCTTGGAACCCTCAGAGCTATCCAAGAACCACATTTACACCTGGAACATACTGGGATGCCAACATAGTATATGACAAACCGAAGGATTCAATCTCAACTCTTTCGGTTTCCCTATATGATCAGGATGGCAAAGCCCTCGTGGATTTAGACAGAACATATCTCACATTGAGATTCACGTGTGTTCTTCCTGTAGCATCTCCTGTATCAGCTCCTGCAGCTATTCCAACGCCACAGATACCCGTATCTACTTATTCAAGACCGAATCAATTCTCTATACCAAGGTATTCGTATTACATTATAGTTGCAATCCTTGTTGCTATTGGTTACCGGCTTTTTTTTGTCTCCTCTTAGACTCTTTACGAATTAAGTAGAAAATTATAAAGGCTAGAAATGTAGCCAAAAGTGCACTGATAACGTAATATATAATGGTCTCATGATCACCTGGCATTACTTTATTAAGTATTCTCTTGAATGCGTCAATCCATGTGTAGGCTGCTGCAAAAGCAACACCGCTAGCAATACCCCGAAGATCATCTCCGGTTGCAGTAGATACTGTGCTCATCTTATACTAATCAAGATTTTCTTCCTGTTTAATAACATTCTTAAAATCTTTGATTAGTTTAATCTCTGGTTCATCTTCGATTATAATCTTCTTCTTATCTTCGAGAGGCCAATAATAAATTCTTTTACTTCTTAGCATCTGCTGTATCTATGGATTTTTTTATAGACTTCTCGGCAGGAGTCTCGGGTTCCCAAGAATCCCATGTGTCATAGCACTCATTCATCTTGAGAATAAACTCATCAGTTCCTTCATATCTACTAAATAGTTCCTCTTCGTCAGCCTCTTCCTCTTCCTCTTCGTCAGAGTCCTCTAATTCTGGAAAGAGGGTGCCAATCTGCTTCCCTGTAACATTACGTGCTGCATATCTAAATCCATATTGAACATCAGTTGATGTTATTGAAGTGCGCCCACACGCCTTGGAATAGTGACCTGCAAGTATTATAGCTGATTCGTAAACTGGAATGAAAATATCCATCGCAGAGTCTATAAAGTCCTGCATAGCTTTATTAAAAGAAGAGTCTTTATATTGCGTGAGCCGAGCTGTGTTTAAATAGTATAAATAGTAGGGATGAATCTCCAGATCAAGAAATTTGATCCTAGACGAATCAAGGATGACAGTACGTGTGTATTTATAGGTCGAAGAAGATCGGGTAAATCAACACTCGTTACAGATATACTATGGTACAAGAAACACATCCCAGTAGGCGTTGTTATGAGTGGAACCGAGGAGGGGAATCATCATTACAAGAGTTTTGTGCCAGATCTCTTTATCCATGGAGAATTTAACAAGGGTACAATTGAAAAGATTATAGAACGTCAAAAGAATATCCTAATCAAGAATGGAACTGCCAGTCCCGTCTTTCTACTCTTGGATGACTTGATGTTTGATAGGTCCTACATGAGAGAAAAGTGCGTCAGGGAACTCTTCTTCAATGGTCGTCACTGGAAAGTATTATTCATGGTGACTATGCAGGATTGTCTAGGACTTGACGCAAGCATCAGAGGGCAAGGTGACTATGTATTTGTACTCAAGACTGATTCGAGCCTCAAGAATCTTCAGAGACTTTACGAACATTTCTTTGGTGGTGTAGTATCAACGTTCAAGATTTTCAAAGAGCTCTATGACCACTGTACAGAGAATTACGAGTGTCTAGTGATTGACAATACCAGTCTCTCGAGCAAGATTGAAGACAGAATATTCTTTTACAAGGCTTCACTACGGTCAAACTTTAAGATTGGGAGCCCCGCAATGTGGAACTTTCACCGGAAGAATTATGCACACTAAGGAGATTGAACAAGGTTCCCGGAAAGTTGATCATTGTAAAACAACAGAGTCCCCTGTCTAAATCCAACATCTAGGAGTGCTTGTTGTAGGGTTTGATTTGTGCATCCCGTGCCAACCTCTGGTGAGGAGAAATATGGCTCACAACACGCAACGTCTCCAGTTGTGGCACAAGCATAATACGCTGATGGAGTTTTAATACTGTCAAAATATTGTTGAACTTTAACAGGGTCTGAAAACAAAGAAGCTATTTTACAATACATCATCGTTGGGTATGTTCCATTAGGATCTGTATTAAATGTAGGATTGGGGCTGGTATCATAAGAAGTAATTTCTGAAGGTAGAATAATTGGCGGTAAAACAAAGTCGAGGTATAGTAATGTTGTTCCGAAAGTGGAAGATTGCTCATTAGAGATTTGAATAAAAGATTGTGGAATGTTTAGTGTGTAAGCCAGTGCTGCAATAAACTTCGCTTGATTAGCTCTTAAATTATTCTGCCAAGAATCATATTTGATATTTATAGCGATAACTTCACCGGAATCAATAACAACTGCATAGGTCATATCAAACAAAGGTGGCTGATTTGTTGTTGGAGAAGCCAATACTTCTCCAGTGAAGTGCTGAACTGGAGGTGTACATTGCTGAACTGGAGTTGTGCTTTGCTGAACTGAAGGCGTTCGAAAAAGTAGCACAATAATAATGAGTATAAGCAATATATCGTGCTTCATTATTAATGACACAGAAATATTATGCGGTAAAGAGTTAAAGTTTTAAAATGCTACATTACTATAATGCAGATTTTTGTAAAGACTCTCACTGGCAAGACTATCACACTCGAGATTGAGTCATCTGATACTATTGCAAACGTCAAGGCCAAGATTCAGGACAAGGAGGGTATTCCACCTGATCAGCAGCGTCTCATCTTTGCAGGCAAGCAGCTAGAGGATGAGCGGACGATGGCTGATTACAACATTCAGAAGGAGTCTACGATTCATCTCGTTCTGCGTCTGCGTGGAGGAGTTGAGGTTGTAGAGCTCCCCAAGGCGCCCGAGCCACCCAAGGCGCCCGAGCCACCCAAGGCTCCCAAGGCGCCCGAGCCAGTAAAGGGGGATGAGGAAGATGGAACCCCTATCGAAAAGGTGGCTCCTCCTCCAAAGCCGGCAGCTCCTCTTCCAAAGCAGGTTTATGCAAAACCTTCACCACCCAAGCCTACTCCACCCCCCCCAATGAAGGATACTACGGATTCAACCCTCAAGGCTTCACTTCTGGCTGGTGTTCTAGCAGTTGTCGTCTTTTCTCCAATTGTTCAGATGCCACTGACCAAGTTTGCTCCTCACTTTGCAGGGCATGGACCAATGCCCTATGTCTTTGTGGTGGTTCTAGTGGCGACAGTCTTCATGGCAACTAGTCGCCTATTGTAGCATCGCAAAATGGAACGTGACTACCAATTGGTTGGTAAATTCCTATATTTACTGCAATAATTTTGATTCGGGCCAAGTTGTCCCAAAACCGATCAGTGTGATCGTATTCATTCACTGTATTGTGAGCCAACTCGTGAAGAAATACATGCATTACACTATTTAAAGGGCCTTTAGTGCATACAAAAATCTCATACCCCTTTCCTATGTTATAGCCAACTCCATCTGGAGAAATCTCCGCCATACCTGTTATAGTTCCCTTTGTCCAAAGCTCTGGGAACTCATCTAGCTCAATCAGTTCGGCTCGAAGCAAGTCATATCTGCGCATCAGTTCCGTCATTGTATCGGATCTCTGTATGGACATTACCATTGCTGCGAACGGAATTCCAAACACAGCTGGGTTCATTATTATACGCGACGAAAAATAAACTTGGAATAAATATCTGAAATGAGCCCAGTTGTTTCAGGTATCATTTTTGTCCAAGCCTGAAGCTCAAACCACTCCGAAGCCTCTTTGATCAAAATGTCATTGTAACACAGGGGTTCGGGAATTGCTCCATTCTTGTAATATGGACCATCCGACATCTTGACGATGATCATATTTCCAGTTTTTCTATTATTCTTGCAAAAGCTACCATGCTCAATCGTATTTCCCAACTTGTCAGTCCACTTCTCAGGGAGAGGCAGGATACGATTTGCATCTGGAACAACACCAAAGAACAAACCTCCGGGCTTGATGTGTTCAGCTATAGATTTGAGGCTTGAACGCAGTGTCTGATTGTCTTTGAAAATGTACTGTAAAGAAAAGTTGTAACATATAGCATCACATATGACATCTGAAAAGTTTAAAACATCTCCATGAAAAATTCTACACCACTCTGAGTACTGAAGTCCCCGATTCTGAGCCTCATTGACTGATTCGATATCTGGGTCACATGCAAATAGAAAACAGCCAGTAGCTGCCCATTTGTGCAAATCACCTCCTCGACCACACCCAACATCCAGAACTATGTCACCCTTGTTTACGAGAGTCGTAATCATCTCTCGCTTGGCACTATTGTGCAACTTCCTCAACTTATCCATACTTAAAGGTATAGGCTCTATACTCCTTAGATATGGCACTTGAACGTACTTACCTTAGTCTACCTGGGCAAAGTTATGCACTGATTTCAATCGTAGGGCCAGAGCAGCCCCAGAAGGCTGATAAGCTTGGTCTCAAGATTTACAGCTGTCACGGAACACTTGATGATGCAAAGAATCACGCAGCTCGTCTGCAGAAGGAGGATGCAACTTTCGACATTATGGTTGTCGAGACTTGCACATGGGCTCTTATCCCTCCCGATAAGAGTAGCATATCAGATGTTCATTACGTAGAAGAGAAGCTTGAGGAGATTTTCACAAAGTATCACGAGAATCGCAGAGCAGCTGCAGCAATGTTTGAGAAGCGAAAACGCGATATGATGGCCAAGCCAATTGAGGGTTCAGACACACCATACATCGATCCTTCAGACGAGTTTTCCAAGTATTATACCAAGCCTGACGTTGCACCCATTCCTCACCCTGCCGAGATACTCACTCAGCTTCGTATCGAGTTTCCAGACAAGGAGGAGAAGGATCTTGTTCGGCTAGCAGATCTCAAGGTGCTTGATATTATCGAAGAGAGACGTCAGTCCTCCTCAGCCCCTGACTCGTCCGGCTCTGTGTCATCATCAATGAACGAGTCCAAGTCTGAACCATCATCCTCTTCATCGGATCCATCCTCAACATCCTCACCACCAGAGTCGTCAGAGTCGTAATCCTCATCCTTGAAATCATCCTCCACCTTTTCAATAGGCTCGTAGCGCAGGGGTGGCTTTGAAACTCGTCCAGAACGGGTAATCATTAAGAGGTATATAAACGAATTCTTTAAATAACATACTGAATAACCTCAAATTGTTCAATTGGTTCCCTAGTCAGGGTACGAGCCGAGCTCGGCTGAAATGCTTGGAAATATTAGACTTATTGAAGTCTTTATGACATTTAGATCTTGAGCGGTTACACCTTTAGACGTGGATTTGTAGGAAGTTTAACTGATGCAAACTTCATTTCCTATATTATTAGCTTATTTTTTATCGACGGTGGAATTTGATATTCTTTACCCTGATAGTTCTTACAGTCTGAATCGAGACACATCTGTCTCAGAGTATCATTCTTGATCCAGAACCATATGTGATTGCGCAAATGACACCGCCCTATATGAGAACAAAACTTTGAATCAGTCTGAGCACCGATAGACTCACCATCTCTTGTAACAAAGAGTTTGAGTATTCTGGCTCGCTCTTGACCAGGGATATATCTGTTTATGAAAGCCTCAAGTGGAGATGAATCCACATGCACAATCAAAGTCCCGTCTGTAGAATCGGGAACTCGAATCGTAAATATCTTCAGAGTCTCCAATAACGGATCCTTTGGCAAATGTTCAGCTATGCCAGATACTGTTACAGACTTCCAGGGTATGTATGGATTTCCCTCTGGCATCTTGTACGACCAAATCATTCTTAGACCCGATCCTGTATATACAGACTCATCTATCGAGTCTGCATATTCCGGAAACTTGATAATCATCTGATTTCTGAGCTTTAAAGCTTCTTGTTTTGTCACAATCAAGTCTGGCCAGTGAAAATGAACACCCGTCTTGATTTGATCACCAACTTTACGAATATCTGTTCGGGCAATATAACACTTATTCTTGGTGATTTGATTCAGGCCATGAGCAAGATCAATGATATTCATCGAGCACAACTCTGCGTCTGATTTGTAATCGAGATCTACAAAAAATTTAAATTGTTCAGTCCTCTTCTCGACTATGTACATCTTGTTACGCTTCAGAAGCTCATGAAGATAATCAAATAGGAATGCATCCTGATCATCTACATGAAGTACTCCACCATTCATCAAGAAATGAGACACTGGAGCTTCATTCTGTTTCCATTTCTGCATAATCAATTAGGAATGCTCAGTTTTATGTATAAATATACGTATCATCCAAATCAATCTTGGTAATCCCGTCTTGATTTACTGGGTAAAACGTTAACTTGTTATTAGTTATAGTGAAAAATAGTAATACTCCATCAATTGTAACCGTTGGATAATTCCCTAGGTATGTAGACTGGGGAGCACCTATCGGAATAGGTACACCTGCTGATGTTGTAATTGAGGATACTGAATTAATATTTATACCATGAGCGGTTATATCAATCGTAAAAGAAGTAAC
>Ga0208620_1000055_pt1 | contig 18335 bp, 8 predicted proteins | sample CryBogCBH24Jun08_FD_184593 | JGI IMG/M metagenome (GOLD analysis project Ga0208620, IMG submission 184593) | Freshwater microbial communities from Crystal Bog, Wisconsin, USA - CBH24Jun08 (SPAdes) | ecosystem: Environmental > Aquatic > Freshwater > Lake | place: Crystal Bog, Wisconsin, USA... | reverse complement strand
CGCAGCACCTGCCGCGGTTGCAGCAGACCCATCTGCTGCGACACCTGCCGCGGTTGTAGCACCAACCACAGTCGCAGCACCTGCCGCGGTTGTAGCACCAACCACAGTCGCAGCACCTGCCGCGGTTGCAGCAGACCCATCTGCTGCGACACCTGCCGCGGTTGCAGCAGACCCATCTGCTGCGACACCTGCCGCGGTTGTAGCACCAACCACAGTCGCAGCACCTGCCGCGGTTGCATCAGACCCATCTGCTGCAGCAGACCCACCTGTTGTAACACCTACAACGGTTGGTGCATCTGACCCGTTCATTACGGCTGCATCATCCGAATCAAATGACACGATCGACGAACGCGTTGATAATGTGGCTAAATTGCTTCAACAACTTGCTGCTAACACACGTCAAATTATTGCCCCAGACAACGTTTCATCCACTGCATTTCGGCATCAGGAAAGAGTTCTTGACATGGTGCTTGAGAAACTGGAAGAAACACAACTGCCACAGTCAAACGCAAATAATTATCTGAAACTCGCGACAACCGAATCACACGTCGGCACGTACTGGACATCCCAGCTCAATTACATCCTTCAAACACTTTCCACGCTCGCTGATGCCATAACCAAACTCGAGACGGAAACATTGAAAATTCTGGAACGCGCATGTGCCATGTACGCGGATGCAATAAGGGTAGGTGCGCTGGCAACGTATTTCGGTTACTTCGTGCACGATGGGGAATTGCCGGATACAGGCGCAGTGACCAATGCCGATGGTGAAGCAGTAATGGTGCATGCGTACCGCGTTTTCTTGGAATGTCTCGATGATCTTGAGAGCATGTTTGTCCAAAACAACATTGTAACGGGCGCGGCACAATTATTTGCCGAAGCCAGCAATACTCACTTGGAAGAAATACGCAAGTTGGATGGATTTCTTGAGTTGCACAATCTCGGAACTTTGAATCGAAATGACGTGTGGCGCCTGCAAGCCCAGGTTTTACACACGCGTCAAAGTCACAGGCCAGTTCCAAATAATTACCGAGATGTCATTGTTGGGACAATGCGCGTCTTGCGCGATCACAATTTTGCGTCAGGTGATGAAATTGATGATCTGTGCGTGTACAGTACATGGCTGACCGATCCCGCCCATGTGGTGGTGAACTTGAACATGTTCTTCTCAGAGTTGCGCCTCAAAGAATGTGCAAAACGTAAACACGACAAGTTTTCGACGGCACTGGCTCGTCATGAAAGTCTATGCGACGCAATTCGGTTTGATGGTGATGATGATAACGCACAACACATTCTTAGAAATATGATAAAGATGTTGGGGAATTTGGATGACGCGCCAGCGCATGGTTCTCTTCGGGAAATTGCACTGTCAAGTGCGTTTAAAAAGCAACTTGACAAAGAAATGAAACGTGATGTGCAGTGCTGCAACGAACGAGGTAAAGACATATTTGACCTTTTGCGTGACGTACATTCTCGCGCGCACACAATCTACGGAAAGTCCTTTTTTACAATGCAAGGTCAAATAAACGACGGTGCAACGACGCTTGCTGAAGGCAAGTGCGAATTTTCCGCCGGGATTGATGAAATAATCCGCGCCAAATTGCCGTTGAACGTAGTTTCAACCGCCGCTGGTGGCCAAGGCACTAACCCACGAGTTTCTCTCCCAAACCCCGACGACGACGACGACGGTAGTCAGCCCGATGACAACGGGCGCGCGCCGGGCGGTGGTGGGGCCGCTGGAAGCAAGTCCGGTAACAATAACGGCGACGCCCCCGACCCAGACCCAGACGCAGACGCAGTTGAGCTGCCTTTTGATCCAGACGCGCATTTTGAAACGTGGAATTATTCGGAATATGACATGCGAGCGGTGTGGAAGGCCAGCGACATTGACAAGGCGAGCTTGGTACACGCGACAGGGTTACGAGACTTGCAGTTTGCAAAAAACGCTGGTCTGCTGACAATGACAGACGAAACTCCCGAAAAAGTGAATGTTGCGTTTGCAGAGTCGCGCCTTGTGTCAGGCAGCAGTTCGAATGCAGCGTGGATTAACAGCTCGCTTCTAGTTCAATTTCTCACGGCATTGGTTGCCTATGGTGTTGATGAATTGTTTCTTGATCTCGACGACTCAACGTTTAAAGATCACACGTTAATTGACATTATGCAATGTATTCGAGATCGCATGCAAGTGTCCCTGGACAGTGATTTGTTGGCGCGAATTGCTGCAAGTGTTGTCACATATGCTCGTTACGACGTTATTCACCGCGTTGTAATTGAACTGACATCCGCATATCATGATGAGAACACAATGTTACAATGCCGTCGCTTGTGGACGTCCAACGACATGGACAAATCCGACAATACAACGTGGGTGCGCGAACAAACGAAAAACTTATTTGATTTGGCCATTTGGGATGAGCTTGCTTACATTGTTGATGGCAAAAACAACAACCCAAAGTACGTTGTCGTCGAATTTTGTAGCAGAGTAACTGGAGATAACGATTCTTTCCCGACACTCGAGGACATGCGCAACTTGCACAGACATCTGCTTCAAAAAAGCACCGACGACAACGATTACAAACTTTTTCCATTGTGCTATGGGTATTCGCTGCCGACTGGCAGGAAGCAGTACACAACCTATCGTGTGATTGATGCGACACATCAAATCCGCGAACAATGCGTTGCACGCGTGCACTTTGCCTTGTTTACGCTCAGCAAAAGTGCTGCGTTCAAACATGAACACCGCGTTTTGCATGACATGCCCACACGTGCGTGCGTGCTGTGCGGATTTGTGCGCTCGTCAACTGACATACCGCACGCAGTGTTTGAAGAACACATTTACGCACCATGGTACCGGTGCGCGGCCGAACAATTCTTTGACTTGTCCCCGGTCCTAACTATACTTGGTGCGGATGATCGGCCGAGGAGCGGGTTTTACAAGACGTTTGTTGAACCATTGCATCTCGACCAAAAACTTGCAGCGCTGTTTGTGGGTGCGATGAAATCACAACAATTAAAATCAATTGTCGAAGAGCTGGAAAGAAGCAGCGAAGACAAACCGAATGAGTCGAAGCTGGTTGGTATTGACAAAGCGTTTGTGGAACTCATGACCATACCGATTGTGCCCAGCCAACAGACAACCATGTTCAATGTGCTTCGGACCGATTGTAACGTCCCCGATAGTGCAGCCGCCGATGTAATTGCACTGATTGCAGCCAGAATCAAGACGCCGATTGGACGGCTGGTTGCTTTGCTTCGAAGAGGTAAGAAACAGATGACTTCGGAGGCATACAAATCGGCACTTCTACTCAATCAACAGCGCGGATTACTTGCAGACGGCGGCAACAACGACCAGCGTACCGGCACAAAGCGCCTTTTGATCTTTAAGTTGTTTGTGATGCGTGTTTGTCAAATGGTACTTTTCAATATACCAATGCGTTTTTTGAAGTCTGCTGAAAACAACGTCGACGACGACGACAACAGCGACATCCCGCCAACCTTGCACATAAATGACAAAATGTCAATCGCCGGCGCAATTATGAAAGCTTCAAACCGACCCGCGTCAAGTACAATTGATTTTTTCCAAAACTACCCAAGTGTAACCGAAATCGCCAACGATAATGACCCATCGATAATCTATTATGATTATCGTAGAACGCCGCCCGAGCGACCTGAAATCGGCGATATCGCCGTCCCTGGCAGTCGCGAAGACGCAGCTGAACCAGCTGTTGCTGCGGCTACCGGTGGTGGTGATGTAGCGTTGGCACCAGCTCATGATGCGGCGGACGCGTCCGGCGGCCCTGTTATTGCTGCTGCCGCTCCTGCGTCCACATCCGAACATGATAACGACGAATCGTCGTTGATTGTCGAATCCATTGACGAATTGGACAAAGATTTTGTTAATCAGTCAATTATCGACGCGTTTGGGTGGCTTCCGGAGATCGGCGGTGATGTCCGTGCTCCAACGCGTATACAAACGGCGGCATCGGGTGTCACAATCGACAGCAAAACGGACAAACCGCTTCGGTTGCTGCAAATGAACTTTCAAGACGCATTGTTTGCACCGTAGACACCGCACTATTTTTTAATAAAATGAAAGTCCGATGCGGTTGAGTATTTGTTGTAGCGAGGCGCCTCGTTCGTCGCGACCGTCAAAGAAGTGCACAATCAGCCAAGCCCAGAGGTACAGGCATTCTTCCAGAGTATCGGTGTGCCACACCAGCGAGTGTGCGTGCACACACCACGTTGCACATGCGCGCACCACCACGGGCCGCCGGGGGTGTAGGTTTAGCTTGCTGCGTCCAATGACCGCCGACTTGTGCCGGATGTCGTGCGCCAGCACCACATAGTCGTCGAGGAAGTGCATGTCAATCTCGGTGAACAGCTGATGCCACAGGGTGAGGTGCCACACGTCGCGGTGACACTGACGCACGTGCTCCGGCCACTCGTTGTCAACGGCACCGTAGTCGCTAATTGCCACGGCACGCACTAGACTCCCGGGAAGCGTGGCGGCGGCGGTCCCCTTTATCGACACGGTTACTGGGTTCAGCTTGTGCCACTCGATGGTCGGTGTCATGCGCAAAAAGGCCTGCAGATGCATTGGCGCGCGCGCGCGTACGCACACACGCACACACACCTCCATTGCACCGACGCTGAGCGTCCACTTCCAGATGGTGTAGTTGATCTCGCGGTGCACAAACTCAGGCAGGCTTGTGCGACTGCACTCACAAAACACCGCTGGCAGCTTTGCAATGTTTGCGCTGATGAATTCGATGGGCGGGCGCACTGCCTCCGCTGCAACGCGCCGGTGCAGTTCTGTCTGTGGTATGGTCGCAGCCCGTCTGGCGGCAATGTGCAGCGACGTGAAGAATGCGTAACGCGACGCCAGACACACAAAATTCTGCAAGAGCTCCTCCGGGTCGGACTTGCGTTCTTCTGGAGCAGGCGTCGCCGCCGCCGCCACTGGTTGCAAGTCCGTGTTGCGCGCGCGGTTGTCGAGGTTCTGGTGAACATTTACATTCATGGTGAGCATTGACACGTCCTCTGGTGACAGTGTCGTGTCTACAAGACGCACTGGCGCCACACGCGAGCCCCACATGACAATGGCTCGCGCGCACGCGTTCGTTGTGCTTGCGTACTCGGTGTGCAGTGCCGACGGAGCGCGATTCCACTCGCGCAGTGCATGTTCCAGCCCGGCTCGCAGTTTTGCAATTGCGTCCGGTGATTGTGGGTAGGGGCGTGTTGCTGCCGGCATCAGCACAACACGCAGATGACAGCCGGCGACAAACAGGAGATCGGGCACGTTCAGGTGGTTGCCGCACGGTTCCTGCCACGCCTTAAACTTGGCGCGCCACAATGCGTTGCAGTTTCGCAGAGCGTCGTTTGCACCGGGCGGCGCATCGCTAATTGCAAGCTCGAGCCACCGAACACACGCGCGAATGCACGCGACCGATTGCCGCGCCGCCAGAGCTCGCGCGCGTTCGACATTCTCATCCGCGTCGTGGTCGTCTTCACTGCCGCTGCCGTCTGCATCAGGCGCCTCGCTACAAAACCAGGCCGGTGATTCAGCGGAAAAGGTTGCGCACAGAGCCTCCATAAATACGAACGGCACCGGAAACTGCCGTATACGCAAACATGCTCGCAATAGCTCCGACACCGCAACGCAAGCGCGGACGCGACGGGCTGCCGCTCCTGGAATCGCAGTTCGACCCGCGCATGCGGTACCTCGATACCGCCCTGATGCGTCAGTACCGCGACCTCTTCAACATCGATCTGATCCACCACGTCGCCGGCATCATGATCAACAAGGTTTGCGTGCGCGCGCACACATACAACGACGACGACGCGCATGCAGGTAATGAGCGGCGGGATCCGCATCAGTCGCGCCGGCTTCATCCCTAGCGTCGAGACGCAGAATGTCTACGAACAGGCCTGGTCGCAGTTTGTGCGCCGCCTGCTGGAGTCGATGTGGTGTTTTGGGTTTGCGGCATGCGTCAACGCACCCGACGACCGTCTCGGCACAATGCCTCTGGTGCTGGACATCGAGCTACTGCGCGTCGGCATCACGTCCGATTACATGGGCCGGCGCACGTACGCATTCTATGAGGAGAGTTTCACGCACGGTGTCTACGGCCAATCGGCCCTGGCGTACCAACCCATACCCGACGTGGTGGTGTACGAGTACACGGCGCCGCTGCCCGACGGCTCGCTGAACTCGTGCATTACTCGAATTCTGCCCTACTACAACCAGATGCTCATTGCAACGGAGGCAGACCTGCGCGTTATTCTCAGCAACAGCGCGCCGTCGCTGTGGACACAGCGCCAGTCCGCCGACCGCGCCGGAAAACCCGATCTGTCAAACAAGAACAAAGGGTCGGACGGCTCCGTGCGTGCAGCTGGTGTAGAACCACGAGCCGGCGGCTATGGCGGCGGTGTTGGCGGCGGCGGTGGCGTTGCTCCACGCCAGCCCGACCCCATTATGCCGGTCCAGGTCATGGCGTCGCGCGAGGACATACGACCCAGCAGAATGCTGGCGCGCATGCCGCAGCTGGACGAGGGTACGCGTGTTATCAAGCTTCCCGACGGTCAGGAAGGACACGCGTTTGCATCGGCGCCCGAACCCGCGTTTCTGCCACATTTTGTGGAAAAGTTTGAGCAATCGGTGGCCAACGCGTTCAAGGTCCCGGTGGCGCTGTTCTCCGCCGACAAGCTCATGCGTCGCGACCGCACCAGCCACGCGCAGAGGCTGGACGCCGAGATGGTGGTCTTTGAACAGAATGCGCGCACGCTGCAGCACCGCATGCTCGACATCATCAACGACGTGTCCGAACGCATCTACGGCCCGCAATTCCGAGAGGACGCGTTGATTCTGGCACTTGAAAATCCAGACTACATTGCAATCGCGAATCTCAAGCCGCAGGTGTCGTGGGTGTTTGAAACACTGGTCGACCCGCTTGTCATCGAAAAATTGTACTACGAAGGAACGCTTCTGCGCGATGCGTATCTAGCGTACACCGCCCGGCACTATGGAATAGATCCGGCGTGTTTCACGCCGACGCCGGGCCTGAGTCTGCTGGAACTGAACGGAATCGACCCGCCAGAGAACGAAGAGCCTGCCGTCGTCAAGAAACCAAACGCATCTGCAAAGAAAAAAAATAAAAAGTAGTCGAGCGCGCGTTTTACCACTGGCTTGTCACTCGGCTGCCGCCACCAGTCCCACAGGGCGTGATGAGAATTGGGACGCTGCCGTTCCCGATGCACACGGGAAACGAGCGCGTTGTTGGCGTGGTCGGCACCGGCGCCGGGTCTTCTGTGGGCTGAGGGTCGGGTCCCGTGTAGTCGTACGCAGTGTCCTCTGCGGTTGGCATCATTCGCGTCAGTGCAACAAAAGATCGCGCCCCGGCGCGTAAAATTGTCACAGCGTCTCCAGGCGCAATGTAGATTCCACTGCGAATACATCGCCGCACTGGCTCCATTTGCACGCGCAGTTCAATTGTGTTCCATTTTATGTATATACAATACACAAGATCGCAAACAGCACGACAGCGGTGTCAGTGCCACGCATATTCAAGAAACGCGCAACAGCGGCGTCGATGCCGCCCAAACAAAGGAAAGCTCAAAAGACTGAAGAAGAGAAAGCTGCTGCTGCACAATTGAGACAAGAAAAGCAAGCTGCTGCTGCACAATTGAGACAAGAAAAGCAAGCTGCTGCTGCACAATTGAGACAAGAAAGGAAAGCTGCAAGAAACGCGAGAAAACCTGCAAACTTCAGATCTCCAATCCAGACAAGATATCGAGCACATCAAAAAACTGAAGCGGCGGCGAGGAAGCCCGAGACCGCTGCAGATTCAGAAACAATTGACGAAGAAGACGATGTCCAAACGTTCTTCAGCAGTGCATCCGCTGATAGAACAGTTACGCTCGAATCACCGGAGCGTCCGCCGGCGACGTCTTTGCGCCAGAAACCGGGTCCTCCAAGTGTGGTCGTCGATGTCGACGAAGACGACAAAAAAACAGCGGACAAAAAAAATAAAGTGCCAAAAGCAAACGCGGAAGAGACGGAGGAAGTCGAAGAAGAGGAAATTGAAGAAGAGGAAATTGAAGAAGAGGAAGTTGAAGAAAAGCAAGCCGAAGAAGATGAAGCCGAAGATGAAAAAACCAAATTGGAAACTGGTGCCGACGCGGCACTCGGAACGGTGGATCCGCTTTCTGTCGTTGGTGTTTTGCGCCCCGTTCTGTTTGTTCCTGGGTCCAAGCATCTTTGGCAGGACCCAAGCGACCGCGAACAACAAGCACAGCACAACGGCGTGTGTGCGTCAATCCCGTCTGTGCCTACATTAATAACGGAAAAAAAGTTTAACAAACTCGTCTTATCAGAAACGATCACGTGTACCTTTACGGAATTTAACGCTATTGAAGCTGCAATAACGAGGAAAGACTTTCAAATCACCGATTTGAACGAAATGGACTTGAACAATTTGGAATTTGTTATGCTATATGGCTCACATGGAACTCGCCATCTTCACCCAATCTTATCGTTCATTCTTTTGAAAGCTGCAACCAAATTCAAATTAGATTTGGTGGAATCTGCAAATTACGCGCGACGCGCGGTGTTTTCATTGTTTCTTCCGAAAATGAGTTCGCGGGACGAATACGCGGTGGGATTAAACGTTGACACGTGGAATGTGATGTACAAATTTATAGCACAAATTGTGTACATCGACAAGAGTACGGACACCCAAAAATGGGTGATTTCGAATGTTGTGCATTTGCTCAACCTTTTGTACAACATCCAGCGAACCATCGCGGAGGAGTCAGATGTCGACGTACCAGAGATGTTGCAAAATTTGGTCACGTATTTAGAAATTGAATCAGAATGGAACGCAACCATACGGGAAAGTACTTCCAATGCCCTACGAGAAGAAGAAGACGACGAAGACGCTGAATCTGTTATTGACAAGCTCGTGCATCGGGCGCGAAAATTGTGCGCCGACGATGGCAACGGTCGGCGACTTTTCTTCCGAAATGCACACAGAACAACCCATGTACAGCTGGAGGTGTTGTTTGCGGCGCTGTTAAACGAACAAAATTATCGTCTGCGGAGTACGCAGACCCAATCAAGAGCGCGCTGTGACGTGCGGGATCGACTGAAAGTTGAAAACTTTGTCAATCAATTCAATCACATTCCAATTCGTGAAGAAATCCAGCAGGGAAATTACCTTGCGGAAGCCGGGAAATTGTCAAGCAATGCGTATCTTACATGGTGTAGTCGCGTACAACACATGCTGTTACTCCAAGACACGAACATCAAAATGTTTCGGCTGTGGTGCAGGTACTGGTACCTGCTGTTGTTTGTGGTATGCGTGCCTCGGTGCGAACCCGAACCACCTAAACTTCATGATCCAACCGCCGTCGGTAGTACTCCAGTTATGGAAGTGTATTTCGACTTTCTGACACGCGCACCGTCAAACACGCAATTTGAGAGATTATTACAGGATTCCAAGTTGGGCTGTGGTGCCTTTTTAATCAATCTTGATCCGGAACCGAAGACTGCGAGTCTGAACAAACTCTTCGTGTTATGGCCGTTTGTAAATTTTGATTCCATCAAAAAAAAGACGGGGACTGTGGCGAAAATTATGCAAAATTACCGGCGCGCCATATCGTGGTGTAATAATTATCAGCTATCCCTGTGCTACCCAGCATGCAGTGCAGGCAATCAACGAAACACAATTCGCACTATGCGCAAATTGCAAATAAGCCAGCACATGGGGTGGGTGACGTTTCACGAATATTATCCAGACGGCATACACATATCACGCATAAGCATGGACAAGCGACAGTATTCAACGGATAAATTATTGTTTGCAGATATCTTTGAGAATGACGTGAACCCGGACAGCACTGGATACCGACGCGCGAAATACAACATCCTTGACAAAATGCAACCATCTGTCGCAAGTTGTACAATGTTTATTGACTGGCAGACGCGTGCTGCCAGCGCGTCGTCGCCGTTGTGTATCATTTACAACAGGCAGCGACTGGCGTACGAAGCATCACCAACAAACAAAGTCAAACGCGGATTTCAAACAGAACCGAAAAAAAACTTGTCAATCCGGAAAGGCGGATGGACCGTTGCAGTTGAGCGCGCACGCCAGCACAGAAGGGCTCGAATCGTATCGGAAAAGTACAATGTGTTTCGTGCACATTTGTTGCGTGTTGTTGGCAGTGCGACGCTGACAGACGAAGCAAATTACGCAATCATTGCGGACGCTGAATCTGTAGATCGGAACACATATTTTTTCAATGTACCGCCCCAATTTCAAATGAGTTTCAACAACAGTGCGTACAATGCAACTCTTTTCTGGGAACGCCAGTTGATTCTTTTTTTGGAAGTTGCGGTAACCGAACTGCGCCAAGACCCGTTCGAACACATGTTGCTGCCGATTTACAAGAACGTGATTACACAAGAAGGTGACAATTTCCGCGTGGCTGACTTTGTCCATTTTGCTGTTTCTGGAACCACCGAATGGGGTGCGCCGATTTCAATCGGCGACGAATCCAGCGACGATACCCCGTTAACAGCAGCTACTCTACTCCGGGCCGCCTTTGAAAAATGCAATAACATCGAAACATACGAACGCGTGGAAGATGCACAGGCGCACATGCACACGATGATGTTGAGACTGTTCGTCGCGGTTGCGCTGTGTGAGTTTCGGATGGCACAGCTTGTCAAACCCTGGTCATACGCGTCGGAAATTGGTATGGCGTGGCGAATTGTTGTCAGCATGTTTTTGCAAATGCCGACGCGCATTTCGCCGCCAACTGCGACTGAACCAATCGGTGTGTGGTGGGCCGGTGGCGAGACGATTTTCACACGCGACCGTCTGTTGTCGGCAATGCAGTCATTTCTTCTGGCATTTGTTTTTGAAATAGCGCGACACTGCGCCGGAACAAGTTGCAATTGGCGTTTCGATGTAACGCGTTCGCCGGAATCATTGATTAGAATGCCGTACACCTTCACGACCGGGATGAAGCTGATTGTCGTGCACGCACTGTGCAAACACTGCATCGTACCAATGAATGGTGTACCTCTGGGTTCAAATGTTTCCGAAGAGGAACGCGGCCGTCTTGACACAATTCGCGGATGTGTGAATGTTATAAACGATATACACGCGCTTGAGTATATGCTGACGCGTAGCCTGTTGATAAGTTTGACGCGCGAGCCACGCAACAAAACCGAAATGCTGGCCGCCGAGAAAATTGACGAACGTGACGTGAAATTGTACAGGAAATTATTTAAGCGTCCGCTTGAGAAAATCAAGAAATTGCGCTCCGATGGCAGTGAACTTACGGCGGTGTACAGTGCGTGGAACACGTTGTTTTTCTATATGCCGGCGCCCATGCAACCTTTTGTGGCATTTGTGAAAGCACTCGAACCCAGCCAAGTTACTTCTGCAACATTTCCAGAAACAACTACACGGACAGCGGCAGAAACACTGGCGAATCTCAATTTGAGCAAACAGGACCGGTTTGAAAAATTCACACCGACGCTGTTGATGTGCGCGTCGGCGTCGGGCCCTGTCGTGGATAAGGATGATGTCTACAGGCGCACCGCTCATGTGCTGGAGGCAGCAGTCGCTTCAATTCCAAAGGACGAGATAAACAGACTTGCGCGTCTCGTTGATACAACAATGGCGCGCATGGAAGCGCACATCGCACAAAGCACCGTGCCGAAATTGGGCAACACCGATGTTATGCTTGCGGCCGCGACAGCCGCATATGTCGAACACACGGTCTGTGCGGACGGACACCGACTCCTCGCGGTCGCACAAGACCGAAATGGCGCCGCCGCTTTTCTAAACACGCTGGACACGGTTCTTCGCAACGTTGCCTTGCAATTTGCTGTCAGAACACTAACCGCACAGAAGCTTGAAATGTGTGTGTCTTTGGATGTTCTCTTTATTATGGTCGGGGGAATTGCGTTGTGTCTGGCCGAATTCTTTAACGCCATTAAGGATTGTGAATTTAATGCCGCAAAAAAACTCGAGATTTTATTGCAAAGCGTCGGCGTCGACAAAACGCCCAGTTTCAATTTGAACCAGCCAATCACATTTGACGTGGCACGTGGCGGCCTAAAAGTAACTGCTGACACGGACACAGCCATTGCAAAAATTGTGTACCAACCTGTGCGCATCATCGCAAGCACGGTGCAAATTTATTACGACGGCCAAAATCGTTTCCTCAAGGAGGTGTATCCAGCGGTGTTAAAGTCTCTTGTCGGGTCTGCTCTCCCCGTGAAAGCTAAAGGGCTGTTTGATTCGAAAAATAGCCCAGCCGAAGTTTGGAAGGTACTGCTTGGCAAATTACTTCCGCCGACGTCGTCTAGTTACACAGAAATAGCACATTTTGACGTTTTGTATGGCAGTTTGCAGTACACGTTATTCGACAACCGTTTGGCAATCGATGCTGTCGAAAAGTTGCGTGTTGCATTTGACAAAAAAATGTACGCGAGTGTCCCACGCGGGTGGTCGGATGACCTGAAAGGTGAGATAGCGCATGCGGAGCATACAAAGCTGACAGTAATAATTTCAATGTTTGCGAAATACATGATAATTCGGATTGGAGAAATTTCGATTTTGGACAACGACGTGTCCAATGCAGCATGGCTGGATGAACTGGGCAAAATGTTGACAATTTTGTCGGAAATCAAAGACGCAGAGGCACATGAACATGGTCCTGAACAAAATCGGTATGGAATACGACTGCAGCGGCAATTGGACGCGATTATGTCCGTTGAACGTGGCACAAGTGCCACCTTTCCAAGTGCATGGTGCGCTTATTGGAAAAACCCGACCCACGTTCTTGACTTTGTGCGTGCATACCACAAATCACCACTGGCTGGCGGAACAGCGCCGGAGGAAAAAGAAAGCGCGCCCGGTGTGAACTATCGGAATCTGGAATCCGGTTCCAGTGTCTGGGAATCTGTTGTTGCGCTTTTTACCCCGGCGCCGGTGCACCGTCGGCACGCTAGGCTTTTGTCACCGCAAATTGAAACTGTCGAAGATTACAGACCCGATCGAATTGAATCCCAAAACGGGCCAGTCATTGACCTCATTAACGAGGCTAATTTGATTCACAAGTTTCGCGTGTGGTTTCTGGGAATGGACCCGGTTCGCTGGACAAAGTCATGGGAAGAAGGAAAGTGGGGCGGCGGTTCGCGATTTCAATTCTATAAGCATGGAATTCCGCTGAAAAAGATGTTTGTGGGCAGAAACGCCGACACGCTCGTCGGTCTACTGGAAACCCTATCAACGTGGGACGGTAAAAGCGAAGACTACAAAGAGGACTACATGTACCTGAATCTGGCACCCGACAGCAAGACACTGGTAGAAGATCTGAAGTACAAAGTCGAAAATTTCAAAAAGTACTTTAACCGCCATGGTGGGCACCAGAAATACGCGTTCCTGGTTCCATACAGGCTTGGAAGCAAACGGTACTGGACATACATTCGCGTGAAAATACCAACAACCGTGCTTCGGCGTGCCCCATTGTTATTTAACGAGGATGATCGCACGGTGGGTGTTGTGATTGAAATGGCAAACAAAACCGGCGATGACGGGACGGGGGGCGACGTATCATCATTTAATCTTGCCATGAAAACAGCGTACAACAGTGCAAAGGACACCATTGAAGAAATGGTTAAGAAAATGGCACCAAGAAACAGCTTGGGTGCCGATTGGGCGATGCCCACTGAACCTCAGCCTATTTCTTTCCGTGGACCTGAAAGGGAATTTGCAAGAGACGCCTACGTACATTTTGTGGGTGCGTCGGCCGGCGTTTTTAGAAAAGGTGTAAAAGCAAACGGCGTTCAAATGGAATACAAAGTGAAGATCGACACCAGCGAACGGAGGGTCGACACAGTCGCCAGGCCCAACAGCAAACATCTCGTTGAAACTCAAAGAGCGCTGTTACAGCAGCAGCAAGGAAGTGCATCTGAATCGCCAATGCGTAGTTTTGAAGCGCTAGAAGCTTATCAAATTACACAAGGCAACCCCGGAGCCGCACTGAGCGCAGTGCACGTGCTTGCACTTCAAACCGCTCTTGCAACAGAATCGGCCCTCGGCAAAAAAGAGCAGACGGCGACCAAACCAGCAGCTCAAACGGTCCGACAACCCCCAGCATCAACTTCAAAGGTACAACAACCCCCAGCATCAACTCCAAAGGAACAACAACAGCAATCGACGGTGGCTAGATCAGCAATTCTACATGTCCAACAACCCCCAGCACCAATTCCAAATGTCCAACAACCCCCAGCACCAATTCCAAATGTCCAACAACCCCCAGTGGTCAAACCAACAACTCAAAGACACGATTTTCTGGCGCAGCTTAGCATGAAAACAGGCGCAAATGTATTTGTAATCGATGATAGTTAGTAAATTTGTGCGATCACAAATATCCGACATCAATAAAGTACACGATGTTTTTATTTTTGCGTTGTTTTAACGTTCTTGTTTTGTTTGCGATCTCTGCGCCGTCTGCGCGCCAAATTTGCGGCCGGCGTCGGGTGCGCTTTAGTCGCGGCCGGCGCCGGTTTGGCTTTGGGAGCTGCTGCTGCTGCTGCTGCGGCCGGAGGTTCTAGTCCGACTGCACTTGCTTGCTGTGCCGTCTGCTGCTCCATGATCTGCGCAAACGCCTTGCCGGTCTCGTCGATGATCGCGGCGCTGGCCGCAGTCCCGGGCAGCGCCTGCAGGCGGTTGCGCATCGCTCGCAGACGACTGAAGCACTCCTTCATTCCATTCGCCAGCGCGATGGACGGCATGCATTGCTGCCGCAGAAAGCGTGCTTCCATTGTGCAGATTTCGAGGTCCGTCAGTGCGATGCGCATGCGGTGGACCACGCGCATCAACGCATGCGCCTCAATGCCGTTCAGGTCGGATGCGTGGTTCCACAAGATGTCCTCGAACGCGCGCAGCATGGTTCCGACCTCGCGCACCGACGACTTGATGTCGTACGGAGAGTTGTCGAACCACGGGCCCGGGATCTCCTGGACTGGTTCGGACGCTTTGTCGGCATCGGGCGCCGCCTTCGTCTCCACAGCCGCCGTTTCGCTGATGACGAGGCTTGCGAGACTCGTGTCTTCGACGAGGATCTCGTAGTTCGACGGGTTCATCTCCGCCGTATCGCTCATGGCACGCGTGTACTCGATGTCAAACAAGACCGATGTAAATGTCGTGTTTAATCTGACCCGCCGCGCTTTCTCGATTTCGACTGCGTCTCGGCCTGCTCGCGCTCCACGCGCACATACTCGGGCTCGCGCAGCTCCGCCGGCACCGACGTGATCGTGTCGTCGACGACCGATTGAAGACACTCGGTAATGGCCGCTGTCATCTCGCGCACGGGGTGCGCACTGGCGTCCGCGTAAGCTTCCGCGGTGAACGGCTCCATCCACGGCAGCGAGTCGCCGCACACGTACGCGCCGAAGATCTGGCGCAGACGCGTCTCGCGCTTGTGTCTCGGTTCCGGTGTAATCCACCAGCAATAGTCGTCGCTCCGCATCACCGCGGCCTCGTCGTCGTCGTTGTCGCGGAAGTAGAACTTGACGCGCGCGTCGTCCCGGAAGCGTGCATACTCGACCGGGTGTGCCAGTGAAACTGCACACCACCGCGGCCGTGGGTCGTATCTCGATAGTTCAAGTGGGACTTCGGCCGCCGCGCGCGCCGCTGCCTCGACGTCTGCGAGAGTGTAGGCAGCGTTGAAATCTGGACGCTGCTGCTGTCGGTCGCACTCCTCCAATTCGTGCGCGGCATCCAAAGTGTAAGTGTGCGTCGAGGGTAACAGGCTGGTGTCTGTGTTGCAGTCTGCCATGGTGGTGCAAGTCGACAGCCAGACTAAACGACCAGAAGCGCGCTTTTAGTTTAAAGACAGGGTTAAGAGCCGCGCGGTTGTAGCGGATTGCTTCAGCAGAATTCAGTTGGATTTGCTTCACAAATCCAACTGCCCATGGCCCTTGACGCCTGTCTCGATTTTGAGTTGCCCGGGTGCAAATTTCTCGAGCCGCCGTGCTTTGTGAATCGGTACGGCGAGCTAGCGACGGCGACTGGCGACGACACACAGCGCGGCGCCATCGCGACGAACCTGTTTGCGATGCGACGCATGCACGCGCTGCTGGCGCTGCCCAACTGCAAGTCCGAGCCGTACGCATCGATTGCGCGCCTGCTTGACGACACCGCGCATCGGGCCGGTGTTTCGGAGACGCGGCGCGCATCCCACCCGTGCCCCATCGTCCTGGATCCACACGATGCGGCGCCGCGCTGGCTGACCATGTCACTGCGCGTCGCGGTGTCCCAGTTGCTACTCGGGACCGGGGTCGCCATTCCCAAAAGCGAGACCTGGGTGCTCGAGCACTTGGTCGCGTTCCCACTGACACCGGCGCCGCCCGTGTTCCGCTTGCCGTACGAAGTGTCGGACCTGACCCACGTTGTCGGCCACTTTTACTGGCCGCGGTCGCAGGCGCGGTGGACGCCCGTCGGGCGCGAGCAGCCGCTCATTTTTCGGCCTCGCGTCGACCTTACACAAGCCGAGTCGAATTGGTTCTACGCGCGGCTCAGTGCATTTGCCTTCTACGCGTACTGCACCGTACTGCCACCGTACGCCGTGTGGAGTGCGCTGCGGCTTTTCTTTGATCGCGTGGAGACTATCGTGGCACAGGTACGGCCGTCGCGTTGTTCTGCGCAAGCATGCACGCAGGACCGGCACATCGAGTTTGAGGCGTTCAAGATCCAGAGTGCAAATCCGCCGCTGTTCCACGCATGGAAGCGCTGGAACGACCACATGGCGCTGTACGCACACTGGTTCGTGGCGCTGTACCAAGTCATGGAGCGGTCAAGCACCGCCAATCTGGCGCCGGTCAAGGCGCTCGTGAACGGCGTCGTGGTCGAGACCATCCACGAGCCGTTCAGTCAACTGCGCACATTTATGCAAGACGCGCGCGACTACTGGCCCGCGATGTACAGCTGCCAGACCGAGTTCTCGACACTCGAGCCGCGCCTGGTTCCGTTGCAGCGCGTCTCGCGCCACGAGGCAACCGCGCTGCTGCAGACGCGCCTCTGTCGACGCGACATGACGGCGTTTGTGAACGCCAGTCTCCCGGACGAGGATCCGAACTGTGGCTCGGTCTGCTACCGCGTTCCCGACATGCTGCCGTCGCACATGCGCGCCACCCTGGCACACCTCGGGTTTGAGCCCAGCGACATTGCCAGTGTTGTCATGGCGCCGTACTTCAACGGCGGCACCGAGTCGCACACCTACGACCTGTTTGTGCGCATGCACGCGCGACACGAGTGCGCCTGGCAGGCGGCGTCGATCTGCGACCTGCCTCGCGCGGCGCGGCCCTTGCTTCAGAGGCTGGGGTGTGCTCCGCGCGAGTGCCTCGTCGACCGGCCGTCGGTGCTGCGCGTTCTCCGGCGTGCGGTTCTGCGTCTGTGCGTGGCACACGACGCGAGGCTGGACTGCGCCGCCGATCTCGCGTAAGCATTTGCAGCCACAGCCGCAGCCGCCATCGCCGTTTCCAGGTTTCTTTGCGACGCGTGTGGCGCCGACGAACCGAGCCCCGCCCTCGTGTTCTTCTGCAGTGCCGGCCTCGAGGCGTCGGGCGTCGTGTGTCTTCGGACACCAATCGGTGCATCCGATGCCGACATGAAGCGCAGTGTCCGCAAGTGGAGCGCCGCGCTTGGGTCGCTCACCAGTGCCGAGGAGCTCCTTGGGCCCATGGCCGGCTGCCGCTTTCGCGACATTGTGCGCGCGACGGTCCCACTGCTGGACACAGTGCAGCACCTTCGCCTCTTCGTCCTGTTTGCGTGTGCGAACCCTGTAATCGGAGACCTTGCGCTGTGTGCCGAAATTCAGCGCGGCTGCGACAGTTGCACTGGTGTCACAAAGCCAGTTCCGACATTTGAGCCGGCGGAGTCGGCGCTGGGAATTGTTCTGATGACGACATCCGCCGCGCAACTGACGACCGTGATGCGCGTGATCGAGACACTGAACGCAATACGCGCCGGGGTCTATGCACTGGCCGCCCCACTGGCGCGCTCCGAGATGCAGAGCGTTGCCTGGCACCAGACCGACGACGACCTGCGCCTGCTGCGCGAGCGCGAAGCACACGCCCGCACGTGCGGTGTTCGGCTGCGCGAGCCGCCGGTCGCCACGCGTTCGCTGGCCCTGTTCCCGGACCAATGCGGCCTGGTGTGTGCGTCGATGCGCAACTGCGCGAACGGCGACGACCTGGTGGCGGAGCTTCTGCTGGGCCCCGATGCCAAGATGAACTGGCAGCCGACCAGCTC
>Ga0208620_1000048_pt1 | contig 19892 bp, 37 predicted proteins | sample CryBogCBH24Jun08_FD_184593 | JGI IMG/M metagenome (GOLD analysis project Ga0208620, IMG submission 184593) | Freshwater microbial communities from Crystal Bog, Wisconsin, USA - CBH24Jun08 (SPAdes) | ecosystem: Environmental > Aquatic > Freshwater > Lake | place: Crystal Bog, Wisconsin, USA... | reverse complement strand
TCTCTGTTCTAACGTCTTGGGCACAGTAGTCAAATAGCTGCTGGAGTAGTTCTGGATCATTTTCAAATTCTCCCTTCCTATTGGGTTTACATAACTTCTGAATCAAACGAGCGCCGATGGCGTCTTTTTTATGGGTGCTGTCCATAAAGGCACCAGCATCATCCAAACTCTGTGGCACGTTATTGGCCGCTGCTATGGCCATGGAGTCAATACACTGCTCGAGCTTTAGTGGTGGCCAGCCGTACTTCGGCACACAGACGCAGTTCCAGATGGCGTACTCGAACATGGCGTTCCATGCTTGGATTTTGCCACCGTTGGCAACGTGGCCTAATAGTTTGGATAAGAAATGCCCGTAGTGTGGGTTATTAACTTGGTCAGTTACTAATACATCGTTAGGTTGGGTGCCGAACGCAATACACAACACTTCTGTTGAGGGGTCGTTGGCATAGATATCCAAGCCTACATCGGGTAGGTTGGCTTTACTGCGGGTCTCAAAGTCAATGCTATAAATCATAAGTGCTCCTAAGGCGTCCAGACGAATCTGTATCAATCCATTATACATAAAAAAAGGGGCGCTGTACAAGCCGCCCCCAACTCACCACCATGTGAAAACTGTTAAATCTTTTGTACGGCTAATTGATGCCCGATGTGTTTAATCTCTAGCTGATCGCCAAACACTTTTACAAACGCGTCAATTGCAATCTTGGGTTTTTGGTAATCATTAAAACCCTCTGGCGACCATGCGTAATCGTCAAACAAGAAAATACCTTTTGGCTTGAGCAGACCCCACGCCATTGCAGCATCAACAAACACATCGTCAGCCATGTGGCTACCATCGATATAAATCAAATCAAACTGCGCCTCTTCAATGATTAGCTTGGCTAAGGCTTGATAAGAATAAGTATCAAACACGCGCAGGTTTTGGCTTGGCTTTTTAACTTCATTAACATTATCAGTAAATGTTTTATAAAGCCCAGACAGATCCATCTCGCTGTGTTCCATGCTGCCAGTAAAAGGGTCTACGCAGACCATCGTACCATCAGCATCGAGCACATTCTCAAGAAACCAACACGTTGCTTTGCCTTCAAAGCAGCCTACCTCAAGGATAGACTGCCGTGCTGGCAATATCTGTATTAGCTGTGATAGGTGTGGCAGATTGTAAGAAAACCAATCTTGTGTAAAGTTCATATTTCGCAAGCGCCCGCTGTACAAGCTAGTTGCTGCGCGCCTTCGACGTTGTCTGTGTTTTCGATGAACGCTTCCCAGTCGATTTTGGGTTGCTTGGCTTTGAGCTCTTCGTACTCTTCTTTGGTGCACTCTTCGTACGGGGCTTGGCGATACGTTCCTCCGTCATAGGGAAGATAGGAAACACCAGAGATTTCGTCGAAGTTTTCCCACGTCCACGCTCCGACGCTTGGCCAGTCTTTTTCTTCGACTGAGATGGTGACGCTGGGCTTGTGCTCACACCAATATCTTTGGTATGTGAGCCAGAGCGCAAGGTGGCTCTGCGGCGTGACGTCGGCACGGGTAATACCGGCAGGAGCTTTTTGAGGAAAGGAGAAAACAATCGTTTGATCAGGTTTGTAAACACATGGTTCATAGGGCACTCCTTGTTCAATTAAAAATTGTGTTAGAGGGTCTTTCTTATCGCCTCTAACTCGTCTGACATAGTATTTACTGTGTCTTGGATGGATTCCAGAAGCCGAGTCAACGAGCTGTGATACTGTTCCGGAAGGCTTAACGCAAGTGATAGCTGCGCTTGCAGGAACTCCAAGTTTAGCAGCCCACTCTGTATTTGTTGCTCTAGCCATTTCTCGTAGCTCGCTGAGGATAGCATTTAACTTGTCTCCTTGTTTTGTGAGTAAGGGATTATCATAGATTCCGGTGAGGGAGACACCCAAAAGCCGTTCCTCTTCAGTATTTCTCTGCCACACCTTCCGCAGATAGGGGAACTTTGTGAAGGTAGACTGGATGGTACCAAGGATAGTAGCGAGGCGCACTTTGCGCAATAAAGTCTCGAGTGTGTCGTCATGTCTTACTACTGCCTCTGTTAGATTACAAAACTGATAGGGGCGCAGAATAATTTCGGAGCAAGGATTCGTACCAAACTCAAAATTAGGATCGCGATGACCATACTTGGCAACAGTTTTCTTAGCAGCTTCGCGATTAAAAATGCCACGCTCACCGGAATGACTATTATACAAACTAAGCCATTCTTCCATAAATTTTCCCACTGTTGGGGTTTCATTGTATACCGCTGAATTGTTCGCAAGCGCGCGATGCGGCGCCGTTTCCCACCATGGTCCCGCTTTGGCATGTCGAATCCTTTCATCATCTAAGTCTGACAAGGATATCATAGCTGAGCGACGCACGCCACCCACTACAACTACCTCACCAATTTTGCACATCAAGTCATGGCATTCAAGCGAATTGAGTTTGCGGCCCTTCGCGCCTTTAAATGTTGCCACAACAAACTCAAACAAGTCAATTAATGGTTGCGGCCCTGAAGCTCTTCCACCAAATGTTTTGAGTCTGGCTCCGGCGGGGCGAACTGTGGAAGTATCCCACTTTGGAATTTCTCCTGCGTAGAGGTGGGCGATGAGCAGACGTAATGATTTTGCCCATCCTTCCTTTGAATCGTGCACTTGAATTGTTCCGGAATAATCAAACAAGTTTTCTGGCACTTCGGGCAAACGGTTAATGTACTTTGATTCAACTGAGAATCCAACGCCAGTTCCGCAAAGCAAAATGAACATGGCTTCGTCAAAACTTTTGGGGTCATCCACCGGGAGATAGCTGCAGTTATAGACGCAAGTATTGTCACGATCGGCACTCTTTCCTGCCGTCATCATGGCACGCATGGACGGCATAAGTTCTAGGTTATGGATAGCATCAAATAATTCATTTTTTAAATCTTCGTCTTGGGCAATTACTGGGGTACGGGTAAAAATATAATCCACAAAACGGTTAACTGTTTCTGCCCATGTTTCTCTGCGTTTCTTTTCATCTACAAATCGGGCATATCTACTGGCGGCAATGTACTCTTGATACTGATCCATTTATTGTTTTTCTCTAGTTATGGGTTAATAAAGGGCAAAAAGGGCGACCAGTTTCTAGTCGCCCCGCCCACTACATGGGTACTTCTTAAATTGCGAAATCTGCTGCGGCGGATGTTGCACCGCCAAACTTCTCACCATCCTCTAACTTCTGAACGTTGTTTAAACCTGCTGCAATACCTTTAGAACCACTTGCATCGTATGGGTAAAGGGTAAGTGACGCACGACCATAGCAACCGCTATAGAACTCGTCTTTGTCCATAATTGGATTTAATTCAGCATCAACAATACCTGGCTTCTCATTAGAGTTGGCATTGATGAAATAGTGACCGGCGTATACTGGATCATCTTTTTCCGCATCGCCATCACGCAGACCACCTTTAAGCATTTTAGGAATGCTTCCGCCAAAGTAAGCTGCGTTAGCTTGCTTGGTTTCTTCAAAGGCTTTATTGAAACGTGCTACTGTGTCTTTGTCAGACTTGGGGATTAGGATTGATACAGAGTACTTCAAAGAACCGTTCAATGTCTCAGCTGGTTCAAATACGTGAACAAACGAGAAACGAACTTTGCCAGTTACAAACTTGGTCTTTACTGATTTGACTGCCATAATAATTTTTACCTTTTTACATTTTTAGTGACTCAGACTTAAAGGAGCTGAATCGGTACCCTACTCATACTAATGCAAACTTCTTACTACTTATTTTCCACGATGTGAAATATTTACGCATCGTACAAAATTCCGTGAGCCGCTAGGGCTTGACGCATCGCCAAAGCGTTCATAAAATCGGCATGAACACTCATATCTTCTAATAATTCTGGTTCTTCAAAAACCATGTCAGTAATCTCTTCAATGCGCATTCTTAGTTGATGCACACCGGTTCGTTCTCTGCCACCCACTAAACCATCAAAGTCTTTGTAAAACTTATCAATTAAAATATCGGGCACTTCAAACTCTGAATCGCTATATTTAACCAACATTGGTGTCCTTCTTATAATTGTAATGTCACCATAACGAGGCCCACGTTACCTAGGGCATACCCTAAGAACGAGATGCCCATGCCAATCTGGCCCTTTATAAAAAATTGAATTGCCACAAATGTGTATACGCAACCTATAAAACCAATTAACCATGCGTTCATTCAAAGTCATCCTTTGCTGTTTCTTTAACTTTAACTAGTTTTGGTTGACCTTCTGGACGTATAACTAAATCACCTAAATGGGCCATAACTTGCTTGTTTATTTTTTCCAATGATGCCAAAGACTTAAGTTTGGGTGGTTCCCAAATAACTTTTTCATCCATGCCTTTTTCAATAAGCACAGTAGCTGCCAACGCATGATCAGATATTTTTCTGTGTGTTACAGTTGTTGCTAGCTTATAACCCGGGGGAATGACGCTGTTGTTAATTGCTTGTTCTAAGGCATAATCCTCAACGTCGTTAACCCATGTGCGTAAATCTTGGGCCCTAGAAAGAACTAGACTCATTTCATCTTCATCTAGTAACGGGGCGGGTCTAAATTCTAGCTTTGCGATTTCCGAGTTAAAGTCCGAGCGCGCCCTGCACTGCACTTTGGCGCGGCAGAATTGACAGTGGTCACCTGGGAGGAACTCACCTGTGCCTGACCACGCTTTTTTGGCTTTTGGTTTGACGAAGTAGTTCGCCCAGTCGACAAGTTTGCTGATACTTGTGCCGTCGGTGCTAATGCTGTCAAGTCTGGGTTGGTGGATTGTGTAACTGACTTCACGTATGTCCGGCCATTCTTCTTTGAATTTAGACCACGCGCCGAGCGCGTAGAGGCGGAGCTGGGGGTTGTCTTGGGCGTGGACAGGGATACCTTTTCCGAATTTAAGATCAATGACTCTAATTGCGTGTTTCGAAAGGATAACGACGTCCGCAGTACCAAATCCATCAGGTACCCAGTCACTGAAATCCACACGTTGTTCAAACAACGGAGTATCGCCTTCACCAATTTGTGAACGAACATACAAAACGTAATTATCGACGTTAGCCTCGAAATCGTCATCATAGTAGGATGTTGATTTAATGATTTCGTATTCTTTTTCATATTCTTCAATTCCTATTTGACCGTAGTAATGGCGCAATTTAACTTCTGCCAAAGCGTGAGCCATAGTTCCTTCTTGTGAGAAGTCAAAAGAACCTGGAGCTCGTTTTTGTTCGGGGAGGGTTGCTTCTAGTCTGGCAGATGGTGTGCAGGTTAGCCAGCGTTTTGATCCTGATGCTGAAAGCAGCGCGTGTGCGGTCATTTTTAGCCTTTTTAGTAAATGTTCGTCTTACATATACTAATGCAAAAAATAGGGCCTGACAAGGCCCTTTTTGTACCACAATGTGAAATATTTTATTTTAGGGAGGAAATTAGATCAGCTATCTCTTTATTAAAGTCGACCACAACTTCTTGTTTTATTTCGGCTTTAATTTCACGACTGTCTTTGTAGTCCTCTGGATACTGTCCACGAAGGGCAATTTCGGCAACGCGGGAATTAAACCCACGGTTGTCAATATTGGCTAACATCATGTTTTCCCAGTATGCTTGACCATAAGTTGTAGCCAAGTCCATAGCTTCTGCAAACTTAGGATCTTCTTTTTTAAGTTTAATTGCTGTAGATTTGCTGATATTTAAAGCAGCATACATAGCTTTTTGCGATGCGCCCTGTTTGCCAAGTTCTAAAATAATCTTGGCGTGCGCATCTGTAAATTTAAATTTTTTAGCTACCACATTTCCACCTTTTTAGTGCTGCTGCTTTGCGTGTTGGTTTACCGTTCTCGTCCTTCATAGGGCCGGGCACACCAGACATGCGAGCGCAGAATGATTTTTTACGGGAGCCGCCCTCTGGTTGAGGGGCTTTTAGATGACTGCCGTTTTTGGCATTGTAGGCTTTGCGGCCAGCTGCTGTCATGCCAGCGCCTTCTTTGGTGCTTAAGTAATGACGGCCTTCGCCTTTAGTTGTTTTGGCAATTGGTTTGTCGTGTTTTACTGAGCCGCCGCTAGCTTTTTTAGCTGTTTTGGCGGACTCAACAAATGCTTGTTTGGTTGGCGCACCAGCCGAACCCGGTTTGCGCATGTGTTCACCGGAACCGCGTTTAATGCGTTCTTGTTTTGCGTGAATGTTTGCGTAGAGTCCGGGTTTGGTGGCCATGGTGTACCTTTAAAATATAACGCTAACACCAGAACGTTTGAGTTTTAAAACTTCTTCACGTTGGGCATCGCTGACAAACTTATTGATTTCAATGGCTTTATTAATAACATCGTCCATTGTGGGAAATTTAGGTGCTAGCTCTAGTGTTTCTTTAGAGGTCTTGTTGAGTAATTCCCAAGCTGCCATGTTGGCATTGTACTGGGTCTCTAAAAAATCTTTAGCTGCGTTAAAAACGGAAAAGCGTAATTCGTATGGATTCATGTATTTCTCCTATGTGTATGTGTGTGGGTGCTGGTCTTTCCCAGCCGTCATCCCAAACGTCTTTGGGCAAATGCAGGGCTTCTTTACGCCCGCAAGAGCGCTTCACAGCGAGTCCTATATTTACTAATGCAAATAAATCACTCAATCCGCCCTAGTCTGGCAGGATGATCGTTTTCTTAGGTTTAGATGGTGGTTTGTCATTTTGTTGCATTTCCATCATTTTTCTAAACGTTGGCATCATCTCATTGACAATAACTTTGGTCATGGCTTCAGCTTTTAAGCGGTGAACCATTTCCTCTTCTTCACTAGACTTTTTAGTTTTTTCTTCTACGGCTTTAGCAATATCGTTGCTAAATTTACGATGCCGTAAAAACTGGCGCATAAAATTATCCATTGGCTGCTTCCTCACTTGCTTTTAATGCTGCCTCTAAACCTTTTTTGGCTTGCTCAATTTGTGGGCTAACTTGTGAGTGCAAGATGTTCATCATCTCTGCCTTCATTGTGGTTGGTGCTTGTTGTGGTAAATCTAAGATGGCCATCAACACATTAAAGCCTCGAACAGTCAGTTCGATCTTAATGCTCATGTCATCTAATACATCAGTTTTATCATTCATTCTTTTTACCTTTCTTCTTGATTGGCCCAAGCACTCTTTCTCTTTCTGCGAGTTTTACTGGGTCGGTGCAATACTGATTTAATTCAAACACTCTAGCGTGCATATCCATCAACTGCCAACAACGCATTTCGTGCATCATCTTGATACCAAGCAAAGTGTTAGCCACTTCATCTTCAGTCATTGGTTTTTCTGCGTCACCATGATATTTATAAAATGATTCAAGGTCATCAGATGTTTGCCATACTTTATAGATGGCATCTTCCATATCCCAAGCTGTGTACTTTTTCATCTGCCGCACTCCTCTTTAATTCTTGTTACCATGGGCGGTGTTCGCTTTTCAATTTCTCTGCGAATGTACCACTCTGCTTTGCGCAAATCTTCAATCGCGTCATCTTTAAGATCAGCGCGCCAGATATATTTAATGGCGTTACCTAGGTTAAAACCCATATGTTCAGTAATTTGAATGCAGTCAACGCCAGATGGATGACTGGTATAGTGTTTAGGATTGTTGACTACGTCGCTCATGTTTTCTCCTTAATTCGCTTTCTACTGCCTTTACTTCTTCTGCTGTTTCGCATACCCATAAAGTTTCAATGTCGGGATACTGACTTGTATCAATATCTTCAACACCGGTCAGTGTTTCAATGATTGGATAACCTTTGTATATGCGCTCAATTACAAAATGACTCATAGTTTTAATTCCTTTTTAATAAACTCTACGCCTTTTGCAAAATGATAGCGCCAATGTTTTTCCGATAAACCTACTTCTGTATAAGACAAACCATCTAAAAAACTTGTTAATACAAACCGCTGCTTGACAGGCATACATTCATTTATTAGATGTCTGATGTCATCTATATCTTCCGGGTCCCATGGCAACCAACCTTCAATAATTTGGTTCGACATGCCTTCTGCGTCATCCTGTTCGATTGGGTCTGGGTCTTCGTCAGATAGGCGTGGGGCCACAGCGTTGACTTTGTATTTGGTTTTTGTTCTCATGGCTATACTAATGCAAAATTTAAGGACTCTAGCAGGGCATCTTGCAAATTTATTTTACCCTCTAAAACTTTTACTACGTGTTCGTCTATGCTATTACACAAAACTAGATGGTGTATAATAACCGGCTTCTCTTGCCCTTGGCGGTAAATACGCGCGTTGGCTTGGATGTAGTTTTCCGAAGACCACGGGAGGTCGAACCACACCGTTTGTGCAGTGTCACCAACGTTGCACTGTAGATTGAGGCCGATTCCCCCAGATTGGGGATGGGCAAGGAGCATACGAATCTCGCCGCGACGCCACGCTGCAATGTTGTCATCGTCCAGCACCACAGCTTGCGGGAACTGAAGACGTAATCGCTGGAGGCTGTGCTTGAAGTGGTAGAAGACAAGAGTGGGAGACGAAGACTCTTCCATGATCGACTCAAGGCGTTCCAATTTAGCGCGGTGTACTTCCTGCGCTTCTCCATCTTCCGCATAAATTGCGCCGCTGGTGAATTGGAGTAACTTGCCCGCCAGCGCCGCTGCTGTCGGAGCTGTGATTTTCTCTTTACCGATCTCAGCGACCATGTCTTTTCTAAGTTGATCATATTTAGCCTTCACATTCTTATCTATTTCAATTTTATGATGTAAATTAGTTAGCGGAGGTAATTCAAGATAGTCCTCAGCTTTGAGCGAATAACAGATATCCGACACTTTTTCTTGTATCTGCAGATGGGCGCCCAGCTTAGGCTTCCAGTTATACACTACGCGTGTATGGCGATTAATCTGGTCTGGCTCCATATACTTATCTCTGAACCTGGTTAGGCTAGTTTCCAGACGTTCGCCAAGGTCCAATATACCCACCTGCGACCAGAGATCTCCTATGCCCTGAGGGGTAGGTGTGCCAGTCAGAATTAAACGCCTCTGAAAGCCCTTTAAATGCTTCCTAAGTGCCTTAAAACGCTTAGTGCTTGGGTCCTTAAATCGGCTTGATTCATCAATCACTAAGTTAGTGAACACTAACTTATTTTGCGCTTCACAAAGCCATGCTACGTTTTCAAGATTTATAAGATATACATTAGCATCCGCGGCCAGTGCAGCCTCCCGCTGCGCAGGACTGCCCAGCACCTTTACAACTTTTAGGTGTTTCAGATGTTCCCATTTTTTGATCTCCGCATCCCATACTGTCTCGGCCACCCTCTTCGGTGCTATGATCAATGTCTTGCCCTCGAACTGTTCCGCTATGATTGTCAGGGTTGTTGCTGTTTTGCCAAGTCCGGGTGGTAGAAACAGCCCCAAGTTCGGCACCGACTGCGCTTTGGATATGATTTCTTTCTGATACTGGTGCAACTGATTGCGCTTGAGCATTTAAAACTTCTTTCCTTTTATCGTGTAGCCAATCGGCTACAGCATACAATTCTTTTTCTGTGGCGTCTTGTTTAATTGTGTTTGCCCAATAAGATATAAAAACTACGTTACCTTTAATGTATCCCAATTCAGGTACTACTCTATCTAGCGACGGGGTGTATCTGTGTGATTGCCCTTGATGCCTGCCCCACACAAATTTTATACCAAACACCGGACATTCATCTGTGGCTATGGATAATAAATGCTCCAGGTCTAAATTAATTGGCAAGCCTTTTTGTTTTGCTCGGTCTCTTGCTTTTGTAAGATACCGCATAACGTGACCTCTTTTAGAACTGTCGTATTTCTTTTTAGCAATCTTATAACGTTCCTTGGCTTCTAATGAAATCATCTACGTCCTCTGTTGATCTTAAAATGTGTACGGGAAAGCCCTGCTCGCCAATCTCATCAAACACTAGTGTCTGGCGTGGTGATAATGAGCCTGTTTCCGTTTTCAGTTCGATCAAGAAGATCTTCTGGTTTAAAAAGACTATTCTGTCCGGTACTCCGCTGACGGTGCTGATCCACTTGAATGTCAACCCGTTCAACTCTTTTATTCGCTTTTGGAGGTATTTTTCTATTTGCTTTTCTAACATTTTTACCCTTTTCGTGCATGCAAATTTTAAAGACCTGGTTTACTAAATGGCCGGTTAAGTATGCGCGTGTTTCATTTACAAATCCGTCATCTTCGCCAATGTACTCAGCAAGGTGATCAATGGCGTGACTTACTTCATGCGCAATGGTATCTACTAGCTCGGACAAATCGTTATCGTCTACCAGGCTCATGTCAAACACCATGACAATGATTGCGTTCATGCCGTCGCCGACCATGTGGGTTTCTGCAATGCCTGTTTCTAACGCGTTGGCTTTGAGCCCGATCTTGTGGTCTTTGAGAATCTGTTGAAATACTTTATCATCAAAGCACAGTTTAATAACTTGCGGAAAGAAGCCTGTATCCAGTTTGTAGTAGTTATACTTCATTAGTGCCTCGTTGGTTTTTTCTCAATAATTTCTTCATTCTCAACTATCTGACGAATGCCTTCCATAAGCGCTTCAACTTCTTCGTCCGACAAACCAAGTTCATCGGCCCATCCTTCTTCAAACTCTACAGTTCTTTTCTTGGTCATTTTGGTTCCTTGGCTTTCTTGACTCCTTTAGCTTCACGCAGGTCGTGTGAGTGCAGCTTCTTGCCAACTTTCTTTGGCACCTCGCCAGCAGCTTCAGCTACTTTGGCGGCTTCTTTGCGGTTTGCAAACTTGCCTGAAGATAACAAAAAGCCGCGCTTGTCTTGTTTCTTTTTATGTCCTGCCTTCTTTTCAATCTCTTCGTGCGAGTAAGCAATCGATGGTGCTGGAATTACTTTGCCAGACTTCTCTTTGATTGCGGGGACCTTGACAGTTTCTTTTTTGGTTGCCATACGTTTTTGTTCCTTGTGTTTTAGTTTTAATGCTAAGTTAATTGAATAGACAATGCCCTCCCATGTTGCGCGGTCAAGCACAACGGGAATGAGTTCTTGCCCTCTTGCTAGCTCTGCGAATTTCTTTGACAGATATTCATCCATTGCCCTTTGCTGTTTTTTACTTTGTATCTTTGGCATTTTGCTTTTGCTCTACATGCCATTTACACAGCTCTTTGTAATATTGTATTTTGTCTTCTAACTCTTTTACGCGCTCATCATAAATTCGCTGTTGCTCCACGTAATCCTTGTCGCGTGGTCGTGCACAGTAGCCAGTGATAATGCCAAACAAAATGGCTATGAAGATATCAGTCATTGCCAATTCCGTGGGCGCGTTCGATGGCGCGGGCTAATGCCAATACTTGGTTTTGGTGTTGTTCGTCATACACTTTGTTGTATATTTTTGTAATCTCTTCTTCAGTCAACGGGGTGCGTTGCGCATCTTGCCGGTCTTGTGTGGTGAAGGTGGTCATGGTTGTTGTGCCTTTTTAAAATGTGCATCGTAGGCTTTTTCCATAGCTTCAATCTTCTGTTTGTATGGTCGTAAGTCAATGATGCGTTTCATCAAATCATCAATCTCGCCTTTCAACGCCTCTATTTCAGCTTGTTGCTCTATTACTTTTACATAAAGTTTGTCGTGATTAACAAGTAAAGAATAGTATTCAGCTTGTTGCTGGCGTAGCATGGCTGCAGCATTACCCACAGGCGATGCCCGCCACTCTTCAATTGTGCAATCATAAGAAATGCTATCTAACTCATCAGCTAGTTCATTTGCGTTCATATTATCTCCTAAACTGTGGTATGGGTTTGCGTCTACCGTATTGTAACCTAACTTTGATCGCCTCGATGGTGCCGATGCGTTTGTTACGCCAGCCTTGGTGAGCACGGCGAATCATCTGCATCTTGGTTCGTTGCTTTTGGAGCAACTTTAGTTGCCTATTACGCAACACCCGACGCCTACCCACTCTACCAAAAATAGTGGTAAAGTGGGTTCGTGGCGCTGTTTTACGAAAGTTTAGCGATCTCATTTGCTGCTACCGTTTTAATGTGCTCTTGTCCAACGTATTCACCATCCCAGTTTACTGTTACTGATGATGGGTCCTTGTCCTTCCAGTGCTCAAACGATAAAAATGCGCCGCCCTCTGGTCCAATCTTAAGCCAGTGGGGTATGCCATCAGGTGAGCTGACAGTCTTACCAAACAGCACGTGCGCGCCATCAGCCCTAGCATGCTGCCACTGTGATGCGTCAGGATTGTCTCTGCCTTCGAGATTAAACTGGATGTTGCCAGCAAGGTATACGAACGCCGACTCAACGCCGGGGTGTGTATGCGGAGGAGAAGTAGCCCCCGCCTCAGTAATGTACAGCTCTACTTGAAAGCGCCCCTGACGATACAAGCATAACGACATCGCGTTGTCGGTGTGAAAGACTGGATTCTTGAATGGTGGTTTGAGTGGCATGCCTTGTTGGCAATACCAATCTCTAAACTCCTCAACTGTTTGCCACATAGTCACCTTTCGTTACTGCATGTTTTTCACCTACCAGTTCGCCGTCCCAGTGCATTGTCACTGAGCTTGGGTCGCGGTCCTTCCAGTGCTCAAATATTAAGAACGCGCCGCCTTCAGGGCCAACGCGTAGGGCGTGCTCCTTGCCATCGTTAGACTCAACTGATCTACCTAACAGGAAGTGCGTGCCGTCATTCTTTTCAATCTGAAACTTTGATAGGTCAACAAACTCCCCGCCTTCTTTGGCGAATGATAGGTTGCCAGTCAAGTACATCGAGATCGATTCAACGTTAGGGTGTTTGTGGCGTGGTGATTTAGTGTTGGCCTTGCACACATACAGCTCTACCTGATAACGCCCTTCGCGATACAAACACAGCGCGTAAGCAATATCGGTGGTGTGGATTGGTGATACAAACGGGGGCCTGATAGGGCGACCCGCCTTTAACCACCAGCTCATAAACTCTTGAACTGTTTTCACAATTTAGCCTTTGCCTCTGCTTTAAGTTTTTTGGCAGCTTTTTCCATCTTTTCAATTTTAGTCATTAACTGCTCAATTTCATCGTCGCGCCAGTGGTAGCCGATCCCAAACATCTGTTCGTCGGTATACACACGCAAATTAATCTTATGTGCGTCTTTCCAATCTTTAAATGCTTTTTCTGCTGCAGTCATCAAAATACTCCTTCGTTTGTTCTTATGATGGTGTTTACGTATTCCCTGGCTTTTTCGTTCAAACGTACGCCATAATATACGTGAGTGTTTTCTTTGTTGATCATCTTACGATCAGCCCGTACTCCAAACTCTTGTGTTGCTGCAATAAACCTACGCTTGAATGCCTGTTCGGTGCCAGTAGCCATTTGTTTCTTAATTGCCCAACGTTTATAACAGTCAAACACATCGTCTTTAAGTTCAACACCCTCTGGGTCGATGATAAGAACATCCTCAACAAACGTACCGATAGGATTACCTAGCTCAGCCATCAAGTCTAATAGCTCTTTGCCTGTGCTTGGTTGCAAGAAGTATCCACCGCGGTCTAAACGACGGCGTAATCCTTCCATGGCCCAATTAAATATGCCTGATAGTTCTTTGTCTAATTTGTGTGATAGGTCTGTGTCCTCTTTGTTCCAGAAAGACTTAGACAATTTAAACACAATCATACGACCAGTCAAAGCGTTGGAGTTCTCAGTTAGCTGAAGCGCTTCGTTAGAATAGATTACTATTCTGGTTGGCAGGTATCCGTTCCACGCATCTTTATTCTTGCGGTTAACCGTAATAGTATCGCCACCGACAATACGCAACAGCTGACTGACAACAGCACCACGATTACGTTCAGGAGCACGTGCGTCAGTAAAACTAGCGAGCAGCTTGCCCAGCCAAGGTTGCAGGCCAAATGTATCACATAGTTCTCCTAGTTCAGGCGCGACAGTATTATGTTGTCCAAGCAAACTGACAAGCACCTTGTTAATAGTTCCTTTACCGGCTCGGCGGGGTCCAATGATGTTAAAGAATTTCTGTTGACGGGTATCGCCGCTAAGGATGTAACCAAACATCTCCTGCAAACAATCAATTGACTCTTGATCATCGGGCCAAATGTCATTCAAAAACTTAATCCACGTTGGGCACGTTGCGTTTTGATCAAAGTCAAATGGCAACGAGTTCTGCGTGAAGAACCCAAGTGAGTGTGGTAACAGTATGCCGTCTTCTAAATGAAAAATACCATTGCGCAAAGACACTAGCTTGGAAGCATCAGGTTTGTTTGCTGCATAAGATTCTAACCAGATTGGTGGTCTGGTGTTAGCGTGGTTGGGTAAGTGAACAATCGATTTAATCGCATCAATCGCCGCAGATACGCTGGCTGGTGATGGGTTGAATGGTTGAAGTTCGCCCTTCTTGCCAGGTTTTTTGCACTTATCTAGCAGGGCGTACAACTTTGACCGAATCGTTGCCTCTTCTGTTATTTCGTAGTGCGTCCCGCTGTATGTGTAAAAGTCCTGTGCGTAGTGCACAATTCTATAGCCTTCTTCGGTTGCGCAATTAGTATCTAAGTAAGTTCGGGCGTGATTCATGGCACCCTGGTCTAATACAATCTCGCCCCTGGCTATCGCTTCTTTTCGCTCGTTTTGGTTGACGATGAATACTAATGAGCGTAGTGTGGCCCCAGAGCCTTTAAACGTTTTCCATTTGTTGGCACATGCGTTAGAGTGATAGTTAGGCCCTAGCTGGCTCCAACGATCCCATGCCTCACAAGCCTCGACGTCCCCACCAAACTGATGGTGTAGGATGGCGCCCACTTTAAGCCAGTCGTCGTAGCCGTACATGGTATCTGGTAGCTTAGCCAGAATCTCGGTCTCTACACGCTGTAAATCATAATCTTCTAGCGGCGGGGTGTAGTCAGCAAAAGCATCGCCTGTCCGAGTTATTGTACGTGGTGGCACAATAGTCGTCAGGTCTTGAGGGGTGCTCGGTAAAGCACCACCAAGATGATGCCCTGTGACTGTAAAGAAACGGCTCTTAGGATAGATTTCCAAGCCTATAGCGTGGTCAACGTGGCTAGCTGGTAGGTTAGCCCTTGTGAAGATCTTTACGCCTGTCCCAGACGGGCTAATCTCCATGTAGCCATCTATCGAGTCGGCAATTTGCTGCAGTGCAGCATTATTGAACGCGCTGGCTGGGGCATCGTAGCAGTCATCCAAATCGACACCAATGATGTCGTCCTCATCGGAAAACACGAATCCGATGCCTGAAAACTTTTCGGGGTGGCTTTGATAGGCATGCTGGACAGTTATAAAGTCTGTCCAAGTTGCTGGATTGGTTGATGAGGCTGCGGTTCCATTGGCTTGGCATGGCAATTTAGACCATCTGCGGTTGTCCGCATCACCAATTTCTACTAATCTCCACAATACCCATCTGGATATTTTCTTCAATTCCACGGGTATGCCGTGGAAGTTTACTGGCAGGCATAATGGCTTGTCGTTCATTTTCACTTTCTCTCTTACCTTTACTAATGCAAATTTGTTGGTTGTTCCATTTCACATTGTGAAATATATTTGTAGGGTTTGTAGGGTCTGTTGGGTCTAAACCCACTTTATCCCAGACTTTCGTTTTTTAATTTTTTAATTTAAAAATAAAAAAGTACGTTTAGACCCAACAGACCCAACAGACCCTACAAATCGATAACTAAAAGTAATAAGACAGCTAAACAACATACCCAAAGTGATATATAGATAATTTGTTCCAATCCACGCTTAAAATCATACATAAAAGGGCTATCGTACTTAGTTACAAAGTTAGCGTAATATGAATCTTTACGTGCTTCTGACCAAGTTCTAGGGGTTTTTACATAACGGTGATAGCTGGTGGTGAATTTTTCGTAGCTCATTTTATGGTTTCCTCACATTTTTTAATAAAACGTTCAATATTTATGTTTTCTCTGCACTCAAACAGGTGGTAGGTGGCATTGTCATACGTTGTACCAATGCCATAACATTGTGGTTTACCTGGCAAATCCCACTTAGCCACCTCAAAATCTGTTACGGGTAGTAGTTTTACGGGTATTTTATGGTATTCCCACGTATCGGTAAGCATCTGTGCCACGTCGCCGTCATAGTGAGCCTTACATGACTTTTTGCCTGTCATTTTCCATATTCTACGACTTATAGATATAAACGATGGCGCAGCAAATAAACGAGAAGCATCAAGGTGGTTTGATGCCTGCTCGTTGCCGACCAAAGTTCCGCCCATCGATAAAGTAATATGATCCATGACCTTTTTAATATCTAGCGGAATTGCGTCGATGTCAAAAAATACAATGGTATCAAGGTCTTCGTTACGATTGAGCACCCAGTCCATCCATTCACCATGATCAAGACCATTTATCTTATGCTGTTGAATTGGTAGCTTAAAGTGGTCAAATACTAACTTTTGGTTATATGGCACTCGTTCGTCGATGTTGTCCCAATACAGGGAAAATATACCTGCGTTCATTCGTGCACCTCATAGCCTTTCTGTTTGAGCATCTTGGCGCCCCACTTGCGCAGGTATTCGCGATGCTCAGAGTCCTGTGGATCGTTCTCGTCCCATACCACGTCGAGCACGTGACTGCCTGTCATGTCATAGTACTCGATGCGTAGCATGTTGCCGTCTTTGTCATATACGTCTGTTGGTATCAATGTCGTCATTATTTCACCCTTGTTAGTTGTCCGCTAAATGAATATGTGCCAGTGTGCGTGAGTTGTGCCCATGGCGCCGCCCATACTTTAAAACCATGCTTACGTGCAAGTTGGCAAAAGTGGTAGTCCTCGCTCAGTAATCGATTGGATACTGGATCGATGCTAGTATCAAAGTATTCTTTGATTTTGATGCCAACGTTCTGTGGATTAACTACTGTAAACATGTCGTTGCTGTAGCTTGGTACTTTATCAGCGAGCGCGTCAAAAACTTCACGCTTTATCAACATAAAACCAGTCCCACCGTTCTCAATCTCTACGGGCGTATCGATGCGAGTCTGCACGTCTTTTGATCCGACGAGGTTGACTACAAACGAGCCAGTGTGCCAGTGCAGTTCCTCAGCCGGTACGCCAGCCTTGACTGCGTGGATGACAGAGTGCCAGTTAATTTCTTTTTTAGGATAGATGCCACAGATAATATCTTTATCAGCGCGCACCATCTGCACGATGTCAAGGCATGAGAACGCGATGTCCGCATCAATAAACATCAGGTGCGTGCACTCTTTCTTTTGTAAAAAATCGTGCGCTAGCTTATTGCGTGCACGTGTGATGAGGCTTTCGTTCATCATCATGCTGTAATACATGTCGATGTTGTTTTGCTTAAACACCTCAGGCATAGCCGCCAAGTTGATAGCATACGTGCCAAGGCACACGCCACCATACATTGGAGTTGCTACGAAGAGGTTGGGTTTTTTCTGTACTTGTGCCATGGTAATTTTCCTTTAAAGTGTTCGTTTAATGCTTTGTTGCCAACGTCGTAAGCGTTCTCTAACTCTTTGCGAACGCGGTAGTTTACTGTGTGTTCCCCCGTACATTCAAAATACGGAATCTGTTTGGATAATTTCTCATAAAACAATCGGTCCTGATAATACACTTGACCGAAGAAGTGATGCGATACTTGCGCTAGATACTTTGTTTTAAAGCAATAGCAGTTGGTATCTACAAAACAGCTATCCTTTGAAAAGATGGATGGCCAACGCCCCAGACTTTCGCAGTCATCAGGCGCAATGTATTTACCATCACCGCTTACAATGTTTCGCAAACTGTAGCACCACGCTAGGTCGTGCTCCTTGATGAAATTGATCATTGTTTCAACATGGTTGGGTTCAAACCAATTATCTTCGTCTAAAAACAAAACATAGTCCGCATTAGTCATCATTGGCAACGCTGCGTAGTATCTGTGCCCATTCCAGCCCTCGCTACCAATATTCTCAGGCCATACAATGTGCCTGCCATTCGGATACATATCAAATGGATGATCAAGACGCCCATCACATACGATCCAATGCTCAGTATCAATGGTTTGATTTTTTACGCTATCAATCGCCTGTTGCAAATGTTTTGTACCTATTGTGGGAGTTATTACTACGGCTCTCATGCTTTTTCATCCTCAATCTTGGCATAGCTGTCTATTCTAGCTGGTCTTTCTTCCCAGGAATCTTGCTTTCCGTAATCACCTCTACTCATACGGAGCCGTTCTCTATCTCTAAATTCAGGCTCTACTTGCCACCAGGCAATAGATGCTTCCTTGTATTCAAGCCATTCATCATTACGCTCAAATAATGGGTGCCCCATGCCCTCTATATCTACTGTGGATTGAACATCTGCCAAACGAATCCAAGACCCTTTGTTTTTGTTTGATCGGGGAACCAATCCTACTTTATCCCTAGCCCTTATAAACCGAGCATACGCTTTCTTTTGCTCGTCTGTTAAATCAATCATTCTTCACGCTCCTCTAAAAACTTTTCTTGGTTGATGTGGTCTAAAGATACTGGCTCTCTACTGATGTAGCCCTTTAATTGGTGGATTTTGGATTCAGGGAGATCCATCAATACGGAGAGTTCTGCGGTTTTGGGTTTACGACCCAACACCTGAGATAGGGCTCTCTCGTTGTAGTTCAACTTTTTTACGGCTTCCATTATGTTTACAGGCAATCGTATTAAATTGGCAGTATTGTCGAGTTCTCTCCTTACGCCCTTCTCTATGAATGATTTAGCGTATGTCGCAAACTTGGCATTATTAGTGGGAATCCACCTACGACCAGCAGTAAACAAGGCTTCATTACCCATAGCGATAATATCTTCTACGGGGACTTTGCCATGATGCCATGCCGTCATTTTACGGACAACATATACTACGAACCGAAGATTATGGGTAATCAGCTTTTCTAAGGCTTGTTCATCACCCGCTTGAATCTTTTTGGATAGGTCGTGTTCTTCCTTGATGGATAGTGGCTCAATCCCATAAAGGGATTGTAAGTAGTCGCTGAGTATATCGTTATCGTTGTTCATTCGTGGTGGCTATTTTGGTGTGTCATTAAACTAATGCCTAGCAGAACACACCCTACTAAAGCCCACGAAAAGCCATTGGTGTGCAATTCATACAATGACACACCAGATATAAACATTCCCAGAATCATGTAGAAAACTCCTTTTTTGTAATTATACCACACCTTGTTTAAACTAACGCAGCACCAAGCAGTTTAAACGCAGCCTGATAATTAAAATTTTTTGGTTTGCGTTTTGGCTTTGGTGGTTCTTTCCACACCAATGCCCCAAAATCATCATACTTATTCAATGACATAGAACACCTTATCTGACACTTTTTGACCCACACCTTTCACCTGTTCGCCATCATCTACAATCTGCAAGACTGCGATCTTATCAACTATCCATTTAGGAATATCAACATTGTTTAAACAACGCGTTGAGATAAAATTTTTTGATTTGCGAGCCAATGTAAAATCGGACAACTCAATCTCGTCATTGTCTAATAGTTTGACCCGCCAAATCTGTTCTAGCGGGGTGCATAGGTCGTTGGCAATCATCATCATATACTCTTTGGGGTCTATGACTGTGTTCGGATTTTCCATAATGACTTCATCAACTCTAGCCATTGATATGCTACTTTGGTTCATTGTTTAAACACCTCTCATTATATCAGCAACTTCTTTGGTTATGGGTTGGCATTTCTTTTTTAGTGCGGGGTAGGATTGTCTAGCCACACCATAAAACAAATCATATTCTTTGTAAAACTCTCTAGGCATATCTAAGAAAAACTTGGTTTTATTCTCATCAGAAACCAAGCAACAGTAGCCCCTATAAATGACATACTTCGCCATGTTTAAACACCTCTTAATATGTCGGCTACTTCTTTGGTGACAGGGGTAGTCACCAATGTTGTGGTGATACCCCTATGACCTAAGTTTAGCCAATAAACATCAAAACTGCGGTTCTCTTTGGGG
>Ga0208620_1000045_pt1 | contig 20273 bp, 32 predicted proteins | sample CryBogCBH24Jun08_FD_184593 | JGI IMG/M metagenome (GOLD analysis project Ga0208620, IMG submission 184593) | Freshwater microbial communities from Crystal Bog, Wisconsin, USA - CBH24Jun08 (SPAdes) | ecosystem: Environmental > Aquatic > Freshwater > Lake | place: Crystal Bog, Wisconsin, USA... | reverse complement strand
CCACCCAGACCATCGCCGCGTCTGGTTCGCTCACCCTCGGCCTCAACGGCGGCGGCCTCGTGGACGCCTTTGGGTCAGCCATCGCCCTGTTGCACGTCAAGGCGATCCTGCTGGTGGCCAGCGCGGGCAACGTGAACGACGTCCAGATCGGCCCGGGCGCCACCAACGCCTTCAACGGGCCCTTCAGCGGTACGACCCCAGCCATCGCCGTCAGCCCCGGCGAAACCCTGTTGCTGACCAAGGGAACTGGATCGGCCGTGGGATGGGCGGTCACGCCCAGCACGGGCATGAACCTGAAACTGGCCAATTCGGGCGCGGGGACCGGGGTGACGTTCAGTTTGGTCGTGTTGGGCACGTCCACCTGATGTGGATTCGTCTGATCCGCGATTTTGACCACGTCGGCCACCCGACAACGGTCGAATTGAAAGCGGGCATGCGCGTGGACGGGCCGCCTGAAACCGTGGCGGCCGCCCTGGCCGCCGGCGCGGCCGAGGAAATCGGGGCGCCGATCCGCGAACATGCGGCCGAGCTGATCCGCGACCCCAATTGGCGAGGCGACGACAATGGCGCAGGGCCCGGATTATCCGAAAGCGCGGGATATGCGCGACCTGGTGAAGATCCAGCGGCGGTCGACGGTTCCGACCCCGCTGGGGGGCGTGACGGGTGACTGGTACGACCTGATCCCGCGACGCCGCGCCCAGCTCCAGCCGTTTCGCCCACGCCGCCAAGGGGGCGTCGAGGATTTGGCCGGTCGGGCCCAGGTCACCGCGCCCTTCGACATGTACCTGCGCTACGACTCCGAAACGTCGCAGATCACGCCCGAGGACAGGGTGGTCGATCTGCGCGACCCCAGCCGAATCTTCAAAATCGGGTTCATCCAGGACCTGCAGAGCCGAAAGTTGTGGCTGACCTTCCAGCTCGATCTGGGCGTGGCGGACGGCTGATGACGGAATCCACCACACACGGCGGGGCCTATGTGACCGGCCAAAGCCTGGAGGAGTTCGAGGCGCGCGTGGCGCGCGTGGGCGTGGCGATGAAATCGGCGATCAAGGAAGCCAACAACCAGAATGGCCTGGAATTCATGCAGGCGATCGCCGCCCATATCCCCAGGGATACTGGCCGACTGCTCAACAGCATGAAAAAAGTGGACGTCGGCGAAATTGGCGTAACGGTCGAGATCGGCGACACCCATCCCTATTATTTGAACTATGTGGAATATGGCCACATGGACGGGTCGGTGCACGTGCCGCCTCAGCCATTCTGGTGGCCCACCTGGCGGCTGATGAAGCGGCGATTTCGGGCGCGATCGTCCAGAGCCGGAAACGCGGCGTTGAAGAAGGCGGTGGCCAATGGCGCTTGATGATCCGGCCTTCGCCATGCAGGCTGGCGTCTACAGCGCCCTGACGACTTGGCCCGATATGATCGCCGCCTTTGGTGGCGCGCCCAGGGTGTACGACACCGTGCCCGTGGATCCAGCGGGCAATGTCGTCACTGGGGCGTTTCCCTATGTGGTGATCGGAGATGATCAGCTCATGCCCGGCGCCCCGGGCAGTTCCACCAAGATTCGCGAGATCTACGTCAAAGTCGAGATCTGGAGCCGGCCGAAGGTGTCGGATTGGGGCGAAGCCAAGACCATCGGCGGCGCCGTAATCGCCGCCCTCGATCGCCCCATCGACCTGGTCGGCCACGGGGTCATCACCCACGAATTGCACGAGGCGCGTTACATCCGGCAGCCCGACCGCCTGACCCGGCAAGGCGTCATCACCATCAAATACGAGACCGCCCCGATCGGTCTGCCCCCTAACCCCTGAAGGACCGACCATGACCAACAACGTCAACAACGCCGGCGGCGAACTGCTGTTCATCCAGATCGGCAATGGCGCCACGCCGGAGGTATTCACCGCCAGCGCCACGATCAACACCAGCCGCGCGTTTTCCCAGACCGTCAAAACCTCGACCACGGAACTGGCCGACACCGTCAACCCCAGCAACGCGGCGGTGACGGCGCGCCAGGTTATGTCGACCGACTCCAAATTCGACGGCAAGGGCATCGCCGACGCCCCCAGCCTGCTGACGCTCATCAATTGGGCCGCCGCCCCGGGCGCGGGACCCAAGAACTGCAAGATCGCCTTCAACCGGTCGGGGGCCGCGGGAGGCTTCACCGTCACCGGCCCCTATATCCTGACGTCGCTCAGCCTGGACGGCAGCGCGCGGGAGTCGCTGAATTTTAGCGCCTCGTTTGAACAGGCCGGCGCGGTCGTCGTCACGGCCAACGCCTAAGCCATGAGCCGACACGGCGAAATCACCCTGGCGTTTGGCGCGGAGGAGCGCCTCTTTCGGTTGGGACTCAGTCAGATCCGAGCCATCGAGGAGCGCTGCGACGCGGGCATTCCGGAGTTGCTGGTGCGGCTGGAACCCCTGGTCCGCGGCATTCAGGCGAACCTGACGTTTCGCCAGCTGCTGCAGGGCCGGATGTTGGGAGCCTGGCGGATCGACGATGTGCGTGAGCCGCTGTTGCAGGGGCTGATTGGCGGCGGCATGGGCTCTACGGAGGCCGGCGTCCTGATCCGCGCCGTGTTCGACGAACGGATTTCGTTCAGTTTCGCGCCCCTGGCCTACCTGGTGCTGGAAGCGGCTTGGCATGGGCCGCCGGACGACTTGCCGGGGGAGACGCCGGCGGCGCCGAAGAAACCGGCGCGGCGCCGCTCTCCAAAAGCCGGACCCGCTTCGCCAACCTGATCGGCGCCGGCGCGGTGATGGGGTTCACGCCCGGCCAGGTGTGGGCCATGTCGCTATGGGAATTTTCCGCCGCCTGGGCCGGGTGGCGAGCGGCCAATTGCGCGCCCGATGGCCCCTCGCACCCCACCCTGGATCAGCACGCCGAAAACCTGGCGCGCGCCAGCTTGCTTTGAGTTCTCGCCATGGATGACGCTCAGGCCGGCCGACTGATCGTCGAATGGGACGCCAAGATCGATCGATTTATCGAGAAGGCCAACCAGGTCCTCGCGCACAACAAAAAGGTCGCCCACGAGGTCGAGGAGGACTGGAAAAAGGTCAACCTCGAACACGCCATGGACCACGTCATGGACCGTGGCCGGTTGTCGATTATCGACGCCGGCGCCGAACACTTGGGGTTGATGGGCGGCGCGTTGGAACATCTGGGCGTCGTCGGGTTGACGGCGGGGGCGGTGCTGGGCGGCCTGGGGGCGATGATCGAAGAGGGAATCAAGGCCTCCGAGTGGTCGGAGTCTTTGGCAAAGGCGGCCAAAACGATCGGCGTCACCACCGACATGGTCCAGGAATACGATTTCGTCGCGCTCAAAGCCGGCATCAGCCAGGACGTGATGAGAGAGAGTCTGGGCAAGCTGAATGAAAAAATAGGCGAAATGCAATCGGGAGTGGCGGGCGCAAAGACGGCCAAGATTTTCGAAGCCTTGAAGATCAGCCCTCAGCAGCTGAGGGATCTTGGAGATCTTAAGCACATTCTGCCAATCATCGCGGAAAAGCTGGCCGCGTTGCCGGCCAGCGAGCGCGGAGGCATAGCCGCCAGGCTAGACGTGACACCGATTTTGCCCGCGTTGCTGAAGGGCAAAGAGGGTTTGGCCGATGCCGCGAAGGAAGCTCGTGAGCTCGGCCTGGTCATGGACAAGGAGCTCGTCAAGAAGGGCGCGGAAGCGGCCGACAAGATGAAAACGGCGGGCGACGTGCTCGACAAGGGAATGAAGACGGCGTTCATCGCCCTGACACCCGCGATCGCCGCCGCCACCGAAGCGCTCGGCCGGTTCATCGGCGTATGGTTCAGCCGGCCCATGCAATTCAAGGAAATGGTTTCGCCGGAAGCGCGCGAGCTGATGGCCAAGGGCGAACTCTATGCGCCCGAAGCGCGGCGTCTCGAGGAGGAAGCGCGGGAACGGCTCCATATAGGCGGCGCCGCCCCCACCACTGAAATGCTGCTGGAACGCCTGGGCATGCGCGACAAACCCGCGGCGTTGGTCAAGGATAAGGGCGGATCCAAAGGGCCGTCGGCCGAGGAACGCGCCAAAAACGGTGACGACGCCGTGGCCAAGGCGACGGAAGCGGAACTCAGGGCCCGGGCCGCTCTGACCGCCAACGTCCAGGCCCGGCTGGAAATTGAACTCCAGCTGGTCAAGGCCGAGGCCGAACACAAGAAAAACGATCTGTGGCACCAGATCGCCGAAAAGAAGATCACGGCCGCCAAGGCGCGGCAGGCCGCCGCCCTGATCGACGCCGCCGAACAAGAGGAGGCCGCGCGGCTGCAGCGAGACGCGGCGTTCAAGATCGAGGACCAGGAAATTGCCATCCACAATTTCAAGGTCGAACAATTGCTGGCCCAACTGTCGGACGAGGCAGCCATGGCCGCCACGACAAACGATCGCCGGCGGCTGGAGACCAAGATCCTGAGTCTGCGGCAGCAGCAGGCTCGGGACCTCGAGGCGCAGGCCGACGCACGCGCGGTTCAAGAAGGGTCGATGACGCCGGCGCAAGCCGCGGCTCGGCAAGGGGCGCTGGCCGCGACGCAATCCGCCGACACCAAAAAGGCGATCTACGACACCTATTATTCCAGCATCCACGGCGCCCTCGACTCGGCGGTCAAGGGCGGCTGGCCCGGATTGGCCAAGTACATGGCTGATAAACTCAAGACCAACCTGATCGACGCCCTGGCCAATGGTCTGACCAATGTCCTTATTGGCGGCGGCGCGCGTGGCGGGGGAGGGCTTTTTGGGTCGATCCTGGCTTCCGGGCTTGGCCTGCCGCATTTCGCCAGCGGCACCGACTCCGCCCCCGGCGGCGCGGCCGTGGTGGGCGAGAACGGCCGCGAGGTGGTCAACCTGCCGCGCGGCGCCAAGGTCACCCCCAACCATGCCCTGTCCAACCTGCAGATCGGCCGCGGCGCGGCCGCCGGCATATTCGCCCCCGTGTTCAATTTCGAGGGCGCGGTGATGACACAGGATCTGGTCGACCAGATGAACGCCATCGGTCACCGCGCCGCCTCCCAAGGCGCGGCCATGGGCCTGGCGGCCGCCCGGGCCCTGGTGCCGGCCGAAATGAGCCGCCGGGCCAGTTTGCAGATCCGCTAGGACCCGTGCATGGCCGTCGCCCTGACCAACCTGCCCCTGCCGTGGCAGGCGGAGCCGGCGCTGATCGACTATGGCGGCGACCAAACCGGATCGGGCGGCGGATCTCAAAGCCGGTTTGTGCGTCTGGGCTCACGTTGGAGCTGCCGGTTCGGCGCCCTGCCTGATCTGGCCTGGGCATCGGCGAAGCCTTTGTTGGCGGCGCGCCTGGCGGCCATGACGGCTGGGTCCGTGGTCTCATGCCCCTGGCCTCAATTGCCATTCAGCGCGCCGATCGGCGCGCCGGTCGTGGATGGGGCGGGGCAGGCTGGGCAGACCTTGAATGTGCGTGGGTTCACGCCGGCCCTGGCGGCGATCGTGGCCGGCTTGTGGTTCTCCGTCACGGTTTCCGGCCGCGGCTACCTCTATCAGGTCACCGACACCGTTACCGTGGGTGGAACGGGCCGCGCCACCTTGGCCATCGCGCCCTGGCTGCGGGCCGCGCCGACCGACGGCGCCGCCCTCAACTTCGCCTCGCCCTCGATCGAGGGGTTTCTCGACACCCTGGGCGTGACCTGGGACCTGACCATGCGCGCCTGGGTCACCATCCCCGCTTTCACCATTACTGAAATCGCCTGATGACGACTCACCTCGATTCAACCTTGCAGACCGCTCTGGGCGCCGACGGTCCTCTGGTGTTTTTTGCCATCGAGATGCTCTACCCCAGTTTCTCCCTTCGACTGGTGGACGGCGCTGGCACGGTGGACATCGGCGGCAACACCTTCGTGGGCCTGGACCCGGTCTACGGGTCCTTGATCGGGCCCGACGCCTGGGGTGACGGCGTGGCGGCCGAGGCCCCACACTTGACGCTCCAGCTTCAGCCACCCAGCAACACCGCGGCCGTCGCCCTGTGCGATCCCGCCGCCCAAGGCAGCCAGGTGACCCTATGGTTCGGGGCCCTCGACCGCGTGACAGGCCTGCCCATCGGCACGCCCTATGTCCTTTGGATCGGCGACCTGGACGTTCCCACCCTGGTGGCCGATCGCGGCACCCGCGTGGTGAAGATCGACGCCGCCAGCGGCTGGGACCGGTTTTTCGACGTGGACGAGGGGATCCTGCTGACCAATGCCAGCCATCAGGCGTTCTGGCCCGGCGAGCTGGGCCTCGAATACATCACCGAGGTTCAGGCCCAGATCCCCTGGGGCCAGGACGCGCCCCGCCCCGTCGTGGTGCATGACGTGATTAACGGTAGCCCGGCCTATTCCAATGTCTATGGCGGCGGCGCGGCCGGCGGCTACGGCGGGTTCCGGAACCCGATAGGGGCGTTCCTGTGACCACTGACTCCCTTTCGCCCCTGGCGCGCCGCGTGGCCGCCACCCAGGAGATCGTGGACGGTTGGCGCGACCGACCCTTCGTGTGGGGGACGGCCGATTGCGCGCGTCTGGCGGCCGCCATGCTGACCCGCTTGGGATGGAAACCTGGGCTCGCGCGCGGCGGCTACTACAAGAGCGCCCTGGGCGCCGCGAAAGCGTTTCGGCGCGCCGGATTCGCCGACGCAGCGGAGTGGATGGACGACGTGGGCTTGTTGCGCATCCCGCCGGCGGCCGCCCTGCCGGGCGACATCCTGGGTTTCGGACATCCGGATCAGGCCACGCGGGTGGGCCTGTCCATTGCCGTGGGCAACACTCGCGCGTTCGGGTTCTTCGAGGCTGCCGACGGGGTAGCCCGATGCAACGTCTTCGCCCCGAAAATGGCTCAGCCTTCCGTCGAATATTTGGCCTGGCGCGCGGATCCGCGCTGATGCCGGTCCTGTTGCTTCTAGTTGCCGACGCGGTCGTCACCGTCGCCGGCGCGGCGGCCGCCGGCGCCGCGGCCCTGGCCACGGCGGCCGGGATTTCCGCCGCCACGGCGGGGGCCATTGGCGCCTTCGTCGGCAACGCCGTGATCGCCTCGGCGGTGCTGGCCGGGGTGTCGGCCGTCTCTTCCCTGTTCACGCCGTCGCCGCGCTTCAATACCTCGCCCATCACCTTCAAGGCGGATACGGCGGCCGGCCTGCCCTATGTGATCGGCCGCAGTGGGTCGGGCGGAAATATCGTCTTTGTGGATACCAGCAACGACGGGAACAACACTTACCTCCACTACCTCACCGTGCATAGCATCGGGCCAGTTACGGGGTTTGACAAATTCACCGCCAATAATGTGCCGGTGACTTTCGACGCTACGACGGGCCAAGCCAATCATCTGGGCTACAATTGGCGCGGAACCTATTCCACGGGCGTCACCTATTACGTGGGAGATGGGGTCAGCTTTTCCGGTTCGATCTATATCTGCGTCAAAACCGCCTTAAATTACGATCCGTCCAACACGGACTATTGGCAGCCAGCTGGCAGCTACGCCGGGCCCGCCTGGTTGAGCACCATGTGGCAGGTGCGCAGTCTGGGACCACAACCTGCCAGCTATCTGGCCGCGCCCGCAGGCACCGGCACGGTGCCCGAATGGACCTCGTCCAATACCCTCAGCGGCCTCGCCGCCAGTCGATGGGTACTGAAGGGCGACACCAAGAGCTATGCCAATGGCACGCCGACTCCCCTGTGGACGATTCGCGGGCCGGCCGTCTATGATCCGCGCCTGGACTCGACCTATCCGGGCGGATCGGGGTCACAGCGCGCGTCCGACCCCACCACCTGGGCCTTTTCGGAAAACCCGTTTCTGCATGCCCTGTCCTGGTGCCTGGGTCAGACCAGCAACGGCAAGCGAATCATGGGTCTGGGCGCGCCAATTTCGCGCATAGACGTGGCCGCCTTCGTGACCGGGGCCAATGTCTGCGACGCCAACGGCTGGAAGGTGGGTGGGACGGCGTTTTCGACCGATTCCAAATGGGATGTGCTCACGGCCATTCTGCAGGCCGGATGTGGCGCGCCCATGCGCAACGGCGCCCTGATCAGCTGCATGGTCAATACCCCCAGGGTGTCGATCGCCACCCTGACCGGCGCGGATTTCACCGGCCCGGTGAGCGTGGGCGGCTATGTGGCGCGAAAGGACCGCATCAACCGCGTCATCTATCAATATCGGTCCGAACCGCACGCCTGGCAGATGGTGCCGGCGACGCCGATCGTGGTCAGCGCCTATGTCACCGCCGACGGGGTGCAACGCACCAAGGGCCTGACCATGAATTATGTTCAAGACGTAAATCAAGGGGCTCAGCTGGCCCGCTACGCCATCGAGGACGCTCGCGAGCTGGGGCCGATCACCGGGCAGACCCGCCCCTGCTGGATGGGTCTGCAGCCGGGCGACTGCGTGACGATCAATGAACCGGAATATGGGCTGAATGGACAGACGGTCCTGATCCTGGACCGCAAGATCGACCCGAGCACCGCGTGCCCAAATTTGACCATGCGCGGCGAGACCTATGCCAAGCACGCCTTTGCACTTGGCCAGACCGGCGCTCCACCACCACCGCCCAGCCTGACAGCCATCGACCTGGTGTCGGCGGCGCCAACCACGGCGGCATGGTCGGCCACGGGCGCGACCCTCACGTCCGCGGGGGTGTCCATCCCGGCCATAGTCGTCACCGGAGCCGTGGAAAACCCGAACGCGTCGCACTTGGTGGTGCGGACGCGCCTCAGCGCCGGGCCCGGACCGTGGACCCCTTACGACAGCCCGCCGGCCCCGGTGGCGACGCGGGTGGAAATAACGGGCATTGGATCTGGCGAGACCCGCGACATCGGCCTAAGCTACCTGGTGCGCGGCATCCAGGGCGCTGAGCTGGTAATCAGCGGCGTCACCGCCGGCGGCGCTTCGGTGCCCTGGTCGGGTGTCACCAGCAAGCCGGCCAATGTGGCGGCCCTGAGCGGCAGTGAGGCAATCAACAACGCCCTGATTCCGGCGGCGGGTTCGAACCGGGTGCAATATTCCCAGTTCGAGGCCGGCACGACGGGCTGGAGCATCGTGGCCTATGGTTCCGCCTATGGCGGGGTGCTGAGCACCGCGACATCGGGCGCCTATGTCGATCTGGTCTACGACGGCACAATGACGGCCGCCGGCCAATACAATGGCATCGACTCCGCGACGCCGTTTCCCGTGACGGGCGGCGAAAACCTGGCGATCCAGGCGCGCATTTCCGACAATTCAAATACCAACACCAAATTTTGCTTGGTGTTCCTGGATTCGAGCGGCTCCGAGATCACCGTGCCCACCGTGCTGCCTCAGGGGGTCGGATCCGGCGTGACGTCCGGGCCCGGAACGCCCACGGATTACCTGTTTCAGGGATTTTATACCGTTCCTACCAACGCCGTGGCCGCCAAGGTGCGCTGGCTGGTGTTTTCCATCGCCGCCGGCGCGGTCCACGCCACCCTGGCCCAGCCCATGGTGGCCGGCGCGGCCTCAGGCCAATCGGCCTATCCGGCTTTCGCGTCCGGACCCAACGCGGCCAATGGCGCGACGGTGGGAGCCGTATGGGGGACCAACGTCAGTGGAATTCCGGCCAGGCTGACCACAACGCCGGTGTCGGCCAGCGGCTCGGGCACGGTGTCGGTGAGCAGCGCGAGTCAAACGTTCCAGTTCGCCAGCGCCACCATGACGATCCCGGTGGGCGTCCCCGGGCACTACACCGTGTCCATGGGCCTGGCTCCGGGGGGCAGCGCGACGCATTCAGGAACGGGCAGTCCGTCGCAGAATGTCATCGTTCAGGCCATTGAGGAAACCACGGGGCACGGGTCGCAGAACGTGTTGTTTTCGGCCAATGACACGTGGAGCTATTCCTCGGTCGATGTGGCCTATGATATTCTAACCGGGCAATACCAGGGCGTCGCGCCTTCCACCTTGACCGGTACGGTGCAGGTCTCATTCTATATTGCATGGCGCGGGTCGGGAACGCGCAGTTTCGGCGGCTATTCCGGCAACATCTATGTCACCTGGACGCCCAATTGATCCCGTCTGTGTGAATTGTTCGATTTTCTAATAGAGGGACCTATCATGATGATAGATCCAGCCATCGCCACACTAGTCGGCATGGCCGTCGTCCAAGGCGGCGGAGTCCTGTTCTGGGGTGGCCTGATGACGGCCCGCATTCGTCAACTGGAAAAGGACGTCCGGCCGATCGCGACGCTGCGCGAGGACATGGCCACCATGACCGAACGCATGGAGCGGTTGATTAAGTTGCTTGAGCCTGGCGCCACATCCCGCGGCCGGCGAACTCGTTCGGAGGATTGATAATGCAAACGTATTACCAGACCAGCGGCCTTTATCAGATCGACCCATGCGTGCGAGCCCATGGATACTCTGGTCACGGTCCCGGCTTGAACAATCCGGCCATGGAAGCAGACCCCAACATCGGCCCTATACCGGCCGGCGCTTGGCACATTGGCGCCGCGGCCGATCATCCTCGCCTCGGCCCATGCGCCATGCGCCTTACGCCTGTGGGCCACGACGCCCATGGGCGCACTGGCTTCTTCATCCACGGCGACAATGCCGACGGCAATCAAAGCGCCAGCCATGGGTGCATCATTCTGGCCTACGCAATGCGCCAGGCGATCGATGCCCGTCCGGACCGCGCCCTGGAGGTTGTGGCCCAATGAGTCAGCAAAACTCCATTATCGCGGCCATCGTCGGCATGATCGCGCTGGCCGCCGCCGACGCGTGGCTGAACCGCGGCTCACGCATTTCCGAGGACGTGGTCGTCGGCCTGCTCGGTTGGATGTCGCACCGGGCCATATCTCCACCCAATCCCCCCGCTTGAAAGGACGCCCCTACCATGCTCGATTTTCATGACGTAGCCGCCAAAATTCAGAGTTGGTTGGCCTACATCCCCGACGATCTGCGCGCCGACGCCGCCAAAACGGCCGAGGATCTGCATAACCATGCCGACAACCTCGCCGCCGCTGCCGTCGATTCAGCCGTCGAGCACATGGCGCCGGCCATCGCGCCGGAAATCGTACCGCTGCTCGACAAACTGCTGGTCGGCGCTCTGGACGCCATCGATGCCACGTTGTCCGCCGACGTCGCCAAGCTGACTCAAGAGGCCGACGCCAAGCGCGCCGAACTCGCCGCGGCTCGGACCCATCTCACCGCCGCCGCGCCCGCGGCAGCCTGAGCATCACCGGAGATCAACATGAAATCGACAATGCTGGCCGGCGCGCTCGCCGCGTCTCTGGCGCTTACCGGCTGTGGGACGATCGGCCGGATCGTCCATGTGGTGACCGCACCAACCACCAGGTTGGACGAAGGCAAGGCGTACCTCGCCGCCGAGGGCGTCTATGATGCCGCCGTGGTAACGGCCGATAGGGCCGTTAACACCGGATTGCTGCCTCCCGCAAAGATCCACGCGCTCAAGCGAATGATCGACCAGGGCCACCGTTTGGTCCTGACCGGACGCGCCGCGCTCAAGCTCGGCGCCGCGCCGGATCTGGCCTCGGCCGCGACGGCATTGAAGGCCGTCGCCGCCGAAATCAACGCCCTCATGGCCTCGGCGTCCGCGCCGGGCCCAAAATAGGCACGCGCCATGGACCCGATCGTTTCCGCCATCCTCCTCATCATCAAGAATGCGCCGGCTGAGATTTCCGCCATCATGGCGATCGTTCGGGCCGTGCAAGGCGGCCTGTCCACCAGCGATCAAGCCGTACTGGACGCCGCGATTGCGGGCATGGACGTCAAGACCGACGCCGATGTCGCGCGGTTCGAAGCCGACGCAGCCGCGCACGGCGGCTAATCCGCCGGCGTATTGGTTTCCCGCGCTCCGCCCGGGTATAAGGCGGGGGACCGGGGTGTTGGCGCACCCCGAGCTGCGGGATTGCAGCCCGCACATCACACGGCCGCGGCCGTGATCCGTCCCGCCACCGGTGCACCCGGCGGGACTTTTCAAAAGCGAATTTTCCATGGAGTCCACTCCCTCTCACGGGCCCGCGCCCAGCGCGCGGCCCGTCGCCCCCTATGTCGGCGGCAAGCGCAATCTGGCCGGCCGACTCGCCAAACTGATCGAATCCGCCCCACACGACCTCTACGCCGAGGTGTTTGTGGGCATGGCCGGGGTTTTTCTTCGCCGCCGGACCCGTCCCCAGGCCGAAGTGATTAACGACTGGTCTCGTGATGTGGCCACGCTATTCCGCGTGTTGCAGCGTCACTATGTCGCGTTCGTCGATCACCTGAAATTCCACATCACCACCCGCGCCGAGTTCGAGCGCCTGGTCGTCGTCGATCCAGACACCCTGACCGACATCGAGCGAGCGGCCCGATTTCTTTACCTCCAGCGCACCGCGTTCGGCGGTAAGGTGACGGGGCGCAATTTCGCCATGGGCCTGAACGGCGGCCGTGCGGCTCGGTTCGATGTGACCCGGCTGACGCCCATGCTGGAGGATCTGCACGCCCGGCTCGCCGGCGTTCTGATAGAGCGCCTGCCCTTCGCCGATTTCATCCGGCGGTACGACGGCCAGGGCGTGCTGTTCTATCTCGACCCGCCCTATTGGGGATCTGAAGATTACTACGGCGAAACCATGTTTTCGCGCGAGGATTTCGGCCGGCTGCGCGAGGCCCTGGCGGGCATAAAGGGGCGGTTCATCCTGTCGATTAATGACGTCCCTGAAATCCGCGAGATCTTCGCTGAATTCGATGTCGCTTCGGCCGACACCGTTTACGGCCTGGCGGCCGCCGGCGCGACGCAGGCGCGGGAGCTGATCATTCGGAACTGACGCTGACCGCGGTCGACCGCAGTCAACCGCACTCACGAACGCCCCTCGGCCTGACCGGCCGGGGGGCTTTGTGCGTTACAGGGCGCCTCGATCGCGCGCTTTGTCACGCCGATGGAACGCTCTTGCGTGTGGATTTGTTGTGGCTTGTGGATATCTTCTGTACCAACCCGGCCGAACAACGACGCCAGGAACCCCAGGGAAGGAGCGGCGACCATGACCAACGACAAGCTCGCGCACGCCGCCCACCTGCTGATAGCGCACCTGCCCCCGGGAGACCTTGGCGCGACCAAGCTCAACAAAATCCTCTGGTTTGCCGACTGTGAGTTTCAGTTTCGCCACGGCCGATCCCTCACCGGCGAGACGAACTATGTCCGCATGCCCCAGGGCCCTTGCCCCGCGCGCATCACCGAAGTCCTCGATGCGCTCAAATCCAGCGGCGCCATCGTCGAGCGCCTGCAGCCTGCTTTCAGCTACGCCCGCCGCGAGTTCACGCCGGTGACGCGGCCCGACGTCTCCGTCTTCACGGCCGAGGAGATCGAGATCCTCCTGGGCACGGCCATGAGGCTCGCGCCCATGACGGCCAAGGCTGTCAGCCGCCTTTCCCATGACGATCTCTGGGAGGCGACGGAGCCCGATGGGCTTATGTCCGTTGAATCGGGTTCCGTGCGGTCCATGCCCTGTCCGCCGGCGATGAGAGCCTGGGCGGAGTCGGCGTTCGCCGCTGAATGAACATCGCCAAGCCGCCCGGCGGCTTTGAGGTCCGGCTTTCGAGAGCCGTGCAGGCGTTCGTCGACGGCATGTTCAGCGACGATCCCGAGCTGCAAAATAGCTGGCGGCCGCTGATGGCGCGTCTGCGAGATTCCGGCCACACCGTTGGCGAGGTCTACAGAACGGATCCCAGCCAGCGGATTGGCATCTTCCGGCCCACCGCCACTGGACCTGTCTTCTCGCTGGCGTGGCATGTCCTGGGCGACACAGTGACGGTCGTGAAGGCGGATTTCTGAATACGACCGGCCGTTAACCGGTTTTTTCGCCGGAATCGTCGTCACTAAGGATCGCGAACAGCGCGAACAACCCCGCGATGGATAGAGTACCGCGGCTGGACGCCATCAGCGCTTCAAGGATGTGGCGGGAAAACACGGTCAGAGCCAAAAGAAACAATGGGAACACCGCGGCGCCATCCATGGCCTGCCGACCGGCGTCGCGCAGCTTCATTCTGAAGCCGGTCCTGTAAGCCCGATAAAGCGTGTAGCAAAGCGCAACGACGATGGTGCCGACGTCGACCCAGCTCTTCTGATAGTGCAGCCAGAGAAAGGCGCCGACGCCGGCTATATTCACCCCTAGATGAGGTGTTTGGTGTTCGCGACGACGCCCACTCCGGCGCCGACCACAGCGCCAATTTCATGGACGCTGAACATTCCTAGGAGCGCGGGCGCCCAACCAAAAAACGCGCCGGCGACTACGGTGCCTACCAGGGAAAATCCAGCGACGACACGAAGGCTGCGAAGCAATCTATGATAATTGTCCATCGTCGCCTCCTTTCAAACTGAACGACCGGTAGCGGCCGAAAGCGGCCCAAAGCGGCCGTAACAGGCCGGAACATGCTGTCGAGGTTGCCCCCGGTCAATGGCCGTTCGTTTAAAATCGTAAACGTCGCAACCGGGACCTTATGCACCCAGCCGGATCAGAACCGGAACGGCTGGGGGTGCGTGATTGTAGCCGCCCCCAGCTACCATCTGGCCCCCCCATCGCGGGGCTGGGCCGGGTGGGGTTAGGAAGCGGGCCAGGTCGCCGTGCAGCTCTATATCCACCGCAGCGCGAGGCTCCAGGCTCCGCGGCGTGACCACGATCTTGAGCACCAGGGCGCGGACGGCTTCGACCAGTTGCCGGCTTTCGGTCGAGCTTTGGTCGGCGCCGGCGTCGGCCAGGTGCTCGCGCAGTCGGCCGACGATGTCGGCATAGGTCTGGGCGGCGCCGGGGTGTAGGGTCACGGGCGCCGACGCCACAGGCTCCAGGGCGGCGATCCGCGTCTCGATGTCCGCGCGCTCGACCTCCTGGGCCGCCATGCGCTCCATCATCCGGGGAGTCGCCGCGCCGGCGGCCACGGCGTCCACCACGCGGTCGATCGCCCGTAGCAGCTCGGCGCGGCGTCGCTCGAGAGGGCCGCGCTCATCCACCCGGGCCCGGGCTTCCGCCGCGCGGGCGGCGTGGTAGGCGCGCACATAAATGGCCGCCTGCTCGCGCCCCACCAGGCGATCGCGCAAACCATCGAGGACGCGGGTCTCGATCGCGGCGCGGGACAGGGTGCGGGTGTTGGCGCAGACCGCAGGGCCACGCTCACGCCGTCCGGCACACATCAGGCGGCCGCCGCCGTCCGCCGTGTAGGACGCGCCGCACATCCCGCACCGGATCAGGCCGCCGAAAAGGCTCCCGCGCCGCGCGTTGGCCAGGGCGCGGGGATGGCTGTCACCGGCGGCCGCCAGGCGCCCCTGGACGGCGTCCCAGAGATCGGCCGGGACGATGCGCAGGTGCGGGACATCCGTGCGGCGCCACTCGGCCGGCGGCCGCATGATCGGCAATCGCCGGCCAGTCACGGGATCCTTGCGGACCTCCATGCGGTTCCAAACCTTCGCGCCGGCGTAGAGCTCGGTGTGCAGTATCCCGTTGGCGCGCTGGCGACTGCCGTGGATGCTGCTGGCGTTCCAGGGGCCGCCGCGCGGCCCGGGCACACCCTCGGTGTTGAGCCTGGCGGCGATCTCTCGAGTGGAGTCGCCCGCAGCGAAATATTCCAAGATCCGCCGGATTACGCAGGCCTCGGCCTCGATGATGCGCATGTCGCCGCCCGAAGCGGTCGCATAGCCATAGAGCCGTGAGCCGGTGGCCAAGCCCTTCTCGGCATTCGCCCGCATCCCGCGCCGCGTTTTCTGGCCCAGGTTGACCAGGTAGAGCTCGGCCATCACGCCCTTGAGCCCGACCTCCAGGATCCCGATCGCGTCGCTGCTCAGGGTGGCGATCCCGACGCCGGCATGTTTCAGCCGGTTGAAGATGTTGGCCTGGTGCTCAAGGTTCCGCGCCAGACGGTCTTCGTCCTCCACGAGCACCAGGTCGAATGCGCCGCCGCCGGCGACGGCCAGCAGCGCCTGAAGGCCCGGGCGGTTGGCCATGGTGGATCCGCTGATCGCGGCGTCACTGAACGTCGTGACCACGGTCCAGCCGCGCGCCTCGGCATGCCGGCGGCAAACGCCCAGCTGGTCCTCGATCGAGCGCTCGTTCTGCCGCTCGGAGCTATAGCGGGCATAGAGGGCGACGCGCATGCGTCAGGCGCGCGCGCGGGCCGGCGAGGCGGATGACATGGGCGTGACGCTCCTGTTCTGGGCGGCCTCATAGTCCAACCGAGCCTGGCGCCGCGCAAGAGCTTCGATCACCCGCACGATCGCGGGGTCCAGGATCTCGGGCGCGGCTGCGCGGGGTTTCACGGCGCGGCCTCAGAAGCTCGGGCGCCGTCGGCCGTCAGGACAAAGCGCAGGTCGCCCAGCTGGTCGCGGCCCAGGCGGCGCACCAGGCCTTCGCGCTCCAAGCCGACAAGTGTCCCGATGTCGGACCCGATCGCCGCCAGGGGCGGCATGCCGGCCGACCAGTCTCGCAGGCGCGCGAGCGTCGCGGCGATCCGCTCCTGGCGGCGACGGTGGGCCGATGCGATGCGGGCCGGCGAGATCCTCACGGCTGGGCCAGCCACTTGGCTTCCCATGACGCATCATCGTGGGCGTACCGGACGGTGCGAGCCGCCAAGGGCTTGGGCTCGACGTGGCGCAGGGCGTGGAGGACCGACGTGTGATCGACGCGATTGAACCAGGTCGCGATCTGTTTCAGCGACGGCCGCGGCGACAGGGCCCGAACGCGCCGCATGGCGTCGAATCGCGCATAGACGTGCACCCTGTATCGAGACCGTGAGACCAGATCCTCTGGCAGAACCTCATGATCCCGCGCGGTCTCGCGCATGATCGCGGCAATGCGGGGCGGCACGGGTCTCATGGCTTCGGCAACCGGTAGAGGTCGCGGGAGCCCCGGTTGGAGGGCACGATCGCGCCGCACGCCGCCAGCCGCATCACAACCGCGCCTGAAAAAATCGCCGGCCGCGGCGTACCGAGCTCCCCAGCGTAGGTGATGCCCCAGGTGTCGTGATACCGCGTCAGATAGACCTCTCGGGCGCCATCGCGCGCGCGAGCGGTAGGGATGGCGAGGAACTTGAGCAGCAATTCGGCCTGGGCTTCCTCTGTCCCATCAGCCATCGGCTGGCCGCAATGTGGGCAAAGGGGACGGGTTTTCACGCCGCTACCCATCGCGCCGGTTCGCCTACCAGGTCGGTGGACGCGATATGCGCGGCGCCGGCGGCGATTTCCCTTGAGAGCGCAGCGGGACTCACAGGCTCGCCCGTTTCCTCGACCACAAGCTGGCGTCCTGCGCCGGCCCACAGGCCTTGCACGATGACGGCGTGGCCCTCGGCCAGGACCTCCCGGAGGCGTTTGGCGGACCGGATCACGATCTCACCCACGGATTTGAGGGGGGGGGGGCTAGTCATGGAGAGCGTCCTGGATCTCGTCGGTTGAGGGATCGCCGATGCGCCTGGCGATCCAGTCGGGCCACGACTGCAGGACGCGTACGAACCCTGCGCAGGTGCGACCGTGCTTGCGGATCCAGTCGGCGTCGAACTCGATCGTCAGGGCCTCGCGGTCGATGAGGATGGGCGCGCCCTTGTGGCAGCGAAATTCCCGGCCGGTGCGCAGATCGGCCAGGAACGCGCGCCACGCCTCCTTGTCGCGGGACTCCGGTGAGCCCGCGCGAAAGGCGCAGTTGTCGCAGGGCTGCGCCTCGACGGCGTCGTGCGACCAGTCGGCGGGATAGGCCTCCCACGCCGCGCCGCACCGGCAGACGCCCACGAGCGTGGGGATCTCCGACAGCCCGGGCGGGATCATCATCTCAACCTTGGTGTCGCGGGAGCGGCACCTTGGGCACAGGTGAAAATCCTCCGGCCAGGGCTGGCCGGCCGCGATGGCGTCGCGGCGGAGTTTCGCGGCGCCCATCAGGCCACCACCAGATCGGTAGGCGCGAGGAGGCTTGAGATCAGCTCGGCCTTCGGCCGGTAGGTCGTGCGCCACATCGAGGCGCAATAGTAGAACGGAAAGCCCTGCGCCTTGATCAACTCGGTAGCTCCGCACGCTGGGCAGGGCCGCGGCGCGGCGATCACCGCCTCGCAGACCCACAGTTTCGTGGGCGGCGTCCACGGAGGATTTGAGGGGCCAACCCACTCGATCCAGTCTCCCGGGCCTATTGGCTGGCTCATGCGCTCTCCCCGCTGGTTGAGATGGTGACCGCCCTGACGGGGCTGGATTTCAGGCGCGCGAGAACGAGGCCACGATCGCGTCCCTGACCCCAGGAGGTCTCGATAAGGCCGCGCCGCTCCAAGTCGAAAAGGATCGGATGATCCGATGGGTGATAGAACCCGCAAACGCGCCGCGCGCCGGTGTGGTCGGGCGCCAGGCGCAGGAGGATTTCGCCTTCGCGGTTGTCGGCGCTCACGGCTCGGCTCCGATCTCGTTGGCGGCGCCGTTGGCCAGGCCGCGCACATGGGCCATGGCCGCGTCCCAGCCGCGGCGCTCCGCCAGGAGGATCTCCGCCGGGGCGTAATCGACCATGCGCGCGCGCCAGGCGCGGCGGGAGTGCTGGTACTCCAGCTGGAGCCGCTCGGCGTCATTCAGGTGCGCGGCGTCGGGCAGGCGGGTGTCGAGCCAGGCGTCCATGGCGTCGGCCTCGATGAGCGCCTGCTCAATGACGGCCACGGGCACGCCCAGCTGGGCCGCCGAAGACGCCCAGGCGCGGACCGCGCCGGCGGCCGCCGGATCTCGGCCGCGCAATAGGAAGCGCGGCTCGGCCGCCGGCACATGGGCCGCGCGGATCAGAACGTCGAGATCGGCGCGGCCGCCGTTGGTTTTCAGGCTCATTGGCGGGCCTCCGAGGCTCTGGCCAGGGCGGCATTCAGCTCGACCGCCATGCGACGCTGGATAATCACGAGCAGGATCGAGACCTGTGTGCGCGATAGCGGCCTAGGGGCCACCTCCGCCGCCACGGCGCGGACGAAGGCCGACAGCAACAGATCGCCCGCTCCGAACGCCGTGTGGTCGTGCAGACCCCAGGCCAAGCTGCCGAGGTTGTCGGCCTTCTGTCTGGCCTCGGCCAGCAGGGCGTCGATCATTTCGTCGCGCCAATGGGCGACGGTGGCGTCCACAGCTGGCCTGACGCTGACGATGATTTCGCGATCTCCCATCACGCGGCCCTACTCAGCGGACGCCAGGGCGATCGGCCCCGGATTTGAGGGGGGGGGGGGCTTTGAAGAGCCCTTGTCGGCTTCAGCTGATGGCAAATGGAATGCGCCAGGCTGTTCAGGTGCGCGGCGAAGGCGCTGGACGCCCGGCCGACGCGCGCGCCCCGACTCTGCTGAAACTCCATGGCCTCCATCTCGAGCTCGATGCGGTTGAAGACGTGGAACAGCAGTGCGCCCGACTCGCGCAGGACCAGGTCGCCGGCCAGCATCTCGCCCAGCGCCAGGACGTTCAGGGCATTGACGGCGCCGGGCACATTGTTGGTCGTCTTGGTGATGCAGCGCAGGGCGCGCTCCAGGACCTGAGGGCCATAGTCCTTGCGGACCCGATAGATCGCCGCCACCGCCATGGTGTCGCCCGCCTTCATGGCCTCGGCGCTACGGTTGCTGCGTAGCACCCTGACCCCGCAGGCCGTCACGATCCTGTCGACCTCGATGGCCGTCTCGTCACCCGCCACGATCGCCGCGAGATGGATCTGCATGGGGTTGGTGCGGGTGACGTTGGCGTTGATGGCGCGGAACGCGTCCGCTTGCTCCGCCCGATCGGCGATGATGATCTGACAGGGCACCTGCGCGAATCCCCGCAGAAGCGCGGCCGTGGTGCGGTGCTGGCCGTCGATGATGGCGAAGAGGCCGCCGGCCACCGGCGAAACCACGACGGGCGAAAACCGCGTCCAGCGAAAGTTGGCGGCGATCGCGCTCACATTAGCGCGGCCCTTGTCGCCGATGTCGCGCTGATAGCTGGGATCGACGACCAGCTTGTCGATGTCCACCCACTGCAGCATGGGTACGGCGCCCGCGTCGACCTCGATGCGGCCGGCGACGAAACCGTCGATGGAAATGGCCCGCAGGCCTGGGTCAGTCATAGAGGCTCCTTGGGCGACCTTGCGACGGGGAAAATCCGGGCCGGCTCATCCGGACCAAGCGATTGGAACTGGCGACCGTGCGCGTGACGCACCGGGCTTTGTGCTGGGCGCACCAGCTGCTGCCCTCGTTGGCAACGGGAGCGTGGCAGAACAGGTAGCCGCCGATCTGGTCGGTCTCGGCCACCGGGTAGCGACAGCGGCCGAACCGTAGCTCCGGCACGGTCACGGCGCCGGCGACGATCTCGTCCTGGGATCTTGGCGGCGGCGCCGTGAC
>Ga0208620_1000037_pt1 | contig 22001 bp, 37 predicted proteins | sample CryBogCBH24Jun08_FD_184593 | JGI IMG/M metagenome (GOLD analysis project Ga0208620, IMG submission 184593) | Freshwater microbial communities from Crystal Bog, Wisconsin, USA - CBH24Jun08 (SPAdes) | ecosystem: Environmental > Aquatic > Freshwater > Lake | place: Crystal Bog, Wisconsin, USA... | reverse complement strand
TATTACTTTTGAAGCCTTGATTACAGGTAGAGATTCTTTCAATTTTTTGCGTTCGGCAAGTATATACTTCTCTAGACTTGAACACTTATGAGTCTCTAGCTGTATGCAATTGGTACAGTAAACATGTGAACATTGTTTGCAGTTTAGGATTGCTGGTTTTTTAGAACAACACAGGCACTTCATACTATTTCACATAGACCATTATTTCTTTTATTAAGAACTTCTTCCCAAAATTCCCTTAGCTTCGGCAACCGGTCAGAGAACCATTGACGATCTCTTGGAACATTAACAACTACATACTCATATGGGTCTGGCCTGTACTGGATGAAATCGCAATCATCAAGATCAAGAACCTCCATGAGCACCTGAAGCTGGGCAAGATAGTGTTTTGGAACCTTGTTTTCAATCTTGCGGCTCATTGGACACTTTATCTCGATGAGCTTTCCAGATTCTGTTACACCATCTGCAGATCCACCAATCCAAGGAATCTCAGGGTGTTGAACGAGCCCGAGCTCGTGAACAATCTCACCAGTCTTTTCGCAATAAAGATCCCTAGCAACCGATTCGTACTTTTCACCGTGACGAGTTGCATCATTCCCCTTGAATTCCGAAGGAACTCCGCACTTTTTCAGAATGAGACTTGATGGTTTCTCGTAAGGGTTTTCACCCAAGGCTGTTGCGACATCTGATGCAGTAAGCATCGTACCTCGTAGAGCCAACCAGGCTTCAGATTTCTGATCATCATAGTGCTGATCAATAAGCGATTGGACCTTGGGATGCATAGCTAGGTATTGAGAGATTCATAGTCTTAAGTGCCATATGTGCTGCATATTGTTCAGCTTGTTTCTTTGTTGATGCAACACCTTGTCCACATACTGTATTATTCATTACAAGTCTAATTGTAAACATACCATTCACATGTGATATAACATCATATATTGGTTGTGGATATTTGAGAGCTTGACAATATCTCATCACCTGATCCTTGTAATTATCATCAATCAGTGATACATTTGCAGTTTCGAGAATATTCAAAATAAAATCTCTGGCTGCAACCATCCCTAGATCCATATAGATTGCACCCACAAGAGCCTCGAAACAATCCTCCAAAATCTTTGGATTGTTGTTCCAGTTGTTACGAATACCCTTATCATCCATCAGAATTAGGTTCCCTAGACCTAGGGATCGTGCAAATCCTGCAAGAGTTTCACTCCTTACAATCTTTGTACGTGCACGTGTCAAGAATCCTTCGTTCTGATCCTTGTACTTGTCAAATAGATACTTTGTAATGACAAATCCAAGAACTGAGTCACCCATAAACTCGAGGGTTTCATAGTCTTCACTGAGGTTTGTATACTTTTTCAGGGCTGATGTGTGTGTTAGTGCTCGTATGTACAAATTTAGATTCTTAATCTTTGTACCCACGAGGGACTCTATATGAGTTTTAGTAAACTTTTCCATGTATATATTACAAGTCAATATTATTTCTAAACTACTTCTTCTTCAGAACCACCTTCTTCTTCTCAACTACAGGGGCATCTACTGGAGGAGTATCCTTGATATAGTGCCGGTTGATGTACTTCTGGATATTCAGAAATGTAACCTGAACACCCTCAGGAGGGATCAGTAGAGCCTGGAGAGCTGTATCCATGGTGAGATTCTGGCCCTGCTTCAGGTTGTGAAGGGTTACATACTCGTTGAGCTTACGAGTTACATCAGCCCGAGAAATACGATCCTCTGGGCCTAGACCGAGAAACTCACGAAGCTCTGGCGATACCATCTGGGGCTTGCGGAATCCATTATTCTGAGAGCGGAGCTGAGCCTTCTCTCCAGTTGGGTCATCCAGATGCTGCCGAATCTTGCGCAGATCCTTGCGCATCGCCTTAATCTCCTTTGACTGCTCCTCAATAAGTGCAAGAAGTGTAGACTCCATTCTGTATATACAGAGCCTTGCGCCTTTAAGTTAATAATATTGTCTATCGACATATCAATGGAGTTTGGTTCACTGGTCAAGGTCCCTGATGGCAGATATTACCTCAAGGTTTCTGGTTCCAACCGCGCACAATTCAACAACATCATGACGGATTCATTCATGGGGAAGCCAATCCTTCTGTCTCTGAATGATCAGCAGACGGAGCAGATTAAGAGCCTCGAGTCTCAGGTGCTTGAGCGTGCAAAGAAGAACAGTGTAGAGTGGTTCAGCCGTGAGATTGCCGAGGCTACAATTGAAAAGGCTTTCCAGAGTTCTCTGAGCACTGGGTCGTTCGAGGTTGCTTTGTCAAGCTCAAAGGGTCGTGTCACTACAACATTCTGGAACACTGACAAGACTCAAAAGGAGTTGGATTCAGATTGGTCGTCTGGTGCTGATATTATAGTTGAATTGTCGGGTGTATGGTTTCTGAAGCGTTCATTTGGCCCCATTTTCAAAATCCTTCAGGTCAAGTCTACAAAGCCAAAAAAGGTTGTAGAGTACCTCTTCAAAGATGAAGATCCATCTGATGATGAAGATTATCTTGATTAAATTATTTTCCGTACATACTATAAATGAACCAGCAAGATATCATTATTGGTATGGTGATACTATTCATAGTATATCAGATGACAAAGAGTTCGTATGAAGTACCAGTACCTGGCCCTGCACACGTCTCACGGTCACCAGCAGCACTACGCAGACAGAATTACGAGTCGGTAAATAGCCCCAATCTACTGTCCGGCCCATCTGCTGCTCAGTCCAAGACAGCATATGACCAGACCCTATACACAAGTGATCCAAGAGGACCAGTAACCGTGTCATCATATGCATATGGCAAGAGCAAGGGCAAGGGCATGGGCAAGAGCGGGTACGATACTGAAGATACTGGTCCAGTGTTTGCAGGTCCAGATGGTAGCATAGGACCCAATTATCCCGACTCTAGCTTCCGAGGTATTGCCAACGCAGACGAGCGTGGGCCAGCCCCAATGCCAAACCCACCAGTGATGGGTGAGACGGCAGCACCACCAAGACTTCCAATCCGATTCAAGGATACCAGCTACGACGTCAGCTGGAGTGTTCAGCGAGCACCACAATAAAGAATACAAGTACTAAATAGTCAATGGAACCTGTAACTGAAAACTTCAAGGATGCAATGACAACTTGGGTCGAGCTGAAGAAGCAGCTAGGAGAGGCTCGCAAGGATCTCTCTGTGCTGAATAAGCGAGAGAAGGAGCTTCGGACATTTATCAAGACGTACATGAACAAGGAGGATATCGGCTCTGTGAATGTAAATAAGAACAAGGTCAAGTACAGCGTCAAGACTTCTCGTGGTTCAATCACCCGTGAAGTGATTAAGAATGGTCTTGGCTCGTATTTTGGCGGAGATGTTGTCCGAGTAGAGGGGGCATTTCAAGCTATTTTGGATGCAGCACCAGAAGTTCAGCGCGACTCGCTGTCTTTGGTATAAAGATCAAAAGTCCTTGATGTATAATGTATCTTGGACCTGTAACAGTAGATGAATCAAAAGTAACCCGATTTGTTTCTCAAATTCCAGCGGATGCAGTTGTTCTAGAGCTCGGTGGGGGCATTGGACAATATTCGGTTGGAATCCGCAAACGTATCGAGAAACTGATTGTCATTGAGCCAGATGCTCGTTTTGTTCGCTGTATTCTTGCCAACTCTGGAATGCACGGAGTTGATGTGACTATTGGAAACACATGGATATCTGAGTGCAAGATGATTATGGTTGGAGGGGCTCTCATTGAGAGTGATGGAACTCATCATACAGAGGATGAGATTCGTAATATTACTCTGAAAGAGTTTCAGGAGGCTGTTGATATGACATTTACTCATATTGTAGCTAACAGGGCAGACTTTTTTGATCAATTCTACAAGGAGTATCCATTGTTTGTACAGTCCTGCACCGTACTTAAAAGTTATGACTGCTAGTAATACAAGCTGAGATGGTTTTCAAGAATGTCTCGTATGGTCTCACTGAGTACGTCCCCAAGGCAATCTGGGACGAGCAAGAGCTTTCTTACAACTCTGATGATGATAATCAGGAGGATGAGTTTGATCCAGAGACTTGGATGGATTGGAACAGTGAGTGGCTGCTTAATAATTATATGAGGATACGCGATTTTTACGAGTCTCAATATCTTCGAGCACCAGTGTCTTTCAATCAATATTGTGAAATAATTCTCAGCCAACAGTAATGATTCCTGACCCTCTGAGTCAGAAGGTGTATTTGCCCACAATTGTATTTCTCCTCGTCAAGATGTTTGTTCACCTAGATAAGTACTCATCCGCTTTTATTTTTGGCATTGCCTATTATCTTTCTCTCAAATTACTAACTAAGCTTTCCCTCACTAAACAGGATATCCTTCTCCCTACAGGGTTCTTCTTTATCTTGCCATCGATGGGTCCAGTGTATTATGATGCTATCGTATACATGCTCATAGTTGCGTTTTCTCGCATGATTTTCCCAGCCGACTAATGGTATGAAACACCTTGCAGTAGGTCCTGGTGCGGTGGGATATTTTGCACTTTTGGGTGGTTTGAACAAATTGTGGGACGATGGAATGTTGAATGATCTCGAGACATTGTCGGGAAGCTCATCAGGAGCTTTAGCAGTATGTATGATGGCCATACACAAGTTTGATTTTCAAAAGATTCTTCAGACATCATTAAAGGTTCCCATATCTCATCTCAAACCAAACATCAAATCTCTTTTCGAGTCTTATGGTTTCGTTCCACGAGAGACAATCAGAACATTGATAGAGACTTGTATACCAGATGTCACCTTTGAAGAATTATTCAAAACATTTCCGATTAAAATATATCTATCTGCATTTTGTATCGAGTTATCTCAGACTCATTACTTTTCTGTGGATACACATCCACAAATGTCCATCGTAGATGCACTATGTATGTCTGTATCTATTCCGGTTCTCTTTTCTAGTTTTAAGTATGGACAATGGAATTACTTTGATGGTGCAGCAAATGAAACTGCCCCCTGTGGACATCTCGTAGGGAAAGATTCAGTCATGATTCTTCGCCTCAAATATAAGGATAGATTTGAGGTGAAAGATCTTAGTTCATATCTACAACTTGTTTTGAATTCATTTATTAAACTACGCAAGACATATCAGTACCCCACTTGTTTCATAGATTTGGGTGACGATAACGTCTTTGATTTCAATCTCGGAGAAGCTGTCAAACTTCGACTTTTTGTTGCTGGCTACGAAAAAGTGAAGGTTCCATCGATTTTTCCGAAATGAAATATGATCTCCCATCAATCTTGTACTTGTCGTACTTGTACGCCTCTTTCATCACCTGCAGCAGATCCAAAGAATCCTGAAGTGATGTGTGACTCTCTTCATGACTCTTTTCACACTTTACAAATTGCGTAAGCCGTTCAAGATCCATGTGCACTTTGAACTTGGCATCATCACGGAGGGAATACCATGCCGTATAAGCCTTCATAAACTTTGGGCACCGATTCATCAGAAAATGAATAGAGCAGACACGAGCAATCTTCGACCAATTCTTATCATATGAACCTGTCTCTGGCCACACTGTCAGCTTCTTGTGAAAGATTCGAGAACAAGAGCTACTCTTGGAGATGAATTCCTGAGTCTGATGAAGAAATTCGATATCCTTGTGCCAAGCATGGCTGACGACTGTCGGTCCATGTTCCACCATAAACTTGAGAATTTTCGGAATGGCTCGATTCCAGGCCAATACGTGATACTCGTGCCCAGTAACTCTCGTCTGCTCAATCTTTCGAGTCACTGATGGATCATCCTTGTAGAATCGCGTAATCTCTTCAATCTCAACCGTCAGAGATACGCCTTCCCATGAAACAACTGTTATGTGATGTATCAGTCCAGCCATTGTTTGCTCAGAATCATACACACATACATTCTTCATTCCATATCAAGTTGACAATTTTTTTATGTGACAATGAAAGGATGCATCATCTATATGGACTTTGGGGAGTTGGTTGTATGAGTGGTAATAAGACGCAGAAACTTGCAAATGTCAAATATATGCAGAGATGTAATAAGCATCTGCGGCAAATGGTAACCAACATAGGATTCAGATGTTGGGCAGGCCAAAACAAAATCGATGGATTCATAAGACGGGTGATTCGAGAGGTGAAGAAATCACTCGAAGATAAGACTACAGTATCTGTTAATATTATAGGTCATTCATATGGTGGATATGTGACATCTGAACTAGTCAAGTCGCTCAAAGATCATCCAGATTCACACAAACTAAATATAGTAACATATGGATCTATATATGTTCTTGATCCAAAGGATTACAAGGGTATTCGCATGAAACAATACATGAACGAGGGTGATGTATCTCTGAGATGCAATATAATGTCTAGAAAGGGTATCATATGGACAAACAGAAAGAAAAAGGTTCGTAATGTTTTTGATGAATGGGCTTGTCATATGGATTATCCACTCGATCAAATGAAACAGGATATTATAAAGAAATTAAACTCTTGATGATAAATGCTTCTACAAATTGAAAAACTATTCCCTGAAGCAAATCTGCCAGAGCAATCAAATGCAGCAAGCTATGACTTGGTAGCATGCACTCACGGTTCAATCAAGTCTGGACATAGGCAGGTTGTCCCTTTGGGTATTGTTGTCAAGTTTCCAGAGGGGACATATGGTCGTCTAGCATCTCGTCCAGGACTCTCAATCAAGAATGGTCTCATTGTCATGTCTGAGATTGTGGAGCCTGATTACAAGGGTGAGCTCAAGGTGGTTCTGTACAACTCGGACCTGTACAATTCTTTCAACTTTCATCCTGGGTTTCGGATTGCTCAGTTGGTCGTAGAGCGATATGAGCAGCCTCAAGTATACGAAATCCCAATGATTGACCTGACAGAAGATCCAGTACAGTACTACCATGTCTGCGGAGTTTAAAAAATACAAAGCCTATTAAAATATGGTGGTGTTTCAGGTGATTGCCTGGGATGCCCGAGACATTGATGAAGAATATACAGTCACTATGTACGGTAGAACAGCTGAAGGTGATTCAGTTGCCCTATCGTGTAAGTTTCAACCTTATTACTTTTTACGCACAAACAATACTGCTCCACTCAGAGCGTACAAAACGGATGTAGTAGAGGCGAAGGATCTCTGGGGGTTTCAGAATGGCCAGAAGCACACATTTGTCAAGCTAACATTTGACTCGTATTCAGAGTTTAAGAAATCTCAATGGAAATTCAAAAATATCTATGAAGGGAATATCGATCCAGTTTTGAGGTTTATGCATAGGACAGGAATTCAGTCGGCTGGCTGGATTGACACTGGAGCCTCGTGCATACGAGCTTATAACCACACGACCAAGTACGATTTATGGTGCCAAGACTGGAAGTCGCTGAAGCCAGTCGCGAGAGATGACATGGCGACACTGAAGGTTATGTCGCTCGATATAGAGTGTTTCTCTGCAGATGGATCATTCCCAGATCCCAACAAGCCAGACAATGTTGTTTTTCAGATTGCAATGACTACAGAGAACAAGTCGGTGTGTCTATGTCTCAAAGAAACAAAGGGTCACAAATGGTTCAAGTCTGAAAAGGAGTTGCTCGAATCCTTTGCGGAGCACATGCGAGACATTGATCCAGACATTGTTACCGGCTGGAATATTTTCGGATTTGATCTCGAATATCTGTACAAGCGTCTGAGCATAGCAAAATGTGAGCCCCATGGATTCATCTGGGGGCGGAGACACTTAGAACCGGTTGAATATGTCGAAAAGCGTCTCGCGAGTGGAGCTCTTGGCTCAAACATTCTGAAGATGGTTCCGATGCTTGGACGATTTGTCTTTGATCTTTTCCACGACGTCAAGCGTGAGCACAAGCTCGAATCATATAGTCTGAATAACGTATCCAAAGAGTTTCTGAAGGATCAGAAGAATGATATGCCAGTCAAGGAGATTTTCAGTAGATATGCAGAGGGTAATCCTGAGCGTCTGGGTGAAGTTGCAGACTATTGTATTCAGGATACGATACTTCCTCACAAGTTGATGAATCATCTGTATACGATTCAGAATCTGGTCGAGATGGCCAAGGCTACTTGGGTTCCGTTGAGTTATCTCTCCGAGAGAGGTCAGCAGATTAAGGTTTTCAGTCAGATTGCACGAAAGGCTCGAGAGCTTGGATTTATGATTCCGACAATTCCGTACAAAAAGTCTGTGTCGACGGAAAAGTTTGAGGGTGCAACTGTGCTGGATGCTCAGACTGGCGCTTATTACACACCAATCACAGCCCTTGATTTTGCAAGTCTGTATCCGAGCATCATGGTTGCGCACAATCTCTGTTATTCGACGATGGTGATGAACCCCAAATATGACAACTTGCCTGGAGTCGAGTATGAGCAGTACGGAGAGCACAGGTTTGCACAGGGTGTTCCGAGCCTCTTGCCAGAGATTCTCAAGGAGCTGAAGCAGTTTCGCAAAAAGGCAAAGAAGGATATGGCTCAAGCTGAAGGAACTCCTATGGAGGCTATTTACAATGGTAAACAGCTTGCATTCAAGATGTCGATGAACTCGGTGTATGGGTTTACAGGTGCCGTAAATGGTGGTATGTTGCCATTGGTGGCGATTGCAGCTTCTGTGACTATGCGGGGCCGTCAGATGATTGAGCAGACGAAGAATTATGTCGAATCCAACTTTGATGCAAAGGTGAGATATGGTGACACTGATTCAGTGATGGTTGAGTTTGATGTCCAAGGCCGTAAAGGTCAAGAGGCTATTGATTATGCGTGGGCACAGGGTGAATTGGCAGCTGAACAGTGCTCAAGACTCTTCAAGGCTCCGAATGAACTGGAGCTAGAAAAGGTTTACTATCCATACTTTCTGTATTCAAAGAAGCGATATGCAGCAAAGATGTATGAAAAGAAGGGGATGTCTGTAATCTTCAAAAAGATTGACGTCAAAGGACTTCAGCTTGTAAGGCGAGATCTCTGTCCATATGTCAGAGAAGTTTGCTCTCTGATTTTGGAGATGATTCTCGAATCTTCAGATCCTCGAAAGCCGATTGAGGCTGCTAAAAATGCAGCCAAAAAACTGCTCGATGGAAAGGTTCCTATGGAGAAGCTTCTTCTGAGCAAGTCTCTTGCCGGTGATTACAAGTCTCCGAATCATGCGCACGTCGCAGTCCGTGACAAGATACAGAAGAGGGCACCAGGATCAGAACCGAAGCAAGGCGATCGTATACAGTATGTAATCACAGAGGGATCGAAAAAAGCTAAACTGTACGAAAAATCGGAGGATCCAGCATGGGTGCTTCAGAATAAGCTGAAACTCGATTACAACTACTACTTTACAAACCAACTGAAGAACCCCATATGCGATTTATTGGAGCCACTCATTGGAGATGCAGATATTTTCTAAGAGTATAGTAATGGTTCGAAGAGTTATTCGATCAGGTGGTTTAGAAGAGGGTGAAATACCCAGTGAACGAATGGGTGAATATAGAGTATTTCGTGGAGAAGCTGGAAATTTAGGTCATACGGAGGAGATGATAAATTATCCAGCATTTAATGAAACAGTAGTTCCAGAGGCTAACATTGAATTTTCTAAAAACTATGGAAATCTAAAACCAAAAACTCGTGAAGAAGTTAAAGCGCTCGTAAAGAGGCTTGGGTTTTCTAAAGTCCGAACTTTGTCGGCGAGCGATCTTTATGCTCATGTTGTCCCTGATCGTTCACCTACAATGTGGATTCCCATTCAGTTGTCTTCGGGTATGAGGACTGTCACAAATAGAATCATGCAGTATGCGTATGGTCATCCCCCATCCCCTGTGAAAATCCCCGACAAGTACATTGTGACAAAGACAAAAAGGGGATATATGATTAGAGAACGAGCACCACCTCGTCGTGTCATCCCTGAACCTCGTCGTGTCATCCCTGAACCTCTCCGACCGCTAAGAATGGGCTACTATAACTTTGACACTCATGAGGGTGAGGAACGGACCGAATGGGGCTGGAGACCAATTGGATGGACGCAGGAAAAGGAGGATGAGATTCAAGAGAATGACGTTCTGGCTGAAGCTAGATATCTCGCAAGAATCCTCGAAGAGGAGAATCGCCAGGAGAAGGAGGATATGATTAAGAAGTTGACCGAACGAAGCAACGTAGCAAGACAACGATGGAAGAGCATAATAAAGAGGGTTATTCGTGAGCCATATCGTCGCAGAGAGCGTGAAATTATAGATCTCATAAGGGAAAACAAGGCGAGACGTGAGGAAATCAAAAGAGAATACAGACAGAGACACCCTCTGGCAAAGACAAATGCATTCACTCGTGTACCAACCAGAACCAATTATCTAGGTCATCTGACCAAGGGACGTGGAGGTATTTTGAGAGAGATACCAAAGCAAGAACTGAACGAAGAACGCATGGCTCGTTCTATAGCAAAGTTTAAGTTGTCCAGAGTAAAACATGAAGCTCTAAGACGAGAGTCCAAGGTTATTCTAACCAGACCCGAAATCTGGACCGAGGATCTCTTTGTGAGGGGCAAAAAGTGCGAGGCGTATACAATTGCAGAGCTCCGACGGATACTGAAGAAATATGAGCCAGAGTACAGACCTAGCGAAAATGATTCAAAGGCTAAGCTATGTGAGAGACTGGAGCAGATTAAAATTTCACTACGAAGATTTAAAAATAAGTAAATGGTATGAATCAACTTGTATTTTTGTCACTTGTTGTAGCTATAATGTCAGCCATACAAATCTTGCTCATGAAGAGGGCGTCCCAAAAGTTTTCAGATCATACGTTGGTTTCACTCTTTGCCGTTGTGTATTTCGTACTGATGCTTGGCTATATAGGGTTTCATAGGGAGACTATACTGGGAGAGATTCAGAATGTAGCTATACCACTCATCCTGATTGTAGCAGGAGCTGCAATAATCAGTTTCATAAGTAACTTGATATATTATCATCTGTTAGCTAACCATCCAGCACCCATCGTGACGGCTTTGATTTCTACAGTTCCAATCTTCCTAGTCTTATTTTCGTACATATTCCTCAGAGAAACAATGACTGTGAAACACATAGCAGGTATTATAGCAGTTATAGGTGGTGTAATACTTATTTCTTAAAGAGTTGGATATCTATATAGATATGGAGAGTCGAATCATTCAGATGATTAATGAAGAGGTTGAACGTCAGGTGGCTTTGAAGATCAAGGCGGTTCTTGAGCACGTTTCAAAGACTTATGATGTCAGTATCAAGCAGTTATTGAAGGATGCCTCTACACTAACGGCTGACAACTCAATGTGTATGGGTCTGACGGCCAAAGGTAAATCGTGTAATCGCAGGGCGTGCAAGAAATCAAACAATGGGTTTTGTCACCAGCATCAGAATCAAAAGCCGAATGTTATTCGTACAGTGAGTACACCGGTCGCAAAGAATCAGCACAATCATGATCCAGGGATGTTCTTTGTTCAGGGATGTCCAGGTTGTAAGGATAATCCAAAACTATCAGTCGACATCTAAAGAATAGAAGGTCAGCTCAAATAATGAGCAAAGCAGATTTACTTTTGCAATCTGTGAAGCGTTTTTATGATGACCCTGTAAATGCAGGGTTGCTCCTTGATATTCTTCAGCACAAGAGAGGAATATCACTGAGGAATCTAGAGTATTTTGTTACAAATTATGCAAAACAAAACAACTTGTCGTATAACATTGGAAACAAGTTGTTTACTGTTCATGTGGCATACAAGTCTAGTCTTGATGGATATTCGAAAAAGTTGTTTGATCCTTTTTGCCGTACTGAACGTATTCAGTTTCGAGTCCTCGATGAGGAGGTTACAACAACTGTTGCCCAGCTCAACTTTATCAGGTGGTGCATAACTAATGATATCATCTTACAGCTTGGAGGCAAAAGTAAGAATGGCTCCAATAAGGTTGATTGTAAAAGTATCGACACTCAGGTGAATAGCCTCATCGACACTGATACTAGCGTGATGTAATGCAAAGTCGTCAATTGCAGATGGCACAAGTGATAATACAGTTGTTCTTACCAAATTCTTTTTTACAAAGTGAGCACCCCATCTCACTTCAGGTTTGCGAAATACCCTCCGAACATGAAGGCAGACTCTCTTCATTCCTACTATATACTACGAATATATTCTTAATATCTCTTTGATAATCTGATGTCTCATCACATCAGATTCTGAAAACTCCACCATACCAATCCCATCTACTGGCCTCTTTCGGAGTCTCTCTATAAGATCCCTGAGACCATTCTCCTCAAATCCTCTCTCGTACTGATTCAGATCACCTGTAATCACGAGCTTTGAATCCTGACCAATACGTGTCAGGAGCATCTTCATCTGATTGGGGGTTGAGTTTTGCATTTCGTCAGCAAGAATCCAGCAGTCACTAAAGGTTCTTCCGCGCATAAATGCCAAAGGACAGTTCTCCGGCTTGAGATATCTTGGAAGTACATCAGTCATTGGCTTAACCCAATGCTCCATCTTTTCATCAAGAGTCCCAGGAAGAAATCCGTGTGACTCGTCAGCTGATACTGCAGGGCGTGTGAGGATGAGGCGTTTAGCTGTGCTGGCTGCTGCAGCCTTGCAGGCCATCATAGTCTTTCCGGTCCCCGCTGGACCTGTAGCAATGACGATGGGGTAAGAGAGTTCCTTCAGCAGACTGGAGTACAGAACACGTGCCATATATTATGGTGTATATAATATATGGCAGTAAACACCGCATTATTCAATCATATACCATATGGAATTGCAAATGACTCAAGTGGTAATATCTACATTTTTGATGAGAATGGAATATCTAAGAATAACACACTCTTAATTTCTCCGGCAACTTTGATTAGTCTATTTCCAAATATAGTTAGAAACGGAAAAATTTATTCAACTGCAGGCGCAGATATTAGTAATCCTAATAATTTAGCAGTTTGTAACGACGTAATCTATACATTTGGGGATGCATATAGTTCCGATCCAATTTATGCATTTGATCTAAATGGAAATTTATTAAGTACAACTCCTGCTTATACACATCCGAAAGATACCCCTTCTTTTTTTATTTCTGGATGTTCCCTCGTTGTAGCCGACAAAGACAAAGCGGTTTATAGTATAAAGCCTCTATTTCAACTTTTACAGACTAATACAGGTATAGCCTCTTCTTCAACTCAGCAATATTCAGATTGTAAGTATTCATTTATACTGTTTTTTATCATTTTAATGTTAATTATATCTAGATGATTGTCTTAGTTCCAGGTAAAACTAAAAAATGGACTGCGATATTTCCAGACGGCTCGAAAGTTTCATTTGGTGCCAAAGGCTACGAGGATTATACTATTCACCATGATCCCGAACGACAGAGACGATATATCATTCGGCATCAGAAGAGAGAGGATTGGTCAGATCCCCACACTGCAGGATTCTGGTCAAGATGGCTCTTGTGGTCAGAGCCTACAATGAAAGGTGCTTTAAAAGTGGTTGAAAGAAAGCTTAAACAGAAGGTGATTCTTTCAAGAAGATGAACATTCAGCGATTTGTACTCTTGATGAGTGTGTTACATGTGAGTAGATATATGGCTGAGTATCTTCATTGGCATTATTGTGCCAAGTCATTCTTCAGTTCCTTGGTGACAACACATTCACCTATATGTCAAGGTCTCCGTAGTCTATCAGATACATCTGGATTACAATCGGCCGGAACCATAAGTAAAGTCCTGGGACTAATAGCCAGTATGCAGCCGTGAGAGCCAAAGGGGCTCTTTCAATCGGATTATGTTTTACAAACTCTGAACCATCCCTGAACCACTGATGAATCTCTTGCTTTGTATAAGGCATCACAGGTTCTTGAAAGCCTTTTCCAGTTTCTCTATTCATCAGTTGTCTCGGACCAATTGGAAACTTGTAACAGACCGGGCAACATCTACAAATCTTTGAACCCACCTTTTTGTACATGACAATATTCAAACTCAGATCCAAAGGACTATGCTGTAACCAAGTGTAAAGAGCATCAGTCTCTGGACCATTCGTCCAAATGCTAATCTTCAGAGGAGCCTTACACCTGTAACAGGTTGCTCTATTAAATATGTACATTATATTATAGAGATGATATTACCTTTAGGCACATATATATACAGAGGTTCTCATTCCGAATCCAAATCAGCAATGCACTATATTGGTCAAAGACCAGAGTATCTCAGGGCTGATTTGCCAGTTTTTTTTGCTGAAGATGCAGATGATGTCGAAGTGTATGGACGTGCCGTCAAATATCAGACTACAAAGTCTCTCAAGCTTCTAAATATGGGTGATCTCAAGACGGTCGTAGATCTTATGGACAGGGCGAAATCAGAAGAGCTTAAGAAGAGTATAGGTAAAGCATTCCGTGTATCGAGTGGAATCATTCGTCGAGTGTCCAAGATTAAGTATGATATCCATGTTGCAGTCTTTATTTGCAAACTTGGATATGATGGATATTGGGCACCCAGACTCAAAGGAAAGTACGAAAATACATTCCATCCCGAAATTGTCCTGTGTGGATCAAGAGACGTTCTCAAAGTTGTAGCCATAGAGGGTGCTCGAGGCCCACCCCCCCGTAACGAGCAACGAGGAGTCACGAATGACATTAGAGCATCCGTATCAAAAAGTGTGTACCTGTAGGCTTCAGGTTTCGTGGATACGCATCAAGTAAAATGGACGATTACAGCATCAAGCTAGCCAACAGCATCATGAAGTTCAAGGCGTCCGCGAACAAGCTCAAGGAGGAGAAGATGAAGAAGCGAATAATTTTTTTGGAGAATGCACCGAAAGTAGAAGCCATTCACAAGACTGCGAAATGTCAAGCTCGCACTCTTGAGAACAAGCCTTGCCCGTTTCGGGCTACTTGTGGAAAATTTTGTAAACGTCATGTAATTTAGATATAAATCTGTTTCTCAAGTTCACTGATACGCCTGAGTAATTCAATCTCAATTTGTTCTTTGTGCACTAGTCGCGTCTTTAGTCTCTCGATCTCATTCTCAAATTGTTTCGCCTTGATTCTGATATCCTTAATCTCCTGAACAGACTCATAGTTCTGATGTATTTTTGTTTTATAATGTGTTTTCAGTGATGAACTGTTCTTATAGAAGAACCCTGGTTTGCAGGGACACTGCAAAAAGGTAGCAACCTCCATATGCAAAAAGCGGGGTTTATATTTAAATCACCTCATTCAGAAGCATCAAGTTGTCAATTGTCTTTCCAATCTTAATTAGTAGATGTGTCTGCTCCTCGACATCCAGAAAATAGACAGAAGGTAGCATACTCATAATCATATACAGAGGGGTTGTGACAAATGTATCGTCGCAGATAGAGTCTAGAATCTCACCAAGCTCATTCTCAAGCTCAACCTTGACATGATCCTCTAGGAGCTCTACACGCTCCGTGAGGCGTAGCTTGATGTCGGTAGCAGATAGGTTGTTATCGTCAAGGCCATACAGAACAGAGTTCATTGTACTTATTCAGGAGCTAGTTTCTTTATACCAAAAGGGTGAAGGAGACATACCCAGGTCTTTTGGTGTCCAGGACACAATGCATCAACTACCGCATGCTAAGCGTGCCAAAGGCAACCCCTTGGGCGAGGATTGCTTCCTGAAGAGGGATGGAACTATCGAGAAGGATGAGGATAAGATTATCAAGGTGCAGAGGATGTGGAAGGAGGAGATGTACAAACCATATGGTAGGATGATGCTCAAGGTTCAAAAAGACTTTATGAGTTTGCAGAAGTGAAGAAATTTAAACCGTTTTTGTTTATAGATCGTGTAAAGCTATGATCTTGTTTCACTAGTCTCATGTCATAGCATGTCTTCATATGTTTCATCAAACTTTCGAGTGATGGAATTCCCCACTCCATATTCTTCAGGTACAGAAAGTCGTCGCGTCCCACGTAACCCATCTTAGTCTCAACCATATAAGGAGTCTTGACATACTCTTTCAGACCCCCATAGTCTGTGATGATGACTGGTTTATCTCTTATGGCTGCTTCTACTGCACCCATACCAACACCCTCTGAGAATGAACAGTTGACGTAGCAATCACAATGTGCATGAAACTTGTCAAGCTCTTCATCAGTCAGCATCTCCTGAACCACATACACATTACGTATATTCCAGTTGAGAGGTTCAACTGTGGTAGCCTTGAGTACCAGAATACAATCCGGCATCTGAAGTCTGATGAAAGCTTCAATCATCATTCGCACATTCTTTCTGTAGTCGGCAACATTTCCAATTGTATAGAATGTATAAGGATGTTCTGGAACAACTCTAGAAATTTGAAGCTCAGGTGAGTTGTGATACAATAGTCGCCACTCACCACCAAATTGGCGCTCCAGAATCTTTCGTGAATATTCACTTGGACAATATATTGGCTGAAACTCCAAGAGCATACTATACTGGGGATGAACAGTCTCCGTCTCGCACACAGTCATGACAATCACCTTTTTACACAGAGGTACGAAACGCTCCTTGAACATTCTCACTTGCCAATCCATGGGAATCAGAAAGGCAAACCCAATATCGTATTCAGTCTCTTTCGGGGTGTTGGTGAATTCGCAAAACTCTGCATTCACCAGCTCCGCATATCTTCTAGTCACATGACCTATTCCAGATTTCATATGAGGACCTATGAATAGCCACTTCATTTCTATGTATTATATATGAGTCTCGCTTTAATAGTTGCTCTTTCAGTCGCAGAGATCCTTGGCGACACTCAGTTCAAGTTTTATGCACGGACTGGTAACGCTGGAAACTTTGCAGGTGGTCTCGTAGGTTACGCACTAGTCATATATTTATTGATCAAATCGTTGCAGGTTGGCAATATCATATATGTGAATGGGATGTGGGATGGAATGTCAGCATTACTCGAAACACTATTTGCAATATTCATACTTGGTGAAACTCTCAATTCAAGATGGCAATTTGTCGGTCTTGGTATGATCATCATGGGAATATTTTTGCTTCGTCTGGGGGGTATAAAAAAGTAGTACACTTATTATATAATGAATATGTCTGTCGATTCTGACAAGGTGTGCAGAGTTGTTGAAGAGATTCGCGAACTCATAAAGGATAACATTCTCCCACGCCTTACGGAGATTGAGATGGAGATGAAGAAGCTACGACTTGAAACATGGCCGGTATCTCAGGCTATTTCTGAGAAATCACATTTTTATAATGCAGAGCTTTACAAAAAGAACTACATAGGATCTATTGACCTTGAGGATGCTGAGCGGCTTTTGAATCGTAAGAAGGAGATTTTGGGCTATAGATTTGATTGATTAGATTCTGATGAATAGAGTCTAAAAATCCATAATAGTCTGGGTCTCTGACTCGGTAGTAATTTTTTAGGACACATAGAGACTCGAGGTTTCGGTACATTGTTCTTATAAAAAGCGTGAACTTTAAACTAGCAGGTTCTTCTTGAACAGAAGACAAATGTCTTTCCATATTGGGGATACCCTTTGTTTCAGGCACGTAGCCCAGCCTAGCCGAATCTTTGATATATGGCGAGAGCCCGTCGATGGTTTGCATTATGAAGTTGTCGAAATCACGGATAGTTTCTATAGGCTTAAGATTTCGGGGGAACCCGATGAGCCTATAGACTGGGTACTCACGGAGGATCACGGTACATTTTACTACAAGTGTGAAACTGTGTTGGGTGAAGTAGAGGTTATTAAGATTGTTCCCAATTATAGAGAGTTTTACCCCGAGCACGATACAGACGATTTTAATTTGTACATGTAATAATAATGAGCCTTCAGAGCAGTCTGCTTCATATAGATACTGCACTAGCAATCACCCCCCAACTCATCCAATCAATCTCAACGTCCCTTTCAGGTGTCCGAACAACTGTATCATCGGGTGTTCCTAACATTATAAAACATGGTGGGAATCCATTTGATGTTACATATCAGTTATCCAATCCTAGATCTAGTTTCAGCGAAGTGATTCTACGGTCGGCAGAAATTCCTGTCGGCTTCTTTAATATCAGAAGCCCATTCAATGTGTTTAGTGTATATACAGATGGTATTCACACATTTACAGTTCCTCCAGCATATTATCCAGATATTGCATCACTTATTAGTACCCTAAACGCATCAACTGATCAGAACGGTGATAGTATGCTTACTAATGGTATAGTCTTATTCGTAAGTGGGACACAAATTGGATTTGTAATGACTGGTGCGGGGTCAGGATATATTATCACAAATATTGATAATGGTCAGCCCAATATTGCATCCATGATTGGATTTTATAATCATCAAACATTTGATGATGCAGTTCCCATTTACGGGCCATCTCCATTCAGAATCTCTTTCGACGATTACATCAACATATATATACCACTCTTCAGAGGGTCATCGAGTGAACCAAACCCCATTACATTCAAGGTTCAGGTTGACAATTCTGTAGTTGTTTTTTATACATCATTAAAGTCTTATGTTCAGAGAATTGTAAATACAGATACAACCCTGAGACTCCAGACAATCGATATACAGATTAGAGATAGATTCGGTTCGCAGTTGGACAATAATGGGCTAGATTGGTCTCTGACACTTGAGATTATGTCTAATCCATAAAAATTGGTGACACCTGAACCCTTAGGAAAACTCCGCTAGAAGAGTAAGAACAGCAATGAAGTCCAACACCTATGAACCCACAGTCAAGACTGGTGAGACTTTCAAGCGCCCGAATCCTCGCCCTAAGCGTCTCCAGACCGTAGAGGCCAAGCCTGAGGCTCTGCCGACTATGGGTAATTCGATCCTTGCCAAGATTGGGCGAAATATGCTAAACCCATTCCCAAAGTTTGTACCCCACGAAAAGGTTGAACTCATAAAGAGGGAACGAATCATTCTGAAACGTCCATCGGCCAAGACTAGTATCATCAATCCTGTGAATGTGATTCTCAGGGTTTCTGGAAGCAAGGTCAAGGTTCGCCTCGACTGTAAGATGTTTGATATTCACCAAAAGTACTTGGCAAAGGGGAAGAAGCCACCACTGATGGAGTATGTCAGAGCACTCATCAGTTTTGGATATGCAGAAGAGAAAATTAACAAGGTTGTTGAGTCGTATAAAATGTGGGAAAACAAAGAGTTTCTAGACAAACTCCAAGCTGATATAGAGCGCATCTGGCCAGGTTCAAAGTCTAAAAAGTCTATACCAAAGGTGAAAAAGGTACTTAAGGCTGTGAAGAAATTATAACTCAATGAACTCTTCTTGGGCAGACATTGTTGATGAAGATCCACCTCCTCAACCTCCAGTTATCGAACCTAAGGAATCCAAGAATAATAGTTCAACATTCTTCTGAACAATGTTGCTATATGAAAGATTGGGATCAATCTCCTTACAGAGACCCTCCATAAGTGAATAGGATCTTAGGACTAGCAGGGTGGTCGAATCTAGTTCGACCGGAATCTTTGAAGCTTTTTGTTTGAGCTCCTCTGAGTCAATCTTGAACTCGGTAAAATTAAGTGTTGTTAGGTAATTTAAGAATTGATTCATGAAAATTTTTGTCGTCTCCTTGTCTCGCACAATCATACCCATATATATCATAGCATCTATCATAGCATCTATATCTCTAGACTGAACACTAAATACAAACTTGCGAATTCCATCACGATACTTGTCCGATATCTTGATGACATTTCCAAAGTCGTACATAACTATGGACTCACCTTGTGTTCCAACATTACCAGCATGCAAGTCTCCGTGAATAACTCCCTCATAGAGTAATTGTTCCAGAAACATATTAACGAGACGTTCACCCTTGAACCCTCTCTGAATTGGTCCTGATGGTACATAATCCATCACTATAAGATTGTCACTCGAGAGTTTAGAATATGGCCGAGGTATAACTATATCACTTCTGTCTCTATATATTTCACGAAATCTAAACAAGTTTCTAACTTCTCCACGAAAATCTAATTCAGAAAGTAATCCCTTTTCAAATTCATCGAGCCAAGGACTCAGGAAATTGAAACCGAAATTACCTAATACATCAACACACTGTCGGATGAGTCTCAAATCCTCCCTTATCATTGGCTCGATTTTTGGTTTTTTCAACTTTATGACTACATCTCTTTTTCCTAATTTGGCGCGATGAACTTGGGCGACGGAGGCGGTTGCGAGCGGTAATGGATCAACATCAGTGACTCCATCGGGTATGAGGCGGCGGAATTGTTCAAAGTCTAGGGGCGTTACTCTATCTCTAAGTGGGGCGAGATCACTCGAGAGCGTACCAAAAATATCACTTCTATTGGATATAAACTGTCCAAACTTGACGTATGTTGGTCCGGATCTATCCAACATTTTGAGGAGCCATTTCCCCCTGAGGGGAACTGGAACTAGTTTGTAACCTACGACCAATTCGAGTGGTCTTATTGATCTAGGTGACCACATCCTATACTATTTCTACATTATTTTCATCATCGTCATCATCCAAAAATGCTTTGAACTTGTCAACAAACTCTTGAACCATTTGCTTTTCTTCTTGTGCAGTTTTCTTTAGATTTTCGTGTAGGGTTTTGAAAGAATCTATCCGTCTGGACTCGGCTACTCTGCGAGCACGTTCAAGTCTTTTCGGAAGTTTGAATGTTGGCTTTGCACACGCACAGATCATCATTTATTATTAACCAGATAAAAAATAAGATGTCACATATAGTATGCTATATGTTATTGCAAAATATAAAGAGGATGTTTCATGGTGCAACAAGTTACAAAACAAGATTGTATATGACAAGTCAGATGGATCTATGCCCAATGTAGGGCGTGAAGCCAGTACATATCTCAGATATATCATCGATCATTATGATAACCTTCCATCTCATGTAGTATTTTTACAAGGAAATCCATTTGATCATGTTTCGATACCGATTGATTTTACAGCAACACCACAGGTTGATTATTGCAAACCATTTTTCAAGGATCTGAATACAGAGCCAGTGGATTATTATCAAGGACTTCACATACGGGAATATTTCATGCAAATATTTGGAAAACCTCCACCTAATATACTTGATGTGTCATATGGTGCTCAATACATCGTTCCAAAAATGTGTATACTTCAGCATCCGATTGAGTTTTATAAAAAACTATTATCAATGCTTAAGAATGATTCGTATGAACATGCTCACTACTATAACACATATGACCCAGAGTCACTCAATGCCTGGACAATGGAACGACTTTGGTATTACATCTTCACCTAAAAAGGGTGCCCTGAATGACCCAGGTTTTTGCATCTGAGAAAGTAAACCGTCACAGCCAAATGGAGCGTATAATGGAACTCAACCAGATGATGAACCGCTTCAATGAGTATTACAAGGGCCCTGAGTTTCCGAATCAGCTCTGCCGAACCCCCAATATGAATCAGATGGCACAGTACTCAAAGTGGGTCGAGGAGAGGGATGAGTTGACAAGCACATATTCGATGATCTTCAGTCGGTCTGACTGCCCCGGGTGCATCAAGAGCTGGAGTTTCACCTCTCTCGATGCCATCGAAAAGTACCTGACGGAAAGGATCCCAACCACTACGTGGGATCACAACTGGTATCCGAATGGCTTGAGCATATACAAAAATGCTGTAAACGGAAAGAATAAAGTAATGCTGCAGAGCAGTTATGATAACGAGGGGTATGCTCACGAAAAGATGAAGAAGATTGCAGATATCATCATCGAGATGCAGAAGAAGATTGATGTTGTGTAATATATGAGTTGTTTATTCAAATAAGACAGTAATCCTTGAATACAAATGAAAGTAAAAGTGCAATACAAAGAAGAAGAACCACATTCGTTTTGGTTGAAATCCGAAGGATTAAGAATATACAAAAAATAATCCCAAAGTTGCACATTGTTGTATCATCAGAGAGAAGAGGATTGGTTTCATCTGTTACTGCGTCTGAAATAAGTATGACACCATGATCCCGATTATCCATCCCCACTATAAAAAGTCGATTATTTCCATAAGACATTGAATACAAACTATAGGTG
>Ga0208620_1000036_pt1 | contig 22044 bp, 27 predicted proteins | sample CryBogCBH24Jun08_FD_184593 | JGI IMG/M metagenome (GOLD analysis project Ga0208620, IMG submission 184593) | Freshwater microbial communities from Crystal Bog, Wisconsin, USA - CBH24Jun08 (SPAdes) | ecosystem: Environmental > Aquatic > Freshwater > Lake | place: Crystal Bog, Wisconsin, USA... | reverse complement strand
ATTTATACCGCAACACGTTCACAAGATCCGTTTGCATACAGTCAAAAGACTGATATTCAGTGGCAATTAAAAACAAGTACAGGCACGTATGCTGTAGGTATTATTGTAACTGGTAAACTGATCAAAAACGACGGTCAAACCGCTTAAGGCAATTAAATGCCTGTCTACTTAGATACTAGCCGAAACTCTGTTGTAGCGATTGGAATATGCGATCGCTGCAGCAGAAAGTTTCCCTACGTAGACTTAATGCCTGATCCAAATTTCCCCGGCATGCGCGTGTGTGCAGAAGATCGGGATGATTTTGATCCATGGCGTTTACCAGCATTACAAACAGAGAATATTGCATTACGTCATCCAAGACCAGACGTTTCAGTAGCTACGGGGCCAATTGGTGGTAACCAAATATTAACCCAAGGTGGTTTCCAAGATGAAAACTCCATGTTTATTGATGGAGTATCACCATACAGTGGAAACACACAAGGCGACTTGAATACATTAAGTTTCCCGTATTCACCAATGACCTTGTTCCCGTATGTTGGCACAGTAACGCCAAACACTGGACCAAAAGCAGGTGGAACACCAGTAACCATTAATGGTGAAAACTTTACTAGCGTAAATACTGTAAAACTAGGCGGTGTAATTTGCACATTTAATGTTGTCAACTCTACGCAAATTACAGCCACGACTCCAGCGCATGCTGTTGCGGGCTTAGTAGACTTAACTGTGATTTCTCCGTTTGGAACTGCAACAGCGCACGGCGCATTTACTTATACTTAATAAAAACAAATGGCAGATCAGTCGATAACGCAGCTGCCTGTTGCGATCACCTTAACTGGTAACGAACAGGTACCGCTGGTACAAAACGGAGTAACAAAGCAGGCGTCTGTGTCACAGATTGCCAATGCTGCGTCGCCCGGCAAACTGATCACTACAATTGTTTACGTTCCATCGAATGGCGATTTAGTAATTTATTACAGCGATGGCACACAACAAGTTATTGGCCCTATTTCTGGCTGGTCTGGTTACAGCGGATACTCTGGTTATAGCGGCGTAGGTACATCGGGTTTTAGTGGTGTATCTGGCTACAGTGGTTTTTCTGGTATTTCTGGATACAGCGGTAAATCAGGAACCAGTGGTTTTTCTGGATACTCTGGTATCAGTGGCGCGTTTGGTTATTCGGGTATCAGTGGATATTCTGGATATAGCGGCATATCAGGTTTTAGTGGCGTATCGGGTCTTTCTGGCTTTTCTGGTATTTCTGGCTACTCAGGTTCTGGTGTATCTGGCTACAGTGGTTATAGTGGCTGGTCTGGTATCTCTGGCTACTCTGGTATTTCTGGAATATCAGGTTACAGCGGGTATAGCGGAACATCTGGCTACAGTGGTGTGTCTGGCCTTTCTGGTTTTTCGGGAATCTCTGGCTACAGTGGTTCTGGCGTGTCAGGCTACAGCGGATACAGCGGTTGGTCGGGTATCTCTGGCTATTCAGGGTACAGTGGTATCTCTGGCTACAGTGGATATAGCGGTATTTCGGGCTATAGTGGCGTTTCAGGCCTTTCTGGCTTCTCAGGTATATCTGGGTATTCTGGATCTGGAATAAGTGGCTACAGTGGCTATAGTGGCTTCTCAGGCATATCTGGTTATAGCGGCTACAGTGGCATCTCTGGTTATAGTGGTATCTCTGGTTACAGCGGATTTAGTGGTATCTCTGGCTACAGCGGATTTAGTGGTATCTCTGGTTACAGCGGATATAGCGGTATCTCTGGCTATAGTGGATTTAGTGGTATCTCTGGCTATAGTGGTACATCTGGCTACAGCGGCACATCTGGCTATTCTAGCTTTAGTGGGTATAGCGGTTATAGTGGTTTTTCTGGAACCCCCGGCAACTCTACAGTTGCGTTCCAATACAAAACCAATACAACAGCTACATCTGGTTATCCCGGTGATGGATTTTTGTTGTGGAACAACGCCACACAAATTAGTGCGACAGTAATTAGTGTTTCGCACTTAACCCAAACCAATATTGATATTGATATTTTTTTAGCAAATATCATTAACGGTGAAGAATTTATTATTCAAGACCAAGTTGATAGCGGCAATTATCAAGTTTGGCAAGTAACTGGAACACCAACCAATACTAACCCAGATACTTCTACAAGTTATTGGAATTATCCAGTAACTTTAATAAAATCGCATGGCACTGGCACAACCAATTTACCAAATAACGAACCCGTTATTTTAGGTATTGTTAACGGTGTTAGTGGATTTTCTGGATACAGTGGTTTTTCTGGATACAGTGGCACATCTGGTTACAGCGGCCAAATAGGAACATCTGGTTATAGTGGTATCTCTGGCTATAGCGGATTTAGTGGTATCTCTGGCTACAGTGGCACATCTGGTTACAGTGGATTTAGTGGTATCTCTGGCTACAGCGGTACATCTGGTTTTAGTGGATTTAGTGGTATTTCTGGTTATAGCGGCATATCTGGCTACAGTGGTATTTCTGGCTATAGCGGCTCTGGTGTATCTGGCTACAGTGGCTTTAGTGGTATTTCTGGCGCAACGGGCAGCAGTGGTATCTCTGGCTACAGTGGCTTTAGTGGATACAGCGGTCAAGTAGGTACATCTGGTTATAGTGGTTTTAGTGGCTACTCAGGTTACAGTGGTTCAAACGGAACAACTGGTACATCAGGATATTCTGGCTATAGTGGCTTTAGTGGTATCTCTGGCGCGACTGGCTCTAGCGGTATTTCTGGCTATAGTGGCTTTAGTGGCTACAGTGGTCAAGTAGGCACATCAGGATATAGTGGATACAGCGGAACATCAGGATATAGTGGCTCAAACGGTTCTACGGGAACATCGGGCTATTCTGGTTACAGCGGTTTTAGTGGTATTTCTGGTGCAACAGGTTCTAGCGGTATCTCAGGATACAGTGGCTTTAGTGGTTACAGTGGTCAAGTAGGTACATCTGGCTACAGCGGTTATAGCGGCCTCAACGGCCCATCAACCACCATTAATGCGACCAATACCACAGCTGCGTTACCATATTACTTAGTTGGCGTACCAGCACTTGGAACAAACCAAACCGCGTATGGCGATAGCACCAACGCAGTGTTTTTCACTGGTTCTACGGGCGCGGTAACTGCACCGTATTTTGTTGGTACAGCAAGTACAGCAACATCAGGTTATTCTGGAGTATTTAGTGTAGGTTCGCTTGGCTATTCAGATTCAAACATTTTAGCTTCGTTTGCTTCTAACGTTAATTCGTACAACCAGATGGTCTTGCAAAACACCAGTAACGGTAGTGTTGCATCAACCAACTTTAACGTATCAAATAATAACGCTAACGCAACAGCAGGTTTTGGTGAGTTTGGTATTAACTCCACGGGCTTTACTGGCACAGGTGCATTTAGTCAAGCAAACAACGTATATTTAGCTGCCGCAACGTCTGACTTAGCAATTGGTACTTACGCATCTAACGCGATCCACTTTGTTGTCAATAGTGGTGCAACTGATGCGATGACAATTAACCCATCAGGTGCGATAGGGTTTAGTGGTTCGTATGGCACATCGGGTCAGATATTAGAATCATTAGGATCAGGCGCTGCACCAGTTTGGGTTAACTTTAGTGGTGGTGCTACGCTAGGTAATGCGACAGCCAATTCGGTATATTACCCAGTATTTGCCAACGCAACCACTGGCACGTTCTCATCAGCAAACGTTAGTGCGTCTTATACGTTTAATCCGGGAACTGGCGATTTGGTAGCACCGCAACACATAGCTAGTAACGGTTTGATGGAAAATGCCAATACAGTCAGTACTAGTTATGTGGTTACTGCAGGACGTAATGCGTTATCAGTTGGACCTATGACAGTTAATTCGGGAATAACGGTAACAATTCCTGCAGGAAATCGGTGGGTTGTATTATAATGTTGGGATGAAAAAATATAGTATTATCATACCTACGTACAACAACTGCGAAAAGTATTTAAAACCTTGTATTGAGTCAATTATTCAGTACACGGACATGGCAGATGTGGAATTAATTGTGTCAGCTAATGGTTGCACTGACAACACTAAGCAGTATTTGTTTTATTTGTCAACAGTAGTGCCAAACTTAAAAGCCGTATGGAATGATGAGCCAGTTGGGTTTGCAAAGGCCACAAACGAAGGCATTAAGTTAGCAAGCGCTAACCGCATCATATTGTTAAACAACGATACGCTGCTGCTAGAACGAGATAAGAACCAGTGGCTTAAGATGTTAGACACAGGCGATATATCAGGTGTGTGGTCTCAGTATTCACACATCACCAAACGCCGATTTGCAGTGTTTTTCTGTGTGATGATTGACCGCAAAGTGTTTGATACGATTGGTTTGCTAAACGAAGAGTATGGCATTGGCGGCTGTGAAGACATTGAGTTCTGCGCAAAAGCACAAGACGCTGGATTTAAGATTGATTTGAACTTTGATGATGGTTCGTTCCCAATCTACCACGCAGCTGAAGGCACTGTGTTGGACCCTGAGCTAGTACAAAACTGGGCACAAGTATTTGCCCAAAACGAAGCAAAGTTAGCGAGCAAATATGCAGCCTAAAGTTCTTTGCTCAATAGCAACCCGTGGCAGATACTTTACCACATTGCCATTAGTATTAAACGCGGTTATTAATCAAACCAAACCAGTAGACAAGCTGATTGTGTTTGATGATAACGACGAGCCGCAAGACATGCGAAAAGAGATGATTTACAGCTACTTTTTTCAGATGTTAGACGCAAAAAAGATTGAGTGGGAGTGGCGGTTTGCAGGCAAAAAAGGCCAGCACCACATTCACCAAGCTGCTAATACAGAAGGCTATGAATGGGTGTGGCGTGTTGATGACGACGCAATACCAGAGCCTAATGTGCTAGAGAATTTGTACCGTTGGGTGCAACCTAGCGTTGGTGCAGTAGGCGGTTCGGTGTTAACTCCGCCATACATGCCAGATACAAGCCTAGTTAGCGGTAAAATTGACAACATTGATAATGAGCCCAATATTCAGTGGGGCAACATTAAGGTCACTAAACAAGTTGAGCATTTACACTGCACATTTTTGTATCGCGCTGAAGTTGTAGATTACAACACTGGCCTGTCAAGGGTAGCGCACCGCGAAGAGACTTTGTTTACGTATGGTTTGCGTCAAAAAGGTTATGAAGTTGTTGCAGTGCCTGACGCGGTAACGTGGCACATGAAGAACCCACAAGGTGGCATTCGCAGTGAGACAAAGCGGGAGATGTACGAGCACGATGAGCAAATATTTAGAAATGTCCTTAAGTACAAAGACCATACTATTGTCGTTCTTAATTGCGGTCTCGGCGATCATATTGTCTTTAGTCACGTTTTGCCTGCTGTTCGCAATCCCCTTATTTTTACATGCTATCCTGAAGTAATTCAAGGCAGACCAATAGCACAAGCGCAGCAGTTGTTTGGCGATATTGATACTTGGAACATCTACAAAAAGATGGACCAGTGGAAGTGGCAAGGTAGTTTAGAAGACGCGTATCGAAAGATGTATTTATGATTATCATAGCACCATACGCCCAAAAACTACGTAACGGCAAACAAAATCCCAAGAACTATCCCTATTGGAAAGGATTGATTGAATTAATTGATGAGCCAATTGTGCAAGTTGGCGTAACGGGCGAAAAGCAGCTAGTTCCTGATTTTAGAACTGACTTGCCGATTAGTGCATTAAGAGAATTACTTTGGCAATGCCGCACATGGATTGGAGTAGATAGTTTTTTCCAACACCTTGGCTGGGACGAAGGAATAAAAGGTGTAGTATTATGGGGTCCATCTGATCCACTGATATACGGACACCCTGAAAATATTAATTTGCTGAAAGGCAGAGAACACCTAGCAAAGAATCAGTTTCTTTGGTGGGAAGCAACAGAGCATAAAAATGAACGCTTTCTAAAACCATCAGAAGTTTTAGAATACTTAAAGGTATAAACATGGCATCTTCTGGCAATACTACAATTCAGATGTATTACAGCCCAACGGCTGGACATGTGCCCGCCGCGGCAAACTTGGCCAGTGGTGAGTTGGCGGTAAATACTGCCGATGGTATTTTGTATTACAAAAACGCAAACAGTGTTGTGTCTGTACTAGCAAATAGTAACGTAGACTCACACCTGCAGTGGGATAGTGCTAATAGCACACTTATTGTACTAAGCAACGGCGCATTAGAAATCCCTGTTGGTAATACCGTACAACAGCCCGCCAATGCTGCTGTTGGTATGATTCGATTTAACACATCTGTCTCTGAGTTTCAAGGCTATAACGGAACTGCTTGGAGTCAAATTGGCGGAGGTGCAACAGGTGGTGGCCCAGACCAAGTTTTTGTACAAAACCAAGCCATTGTAACTACTAGTTATACACTAACTACGGGTTATAATGCCGAATCAGTTGGTCCAATTACAATCAATGCGGGCGCAACAGTTACCATTCCAGCGGGTCAACGCTGGGTAATTTTGTAAGGATAAATAATGTCATCTATTGTCATCTCTGGCGATACAAGCGGGGCAATTACCCTAGCTGCCCCAAGCGTAGCGGGTACGAATACTGCTACCCTTCCTGCTGCTGCGGGTACTGTAATGGTTAGCGGTAATATGCCAGCGTTTAGAGCATTAGGTTCAGGAATAAGCGTTGCTGGTTCAACATTTACTACTTTTACTGCATTTAGTTCACCAACTTTTGATACTGCTTCTGCATTTAATACAAGCACAGGAAAATTTCAACCTACTGTAGCTGGTTATTATCAAATTAATGTTAAGGTTGATTACGGTTCAAATGGTGTTGCTGCTGCTTCTTCTATTGATGCTGGTATATCAAAAAATGGCACTACTTATAATTATTCAGGATGTGCTAATACAGGCGGTGGTTCTTTTCCAGCAGTAATGTGTTGTGACATAGTTTATTTAAATGGTTCTACCGATTATGTTCAAGCGCAAGCGTATCAAAATTCATCAAGCACAGCAACGGGTGTAACTTGTTCATTTTCAGGCGTAATGGTAAGGAGCGCATAATGACTTTATACGACAAAATCAAAGCTATTTATCCACAATTAACGGATAACGACTTTTTAACAACTATCCATTTGCAAAACGATTCAGACGGCAAAGGTGATTACATTGCTAAATGGAAACACCCCACATTAGCTAAACCAACTGCGGAGCAACTTAAATGAGCTATGGACAAGTCAATGCTGATGTAATCGGCACAAGCGTAGCAGGTTCGAACCTCGGAGCAGGTAACGCTTCTATTATGAAAAACCGTTTAATTAACGGTGATTTTAAAATTTCCCAATATAATGGTACTTCTAGCGTTACCCCAACTTCAAGTGGTTATCAAATTGATAGATGGAATTTTCAATTATCCCAATCATCTAAGTATTCACTTCAACAAAATGCTGGTTCGGTAACACCACCAGTAGGTTTTGCAAATTATTTAGGCATTACATCTTTATCAGCTTATACAGTCGGCGCAAGCGAACAATTTGGTGTTTTTCAAGCGATTGAAGGATTTAATACAGCCGATTTAGGATGGGGTACAGCAAATGCTAAAACTGTTACTTTGTCATTCCAAGTTTATAGTTCATTAACAGGTACTTTTGGTGGCTCTATTCGTAATAGTGGCACTAGCAGGTCTTATCCATTTAGTTATTCGATTTCCGTAGCAAATACATGGACATCAATTAGCATTACTATTGCTGGCGACACTTCAGGTACATGGGTAGGCGCAACAAATGGAATTGGATTGTATTTAACTTTTGGCTTTGGAGTTGGTTCAACATTAAGTGGTACTGCTGGTTCTTGGTCAGGTAATAATTACATTTCAGCCACAGGCGCAACATCCGTAGTAGGCACAAACGGAGCAACCTTCTACATTACTGGTGTTCAACTAGAAGTAGGAAGTAGTGCTACTGGATTTGAGTATCGTCAGTATGGTCAAGAGTTAGCTTTGTGTCAGCGTTATTATCAATACATTCAAACAAGCGCATCAAACGATAGATTAATGGTTGGCAATTCTTATAATTCGACAATAACAACTTTTATATATTCCTATAAAGTTACTATGAGAAGTGCGCCAACTGTTGCGGTGCCAAATTTAGGCGCAGTTTTGAATGAAAATGTGGCGTGGTATATACCTACTAGCTATACAGTTTCTGCTACCAATGTAAATAATGCGATTATTGCGGCTAACTTATCTTCTTCCGGGTTTGGCACAAATAATTTTGCTTGGTGGGGTCAAACTGGAAGTAGCGTATTAACAGTAACGGTATCTGCGGAGCTATAAAATGTATAAACAAATTAAAGACAAACTTACAGGTGATTTGTTGCCTATTATTCAAAGAGTAAGCGACGGTGCAGGCATCCCATTCGACCCAGACAACACAGACTACCAAGCCTTTTTGTTATGGAAGTCTGAAGGCAATACACCCCAACCTGCAGATGAGGTAACACAATGAGTATGACATTAGGCGGCACAAATCCAGCCGTAACTTTCCCTGACGGAACTATTCAAAATACCGCTTACATAGCTACTGGTAGCGTATTGCAAGTAGTTAATGCTACTTATTCAACACAAGTAAGCACATCAGCAAATACTTTTTCTGATACTGGATTAACTGCAACTATTACTCCTAAATTTTCTACAAGTAAAATTCTTGTTTTAGTAGACCAAAACAGCGTATCAAAAGATACAAGCAACACAGGTGTAAATATAAAATTACAAAGAAATGGTTCTGATATAGGTGGTTATTTTGGTTTTGTTTCTGGATATACAAACTCAACAGCAGCAAGTGATATTGGAAGTGTTAGTGTAAATTATTTAGATTCTCCTGCTACTACTTCTGCCGTAATTTATAAAACGCAATTTAGTTCAAATAGCCCAACTGCTAGTGCAATAGTTCAGCAATTTAATGCTATGTCAACTATTACTTTGATGGAGATTGCAGGATGATTACTTTACACCAAGCTATTTTTGCGCTCAACCCCGCAATTAAAGTTATTCGTGGTGAAGATGCTTTTGATGCAAACGAGCAACCTATCCAATACGACAAAGCTGCCGCAGAAGCTAAACTGGTAGAACTACAAGCTGCCGAGGCACAAGCCGAACAAGCCACTAAAGACGCAAAGGCTTCTGCACTAGCTAAACTAACAGCATTAGGACTAACACAAGCTGAAGTAACTGCTTTGATTGGCTAATTAAATGGATCACGATAACCAAATCGACATATTTAAGTATGGTCAACTTGTTGCAACGGTTGATTCGCTTGAGAAAAAGATCGATAAATTAGAAAAATCAGTAGAGCAACTCTGCGAACTAGCAAACAAATCCAAAGGCGGTATGTGGGCAGGCATGATGGTAGTCTCTGCATTGAGCTCGTTTGTTGGCTTTATAAGTCACTACTTTGCCACCAAGCCAAATTAAATGAACAATAACTACAGACAGGTTCTGATCTGGTTACTAGTTTATGTTGTAGGTGTGTCAGCAACCATCGGATCAATCTGCATATTAGACTGGATACCATGTTTGTCCACAGGGGACACGCGGCAATGGACCATGCAACTTATTGCTGTGGTAGTTGCGCTACTAGCAGGTAACCAAAAATGAAACTGTTTAAAGACATCCTTACCGAAGACGACAACCAGACATACTGCGCTGCACGGTTCTGTGCTGTGGTGTGCGTGTTAGGCTTTTTAGGTATTGCTTTGTTTGCTGCATTCCATGGCACCGAGATTGACTTGGAAAAATTAGGCATGGGCCTAGCTACCACATTAGGTGGATCTGGCGTGATGATTGGTGCAAAGGCTGCAACTCAAAAGAGTGAATAATGTTCCCTTTATCTATTTTAACTTATGCCAAAATTATTGCTGCTGCTGTTATTCTTTCTGCCGCTTGGTATAGCGGGTATCATTTTGAGTCTAGCCGCTTTGAAGCATATAAGCTGGAACAAACCCGACTTGTCCAAGAAGCCGAACAAAAGCACCAAGCAGAAGCAGACCAAATAAGGACTGAAAAAGATGCACAAATTCAAGCTATTAATGATCAGCTGCTCGCTGCTGTTAGCGAGCTGCGTCAACGTCCCAGTCGCGCCCAAGACGCCGCAAATGGACAAGACGGAACTGGGCGAGCCCTTTCTGCCGAGGATGCAGAATTTCTTGTTAGGGAAGCTGCCAGAGCAGACCTCCTCCGCACCAGCCTCCAAGCCTGCTACGCCCAATACGACTCACTAAGCAAGTAAGAATGACCCCCCAATTTACGCTATACTAGCGTAAAGAAAGGAGCCAAAATGAAAAAAACTTTAGTAGTACTAATGTGGTGTTTAGGCATAATTGCAGCCTTTCACTTCACAAACCGATATACCCAGATTGAAGAAAACCTCATGGCAATCGCAAAATCCACCCTAGACTTTATTACCAAAGAAGAAGGCTCACGCAACAAGGCGTACCAAGACTCCAAGGGTCTTTGGACGATTGGTGTTGGCCACCTCATCAAAACCGATGAAGAGTATCTGCTGACAGCCACCCTGACAGATGATCAGGTAGAAGACCTGCTTAGGAAGGATTTAAAGTGGTGTAGCGAGGCCGTAGAGACCTCGGTAAAGGTACCCCTCCAGCAACACCAATTCGACGCCCTATACAGCCTCTGTTTCAATATTGGAGGCACTAATTTTTCTAACTCTACCGTAGTTAAGAAAATCAATCAAAATGACATGCAGGGCGCAGCAGATGCGATCCTAAACTGGAATAAACCAGAAGTACTTATCAACCGCCGCAAACGCGAACGGGCATTGTTTTTAGGGGCGTAAACCCCTGTTTTTGTGCATTAGTAGATATAAGGGCTGATCACCCTACAATCCAATAACCTCGAGGAAAACCCCATGGACGGCTTTAAGACATTACCCAAGATGCAGTGCTTCAAAGAAGGCGGCTCTGTAGCAGTTAAGAACATCATGAAAAAAGGCGGCAAGGCTGTGCCTGCTGTTAAAGAAAAAGACGAAGGTCCTAAGCGCCAAATGGTTGCTGGCCTAAAAGGCACAACGCCTGATGTTGAAGACGAAACTACTACCACCATGAAAAAAGGTGGTCGTGCTAAGAAAGCCATGGGCACTGTTCGCAAATATAAAGATGGCGGCGCAGTAGGTGTATACGGCGCTAAGAAAAAATCTGGCGATTTAGACAGCATTGAAAAAGCTAAAGACATCAAGCCAAAGAAAGCCGCAGCTCCATCTAAGGCAGCGGTTAAGCCAGCCATGAAAGGCAGCGACGTTGCTAAAGAGAAAAGCAAACCCGCTGGCTCATCAAAGGCTAAGAAAGTAAGCGACAACGCTAAGATGGCGGATGTCAAATCTGGCGCTAAAGGCGGTCCAAACAAGTACAAAAAAGGCGGTGAAGTAAAAAAGATGGCTGCCGGTAGTCAAACAGCACCCATGGCTGCCGGCATGCCAGCACAACCTTTGTTAACTGGTCCAAACTCTTATGAAGATGCGCATCGTCTTGCATTGTTGCAAGAAATGCGTAAGTTGCCCCCAGCAATGCAAGTACAACTATTACGTCAACAGCAACAAGCTGGCGGTAATGGCACAGGCTTGTCAGGAATTGCTAACCAAATGTCTAATCCAATGGCACAACAGCAACCTAACTACGGCGCTATGCCATCTGGTGTAAATCCAAATCAGGACTAACATGCCAATCGAATCTAAACAACAGCAAAAAGCCATGTACGCTGCTGCCGCAGGCAAAAGCAACATCGGCATTCCTAAAAAGGTAGGCAAAGAGTTTATCAAAGCTGGTAAAGCTAAAGCCAACCTGCCACAGAAGGTAATGAAGAAAGCAGCTGGAAGAGGACGCTAATGAAAGACTTTGAACAAAACTGCAAGATGATGTGCGCTGGTGGCCATTACAAAGAAGGCGGAACAGTTCCAGAAGCCGATTTTAATCAAGACAAAGCCATGATCAAAAAAGCATTTAAGATGCACGATGATCAGCTGCATGAGAAAAAACATACAGACTTGTCTAAGTTAAAACGCGGTGGTATGGCAAAACGGAAGAAGTAAGCCGTGGCATATTCCAATACATACAACCAGACTACGGTCGACGTTGATCAGATGATTTCCTACGCCTTTCGTGGTGCAGGAAAGCAAGCTGAAGAAATCACACCTGAGTACGTACAAGCCGCTAAGCAGGCGCTGTTCTACATTTTGCAGAACTCGTCTAACCGCGGCGTTAACCTATGGTTGTTAGAGAATATCATCCTTGGTGCACAAAGTAATCAGCAGATCCTTACTATGCCTGAAGGCACAATTGACGTGCGCGAGGCAAACTGGATTTACATCCAGACACCACAAATTGAAACCGCGCTGCCAGTTGACAATTCAACTTCACCAAACGTGTTTGACCAAAACTTAAATGGTTTTGGTACAACTACGGTTAGTGAAAACTGGTTTGGTGCTCAATATCAAAATCAAACTAGCGTGTATTACGTTGGTATCAACGCCTATGCACCAAACTATGGTAGCGTAACGTATACTGGTTTGGTATACGAAACAAGTAACGATGGTATTACATGGGAACAGCAAGCTGCGTTTGATACGCCACTAACCTTGCAAGACCGTACATGGTCTTACATTCCAATTAATCTGACCATTCCGTATTACTACCATCGTATTCGTTCTACCACATCGACGCCATTTTCATGCCGTCAAATTGTTTTTGCACAATCACAACAAGTTATTCCATTAGCACGCTTAAACCGTGATGACTACTGGAACTTACCAAACAAACAGTTTCCATCTGTACGTTCTTTGCAATACTGGTTTAACCGTCAGATTGATCCAGAGATGTATATCTGGCCTGTACCATCCAACGACTTCCAAGTATTCCAGCTCATTATTGAAAAGCAGATGATGGACGTTGGCTCGTTGACTAACCAGTTATACCTGCCCAACCGTTGGATTCCTTACATTCAAGCTGCGCTTACCCATGAATTGGCGATGCAGTTGCCCGGTGTTGATATGGGGCGCGTTACTTACTTGGAAAAATTAGCACTTGACATGCGTACGCAAGCCGAAGAAGAAGATCGTGATAAGTCACCAATCTACTTCCAACCTAACTACAGCTACTATACACGATGACCAGCGCATATCAAATGACCTACGATAATCTCGTAGCTGACATTATTAACTACATGGAGCGTGATGACGCCCAGTTTGTAGCTCAAATTCCAAACTTAATTGGTTTGGCTGAGTCTGCTATTGCGGCGCAGTTAAAAACGTATTTGCAGTTAACCGTGGTAGAAACAACATTAGCTGCTAATCAGGTAGTATTAAACAAACCAGCACGCTGGCGTAAAACAGTTTCAATGAAGTGTAATGGCCAACCTATTTTACTGCGCAGCCAAGATTATGTAGCGCAATATCAAGCTGAATCATCTTCTGGCACACCGCTTTACTATGCCGATTATGACTATAACAACTGGGCGTTTGCACCAAAACCTGATGCTACATACCCTATTGAAATTTTGTATTACAGCGAAATTCAGCCATTAGATTCACAAAATCAACAAAATCTGTTCACACGCGAATGCCCACAGGCGATGTTGTTTGGCTCTTTATTGCAAGCTCAAGGCTATTTAAAAGCCATGGACAAGCTACCAATTTGGAAACAATATTACGACGATTCGTTGGCAGCACTCAAACAAGAAGACAACCAACGCCGCATCGACCGAAACGTAACGGTTCAGGAACCCTAATCTATGTCACAATCATTTGTATCCCCGTTTACTGGTACCGTTATTGAACCAACGGATGTATCCTATTACGCCTTAGCGTTTAGCTCTAACACACAACTTTATTGGCCTCAAGTAGTCAGCGGCACGCAGGTCCCTGCATCACGCATTATGGATTGCACGCCATCTACCACTGGATTGTCAATTGCTTTACCAGACGCAACTCAAGGATCACTTGGCAGCGATATATTTTTCCGTAATAAAGGTTCTGTGGCATTTACCGTTACAGATATTAATGGTTTAAATGGCGTTACAGTTAATTCTGGTGTAACAGTTTATTTTTACCTAACCAATAATACCGCTAACGTTAACGGTAGCTGGGGCGTTATTACCTTAGGCACTGGTACTTCATCTGCTGATGCGTCTTCGTTGGCTGGCGCAGGATTGACCACGGTATTGGGACAACTAGCTGTTACTAGTAACGTTGTTGAAACATCAGTATCACCTTCAATTACAAATAGTAGCCGAGCTAATACATACGTATGGGTTGGTGGCGTTGGCACATTCACACTACCAAGCCTTACCACTTTGTCCCCCGGTTGGTGGATTGGCTTTAGAAATGGCGGAACTGGCACGTTAACAATTGCAACGCAGACTCCATCAAAAATTAATGGTCTATCTAGTATTACTGCTAACCCCGGCGATTCTGGATTTATTTATTACGAATCAAGCACAGGTAACTTTTTTACTGTTGGTTTAACAAATCAAAACAACGTCACCTTTACCTCTGGAACGTATGACGTTGATAGTATCACTGGCAGCACGTTTAATTTAACAACGTACGCACCAACCATTCAAACCTATGTTGCGCTATCTGGCACACGTACGACCGGCCTAAGTATCACACTGCCAGCAATTACCCAGCTGTATGTATTAATTAACAATACAACATCGGGTTCTTATAACCTTTCATTTAATACAACTGGTAGTAGTTCTGCTGCAGTGGTTTTATCGGCTGGTCAAGTAGCATTAGTTCTTAGCGAAGCGTCTGGTCTATTTACGCTTTCAACGACAAACGCCGGAATATTTTTAGCACAAAATGGATCTGCCACAGCGCCCTCGTTTTCTTTTGTAAATGATAGTGCAACAGGTATGTATTTACGCGGGACAAGTATTTTAGGTGTGACCGCAAACGGAACAGAAATATTAGATTTAAACGGCACAAATTCATTGGCTCCTGTAATTAGCACTCCAGCATCACTTTCAGTTGGTGGGTCAGTAACTGTTACTGGTACGCTTACAGCAAACCTTATTAGTGGCGGGACGTTCTAATGGCTGTCGCGCCAGCACAACCAGCGCAACAGCAACAAATTCAGCCCCAGTATAGTCAAGTTTATAAAATGGCTTTACCGGGCGGGATAAAACGCGACGGTACACTATTTGAAACGCCAGAATATACTGATGGCGTGTGGTGCCGTTTTCAGCGTCAAGTGCCTAAGAAAATGGGTGGCTATCAGGAAATATTTTCTACGTTTGATGGCATCATGCGTGGTATGACCATGAATGGCTATAATGGCGTAAACTATGTTTTTGCCGGTACAAGTGTTGGCCTAGATGTATTCACAACAGGGCAATCATTAGGGATTGGTAGTGGTCCATACCGCGCAGTATTTATTCCCGGTTATTCTCAGTTTCCAGTTGCTAACACAACCATTAGTGCTAGCAATACAACGTCGTTTACAATTAATAGTTCTAATGCAACCCCAACTAGTTATACACAGCCATTTTCAAATGGCACACAAATTATTTTTTCACAAAGTGGCACTGTAACACCGTATACAGTAACAAATTCTACATTCACATCACCTAATACAGTAGTCACTTTTACACCAGCACATTCTGGTTCTATTAGTAATGTGTGGTTGTATAACTATAACTTTTCAGCAAATAGCAATTTACTTTGGCAGTTCGATTATCAATATAATCCACAGGGCGGAGCGCTTAATTTGCTTGCGCACCCCGGTTTAAATTTAAACAATATTGATAATGCAATTAAGTCTCAAGTATACATTGGTTCTATTTTACCCAATTCGTCCGAACAGTGGACATTTAATGGTTTAGCTGATACTAGCGGCACATCACCAACATATCAAGCTATTGCAGTAGACGGGGGTGTATGCGCCTTGCACCCATTTATTTTTGTGTATGGTTCTAACGGCTTTATTGCTAATAACAACGTAAGTTCAGTATACGCCAACCAATCTTTGACCGATTGGAATGGACCATTAGCAAACCAAGTTAACGTTGCTACTGGTAAAGTAGTTTTTGGTATGCCAATCCGCGGTGGTGCTTATTCACCAGCAGGACTATTCTGGGCAACCGATAGTTTGATCCGTGTGCTATTTACTGGTAGCGCGCCAAACTATTGGACATACGATATTGTTTCTAGCCAGATCTCTATTATGTCATCTCAATCTGTTGTTGAGATGGATGGATTGTATTATTGGATGGGTGTTGACCGTTTCTATTTATACGACGGTCGTGTTACGGTTGTGCCAAATGATAAAAACGTAAACTGGCTATTTAACAACCTTAATTATCAACAGCGCCAAAAAGTATGGGCGACCAAAGTTCCACGTTACAATGAGATTTGGTTCTTTTATCCCCGTGGCACAGCGACAGAATGTACTGATGCTATTATTTATAATGTCAAAGATAAACTTTGGTATGACGCTGGCCAAGCTGTTGGTGCACAACGTTCTTGCGGATACACCACAGAAGTGTTTCCAACACCGCTGTGGGCAGATTGGAATTATGACGTAACGTTTAGTCAAGACTACGTTACTATTAATCATCCAGCTTCATTGCCTGCAGCAAATTCCAGTCAGTTATATTTTGCTGGCGATTTAACACCAACATTTTATCCCGGGTCTTATCTAACATTTAGTCAAGCGCCGGGAAATGCAGTATTTCAAATTGCTAATGCTAAATTTTATTCTAATGCAGCCATTGGCGCTAATGGTGTAACGTTAGTAACCAGCGCTACATCGTTTGGCGTGGCCCCGTTGGCAAACACTTTGGCGTATCAAATTCAAGGTGGCTACCCAATCTGGCAGCATGAAACTGGGCTAGATCAGGTATCGTTTAAAGAACAAACGGCTATCTATTCAAGCTATACTACTGGCGATATTAGCTGGGTTGGCGGTACAACGACACCAGCCAACACACAAGCTATTGGTAATAATCGCCGTATGCACATTCGCCGTATTGAGCCTGATTTTGTGCAAGCTGGCAATTTAAGTTTAACCATTATTGGTCGTAAATTTGCTGCATCACAAGTAGAAGATTCAGGACCATACGTATTTAGCCCATCTACTGAAAAAATTGATTTGCGCGTTGAGCATCGTGAAGTTCAATTTCAGGTAGTATCTAACGAGATTGGCGGTAACTATGAACAAGGTCGTTTATTAATTACCCAAGAGTTAGGCGATGAGCGTCCTTAAGGGCCAACAGTTTTTTCCGTTTTTGCCAGACTATTCTAGCTGGGATGAATTTAATGGCAACTTGGTTATGTTCTATAGCCAGAGTAATATCTCGTTTAATGATGAAGCTAACTGGGATGTAACCGCTAGAGAAATAGCGCAATCCCCAGCGTTTCAACCATACGGCACACCCGATCCACAGACTTACAATAGCTGGCAAGATTGGGCCCATGAGTTTGCTAATTTAGTTAACGGTCCTCTAAAAAGATAGGGCGTAAACACCTTTATTTTTGCATTAGTGTATGTAGGAATAGGGGAAAAATATGATTACGTTCCAAAAAGAGGCGCCCATGCCTTTTGCCGATGAAGCGATGCAGTTGTTCAAAGATCACTATGATGAGATTGCTGAACGTACTGATGTAATAGAATTGGATCCGAACCTTGAACAATACAATATGTTGTATGAAAAGGGTATGTTAGAGATCCACACTGCCAGAGATAATGGCAAGTTAATTGGTTATAGTTTATGGTTTGTTTTAAGTCATATTCACTATAAAAAAAGTTTGACAGCTACTTCAGACGTTTTGTACATTAGTCCGAATTACCGAAAAGGTATGCTGGGCTACAAATTTATAAAATGGACTACTGAAGAAATTAAAAAACGTAAGCCCCAACGTATTCAGTTTCGTATTAAACCATTTTTAGATTATGGTAAATTAATAGAACGACTTGGTGGCAATTTTTTTGAAAAAACATATTCGATAGTAATGGAACAATAATGGGCGGAACAGCAGACGTAATAGCTTCAGCAGCGGGAGACGTATTTGGAGGCGGCGCAGGTGTTTTTGGCGGCGATGCTTTCACTTTGGCCGCTTCTGACGTTGCGTCTCAAGCTGCTGCTGGAGCAATTTCAGCGGCTGATGCCATTTCTTCAGGTGCTTCTGTATCTGACTTAATATCCGCTGGCGTTGCTCCATCGCAATTAGTTTCTGAAGGTGTGGCATCTGTACCAGATTTATTATCAGCGGGAGTATCAACTTCACAATTATCTGCTGATGGATTAATATCTACTGTTGGTGATGGTAATATTATGGATTTGGCAACAGGAAACATTTTAGATTCTTCTGGCCAAACTATTTTAAATGCTGCTAATGAGGGTTTAACTAGCGGTAGTCAAATAACTGGCGCCACAACAGACGCATCAGGAAATATTACTCAAACATTTGATGACGGCTCTACATTAACCACAGATTCCCAAGGTAATGTAATTAGTTCAACTGAAGCTACTGATACTGGCGCCGCGACAACAAATCCATTGAGCAATCCGGTGGTACAAAAAGTTGGAACAACAATTGCACAAAAAGCATTGGGTTCTTTATTGGCTCCGGCTACTCAAGCGTTAGCAACTCGCACTAATCCAACAACACCAACAACATCTGGTTTGTCTAATTTTGGAACTCAAGACGCAGGAACAAGCGCTGGCACAACATCTAACCAAGTTATTCAGCCAAATTATACACCCGGTAAAATGGGGACAATTAACCCAGATCCCGCAACATTTTCTAGCAATCAACCATTATATAATTCAGATATTCCATCCGCTGGCGTTACCGCCCCAGCAACACCAATGACTACTCCTACTCTAGCAGCCGGAGGATCAGTTCCTGGGTACGCTGAAGGTAGCGATGTAGAAGAATATGATTACGCAGCAGGTCCTGATAAAATTCGCTATCCGGATAGAATGTTATCAATGGGTAAACACGCAAGTTTGAACATACCAACTTATCAAGCTGAAAATATTGCGGCTATTGGTCCACATTTTTCGCCATTTCATTTTAACACTGGCGGTGGAGTAGAAACCGATGAAGGTATTCATACACCAGAATTTTATAGTGAAGGTGGTTTAAAACATCGGTATGTTCAAGGCGATGGAGATGGAACATCTGATGATGTTCCAGCTATGTTAGCTAACGGTGAATTTGTTATTCCAGCTGATGTAGTATCTTCTTTAGGCAATGGTAGTAATGATAGTGGTTCTAAAGTATTAGATAATTTTTTAGAAACCATTAGAGAACATAAACAAAAACACGACGCAAAACATTTGCCGCCGGATAGTAAAGGTCCGTTGGCCTACTTGTTAGAAGCTCACAAAAAGGTTAAAAAATAATGGCCGGCTTAAGTAATCTATTAACTAATACCACAACAGCGCAAACAACGCTGCCATCTTGGTATTCTACTGCACAACAAAACGTTGTAAATAATGCTGTTTCTGGTGCAGCAAACGCGCCAACTTTGCAAAACACTGTTGCTGGGCAAGCTATTAATAATCTTAGCGGGCCAAACAATCCATTCACCCAAGCACAGGGAACTTTAGGAACTATTGCTTCTGGAGTGGCGAATCCATGGATTGTAAATCCAACAACTGGTCAAGTTACACCAAATACTGGCACTGCGTTAGGTGGTTTATATGCTGCTCAAAACCAACAACTTCAAACTTTAATTCCACAAATTACTGCCCCCGCTGACGCAGCTGCAGTTGCTTCTGGGCAGTTTGGTAGTTTACGTGGCACAACTGCTGCCGATACAGCATTAACAAATGCACAAGCAAATCTTGCTGCTGCTCAAATGCAATCTGCTTTAACAAACCAACAAACTGGCGTAAATGCAAGCACAGCACTTGGAAACATTGGTCAGCAAGGAACCGCAACAGAAACAACATTAGGCCAAGCACAGCAAGCAGCCCCCCTAACATCAACTGCTCAATTAGCAAATATTTTATCTGCTGTAAACCCAGGTGCAACAACTACAAATGCAACTCAATTAGCTCCAATCAACCAAATCGGTGGTTTATTAAGCGGTTTAAACACCGGCACAACTGGTCTAAATGCGTTGCTTAATACAATTTCGCCAGGAACAACTATTTCTAGTTTAGTTAGCGGTTTATTTGGTAGTGGTACTCCAGGTGTTGGTCAAACTACTGACGCTAGTGGAAATGTTATAACTGATCCAACATACGGAAATACCGCAGCTAGCAGTGTTATGCAAAATGCTATTCCAGATGGGGTAACTGTGGACCCAACAACAGGTGTGGGATCAGATGGTGTAGATTATTCATACTTATTGCAAGGCATTTGATAGGAAATAAATATGCCAACTAGTACAACAGGCGGATTGACTTTAGGTTTTGATACAAAAGGTGAAGCTGTTCCAAAGGGTAACGTTCCTTTAGATCAAGCATCTACACAACAATTACTTGCTAATATGCAGCAAATGATTGACCAACGTCAAAGTCCTTTAAATCAAATTATTGAAGGTATAAAAGATACTTCAGCATGGGGTGCGGGCGGAACAGAAGGCCCAACCCGTGCTTTAGCTTTACGTGCTGCAGAAAAAAATAAAGAAGAACAAGAAGATTTGGCTAGGCGCCAATCTATTGCTGCTATGCGTGCTCAATTAGCTAATCAGCAACAAGTAATGAATTATAACTTGGGTTTGTCCCCTGGTACAAGCACACAAGCTGCAACAACCGGCAATGCCCCGACACTTGGAGGCACAGCAACGCAGCCTGCTGGTGGAAGAAAATCTCCAGTTCAAGAAAAAATTGATAAGTTACCTGATGCGTTAAAATGGGTTGCATATGGTTATCTTAATAAACCTGTTCCAGATTTCGATGCCATTGACAGCTTGGTTAAAGACTATGAAATTAAAGGTAAACCTGAATTATTAAAAAATATGGCTGCAATTAATGCCATGCCCGAAGGGCAAGATAAAGAACTTATGAAACACCAAGTACTTGAAAAAGGTTACGGTGTATTTGAAACGGTTGATCCGCAAGGATTTAGACATCCGCAAACAATTCTTGGAGGAGGAGCACCTTCAAGTCAAGCTGCCCCATCTACAACTGGCACACAAGGAACGGCGGCTCAAGTTGCTTCTTCGTTGGGGGTTCCAATTATTAGCGGTGACCGCGATTGGGATAAACAATATAATCTATATTTAAATAGCAAAAAACCTGGTTACAGCGGACCTCCTGTAGCTTTTCCTGGCTACAGCCAACACGAAACCGGTAACGCAATTGATGTAGGCCCAATAACAGCAGATCAACGTCAAAAATTAATTGATGCTGGATTTACACAACCAGTTCCGAATGATAAAAATCATTGGGAACTAACCAAACCGGGTGCTAAAACAACAGAACCATCGTACACTGGCGGATTGCCGACAGGTAGTACTGCAGCTGCTGAAACATTTACTAAAAACGTTCAAGCCAATAATGAAGATTTTAATAAAAACACAGGCGGTAAACTTGGTGAACAAATTTTAAATGACAAAGACAGGGTACGTTATTTAGATGATGCTCTTAAAATTGTTAGTGATCCTAAATCTGATATTGGTCCGGGATCTTCTTTCCGTCAAGCCATTACACAAGCTAAAGGATACTTTGGCGATTTGTCAGACGAACAATTAAAAGATTTAACAACTAAAAACGTTGTTGATCAAGCTCTTAAAAAGCAAGTTGTTGGTAATGTTAAAACTGCTTTGGGTGGTCAATTATCTGACCGTGACGTTGCAATATTTGAAAAAACTATTGGTAGTATTAATGATCCAAAAGAATTCTTAAAGAGAACTTTAGAGTTTGAAAAAGCATCTATTGTTGCTAGAAATAACTTAAATACGTTTATTAATCAACCAAACGTTTTAGACAAAAAATCTGCATTTGCTGATTATATGAAACCTGGCGGTCTTTATGAGCAAGACCTTACAAAAAATTTAGGTGTAAGCGCTCCTGCAGTT
>Ga0208620_1000034_pt1 | contig 23253 bp, 25 predicted proteins | sample CryBogCBH24Jun08_FD_184593 | JGI IMG/M metagenome (GOLD analysis project Ga0208620, IMG submission 184593) | Freshwater microbial communities from Crystal Bog, Wisconsin, USA - CBH24Jun08 (SPAdes) | ecosystem: Environmental > Aquatic > Freshwater > Lake | place: Crystal Bog, Wisconsin, USA... | reverse complement strand
GTTGTATCTACCTTTGGAGATTTATAACCATTTTCTTTTAACCATTTTTTAGCTTCCTTAATGTTATATTTTCCTTTATCGAATAATACAGATTGAATCATATAATCTTTTATTCCTTTTCCGTCTATTTCACTATCACTATCACTATCACTATCTTTATAATTTACACCTCTTCCTGTCGTAATTTCATTGACTTTTGCTCCCAAATCTGTGATTGTATTACTTATCTTTCTTAAACCGCTATTACTTCCAAATAGTCCTTTTGTATCTTGCTTTACAAATGCTCTATCTTCTTCATTTCCAATATTAGATCCATTTAAAATAGCCAAAATAAAATCCTGACAATTATTATCTCTTGCTGAGTACACAAAGAATTTTCCTCCTTGTATTTTATGAGCATTGTCCAAAATAGTAATAATAGATAATCCCTCTGGAAGTTGAATTATGGGTTTAGTTTGAGTTTTATCTGGAATAGGGGCGTCAATATCCATATTGATTACTTCATTTTTTTCAATATTTACAGTAGTTCCATCGTCTAACTCGCATCTTAAAAATAAATGAAACAAAGTATCATAAGGAGAATTTTTAAGATTTTTTCCAAACTCTCCTCCGCTCACAATCGATAAAGCATTTGTCAAAATTGATGGAACTGGTGTCCTTCCTATAATCATAGATGTAATTGTTTGATTCCCTTTTTTGGATAATATATTTCTCACTTTTGGAGGGTAATCGTTTCTTCCATTTAAAACAACGTTTGCATAATCTTCAACTTTGTGACTTATATTTTTTGCTGTATCAACTACTTTATTGACTGCTTTTTTTCCAAAATTTTTAATATCATCTAAAAATCCCGAACCTTTCATTTCAGCTCTTTTTTTTCGAGCATATTCTCTTTTTGATTTTCGAATAAAATCTAATCTCTCTTCTTCTGTTTGATGTTTGATATATCGTCTTTTTGTTGGGTTATTCTCCTCTTTTTTCTCTTCCTCTTTTGCTTTCTTTTTCCTTTCTTTATTTATTAATATATTTCTGTGTAAAACTTCAGGTCTTCCTCTTTCTTTATTTTCAAAAGGATTAGATAGAGGTACATCTTTGATATCTTTATCTTTGTGGCTTTCCACAATAGGAAAGTGCTTATTTATTACTTCTCTATCTTTTTTTGAGAATTTGCTTAACGAAATAGGTTCGGTAGAATGCTCCATAGTAACCATATTCTCAATCGGTTTTCTCAAAATTTTTATAGATGGTTTTCCATCTCTATTTGAGAGATTTCTTGACTTTGTTAATGGATTGACTAACTTATATCCATTCTTATTTGGAGTTGCAAAAAACTCTGGTACAGCAATTTCTTGTGTATTCATTAATGGAATGTTTACCTTTGTATTTTTATTTTTATTCCTGATTCCCTTATTAGGATTGGGTTCTTTTTTTTCTGTTTGTTTCTTTTTTGACCTAATCATTTCCATAAATTTCTTTGCTTCGTCACTTCCTTTTATAAATCTCGGCATATAATATTATTCGATAAAATAATATTATTACTTTGGTAAATTACGAATAGAAGAACATTTTTTACACCAATCGCTTTTACTAACTCTTTGAGACGATTTTGTTATTTGTCTTGATTGATTGCAATTAGAACATACAACATCTATATATTTATGTTTCCATTTCCCATTTTTATCTTTCCAATTATCTTTATTATTTTTATAATATTCTTTTTTCTTGTCTAAAAGTTCATCTCCTTTTCTATTTCTGTAATGTTTATCAACAAGAGGTTTTCTTTTTATAGGGTCTGTTTCAGTTATTTCAACTATATATTTATCAGTATTTATACAATTTTCTTTGTGAGTTATATATCTTAAATTATCAACATTATTATTTAATGGATTTCTATCTATATGGTCTATAACCATATTTTCAGGTCTTTCGCTAATAAAATGTTTTGCTACTAAAATATGAAATAAATAATTAATTCTTTTATTATCTCTATTAGTTTGAAAATATTTATAACCTCTGTTTGAAATTGAACCTTTGACAATCTTATATTCTCCATTTTTTAATTTGCGTCTAATATTTCCAAAGTTAGATACTTCATAGTCATCAAAACAATTTTTATATTCTTCCATTATATTTTACCTAATAATTTATCTTTAAATGGTATTTTTACCATATCAACCCCAAAGGAGACGACGAGACAGCATATTCGGGGAATACTTGTCATTACTCCAATTTCCTTTCATAAAGGAAGTTCTAATTAAATAATTTCGTCTTCTGTTCTCGTCATTGTGTTTAGTAAAATCCTCATACGGAGGATTGAATTGACCAAAGTGAATCCATTTATTTGTGTGAGGATTATACACCATATATTTTTTATCTGCTCGAGATGATAGTCTTATAATAACATCATCGCCTAAATAATCTTTTGCATTTTCCAAAACCTTATGAGGATTAGAATACTTTAATATTTCAGTTTCTTTATTCATTATATAATTAAGAGAGAAAAACAAATAAGTTGTTTTTCTCTATATTGATTAAAAATCCCAACCTTTAGGTTGGGATTTGTTAATTTAAGTGTTATTTATTTATTTAATTATTTATTTATATTTTCAATAAAAATTCTGCATAGTGTCCATAATAATATTTGTGTTTCTTTATTGGATTGAAACCATTATTTTCAGCTAATTTTTTTATGTCATCTATAGAAATATAACCCGACCATTTATTACAGTCAACATTTTTTATTATAACATTTCTTATATCTTTTCGTCCAAGTCCTTTATTTGATGTTTTCTTTGTTTCGCTATCCCAATGTTTAAAATTTAATACAGAAAAATAATCTATAAAATTACAGTTATAATCAATCGGTCTAATTATTTTTCTAACTTTATAAGTTTTAATATAATAATCAGGAGTAGGATATTCATAATCTCTAAATTTTTGCCAGTCAATATTTCCCGAACAATTATATATAATACTTTTATTCCAATTATATTCATCAAAAGAAACTTTAAAAATTGTTTCGAACCATTCTTTTATGACTTTATCATTTTTAATTCTATTAAACATAGGATAGTTGTATTTTTCATTAGAATGTCGAAAATATCTGCTATATTTTGAAACATATACGTATTCATATATGTTTCCATCATAAATAGGTTCAGTATACCATACACTACCTTGCAACAACCCCTTATTTATTCTAAAGAAATCCTTCATTTCCAAAAGAACGAATGGCAAATAATATTTATTCATTCCTTTGATATTCCTTCTAAACTGAATATCATCCATTTCAATCTCCAGCTCCTCGATAACATTGTTGAATTGAGTTCTCATATTGAATTCCATACTTGATACTATAATATAATATAAATCTTTAAGTTGTTTTTATAATAATATATTATTATTTAATATAAATAGTTATTTATGGATTCCTAAAATATCCAAAAATCCTTTTCTAAAACGATTAGTAACATCTTCCTCCATATCAATAATTAGAGGAGAAAACTTTTCTTTGGTTGCATACTCATATAAATCAATCAAATCTTCTTTTGTGATTCCCAGTCCAAATTCACTCAAAATAAGATTCACTTCCCTATTTCCCGATAATTTTAATAATATCATATAGCTACAATTATTTCTTATTATTTTTGGAATTTTGAAATAGCTTTGAGAAATAAAAATAACTGAACAGTTCAATTTTCTTGCTCTAATATAATAATTTTCAACCATACTCAAATCTTTAGATAGCACTAAATCGTCCCAAACAACCAAATGATTTTTACTCTTATCAAAGTTATCCAGTTTAGGGGTATTTGATAATCCTTCACTGATAACAATTTGATCACATACAGAAGTTAACCATCGATAAAGAGGTTCATCTTTATTTCTTGTAATTATATTAATAGTGCTAAATGTACCCTTATTACCACAACTAAATAGTCGTAACAAATTTATTAAAAAATTTGTTTTTCCTGACCCAGATGGAGCTACTATACACATTCTAAACGGAAGTTTTAATTTATGTAAATCAAAATTAGGGTTCTCTACTTTATCAAGAAATTCCTTTGGAATCTTTTCATACATATTGACAATCTTTCCACCCTCTATATCTTTTACTTTTGTTTTTGGAGGCATATTATTAATATTAAGATATAAAAAAAACAAACAAGTTTGTTTTTATATCTATTGATTAAAAATCATAACAAAATAAATTATCTATCCTTAATTATATATGAGCGGTCAGGGCATTTCGTATCCACCTCCAAGTGAGAACTTACCTATATTTGATGCAAGTGTTTTTAATGTAAATGATACACCTCTTACTATAAGCGAAGGATTAAAATATTTTTTAGCTTATCCAAGTGCTCAAGGGACAGAGAATCTCCAAACGATTAACGTAGGTGGTTTAGCGACCTTTTCAAATAATTTAGTATTGAATGGAAATGTTAATATTACCAATACGAATAATAATGGATTTATAAATTTTCCATCCTCTTCTATATTTTCAACCAATACAGGAACCCTTAATGGATTAGGTGTTTATTTGAATTATCAAGGAAATGGAGAAACTGATTTGATTGGATATGGAGGAACAGGACAGGGAGGTATTTCTCTTTATACTTCATCGAATACTTTGGCTCCATCTCTCGTTGCCAACTTTTCTTACAATACTATAACTCTTGGTAATACGAACTATAATATAAGTATTACAGGGAATAATGGAGACGTAATATTAAGTAATGGAGGAGTTTCATCACAAGATTTTGTTATTACAGCAAATAATCAAAATTTAAATTTGGATGGAGGGTATATTAATTTTTTAGCAGATGTTCTATTGACATCTTATATATCTCAACCTTCGTTATCATTTTCAGGTTCAATACAAAACACAATACAAAGTGGATATGGGTCTTTTTTCCACACCAATGGAGTTCCTTATTTTACATATAATAATGGTTCGACTACAACAACAGCTTCACAATTATTAACCTCTAGTTCTTTGTCTAATTATGCTCTATTAACTACTGGGACAAATAGTTTTACAAATGTAAATACTTTTTCTCAAACGCCTACAACAACAGCAAGTCAAACATATCCTCAAACAACAAATACAACACAATTTTCAACAATAGGTTATGTGAATTCTGCAATAGGAATAACAACAACAATAACAACTAATAATTGTGGAATTATATCAAACATAGTTGGTTGGACTTTTAATCTTCCAAATATAGGACAATATTTAACTTTTAAATGTTATACAAATAATATTGGAGCAACGACCACTTATTCAACTGGAGCAACTATAACAAATAACGGAACATCTATATTTGCTACTGGTAGTGTCGTATTACAAAACATAAATATAGGTGGTTTGACAACTGCTTATGCTTTTGGTAGTATTTTATCTAATGGAGCAACATTTTCAATTGCGCAAACTGCCGGAGGAACATCTTGCTCTGCAATTGCTACATACGCAGCAGGGTCGTATCCTTTAACTTATTTTGCTGCTGCACCTTGCACTATGACAATTATTTTTACAAAAGTTTATTAATTTTAATACGATTTCTTTGGTGTTTTTCTATTGCTATATTATATGAGTATAGATTATGGAAACCAAACTACATCTGTTCCTCAGTCTCTTTTAGGAGTAAGTAATTCTAATCAGTCTATAAATATAAACTCTACAAATGGCATAGTATTTAATGATAGTGTCGCCAATTTATCTGCTACAATTGCTTGGACTGGTATTACAACAAACAATCCTAATGGTTTTAATATTCAAAGCAAACTGAATATGAATTCTAATGATATAACAAATGTAGGGACGATTACGGCAACATCATTCAACGGAACAGCGTCAAACGCTAATAATGTTACTATTAGTGATAATAATACTGGTTCAACTTTTTATCCTACTTTTGCTTCAACGAATTCCGGAAATCTTCCTTTATATGTTGATAAAACAACTTCACCTTTATCATATGTTCCTTCTACTGGAAATCTTTCTGCTACAACATTTACAGGTGCTTTGAGTGGAAATGCTACTTCTTGTACAAACGCTAATAATATTGCAACAACAGGCGTAACTAATAATGCGACTTATTATTTACCCTTTGTATCTTCTACCTCTACTTCTACAGGACAATCATTATATACAGACCAAAACGGACATATTACATTCAATCCTTCAACGAACCAGTTAAGCACTGACGGAACTATGACCAATAATGGTTTGACTATGAATGGTTCTGCTTCTCAATTTTTAATCAATAATGCGTCTGCTTCTGTTCCAGCGATTTCTGCTCCAAACGCTCAATTGATTTCTTTTCCAAATGCGAATGTTACTGCTTCAATATTTTCAGGGAATTTGAGTGGGAACTCTACAACATCAACAATAGCAAGTAAAGTCGTTATTTCTACTGAAACAGGTAATACTAATTTTGATATTTGTATGACTACTGGAACAAGTGGTAATTTAGCAATAGGAGATGTATCTACTTTATATTATAATCCTTCTACTTCTACACTTACGAATAGTGGTGGGACTATTTCTGCTACCAATTTTTCAGGAACTACCTTTTCAGGAACAACTTTCAATGGTTCAGTATCGAATGCTTCTACGATAGCCTCTAATTCTTCCGGTGCCTTAACGATTACTGGTGGGTCGGGTGGTGCTTTAACAATTAATTCAAATGCAGCTCAACCAATTAATTTACAATATAATGGAACAACAATAGTAACAGTTAATTCAAATAATATTACTATGCCAAGTGGAACAACTATGATTGCTCCAAATTTTAGCGGTTTATTAGATACTTGTGGATTAGTTTATTTACAAACATTAGCGGTTGCTATTACTGGAACGGCAACAACGGTTAATTTTAATTTAACTTCTATATTCAATTCTACCTATAAAAATTATAGAGTTATTATGACCCCTTCTACTCAATTATCTTACGCTCAATATCCTTCTTATTCTTTACAAGCGTTTTTGGGAACGAGTGTTCCAATATCCGCTACTCTCTCAGGAAACGAATTAACTTCGTCTTCAACTTCGTCTGTATCACCTTTATATACTGGGTCTGCTACTATTAGTTCTGCTCCAATAATTTTTGGAGTATCTTCAACAATCAATCACCCAATTATTTTTGAAGTTGAAAATGTTGGTTATACTTATACTGCTACTCAATTAGGAGCGATAAAATGTAAGTCAATTTATAGCAATCCGGGGGTAAGCGGATATAGCGACAGAAATATTTTTTGGACTTCTTCAACTGCGACTATTACTGGTTTGACAATTCAACAGGCAAGTATAGGAGTAGGTAATAATTTAACTATGAATGTTGTAGTGTATGGATATAAATAAGGATAATTTTATCTCTTAATTATATGCCTACTCCTGCAAACCCTAAATTAACAAATCCTAACCGAAGGTTAGGATTTTTAATCATTGAATACCTAACGAAGTTAGGTATTTTAAATTATATGAAGAAGTTAAAAAGTATGTTGATACACTCTATTCAAAACCAAGTGCATATAAGAGCGGATTTATTGTCAAGACATATAAACAAAATGGTGGTGAATATATAGACGATAATAAACCAAAGAATCTAAAAAGATTGTATAAAGAAGACTGGAAAGATGTAGGACATAAAGAATATCCTGTTTATAGACCTACCAAAAGAATAAGTAGAGAAACACCTCTAACTCCTACTGAAATAGACCCTAATAATCTCAAACAACAAATTTTACTGAAACAGATATATAAAGGAAATCATAACCTTCCTCCATTTCATAAATAATATAAAATACTCAACTTCGTTAGGTATTCAAATTTTTTATCTACGAACCAAATGTTCGTAGATAAAATATATCTTAATTATATAATGCTTACTGAAGTCTTCTTGAGTTTTGCAATAACAACATTCGTAGGGTGTTTTCTCGGGGTTGTTGGATTATTATATAAATCCAAATGTCAAGAGGTAAATTGCTGTGGGTTAAAAGTGATACGAAATGTTGAACTGGAAGAGAAGATAGACGAGTTATCTATCGATCGACATACCGAAGAAAAAAAGGAATTGGAATTACCCTAAATATTGTTTATTATTATAAACTCTGGAAACCTGTGTGTTTTTCTGGAATCCTGTGTTACGATGTTATGGTAAGGGGTGATTTTTTTGAGTTTTTACGAGACTGGATATGGTAACATTTTATTGATTTCTGGAAACCTGGAAACCTGTGTGGGTTTTTGTTCGTTTTCAAAAAATTTTTTAAACAACCTAGTTCCTATTATTTTTTTTTCGCGCTATAGGGGAACGAATAAGGCCAAAAAACACACAGGTTTCCAGAACTTTTTATTTTGTTACGATAATCAGTCATACAAAAAAACACAAAAAAACACCCCCTTACCATATATGGTAACACAGGATTCCAGAAAAATGCACACAGGATTCCAGAAATCTATCACTCTTTCTTATAAACTTCAAAAAAAATGATAAAAAATAATAATATAAAGTTCTTGTGTATAATAATATATATGTTCTCTACTTTGTTTGAAAAGTATTTTGAAATTACAGATAAAATAATCGACAAACAATCTCTTCTTACCTTTAAAGATATTTGGATGCAAATGATAACAGATGAATTATATTATAAAAACACATATCGTTACAAAAGAGAATTCAATAAAAAATCTTTTTATAAATGGTTAAGAGAGCATACAGAACACAATTTCGGTAAAAATAAATCCGCCATTATTGCACTAAATGTTATAAGAAAAAATAATATACATATTTAGGAATATAATATAAAGATATTTTTCTTATAAGAATATATAATGGAACCCGAACATCCAGTTATTACGACTGACAAGAAAACTTATATGAGAGAGTACAAACGAAAACAATACAAAGAAAAGAGTGAGGAAATAAAACAAAAAAATAAAGCTTATTATTATAAATACAAATTCAACATATCAAATGAAGAATTGCATAAATATGATACTTTATTACCTAATATAGTAAGATTAAAAAAAGAATTGGACGAAATCAAAGCGAAAAGACCTGAAATTTTGAAAGAGGTTCTAGAACCATATTTGGAAGTAAAAAAATAAATATAAAAATATAACAAATTTACTTATTTTTTATTTTAAAAAATTATTTTAAAATAAAAATATTTTAAATTTACAAAATTTTTATATATTTTATTTGACCAAATAAAATATATTTATAAGAAGAAATAATATATATTTAGGAATTTTTATTTAAAGAATTTATATTGTTATATATTATAAATGAACGACCCTGAAATGACCTGTAGATTCTCTTGGGTGTTGGATAAAAATAGCTTTAGTGAGACCATATTTAATAAGAAAAAAATGAGAGAATATACGAACATAAAAAAAGTATATGGATTTATTAAAGAAGAAATGGGGGTTACTTTTCTTTCCGGAAAAGGAACCAAAAGAGGAGATTTCATTTCAGTAAAAGACAACACCGAACTCGAACAAATAATAAGATATAAAGAATTATATAATCGTAACGAAGATTTTTTTCAAACCGCGGTTTTCCTTCCAAAGCATAAGTGGGGAAGAGTGATACCAAACGACTATCTTTCTCTATCTATTATGAGAAGACAAACAAGACATTCTTTTTGTGACGGATATTATCGAGATATTGATATGATAAACGCTCAACCAACTATTATTTATGAAGTAGCAAAACAAAATGATAAAAAAATGGAAGCATTACATACATACATTCAGTATACAAAAGAAATAAGAGAAATAATTATGAAAGTTCATAAATGTGATAAGGATACAGCAAAAAATTTACCAATTACGATAATGATGGGCGGGACTTATGATGGTTGGATTAGAGAATGGGACATTCAAGAAAATACAGATGTTAAGGATAGGATTCTGGAAATCCAAAAAATAGAAGTAGAGATGAATGATATAATTAACATTGTTTATGCTTACAATCAACATATCAAAAAAGATGTTTTGAGACAAGATCCTAATAAATGGAGAAATGAAAATGAAATGAAAAGAGGGGTTATGGGTCTTTGGTGTCAGTCGGTAGAGAGACTTATCCAAGAAACAGCAATTAAATATTTGATGGATACCAAAAATTTTTTAATTGAAAAAATTGTTCCTTGTCAAGATGGATTTATGATTTTAAATGAACTATGGTATGAAAATATTATAACAGATATCAATACTATAATCAAAAATAAGTTTGGAATAAATATTCTTTTTACAGAGAAACCTTTTGACGAAAAGATTGAGATACCCTTATTTGAAGATGGGAAACCATATCATATTTGGGAAGATTTATTGAGTGCAAAACAACTTTCAGTAAGATATTTAAAAGATTTCGGGGATTATATTTTGAAATATAAATCGAGCGTTTACGTCTTTCATAATAATAGATGGTATGATGAAACAGAAACAAAATCACAACATAAAATAACACTTACAATAAGCGAGAAACTCTATGATAATATGAAAAAAGATATAAAGGGCGATGTTTCTCTACAAGAAAGCGAAACTATATCCCTATTTAAAATTTTAAGAAATAACACATCATCGTCTCATAAAATAAATGATATTGTAAAACACATTCTTTCAAATGCAAAAGAAACGACTACTGATTTCAATCAACATCCATTTCTTCTTGGGTTTAACAATGGAGTATATGATTTGGAAAAAGATGAATTTAGAGATTATAAATATGACGATTATGTTACTATGTCGACGAATTACGATTATAAGTTTATAGATTATGGATTAGTTGAAAAAGAAGATAATATAACCGAAGACTATTTATCCAAAGATGAAAATGGTAAGTATTTGTATAACATCACAAATGAAGAAGCAGAAACATATAAATTAAATAGAGAAATAAGAGATGAACTAATAAATATATTTGAAGATATACATAGCGATAAAGAGATTCTACAATTATATTTTCAAATATTAGCAAGCGGGTTGGATGGGATAACGTATCAAAAGTTATTTCTTTTTAACGGTCAAGGTGGGAATGGAAAAGGGTTGACCCAAAATTTAATGAAGGCTGTTTTGGGAGATTATTTTTTGTGCCCCAATAACGGAATTCTCAAAGATGTAGAGACAGCCAACTCTCCCTCTCCTAATATGCTAAATTTGAAGAATAAAAGATATATTAATTTCAAAGAAGTATCAGGTTCTATACGAGTGGCTATGTTGAGAAATCTTACAGGAGGAGGAGAGTTCTCTGGTAGAATGTTGAGACAAGACCCCGTTCACTTTAATATGAGTGCAACTTTTGTTATGGAATTTAATCTACCTCCCGATTTGGACGGAAAGCCACAGCAAGCAGATTATCGAAGACTGGTTGATATTTTGTTTCCTTATAACTTTACTGATGACGAAAACAAAATAGGAAAGACGATAGGAGGAGTTTTATTTAAGAAAGCGAATACTTATTATGCAACACCACAGTATGCAGATAATGTAAAACATATTTTTTTGGATATGCTTCTTAAAGTTTACAGAACAAATAAAAAATCAAATACGGGATTAGAGTTTACCATTCCTCCAAGCATTCGGGAAAGAACTGAAAAGTTTATTGAGAACCAAAACTTATTTCATAAAATATTCAATAAAACTTGGAGAAAAGTTGAGGTTGATATGAATAATAAAGAGGACGTAAAAAATAAAACTTTTAAATTGAAGGATATGTTTGAAACCATAACCTTTAGCGATTATTATAAAACGCTTACATATAAAGAAAAGCGGCAATATGGTAGAGACGAGTTTTACAAATGGATTGAAACCCTTTTCAAAATAAACGGAGATGACAAGACTGCAAAAACAATAACGGGTATTTGTTTTTTAGAACCCGAAGAAATAAAAAATGAATATTAATATTATAAATAATTTTCTTTATTTATAATATATGGAAGAACAACCTCAACTATTACCCGACCCGACGCCCATTCTAACTTTGCCTCCTGATGATCCCGAACCTATACTTACAGAAGCCCAAAAAGAATTTAAACATAAAAGAGAGAAGGCTCAAAAATGTAGAGTAATTGCTTTAGACAATTATGGATTACACCCTATAAATACAAATATATCATCTCTTCCAAATAGTCAAAAGAAAAAAATTATAGAGGATGTAGAGAAACTTTTTAATGACTCGAATGAAGAAACAATAACAAAAAAATTTAACGAAATATGCAATGAAAAAATTTTTATAGATGATTATACAACATTCCCAGTTTACAAAAAACAAATACCCATATAGGGCTATATAATTAAGCCTACTATTTTCTTAATTAATATTATGAGCGGACAACCTAATATTCATCCCACAGATGCCCAAAAGTTTAGACAGCAATATTTAGCCAACTTGGCTTTACAAGCTAATATAAACGAAAGAAATCTTCAAGCAAACAAAATATATAAAAAAACAGGTATGACCCCAACCCAACTGACGGATACGAGGACGACAAGCGAAAAGTTGGCTGATATTGAAAGACTAAAAATTGATGTGAGAAGTGAATTATCGACGATTGCTGATGGAATCAACGCAAACTCTATTGTGAACCAATTAGACCCAGTTCAATTACAATTTTTGGCTCAACATATTAACGAAATAATCAAGGATATAAAACCAAAGTATAAGTATGGTGTTGAGGCGGATATTTTTGTTCCGTATTTAGATGCTTATATGAATAGAGCGAATCAAACAAACGAGGTAAACTTTGGGTTACAACAATCTAGTGGACAAAATGTTTTATTGGGAATTCAACAAATTCAAACAGCTATGATAAATCGTAACGATTTAGAACAATTAAAAACACAAATAGTTTTGGGAACTGATTCATTAAATAGAGGGTTATCGGCTGCTTTAACGAGACATATTACTCGATTGATTGAGTTATTACCATCAAGAGAATTTTTAGTAAATATTGCACAAATACAAGATGAAAACACAAAAAGAGAAGTTCAGGAATTATTAAATGATTCTCTACAAGACATTCCAACAAGACAAGATGTTAATAGAGTAATGGAACAATATCGTCAAGCATTAGTTAGAAAAGATGCACAAGCTTTAAATGAAATAGCTTCTAAATTAGACGAATTACTAGCTTTATCTCCTGCAGTTGAAGAAGAATTACGACAAATAAAACAATTAATTGAAGAATCTACAAAACAAGTTGAAGCTGTAGCACAAGAATCTATGCCTACATTATTACCGCCTGTCAGGGCATCTGCAGTAAGAGATTTAACTGAAACAGAAATACAACTTCTTGAATCAATATATAGAGATGCTGATAGTTTTGGTGATAACCCCGAAAAAACAACACTAACTAAATATTTAAATGACTTGTATTCTGCAACGAGACACAGAATATTTACATATAGAGGAATCGGATCTAATGCTTCTAGAAGTGAAAGTGTTGAAAAATTATTGAATGGAATAAGAAATGCAAACCAAATAGTTAGAGAAGCAATTGAAGAAAAGAAAAGACAAATTGGTAGAGGATTGAAACCAAGACCATATAGAATACAAGGTAAAGGAATTGAACCAACGCCCCGAATGAGTAAATATGTCACATTTGGGAGATATGTTATTGACCATCAAAGATTAAATGATGATATTGTTGCAATAAAAAAGAATGACAGAGGAGAAAGTGTAGTAGGAATGAAAGTTCATCGAGTTTCAAAAGGTATGGGAAATATTTTGAGAGATTTAATCAATGGTGGACAACCAAAGTATAAAGATATGTCTTCGTTAAACGAAGAAGAAAGACAATATTTACACAAACTTGCTACTAAAAGCAATATTATAGATAGAATTGAAATACCAGCACCAGATAAAAATGATGATGAAAAAGATATAAACCAGTTTGAAATTATGAAAGGAGAAATATTAAATGGAAATGACAATACTGATTTAATAAAAAAATTTAAGTTGTTGATAACCAAAATGATTAATAAAGAAATATTACCAAAGAATCAAGCTAAAGAATTATTGATTGAATTAGCGACGTTAGGATACTAAACAAAATATAAATGCCTTGAGGCATTATATTATTTTCTCTACTTATTTTATAATGAGTTATTCTTATTTGTATAACCCAAAGGTAACCCATCCAAATTTATCGAATAATATTACTCAAATGAAAAGCGGTGGATTTCAAACCCCTTTTTTCTTTGGAGGCTCTCAAGTTCCAAGCGATTTGTTTATCCCAAAGAATCGTTATAACGGGTCTAGTGGGTCGGGATTTCATAAGGGAACTCCTTCAAAAACACATCCTACGGATTTAGATTTTACATTTAAGAAGGGAAGCAAATCAAAAACACATTTAGGAGATATGGACTTTACGACCAAACTAGGTAATGAAGTGTTTCATAGAAAAGGTCACAATATAAAAATACCACATACGCTTCCATTTGAGAAATAAAATAAAAACGCCAAAAGCGTTTTTATTTAGATATTCCAAATGCCTTTAAGGGCATTTGAGAATATAAAAATAACTTAATAATATATAATGAGAACTATAGTGCTTAACCAAACAAATATAGTCAACTTGAATAACGGAAATAACCAACTGGTTTACAAGTTTCCCAATTCAGTATTATTCAGTGGAACAAGCATTGCAGTAAGTTCTGTGAGTATGTATTATAGTTGGTTCAATATTTCATCTTCACTACAAAACAATAATTTTTCGTATACTTGGACTTCAGGAACAACAACAACAACTTATAATGTTACTATTCCAAACGGAGTATACGAGATTGCTGATTTAAATACATTTCTTCAATATATTTTTATACAAAATGGAACCTATTTAATCGATGCATCTGGAAAAAATGCTTACTATGGCGAATTTATTTTAAATCCTACGAGGTATGCAGTTCAAATAAACACATATTTGGTTCCTACCTCTCTTCCAACAGGATTTATACAGCCCAGTAATTTTGTAGGATTTCCTACAACTTCGTTTAATCCAGTAATAACTATTCCTTCAAACTTAAATAATATATTGGGATTTTATGCAAATTTTGTTACTCCTTCTAATGTAAATAATGCTTATGTTCCTCCAGCAAATCAATCACTAATAGCAAAGAATAATAATGGAACAATATCTTGTCTTTCTACACAAGCTCCAAACGTACAACCTAATTCTTCTCTATATTTTGCAATTAGTAATATTAATAATCCATTTTCATTACCAAGTTCTATAATATACGCTTTGGTTCCAACCGGAACAGTAGGACAGTTAATTACCGAAAGACCTCCTCAATTTGTATGGAATAGATTAATTGACGGAACTTATAATGAATTAAGAATGACATTTTTAGGAAGCGATCTACAGCCTATCCAAATTAATGATCCTCAAATGACAATAATGTTGGTAATTAAAGAAGCAGATGAATATGGAGGAAAAAATTAATTAATAGAGAAAAACAATCTTGATTATTTTGTCTCTTAAATATATATGAATGATTTAACAGAACAATATTTAGATAAGCTATATGACGACTTACAAAAAGAACAACAAAAACTATTACAAGATATAAAAAGCGGGTGTGATAATATAAAAGAAGCAGAGAATCAAAAACAATTCACATTACTCAATACATTGATGATTCATACTCTTCGACTACGTAATCTACGAAGAAAGATTAAACAAAGGATTGATAGCTGTTGATATATTTTCTCAATCAATATATATGGTAAGAAAAGCAATGCTACCTATGTGTGGTGGAACCATCAAAGTCTCAACAAGAAAACATATCAATGGGAAAGGATTTGGAGCAGTTCTTTTGAATAGAGGAGGGGCTGGTTCTGGAAGTGCTTATTCATCTCCAGAGCAATATTACAATACAACAGGAGTGAATCCATACTCTACTATGGGAAGTTATGGAGCAGGTTTAGGCAAAAGTAGAGAAAAAATTCACTCAAAGTTGGAAAGTCTTTTAGTGAAATCTCATAAAGGAAAAAAAGAAAAAAACATAAATTTTAATCTTTAGGGCATTTTGATAATAATATTTTGGAATATTATTATCGACTTTTTTATCTTTAGGTATACTATAATGAGTTGCGATAAGTTGGTATTTGACCTCTCACAAGAAATAGAAGGCTCCCCTAATGTTTTTATAAAAAAAGACTGGCTCAATATTCTTGATAATATGAATCAAAATTATTCATCCAACCAGAGTGTAGTGGATACGTCTCAGTTAAGTAACTCCAACAAATACATCTCATACCGAGAAGGATATTTGATGATTCCCCTTTTACTTACTCTCTCTACTCCCCGAGGCGCAACCGCTTCTTTTGCTCCTAATACTGCAGGAACGTCAAGCGATTACGCTTTAGGGTTGAAAAATTGGTTTGGGTCAGTCATTCATTCTTTTACACTCGATTATAATGGAACGACTATTATCCAACAAACCCCCTATATAAATATGTGGAACGCTTTTAAGCTTATGACTTCTCTCTCTTGGAATGATGTGATTACTCAAGGTTCAACTATCGGTTTTTATCCTGATGACCCGCTTTCTTGGGGTTATGTTGCAAATACCAGTGCGTCGGGTCAAGGAGTTGTCAATAATCAAAACGCTCCTGCAAATGTTCCTGCTTCCAGTATTACAACTGTTTTTAACAGATATAATTCGGGAAATGGAAATGTCGGTTTACTTAAAAGACAACAGTATATTAATTTTGACCCTTACGCTACTGCGGGTGATACTCAATATCTTACTCTTTTCCCTATTAATGCTTGTAATAATCTTTGGAAATCTTATATCTTTAATAAACAAAATACAACTGCTGCCAATGATGGTATTATTGAAATTGCCGTTATGTCAACTGTATATTTGAAACATATTCATTCATTTTTCCAAATGATACCCTTGTTAAAGGGTGTTTTTATGAAAATGACGATGAATTTGTTGAATACATCAGTTACCTTTACTTCTACTGGTTCTAACGCTCCGAGCATTGTTCCAACTGCATTCACTTTAACATCTGTATCTGTCCCTGTTGGTGGAATTTGTCCTCTTATGATTGCTTCAGGTTCTACAAATAACGGAGGCGTAAATATCAGTTCTCTCACAGACGGAACTGCCGCTACCTATACAGCTACACTTTCCGTTGGAGGAAAAGCAATAAACAGCGCTGTCTCTTCTCTTAATACATATTCAGCATCCCAATTAGCTCAAAGTATTTATTTATATGTGCCTGCTTATACATTTAATCCGGCATTTGAAGAAGCTTATTTAGCTTCTCCAGTTAAACAAATTAAGTATACGGATGTATATCAATATCAGGTGCTAAATGTTACCGCAAATTCAGGTCAATTTAATAATCTTTTGACAAATGGTATTGCTAATGTTAAATCAATTTTAATTTTACCATACTACTCTGCTACGGGTGGGTCTACAGGTTTACCTATTGCTGGTGTTCCAGTATTCCAGTCTCCGTTTGACCCTGCTGGTAGTTGTTGCACTTCTCCTCTCTGTTTGCTTACCAATTTTAACGTTGTCGTTTCAGGGCAAAATGCTATTTACAACACTGAACGATACTCATTCGAGCAATTTAACAATCAGTTATACGGGCAAAACGCGGTGAACGGAGGTATGACGGACGGCTTAACTTCTTGTTTGATTAACTCTCTTGGATTTGAGATGGAATATTGCTATTACTATGTGAACATTTCAAGAATGCTTCCAGTTGAGGAAAGTGTCCCAAAATCCATCCAAATTATAGGAACAAACAACACCGGTAAGAACCTAGACCTGTGGTGCTTTATAGAGTATGGTGTTGAGGTTTCGGTCGATATTATGACAGGAGCAAGAATTTAAATCTTAACATTCAAATAAAGCATAAAGTATTTTATTTTTCATTAACATTTAGGCGTTATTTTTTCTCTACATAAGTTATATGGAACATCATATAATACATATTGATGCAAGCCCAAAGCAGTTGTCTAAATTAAGAAATGGTCATAAAGTTAGGATTTCACCTAATATGGAAGGAACCGGTTTCAATTTATTGGTAAATCCAAGTCGTTATGATGTATTAACCAGAACTTTTGGAAGGGGAAAGGGTATGCAAATACAACTCACTCCTCAAGAAATCGCCGTTAACCAAGAAGCAACTCCACAGATGCAAGGAACTGGTATTTTTGGTAAAAAATTTGATAAATTCTTGGTGAAAAATGGATTGAGAAAAGAAGCATATGCTTTAGGAGATGTAGCTAAACCTTATGTTAAAGCAGCATTAGATAGTGCAATTGCTGCTGGTTCAGCCGCTTTGGCTGGAACTGAAACCGTTGCAAGTGGCGGTTTGGGTGCCGGTGCAATTCCAGCAATCGCTTTGGGAGCCGGTACATTATCTCATTTAGCAAATAGTTATTTGGATAATCCTAATAATGGTCATTATTATGAACCAACACATAGACCATCCCCAAATAATGCAGGAGGGCCGCAGAATAAAATAGCCCCATCTACTCTTGCTGGTCAAGCTATACAAAATGAATTATTTAACAATTTAAATAAGGATTTAGGAACTAATTATGGGAATCTTTCTCAATCAGCACTTAATAATTTTGAGGCTCATAAATTACGAAGTGCAATGGCTGTAAATTCGCTCTCTACTTTGGGTAATACATATAATGCAGGAATTGATAATGGATATGGTTCAAGGAACGGGGATAGTGGTGGGTTTGGGTTACATAGACGATTGAGAGGAGGTGCTTTAAGAAAAACAGAGGTTTCTGTAGGTAAGAACGGATCTTTTGTTGCTTCCCAAAATCAATTACCTCCTGCATTGGCATCTCAACCATTTTCTGCAAATTTCCAATTTCAACATACTCTTCCTCCTGCTTATCAAAGATTTAGTCGAGGTGGTGGGTTGTATTCCTAATTATTAATTTATTAATATTTGTTAATATTAATAAATAAATTATCTTAATTATATATATGTTGACAGACGAGCAGATAAAAGAACTTTCAGTAAAGATGGGATTTCCTTTAGAAATGGTTTGTTTTAAAGACGAATTACCTAGAAAGTTAAAATACAATACTTCTTATGTTATCAATCTTGACAATTCTATAGATGAAGATGGTAAGGAAAGTGAAGGAACGCATTGGACTTGTTTGCAAGTGAACAAATATCCAAATGGTAGCGTTGAGCCTATTTTCTTTGACCCTTATGGAGCTCCTCCAAGTGAAAATATAAAAAAATTTGTTTTGGATAATTGTGGAAAGTTTTTGCCTTATACAAATAAAGATATTCAAAGTCTTATGAATAATGCCTGTGGATTTTTTGTTTGTGCATTTTTACATTACATAAATGCTTGGGAATACAGAAGCAAGGATTTATATGACGATGTCAATATGTTTCTTAACTATTTTGATGACTTAAATACCAGTATTGATTGGAAGAAAAATGAATATATTTTAAAAATGTTTTTTCAGTCGAGTGATCCAACAAAGAGAACTGAGATTGATGTTTTAACAGAAAAAATCACAAAAGAAGATGAAAAAGGAAAAGGTTTTGATTTATTGAAAATACCTATTTCAGTAAATATGATAAATAAATAATTAAGTATCTTTCTTTACATAATACCCTTTTGCTTTTCGGTTTTCATAATATATTTTACTCAATTCTGCTCTTCTTTCTTTTGTTTTTTGATTATATTCTCTTGTATATTCATTTATCTTTTCTCTTTTTTTATTAGTATATTCTTTTCTTTTTTCTTTTTGATGTTGTAATATCTGTTCTTTATTGTCTTCTAAATATTTTATTCTTTCTTCTCTTTGTTGTTGTCGTTTTTCAATTGTTTTTAATTTATTTATTTCACTAATTTTTTTATTATAATTGTCTTGATTTTCAATATTTAAAATAGGCATTATAGAATTTAGAGTTGATTTTAATTCAAAACACCAATAATTTTCTCTACTTACTGCTTGTTTTTTATTATCACAAGGATAATCTTCAATTTTAATAATATCCCAATCATTCCAACCACCATTATCTCTAATAAACTTATATAATTTTATACTATACGATTTTGCAGTTTCAGTATTACAATTATATTTATGCTCTGCTTTTCTTGATTTTAAGTTTGTTGTATGACCTATATAACAATCTAAAATATTTTCATTTTTACAACAAATTTTATAAATGATAGTATTAACATAAGTCGGCATTTTGTATGGTTGAAATATAGCGATTTCTTTAAGTATCTTTCTTGACATACGTTAAAAGCATATTTTTAGATGTACCCATTTCATTCATCGTCTCATCAATCTTTTTACCCTCCTCTATGGTATGACCAAATTTATCAGTTAGATAAGTATGTCTCATTCCATTCACTCCTACTTTTTTACCATCAAATAATTTATTTATTCGCTGATTTAATTTTACAGAAGACAAAGGTCGCATATAGGCGTCGAACAATAAGGTTTTTGTTGGATTTACAGAAATCCATTTTTTTAAGATAAGTTGCAATGGTTTTGGTATTTGAATCTCTTGGCGTCCATAAGTTTTTGATGTTTTATAACTATTGAAAATCATTTTATTTTTATCCAAATAATTATCCTTTTCCTTATCAATATCAGTAATATAAAAATCACAATAATCTTTACTTCTTCTAGGAGGAATAAAAATCCCTCCAAGTAGAGACATTATTATGAATTGTTGAATCTCTTGTAGCTCTGCTGGTTTTAAATCTTTTCTTTTATAAAGAATATCGGCTTCTTTTTTCAAGTCTTCCCATACTTCTTTTAATTTATTACTATCGACCCAAGACGCTTCTTGTTCAGGAGATTTTTCTTGTTTGTGGATTTCCTTGTTATAATCTTTTACGTCTTCCAACATCTTCGCTCTATACTTTGGTTCGTCTGTAATAATAACCAAACTACTCAAAATTGTTTTTCTTCGGTTGGCGGGAATATTGTCTAAATGTTTCAAAATCTTCTCTACTTCATCAAACTTTTTAAAATCCATATCTTCATCTTTTCCAAACACATTCAAATATAAATTCTTCAAAATAGATGAATATGTTGTTATAGAAGATTTTGATAGAGAAGGTCGTTTTGAATGGATATAGTTTTTCAAGTCCGTCATAATATTAAGGAAGATATTAATTTTCATAATTTTATTTAAATATTAATATTCGTTAACAAAAAAATATTTTTTTATATTATAAAATATGACAGAAGAAAGAAGTTTGATAAATGATTTAAAGTTTGGATTAGCAAAGGAAACCGAAGTTTTGCCAAAGATACAAGATTATTGGAAAGATGAAGTTAATATTATAAACACAAAAATTAGATTCAATAATGAATATCACAGATACGATTTTGAAAGTGATGGCGGAAGTGTTTGGGAGGTCAAGAGCAGAAGAAATAAGAAAACAGATTACCCAACAACTATTATTCCAATCCATAAATCTATGGAAGTAGAGAAACCTTATTATTTTGTTTTCAACTTTACGGATGTTTGTTGTTACATCTTATATGATAAGGAAAAGTTTAAGAACTTTAAAACAAAGATGGTAAGGGTTTATAGAAACGGAGGCAATCCTTTTCCAGTAAAGCATTATGAAATTCCTATTGAGTTGCTTACTGATATGCAACCGCTTTAACTGAAAGTTAATCATTTAAACAGAATTATCTATTAATTAAGTTAATTATTAAGTTTTGTAATAGATTATTATGATAAATGATGAATTAAAAATTTTTAATTCATCATTTATATCTATTTCTTATATATTATATGTTTATTAATATACATTATTAATTAATAAACATATTTTTCATTTAAACAATTAACTTTCAGTTAAAATATTATTTTTATATCTATTTTTATTGTATTTTTTCATATATTCTCTTGCATATTCTTTTTTCTTTTCGTATCTTTCAGTATCGTTTTTTAGCTTATCGTAAAATGTTTTAGCATTTATATTCCGTCTTATTTTTTTCTCTTCGTCTTTCATTCCTATAGGATTTCTAATATTAAATGTATTTTGATAAAAATCAATCCAATACTGCTCTCGTTCTACATTTGAGTTTTCTTCAATTATTTCCATTACACAATTATCCCAACCGCCATATTCTCTTATTATATAATAAAGTTGATGATTTGGATTATAATAATGTTTTGAATAATCTATATGTTGATATTTTCGTTGAGTATAATTTTTTGTAGAACCAATATAAACCTTATCATACCCTTTAATTGATATTTTATAAATACTAACCATTTATTTAATATGATTATATTTTTAAACTATAATCATATTAAGATTAATATTTACTTTCGTTTCATAGCTCTAATTCTAGCCATCTTCTCTTTCATTTCTTTCGAACCCTTTTTCAATCCCGTTCCTGTAGCATTTTCAATACCCAACGCTTTATTTATTTGTTGCCCGCCATACGCTCCCAATGCAGAGCCGGCAATCCCACCCAACACCTCTCCTCCTGTTGGATCTAAAGCAGTGCCCAATACACCTCCGGCTAATCCACCCAATCCTGATGTAATTGCTGGGATTGCATAGTGTCCAGCAACTTTCAATCCATTTACAACATTTTGTTCGCTCAAAGCATTTTGAGCTGGTTTCACAATGTTATTATTAATAGGATTGACAATATTTTGCTGAACTGCTTTTTGAATACCATTTCTTTTTGGATTAAAGGCTTTATCCAAATCATCAGCAATACCGCTTAACCGACCTCCATCAATATGATGGTGATGGTGATGATGTATACGCCCTTCTCCGTCTATTTCTGTGTGATGATAATGATGATGATGAATACCATCACCCAACTGACCTCCTACAATATGGTCGTTATGAATACCATTTCCTCCAGCATACAACCCAGTTCCTAGTCCAGAACCTCTCATACTTTGCAGATTGATTCTATTTCGTATAGTATTAACCGGAACCATACCATCGATGATTGCACCTCCTTTCATTTTTCTAGGCATTATAATATTTGTAGAGATATTATTTTTCTTTTTACCTTTATATGCTATTATCAATTCAATTCCGCTTTTACCAAGCTTTTTATTTCTAAAAATATTATATCCTTTTTTCTCTACTGTTTTTGGAGATATTTGTCTAAACCTATGTTTATCTTCTGTTGTATCTACCTTTGGAGATTTATAACCATTTTCTTTTAACCATTTTTTAGCTTCCTTAATGTTATATTTTCCTTTATCGAATAATACAGATTGAATC
>Ga0208620_1000029_pt1 | contig 25808 bp, 24 predicted proteins | sample CryBogCBH24Jun08_FD_184593 | JGI IMG/M metagenome (GOLD analysis project Ga0208620, IMG submission 184593) | Freshwater microbial communities from Crystal Bog, Wisconsin, USA - CBH24Jun08 (SPAdes) | ecosystem: Environmental > Aquatic > Freshwater > Lake | place: Crystal Bog, Wisconsin, USA... | reverse complement strand
CAGGATGCAATATTATTGGCGATAATATTGGGTTGCTGTATGCATCCTTGAACCCACTAGATCAACTAGGAAATCCGCGCGTCAATTTTTAGCGGGCGTTTCGATTTCCTATACTATAGAGCGGGGCCGGCTTTTAAACTGTCTTAAAAAGTTATTGATATATAAAGTAGGGGGAGATGGGGTATATATACCTAATAACAAATACTATCACAAAGAAACAATATGTGGGGCAGACACTTTGCAGTGATGTAGAGACGAGATGGAAGCAACATAAATCGCCCAAATGTAATACAGTGGGTAGGTATTTATCAAGTGCTTATAAGAAGCACGGCATTGATAATTTTAAATTTCAAATAATCTGTGTCTGTTTTGATGAAGACTGTAATATTTATGAAGAGGAGTATATTAAGAAGTTTAATACATTGGTTCCAAATGGATATAATCTGCGAGAGGGTGGAAAGAATTCACGGCAGCATCCTGAATCTATAAAGTTACGAGCAGATAAAATGAGAGGTCCTAATAATCCTAATTTTGGTAGAATAGTTTCAGAAGATGAAAGAAAAAGACAAAGTGTTGCTATGATGGGTGAAAAAAATCCTAATTATGGTAAAAAAATTACATCTAAGAGAAAGATTAAATTAAGCGAAAGTATGAATAAGATATGGGAAAAGAGAAGAACAAATGGAACATTTGCAATATATAAACCAAAGAATTTAGTAACTAATAATGGTGGTATATCACCAAATAGAAAACGAGTTGGTAAATATGATGATAATAATAATTTATTAGAAGAGTATGAGAGCACTGTTGATGCAGGATTAAAAAATAATATTAATCGTCAAACTATATCAAAGGTGTGTAATGGAAATCCAAAATATAAGAGGGCAGGAGGATTTCTTTGGAAATTTATATCAGATCAAATATTGACCTCATAAAAAATATGCTCCCAGTGGGGTTTGAACCCACGACCTCGGCCTCTCTTGTATACACAAACTGTATAAGGACCACGCGCTAACCAACTGTGCCATGAGAGCAATCACGGTTGTAAGATACCGTAAAACTTTGTGCCTCAACTGGGGATTGAACCCAGGACCTACCGCTTATTCTATTATTTATTTTAGTTAAATAATACAAAGCGGGTGCTCTACCACTGAGCTATCAAGGCAAAGGTGAATTTTTAAAGAATCCTAACTTTTTACCCCAGGTGGGGATCGAACCCACGACCTACTGCTTAGAAGGCAGTCGCGCTAAATCCACTGCGCTACTGGGGTAGTATAGGTCCATCTCGGGATCGAACCGAGGTTAAGAGGTTACTATTCATTTAAGAATCAAAGCCTCCTGTCCTGACCACTAGACTAATGGACCACCTGTGCCACCTGCTGGCACACAAAATCTGTAGCGCAGCGGCGCGTCAATTTTTGGGCGGCGCCCCGCCTCGCCGCGAGGGCGCCTACACACTCTCTGTTGACTACCTTTAGACTGCCATGGTCTAAAACGGCAGAAACCTATCTAGTTAAATGGGTTGGGATACCTTCAGAAAAACGTATGTAATTTCCCTCCATGAAAAGGTGGATAGACAAAGACGACTTGGAAAGGAGCTTCAGAGAGTCGGTATCACCGAATATGAACACTTTACCGCAATGAATGGTCACAAGAAAGATGTGCAAGATATAATCAAGCGTCTAGGCCTCGTAAAGCCAGAGTCTCTTCGCTTCTTTTCTCCTGGCCACCTCGGTTGTCTTTTCTCTCATTACAGTGTCTGGCAACAGATTCATCTGGAACATGTAAATAAGGGACTACCTGATGCCTGGTATCTGATCTTAGAGGATGATACTCGTTTTCATCCTTGTGTAGATGAGGCTTTCATGACAGCGTTCTGGTCACATGTTCCTCCAGATGCAAAGATGGTCCGTTTTCACACGAATAATGGATTCAAAGACAAGGCCGATCTCTTTTCAGTTCCAGTGAATCCTGTTCTTCTTAAACAAACCAAGATTGTTTTTTCTCTTATGGCCTATGCGATCCATTCCAGTTTTCTGAAAAGCCTTCTTCAGACAGTGTGGACTTATCATGTAGATCTCTTTCATTCAGACGGGATATATATAGCAAAACGAATCGACGACACGGAGCATGTCCAAAAACTCTATTCTCCAGAGGGTTTCTTCTCTCAAGGTATCTGCATTACGAATAATGAAGAGGATTCAGATACAGTTCGCAAGGAAACAGATAAGGGCTCCTCTGATGTCCAGCCAGTTCAACTTCTTTTTGATGATACTACAATGCAAAAAGAGGGCGATATAAGTGTTCATATGTATGATGATTTCTTACCAACAGGAACATGCCATGTTTATTTTTCTATTAATCTGCGGTCCTACATATAGGGATTCAGCGGCAAAGACTTCGTGCCAGCCGAACTCATGCTCTGCGGTGACTGCATCGGCACAGGCATGTGGCTGATATCATTCAGATAATAGTGGTAATGATCTACCGCCGACAGAATATGCGGCACAGACCAGTCAATCACCTTCTGGTTCAGATCCTTCACCTGGCCAGCGATATCAATCGGCATGTTGCGCGCATACTGATAATACATGGCGCGCATGATGATCTTTAACTCATCTACGCTCTGATCATCAATCACATAGCCCTTGGGCTGACTCTTCTCAAAAACCTCCTTGCGAATTGAGTTCTGAATGGCCTGAATGTTGGCAGGAGAGAAAAAGGCCTTGGTCAGATTGTTTGCCTCCCAGTTTCCACGTAACATATCTGTCTCAAAATCATTTTCCACTTTTGTCTGATGTGTGTAGCCAGGAATTTTATCTACGGAACCACCAGGCTGCGCCGCAAAGCTGATTCTCCCATTTTGTTGGGCTGTATTTGTGAAGGGAAGGTTGAACGGGGCGCTCATTCTGTTCCGGAACATAGAAAAAAATCGCTACCAGTAATAGGATGACTTCTTTAGCAACTCGTCAGAAATCTCAAGATAATGAATATTATATTCCGATTGGAAGCCTAGAGAATCTCATCTACGCCCAAGATGCGAATGGTGCTTTAACGCCGGCTGCATGGGCTATTGCGGGATCTCCGTATCTCTCTTATATCAATACAAGTGGAGCAGGTCTTCTGAAGGATCAGGGTAGAACCTATATTTCATCGGGTCGGACTTTTCGCAAAGTTCAGCTTGTCATTCCTCATGCAGCCACATTCGGCGTAGCCGGTGCTGCAAATACAGTTCCGAATCAAGATTACCTCACGGGATATATTGAAATTGGCTTTGATGCGCAATCTGGAGGCGTCCCTACACCTGTTGCGAAGTGGGGTCGTTGATGTCGGTAAATGTTCCACGATTAATTTTAAGAAACCTCTTTGATTTTCTTTAATTTTTGAGTATCATCGTTGAAATATAAGAGACCTCAAAGAGTTTTCTTATATTTTTTATAAATCTCAATATTTAACCAGTGCGCACGACTAACACGGAACCAGGAGTATCATCAGAATATGTCTGCACGGCAATCTTTGTTACACCAGGGACATTCTCGCCCGTATTTAGGCCATTCACTCTCTGAACAAGGTTATAGACAGCAACAACAACACCATTGCTTCCAAGAACCGTTACGCGCTTACCCATGTCTCTGTATAGCATACCAGAGGTTCCCGCACCTGATGAAGCAACCTGGGCAGTAAAGGCCGCCGGTGTCATCACACTCGTGAGAGAAGGAGTGGCCACAAATGTGAACTCAACGGCCGTGCCAATCGCCTTGAAATACTTTACGCGCGAGTCAACCTGGGAAAAGGGAGAGCCGGTAGATGTCATTTTATATTAGGTGTTTTTTTTATTTATTGCCTTATAAATAGTAAATATGGACGTGACATTCCTCTTTTATGTTTTTCTTTCTTTTGTAATTGGCACAGGAGGCACCTATATTCTGTTCTCGAGTGGACGCATCGTGGCCGCTATTCTATATTTAGTTGGCGTGATCGCGATCGAGTCCTACTTCGGAAGCAGATGGTTTAATGGAACGCAGGTGAATGTAACATTTGGCGCCTGGCCTCCGTCCATTAATGTATGCCCCGATATGCTCTCCCTGACTAAGAATGGTGCAACACCCGTATGTGTAGACACGGTTGGTGTTGCACCTTCAGGTGGCATCGTAAAGTGGACGGCTGGCTCTACGGACCCGAACGCGATGTTCAATCTCTCTACGACAAAGACGGGTGATGACCGCACAAAGGCGCTTTGTGCCGAGGCTAAACTTAAGAATGTGACCTGGGAGGGTGTCTGGGATGGCACGACTTGCTTAGGAGGTGTGCCTCCTATGCCACCTGCTTGAAGACTTAATACCATCACCAAATTAATTATTGGAGATTATATTTTTTTCATATATCTTAATAGATGAAAAGAATTACAAGAAGAATAAGAAAACAGAGAGGCGGAGGAGATCCTGTTCCGACAGTTCTTTTATATTGTCCTGAATTCAAAGAAGTGGTTAGTCAAGTTTTAGAAATGCAAGGGGAGAATAGACTTTTTATCCCTGGTAGAATCACTTGGAAAACGTTTCCAGACAGAACACCTGACATTAAGATAGATCCTCTTACAGTTAAAAAGCTAAATGGCGGAAAGGTTGTCTTTTTCGCGAATTTTTCATTCCAAGGTGATACGCGGGATTATTCGAGAAAATCAACAGCTGAGTTATTCAAGGAAGCAAGCCAAAAAGGGGATGAAAAGCTTTTTGAACAAGCAAAGAAATCTGAATCAGCAAATGAATCTCAGGGGTGGGAAGGAAAGAGACCCTACCGCGTCGGCGACCAACCTACTCCGATTATGGACCAACTCGCCCTACTCAACTCTCTCAGCCACTATGGAGTAAATGACCTCTCCATTGTATTACCTTATTTTCCTGTTGGAACAATGGAGCGCATTACACAAGAAGGAGAAATTCCCACTGCGTTTGCCCTTGCACACAGTATAAATACTATACCCAATGGAGGAACCAAGAACAAATTATACTTATTTGATATTCATGCTCTCTGCTCCCGTTTCTTCTTTCACACGAATACAAATCCAGTGATGATTTCTATGATGGGAAGATATATTAACCATATTCAAACAAAATATGGTGGCGAAAATAATTTCATTGTCTTTCCAGATGATGGTGCGAAGAAGCGATTTGACACTTTAATCCCCAAAGAAATGCAGAAGATTGTATGTTCAAAGGTCCGCAAAGGGGATGAGCGAATCATTGTGATTGAACAGGATTATGATTATACTAAATTTATGGAATCAGGCAAAGCCAATCTCTTTTTAATTGATGATCTGGTGCAAAGTGGAGGAACAATTCTTGAAACATTCAAGGGTATTGAAGTTGCCTCCTCTGGAAAAATTATCACAAACAATATACCTATGATTACTCATTCAATCTTTCCAAATAATAGTTATGAAAAGTTTTTTACACTAAAAAAGATGGATGAAGTAACTCCTATGATTTCTCAACTAATCACTACTAATTCATGCCCTATTATGGCAAGAACTCTAAAAGGGTTATATAACGATAAGGTAACTGTTCTAGATATTTCTCCTGTTGTATACGATTTCTTAACAAATCTAGAGCATGAACATGGATCTAAGTTCGCCGTATAAAGAGGAAATGGCTTCATTGTAAAGATGACATTAGGTAAAACCCATTGTCTCTATCCTGAACTAGAGACACAACTTTTGAATTGGATTAAAACTCGTGATGTTCCTGCGGCGCTACTTTTAGGATCACCAGGAGTTGGAAAAACAACGCTGGCTCATCGTATCTTTGAGCTTTCGTCACTGAAAGTTCTTGAATTCAATGCGAGCCATACGCGGAGTGGAACTTCCTTTCGTAAAGTCATTGTGCCTTTGCTCAGAGAGGGTGGTATCCTCCACATGGTGGAAACAGGAAAGAAGGGTGGTATTGGTATTCTTCTCGATGAGATCGACGGCCTCAGCAACGGGGAGCGGGGCGGGCTCCAGGAACTGCTGACCTATCTGAAGTCTCCTGAGGCAAAGGAGGGGCGTCCTCTCATCTTAATTAGTAACACACTGGATACACGGGCTCTTCAGCAAATCGCAAAGCACTGTTTGACCTTAAAGGTGGAGGGTGCACAGAAGTCTATTCTCGAGCAATGGCTGGGTCGCACAATTCCAGAAGGAATGACAACAGATCTGCGTGCACTTCGCAGACAACTGGCCGGATATGAAAGAGCTGAAGAGGAGGTTCTCATTCCTGAAGGCGTAGTTCCCGTTGCCTGGTGGTCCCTTTGGCAAGATTCAGATCCATTGATGGAGCTGGATATTGAAAATAATGAGGGAAATCTGGCCAGTCTAATAAGTTTGGAAAACCTGCCTGAGAGAATTGGGAGCCACTTTGGATCCACAAATGAGGCGTGGGAGCTCTATCTTTCTCTTTTTGATGCATATAGGACGAGTGACCAGGGCGATTTCTGGGCCTTTTTCTACCAATGTTGGAATATCTTGCCTCTGAGTCTGAAACTCAAGCTCAAGCATATCAGCATGCGCTTGACGGACGAGGCACCTATTCAGGCTGAGCCGATCACAACGGATCAGATGAGATATACACCGGTTCTCACAAAGCAGTCGGCCATGTTCAATGCGTGGAAGCTTCTCTGTGAATTGTCAGATACCCACAAAGTGCCGGTTCGCATGTCACCGATGTATGCGAATTTGGAGCTGAAGAGAGGGGGTATCAAGCCTGATCGAATCAGGCGCTTGGAGGCGATTTCTTTGCAGAAGCTGTATAACAGCTTGGCCTGATGGCAGAAGCTGTATAACAGCTTAGCCTAATTAGACAAAGACCATGTGCAAACACCAGCCTTATTTTTAACACTTGTATAACCAGACAATGTGCTTCCACACAGATCATTCGCGCTAAATGGAGGAGATTCCCGTTCTCTATATTTCTTCTGTGTTGACTCCTTAAAGAGTCTCTTTAGAACAGTCTCTGAGATGGTGGGTATTTTTTGCTCCTTGGCCATTTTAACATATCTATCATGTGTTATTTTTGTGTGCCAAAGAATGAGGCGAACACGATAGATCTCTTCTTCTACAGTAAAATCTCCATAGTTTTCAACAGTCGGTAGATACTCTCTATTCTTGGCAACAAAGGCAAGAACAACTTTCGGGGCTATTTTCTTTTTATTCAGCTTTCTCGTCTGTGCCATTCTATTTACCATCATGATTTTAATTTACTGCATCCATCTCATCTGGATGCACCAACTTATAGACATTCAGAGCCTCCTTGCGACCCAGGCGATAGGCGCGCCCTAAAATTTGTTTTTCCTCTTCCAACTGCATTGAATGAAGAAGAACAACATGGGTGGCTGCAGTGATCGTGAGTCCCGCGCCAGCGTGCACACTATTCAAGAAAAGGCACCTAATTTCACCAGCCTGGAAACTCTTCAGAATGGAATTAATCACATCCTTTGTCCCCTTCACTTCCCTTGTTGAAATGCCAGCATCTGTTAAATCTTGTCCTATCTGTGTAAAGGAATTGTCATAGCGGCTGAAGACAAGAAACTTGCCCTTCGGATTCTCCTTGAACAGGTTTAAGAGCGCATCACGCTTCAAAGGCGGCTGATGGGTCTCCTCCACAACGATTTCATTTCTTGCGGGCGCCTGATTCGTAATCTGCTTCAGTTCAGATGGCTTTGTGGCAGTTCTACAAAGAGGACATGCCACATTTCTTGTCAGGCTCTGAAGAATACAGGCAGCACAGAAAATTCTCTGGCAGCAGTGCGTTAAGAGGGGGCTGGTCGGCTCATCAAAACAGATTGGGCAGATTTCTTGCTGGAAATTCTCAATTCGCTCCTTGATGGAGAGAATCTGTTCTTCTAAATGTGCGATCTTCTGCTTTAAAGATAAAAGAGCAGCCTCCTTGGCCTGCGGCGTTGCGTAGTCCAAGCGCTCCTTATAGTCATATGTCAACTTCAGCCTGTGTAGTTCCTTCTTTCTATTTTCAGTGACGGCCTGCACCAAGCTAACAGTCTGTTCCTGGGACACGCCCAGCAGTTGAAGGGCGGTAGCAGTATCGCCTGCATGAAGAAGATTGCGCACATCGGCTGAAATCACATTTGAAATTAGCTGGAAAGAGGCAGGTGCTCTACATATAATTACGTGGCGATAGAGTGCAGGAAGAGAAATTGATTCCTTAATAAACTCTGTAGAGGAACGGATCACAAGATGACCACGAAGATGATGATTAGGAGAGATTAGTCGTCTCATAAAAGGATCACTTGTTACAGTGTATCGAACTGAATAATATGGAGTATTATTTACATAAATAGAGCGAAATTGCTCTCTGAAATCCTCTCCATACTTAGAATTGGGCCCAAACACCTGAGTGGCCAGAGTGTGGTGGCCAACCCAGAGATTTCTATTTGGAAAGAGAAGATTGGGCCAGGAGGCGCTGATGAGCCAAATAAACTGAACATTTGGAATATAGCGCGTTCCAGGAATATAGATCGAATCGGCTTCATCCATATAAGCTCTTTTAAAGCGGATTTTTTCTGTTCTCTCCAAGAACTGGCCATACAGTGTATTTGAAAGAAGAATTACATCAGCATCCATTATTTTCTTATGAAAAGACTCACTGTTTATCACTGTCTTTGTAGTGACAAGAAGGCATTTCAAGTTACTCTGTTCCTTGATGTAGGTTGACCACTGTCGAAAAAGGGTGTGTGGAACTATGATCAGAGAAGCATCACATTGAGACATGTCATATAGCTTCGGCTTTTCCATACTATACAGGAAAAAAGATGAGGGGAGGGTGAGATGCATCATATTAGGAGTGAATGCTGTCGGCGATTTAAGATATGCAATATGGGAAAGAACAGTCAAACTCTTTCCTACGCCCACGCCATCTCCCAGAATAGACCAAGATCCATAGAGAATCTCGCCACTCAGATCCCAACCCTTAGACAATCTGATCTCCTGTTCAACCATAGCGTTCACTGCAGCTGCCTGGTGGGCTCTAAGAGGTATCTTCAGATGGACATTTGTCATCTCTATGCGTGCTGAAGTTGTTGTAAGTTCAGATGCATAGGGTTGGTTTAATATTTCTAGACTCTTACTTATATGTTCAGGTATAAGTGACATTCTAGATACTTTTTACGTTCTGTGTTTAGACCAACGTTGGACGCTTGTTTAAAGGAAGTCACGACGTTAGGCATCGGCAAAGAAATCTCTTAACTCAGAATCCTTTATGAAATCCCTTATTTTCATGGACGTCTTCTTTACAAAGGGATTCAGAGGTTCTTCGCGCATTTTTTTCTTATCAAACGTATTTTCTGAATGGCTCATGACAAGCATAACCTTCATTGGGCTTAGTTGAATCATAGGGTGTTTATAATTATCTAAGAAAGAGCGTTCTTCTGCGTGGGTAACAGTCTCATCATATAGATGTGTCTGGGCGTAATTCCTGCGCCACGCCATTGTCCCATTTGTTGCATGATTGGCATTGTAAGGGCCGAGTTTGTAGATAGCCTTAATATCTGAATAATACATGAAGACCTCTGAAGTTCCTGCGAGATCTATTTTGGGGAATTTCTTAAATGAATTTACAACTGCTGAGACGCGCTCTGGAAAGTAGAAATCGTCATCGTCCATTGCCACCATGATTTCGCCACACGCCTCCTTGTTCAGACGATTCCTTTTGGCTCCAATATTCTTCTTCTCAGGATCATAGATATAGCGAAGCATTGGAAGCTTATCCTTATATTGAAGAAAAATATCCTCCACCTTTTCAGATCCGTCATCAAGAACAATCCACTCCATCCGCTCTTTAGGATAGGTCTGAGCTAGAAAGCACTTAATTAGGCTTGGTATGAATCTGCGACGATTGTATGTAGGAGTTAACACAGAAACGAATGGAAATGTCCCATTCATTTGCGCAGATGCCTTCATCTCCTAGTTATTAGTTTTATCTAATTAGGTAGTCTGTTGGACACCAACAGAATTATTGGCTTTATGAGTCATGTTATTTATTACCTTAAGCGCGTTGGGTGATAACTTCCCTAATATACCAGGTAAACTGCCAGGGGGGGCAGAGGATAGAGGACCTTGGCTTCTAGGAGGTACCGCCGCTTGGGCTGCCGCTTGTGCTGCCGCTTGGGCTTGTGCCTCTGCTGCCGCTTGTGCTGCCGCTTGCGCAGCTGAGTTCGCCGCAGCAATATTCAATACTTCCTTTTCAGAACTAATTTCAGGTTTACCCACAGGCACCACTTGGATCACAACTGTTCCTGGATCAAATGTGAACATATATAGAAGAGTAGCAAAAAATAGATTTTTAATAGGGCCTTCTACTAAAGGTGCTAGGATAGCATAGTAAGCCCCCTTTACTCCAGTAAACCATCGCATAATTGCAAAAACGAAGGACACAGGAAAGAGAAGAGATCCATAAATAAGATAATAGAATCGCATATAAACAGGTTCTGCAATGGCATTATTGCTTGAGATTGAACCTCCCCACAATGCTAAGAGACCCAGTGTTATACCTAAAAACCACCACTTTCCATGATCCCATGCGCGCGTCATCATCCGTGTAAAAGAGAATTTTTTATTCTCTTTTTTCTCTTGGGCTGCCGCTTTTGCATCAGCCACGTCCTTTTCTTTTGCTGCCTTCGCATCTACCTGTGCCTGCTTAACAAGTTCCTGTGTCTTTGTATTGACTTCAGCCGTCTTTGCAGCAATTGCGCTTGGCGAAAGTCCACTTGTGGAAAAGTTTTTGGATTCGTCAAGGAGTGCTGCCATTTGCTTTTTTGTATCATCAGTGACTCCGGGAATAGAGTTAAGAACATTTGCTGTGCTCGTAGCTTTTGTTATTGAACTCGTTAAATCACTGGTATTGCTAATTTTAAGAGCATTGAATTGTGTCTCAAGAGCATCTATATTTGGATCAAATCCTCCAATTCCTATTGCATACTTTTTGATTGCGTCCATCCCTGTTCTGTTATGTGTTTATTTTGCGGAGGTTTACTTCCGCAAAATAATCTTACAGAACAGCCTTATGTGTTTATTTTGCGGAGGTTTACTTCCGCAAAGCTATCTTTAATTTTCTCGCAAATAGATAGATGGCCACGCGAAAGGTTGGAAAGAATATAGACTATGTGGTAGCAATCCCTTCCTATAAGCGTGCGGAAACTCTCAAAGAAAAGACACTTCCTGTTTTAGCCAAGTATAAGATTGATCCCAAGAAAATTCACGTCTTTGTCGCCAATGAGGAGGAGGAAGAGGTCTATAAGAAGACGCTGACTCCTGGAACATACGGAAAGATCATCAAGGCGGTAAAGGGAATTGGACCTGTTCGCAACTTTATCTATGATTATTTCCCTATTGGAAAGCCGGTTGTCTCCATGGACGACGATATCAAGGGTTTTTTAGAATTTGATGAGAAGATGCCTAGAAAGGAGAAGCCGCTGGTTAACTTGGAAAAGGTCATCCAGCGCGGATTTCAGGAGTGCAAGAAGGCGAACTGCCGTCTATGGGGCGTGTATCCTGTTCCGAATGGCTTTTTCATGAAGGATAAGGTCTCTACGGATCTGAAGTATATCATTGCCTGTTTCGAGGGCTTCTTTAACCCTGGAACGAAAGGGCCGAAGGGTGTTAAGATCAATAAAATGGGTCACAAGGACGATTATGAGAGCAGCATCCAATTCTATAAGAAAGATGGGGCTGTTGTCAGACTAAATTTTGTTGCACCGAAGACGGCCTATTACACCGAGCCTGGTGGACTCCAAGAGTTCAAGAATACAATCCGCTCTCCAAAGGGGATTCTGGAGGGTGCCAAGTGGATTGTGAAGACATATCCTGAATTTGCCACACTGAATCTCACAAAGAAGAGTGGAAAGGCGGAGATTAAGCTGAAGGATACGCGCAAGGTTATTAGCCAGAGGACATAAAAGTCGTGGCGTTAAAGCGCATACTTGAGACCACCCATGCCTGAAGCGATTTCAAAGAAGTTGATATTCTCAACATAGATATTGAGATCATAGGTATACGTAGTTCCTGCTGGAAGAGGATAGACATCCACCTCCACTTGGAAATTCCGAATACGACTGGAATTAATACTGCCAGAAGGCTGTGGAGAGGGGCTTGAGAGACAAAAGCTGTAGATGGGAATGTTTTTAGGAAACCCAGACACAAACTTCCACGGAGTAATCTTTGTAAAATAGTCGATAGGCTTCTCCTCCTGGATCTCATTTCCGTCAGCCAGAACACGCAGATTTCGGATAATCTGCATCTGCCCCTGGCCCACAAGAAGACCCGATGAAAAGGCGCGTGTATTCATCGGTGTCTGGCCAGGTGTGGCAATAAACGGCGGATACGGATAATTCCACCAATTAGTCATATTTGAAAAGTCATTGCGTGTGGGCGCGTCGGATCGGCGTGTAATGAAAAGGAGCCTCGTGATTGGATTATGTGTTTCTAAGTCAAGTGTCTGGCGAGTATAGAGACCCAAGAAAGGATAATTTGTCACTTGATACATTAAATAGGAGAGAGGGGATGTGGCAAAGATCTTCTGTTCTTCTTTGGGCAGATAGATATAGGTTGTCTGAAGTCTGGGATTCAGAAACCACGTATTCAGAGACGGCAGTGTCACGCCCCAGTCCGTCAGAAAGTTTCGGATCTGGCCGCTCAAATCTGAAATCTGGCCATACTGCGGTAGATTTGTCTGAATTTCCAGAGAATCCTGGTTCATCCGATAGCCAGGAGCCACGCGATATCCAGATACATCCAGATAGGTATACAGTTGATTAATCGGATTCAGAGTAATCTGAACTTCGCATTCATGATACTGGAGGCCGACGAGAGGAAGAGCCTCAGATGCCTCTGTAAACCAGAAAGGGAGAGGAACATGAATGTCCTGTCCAAAGATGGAGGGGCGATTTACCTGAGATGTGATTGCTGCATTCGGATTCTGGAAGACACTCGGATAGCCTGTCGCACCTGCACCGCCTGCATAGATACCCTTTGCCGGTTCCGTTAATTCAGGAACATCGCCGACTAGGATCTTCCACTTATCGAACTTGTCAAAATCGTAGTCACACATCGCCTTTGACATAATATAGGTTCCATCAAACTCCTGAATCTTCTGGCCACCCACGAAAAAGGCTACGTTTTGGATAATAGCTGCGCCTAGATAACGAACCCATTGAAATTGATATTGTGATGTTCTTCCCGAGGTTGGCGTCACGTATTTGCTATAGATATCGGGGATTCTGAAACTGAAATACATATCTGAGACGAGATCGGCCACGCGCTGAATTTTGCTGCGGATGCGAATCGGCTGATCAAAGAAGAGTTCATTGGGGCCTTCTAGAGGCGAAGATACACTTTCCATGGCAAAGTGACTGTATCTGCGAAAGGCCTTGTAGAAATAGGTCATTTGTGGATTACCGGATAAAATCACATTTTGTGCCCCATAGGCAACAAGACTTATAAGTCCTCCTCCAGTCATTCTCTCTTCATGTTAGATACTTCCCTTTACATCGTCGGATCTATTTTTATGAGGTATGACCCTTTAAAAATAGATATTCTAAAATTAACTTTTCAAGCATTATAATTCGTTGTCCACCAGTTATCTGCCATATACGGGGGGAGCTCCATCGTCGCCGTCTTTGTCTGCTTGGACGGCCCCTTGTTCATGAGTGATTGGATCTCTGTAAAGGACAGCGCATACCGGGTATAGATAAACTCGCTCATGTAGCCGTTGAAGGCACCGAGAACTTGAAGATCGTCCTGTCCAGCTAGGGCAGGCGTCGTGGATGCGCGGAGCGTGTAGTTCGCATTGGAGAAGAGAACAATGTCCTGGAAGTTCATGTAGGCAACCGTCTTATCAAAACGGATTTTGTTGACTAAACTGCCATTCACATGGACTTCCAGACCACCCTTTCTGCAATTCAGAACCACATGGAACCATTTACGCACAGGGATATTCGTCACATCCACATATGTATAGGGGTTCTCATATGTATTCATCACAATGCGCATTGCATTTGTATCACCTCTAATGAAAACACCGGGACCCATGAGTGGCCAGACACAACCATAACCCTTATGCCAGACATGGTGAAGAACCTTCGCCCCATCAAATGTATTCGGGTTCACGAATAGATAGAATGAGTAAGCAAACTCAACACCTGTCGGCTCATTCTCTGAAAAGAGGATTTGCTTTGCATTGGCATATTTTGCAGGGTCCTGATGAATGACAAGGGCCTTGTCGACTGAGTTTGCCGTATAATCCATCAGTGTCTGGAACCGGTTAGTCATTGTATTGAAACCGCTGTATGCACCTTCAGCCGTAAAGAAAAGGGTTAATACAATTACGTTAATAACAAGGCCAAGGATGATCTCACCGAAAGGAGTTTTTCCAGAGATCACCGAGATAAATCCCGTATTTGATGGGGTCAGCGCAGACATCTATCGGTAAGTATTATTTTTAAGGAAGCGCCAAATTAGTCGTTGGAGATTCCTTAAAAATAATTACAATGGCATTACCGTAGGAACTTAAATTATGACGGGTTATTAGTCGTGGGACATTTATTTTAACAAAGTCACGACGTTACCGGTGGCGCTTTTTAACTTGGCGGTGCGAAGAAACTCTTAAAAAATACCCAAGCATCAAGATTTGAGCCGGATGGTCCAGCCATATACGACTGATAGATCACATTAGGAGTCAACACATAGTTAAAGGTGTTTACCTGACTCACATATCCATCAAATCCAGCCCTGTCTACTAACTTCACTGACTGACCCGTGGGATCCACCTTGTAGAAATGAGGAAGAACACATGATCTGGCCAGCTTACCGTCAATATATACATCGCATGTGCGACCATTGATTACAACCGTAACTTGAGTCCAGCGCTGAAGATCAATCTCTTCAATATCACAGGTTGGCTGAACATTGAGAAGTCCATCATCCATGGAAAGGGGCTTGAAGAAATTGGCCATGGTGGAAGCGTCGAGTAGCACCTCACCTCCTTGCCCTTGGGCCTGCGGCATGTTATTACCTGATGCATCATTTCCAGAGGCATCAACGCCGGAATTGCCCTTCGTGCTCACACGAACAGATAGAGAGTTCTTATAGGCGCCTAGGGCAACTAGGAGCGTGGCAAAGTTCAATCCGCCCAGCTCAAAGACATGCTTACGTGTTCCCTGGTTTGTCTTCCAGCCAGAGATGTAGAGCCACATATTTACACTATATTCTCCTCCCTCGTAGGCCTGGGCCTGGGTTTTGTAAATTTTAACTCCCTGATTAGCTATTATCTTGCCAGACTCAATCATATTTGAGCCCTGTGAGCCTACTCCAAAGAAGAACTGGAAAGAGTAATAGAAAATAACAAGGGCAATCACAACAACCAGTAAATTTATGAACCCAGACAGATAGCTTTGTCCATAACTTGTTGATGAAGCGTTCATTCTACCGTAGGAACTTAAAATTAACGAAGCTCAAAGAGCTTCATTAATTTTAAGTTATGACGGGTTATTAGTCGTTTGACATTTAATTTAACGAAGCTTCGTTAAATTAAAGTCACGACGTTACCACGGTAACTCTAAATTTATGCATATTGAGTTTCCCACTCCATGAGAGGCTTTGAGGGCATCACCTTTGGCCCGCAGCCAATTAAACACAAAGAAGGCAGGCTAAAACCAGGAAAGCTGTCAGCTTTTGTAATTGTCTTTTCTGGAATTGTAACAAAGGGTGCACCACGAGTATCCGTTTCTTTCTTATAATATGAAACTACATCATATCCTGATACTGCCGACTGTATGAAGTTTGCACCTGCTACATACCCAGTAAATCCGGGACCTCCTGCTGTAATCCCTTTTGTAGTATCTGTCGTTGTAGATAAGACATATGAGGTTTTCTTAGAAAGAACAAGGGTGTTATCATAATAGATATCAAAACGACGACCCTCGCGAACAATTGTTACTAGGCACCATTTCTGTATAGGAATAGGTGGAAGAACAAGGTATTCAGTATAAACTTTTGATAACGGCCTATTACCTGAAGGGTCTACTGCATTTCCTGATGCATCCATATTTGTCTGTGTGCGGATAGCAAGTTGTGTCATCGCTTTTCCTTGTCTGCCCGCATCCGGGGCAGGTAGGATCTCTAATGCCACTGTATCTCCCACTTTTAAGAGATCCAAATATCCATTACTCTTACAGTTAATGCAGTCCGTATTTGATACACATGTGCATGTATGGAAACGTCCATCCTCGCATGAAGGATTACCTGGTGTATTACATGTCATCGCCGTAGGTGTGCGTTGAAGAGGGGTAATGTAGAAAAAGGCCTGTATAGTCATGGAACCACTGGTCTCATAGGTTTTTACGTTTGAGCTATCAAAGAGGGTTGTCAAAGAAGAGAGCTCATAGGGACCTATATTTGAAGCATTGAGTTTACCAGATAATAAAGATGGATTAAAATATACTATACCTCCAACAGCTAAAACTATACTAAGTATTAGTGCATAGATTAACCAGCTCATCCTCTAACCTTATGTAACTTTTGTAAAAAAATCACTTGAAGCTGTTACCGATCCCTCGCGAATTGCAGAACTGGGTAGTGCGTCAGGCCAGAAACTGAAATTACCCACCTTTACAAGAGACTTTACAGAATTCGGGGGGGGCCAGAATCCATAGGTAGATGTAATAGGAGCCGTCTTGAATACTCGTGTTGCTTGGAGTTTTCCGTTAATATACACTTCCATGAAAGTTGGCATATAAACAATAGTTAGTTTAAAGGGAGTATTCAGAGGAATATTCTTAATCGGAGGAATCGCTTCTTTAGTTGTTGTAGTGGCAACCACATTCAGATCATTTGTCATATTGTCCACATAGACAAGTAAGTTTGTTGTAGAAAATAAAGCTGCCAGATCACTTTGTTTTGCTGTAACAGGAAGGTTTACAGCATTTTTTCCTCTATAGAGAAGAACGCGAGGTGCTATAATAGAAGAATACTGACTACTCACAAATACATCCATAGAAATGGTATAATCGGATGAAACAGGATTTGCAACATTGGCGCTCAGATCAAATGCAGGTGGAGAACTAGTCCATGCAGTCTCTGCAGAGGATGGTGTGACATTTAATAATCCATTATCATAAGGGGAGAACTTGAAAACGGGAGTCACTGTAAAATGGATAAAAATAGCGATTAGAAAGATCACGAAAATAGCACTGCTAAGATAAAAAAGTCCAGCAATCACTGTTCCCGCGATAGAGGATGCAGGAGCTGGTTGATATGTGGCACTACGTCCAGGAGTGAGAATGCGTTTTGCGGCAGCAAAAGGGGCTGCAGAAGCAGGTGCTGCAAAGGCAGCAGGAGCAGGCGCCTTCATAGCAGAAAGTCTCTGTTGTCTTTGTCTTAATAGTTCGGCCGATGCCATCTACCGGTGAATCTAGAAATTAAGGAAGCTCAAAGAGCTTCCTTAATTTCTAGATCTATCACCATATTAGTCGTAGGGACTAAGTTAAGAAAGCTAGTGAGCTTTCTTAACTTTGATCCACGACGTTAGTTTTTAGACTTCTTTTTTCGTGTGCCATTTGATCCATGAACCGGATCAAAATCTATTTTCTTATAATACTTCTTTGTCTCCGCTTCATTACATCCAACAAGCTTTTCACGCAGATAACAGACAAATGAAATACGTGTAAAGGGTTTATCTTCGCCAAGTGTTCCCGTAGATATGTTTTGACGATGAATCTTTGAGAGGCGCTTATTTTTAGTCTTCTGTTCAGCCGTCTCTGTCAGCTCCGTGTTACAATGCCACTCGTGAACATCCATGGCTAAAAAGTCCCCAGTGCGCACATCAAATCCAATCTTATATCTCGGAAAGAGTGTATATCCGCCACCATAGTCACCGCGCTCAATCACAGATAAATTGCCAAATCCCTTGCGAAAGTCGCCGTCGTCCATATGGAGTGCTGTGCGGAAATTTCTGTTAATCGTTGCCGATGAAAAGGCAGTCTCAGGTATCTTATAGGCGGATTTCATATTCGCTTGCTTGAGCTGCGCATTATATTGAGTCGGTAGAAGCTGCTTGAACATCTTACTGAGCACTTGTAGAAAAGGAAGGCCGTGTTTGTATTGTTTAAAATAGCGCTGTGTATAGGAGGTTAGACGGCACGGTAGGCCCATAAAGGGGGTCTCTTCAAAGAATCCGAGAACGCTACTGAACACATTGTTATTTACGCGCATTTTACTGACTTTTCCATCCTGCACATATCGTGCTGACCAGCCAGTGATTTCTGTGGGATTTCTCTTTTTCCAGTAAAGTCCCTTCGTATCAATCGGTCCCGCAGCAGCACCACGATTGCGACTCGGTGCCGCTGTGCTGTAAAAGGCCTCCCAGCCCTGCCGTATGAGATCTTTATTGATAACATTCTTACGAAAACGAGCCAAAAGCTTCTTCTCACCCGTTTCAGCATCAAGTGCATAGACATCTGTGTCACTCTTTATGATTTCATCTGCATCCTTCTCTGTGAAGTAGGTGCCTTGTCTGGCCTTAATTTCATCATTTGTTAGTTTCGGTTTCAGAACAATTGTCTTGACTGAATCTTTGACAGGCTGTGTGGGTGCCTTGGGAATTTGGAGTCCCTCATAAATCTCGGGATCATACGGTTTTGCATTGCGCGTTTTTCCACGATTACTATGAATCGCCATCTACAGTAGAAGCATATTCATTTTTTACGTGTCTGTCTTTGTTTATAGATCATTGTATAATATCCTTTTTCTTCTTTGTTATAAATAAAACCTGCTTTTGTATAAGATCTTATTGCTGCAGTGTTATTTTTCTTAACAATAAGAAAGACCCGTCCCTTTGCTTTCTTCGTTAGTTTTTTTACAGTTTTCGTAGCATAACCTTGTCCTCTATAGTCTGGGTTTGTATACACCATATTGATTTCGCATCTTCCAGTCGATGGGCATAATAAACGAGCAGTTGATATAATTGTTTTATCCTCATAAGTTAAAGCGATTGTAGTTGTGCGTTTATCTTTGGCCGCTTCATCAACTATATGCTCATAAGAAACCGGGTGTCTGCGTAAATCTTTAATAGACTTTTCGAATGAATCTTTAAGACCATCTTTCATTATTTGTTCAAACTGTGGAATAGAAATCACCTTTTCTGTTATCATCCTACTTCTACCTTCTAATTTATAAAATAAAGTCACGACGGATTATTAGTCGTTAAAATAAAGTCACGACGTTAAAGAGGCACATGTTCATAATACCATCCGGAGCATGCAATGTCCTACCGTTATGGATGTTACTCCCGCTTAGTTGTATAATAAAGAAGACAACAGGCCACAAGTGTAACTCCACCTCCAACAAAGAGTCCCTGAATGCGAGCGCGCATATCGGCCTCCGCAAAATCTGCAGTTGTCCAGAGAGGTGAACGTCCTCGCTCACCCAGCCTCTTGTAATAGGCAATTACTTCTGACTCGAGCACCCTCGGCTTTCCAAGAGTTCCATTGACAGTATTATGAAGATCAATCGTCCACTTGAGAAGATCTTGCCGTCTATCTAGACTTGTAGTAATCGGGTTCAGAGCGAGATGCTGGGCGTAGTGTTTTTTGCAGACGGCGCAAGGAAGAAGCATAGAAAGACTCTCAAAAAATTCCTTTGCCGCCTTTTTTTCTGAATAGGTGGGTTTTTCAGGATATCCAAGAGCAACCATATGAAGTGTTGTCCAGAAGATGGGGCCCCAAACTGGCGGGGGCATTTTTAACTTCATTCTACAAGGGTAAGAGACATTCCTATGTGCTTTTTTCCCGCTACCGTTATCGGTCTAAATAAGAAGAACGTGATAATAGTAAGGTATATGTTTAAGAAAATGATTTGCACAAATTGTGGGGAACAAGGTCATGCGTTTCGCCAATGTTTTGCCCCCGTTACAAGTTATGGAATGATTATTTTTCGTATAAAAGATGGTTGGAACCAACCTGCTACACTTTTAAACGCCATGACGAGTGTAAATGGCCTGGATTCAGTCCAGGCAAATATAGAGTATTTGCTTATACAACGAAGAGACAGTATTGGCTTTGTTGAAATTATGAGAGGGAAATACAAGATTCACGAGACAGACTATATTAAGCAATTACTCGCAGGAACAACACTGCTTGAAAGGGAGAGGCTTCTGAACATTCCATTTGAAGACTTGTGGGTCAGTCTCTGGGGTATTTCAACAGAACAGAATGGAAATGCATATCGTTCTGAAAAGGAGACATCTAAAATGAAACTTGAGACCTTGAGAACAGGATACATGGATGAGACCACTAAGATACAAGTTACACTGGCCTCTCTTATTTCATCTCTACTAGGGGATCCATGGGAGACACCAGAGTGGGGATTTCCAAAGGGCCGGCGCGACTTCAGAGAAAATGATTTCCAATGCGCTGTGCGCGAAGTAAAAGAGGAGACCGGCCTCAGTAACTCAGATATTATTCCTATTCGTAACCTCCAGCCCATACAAGAATCTTTTTTTGGAAGTAATAAGATACATTACTGCCATAAGTATTTTATTGCTTTCAATGTATCAAGTGGAGATATACATATTGATCAGGCGAATGAACATATGGTGAGAGAGGTTGGAAATATTGGATGGTTCTCCTTGAATGACGCACTCCGATTGATACGATCTGACAATGTGGAGAAGAGGGAAATTCTTCTAAAGGCAAGCAGTTTGCTGCGCAATTATTGCCCTTTGAGATTATCTTTACAATAAGAAGGATGGAGCAATACGAGCAATATGCAGATAGCGAATTTCGTATCCTCTGGGATACGGAAAATGATTCCGAAAAAAGGGATGCTCTTTACAAATATTTAACAGACTATCATGATCCTCCTCTTTTTCCTAGGCCTCCATCCCTAGGAGAAGGACAAAGAGGGGGTGGCGATTATAATGGACTCGAAGGACAGGAGTTTTCAGATGCACTGGAAAAGGAATTTGGCTTTTATCCGTCCATCGAGGACCCCCATTTTCACGAGAAGCTCTTTCATAAACTGGAATTTGCCGAAAATAAGCAACTGTCAGTCAAAGAACTGCAATTAAAAGGGGATGCCCTCTGTAATCCGACGCAGGAATTTGAGCTCAGCCCTGTGCAGAGATTCGTGAGCCGTTTCCTCTCTGCACGCAGCCCCTATCAGTCAGCTCTTCTTTATCATGGCGTGGGTGTTGGAAAGACGTGCGCAGGTATCTCCATTGCCGAGTCATATCTGAATGTATTTCCCAATAAAAAGGTAATTATTGTGGCCCCGCCTAATATTCAGCCGAATTTTAAGCGCACCATTTTTGATATTGACTCGGTCAAGATGCCAGAGGATGAAAATGCGCCAAATACTATGACGGGCTGCACAGGGGATTTCTATCTGAAGCTGACAGGCAGCGAGTTTGAAAAGGAGAGGTCGGTAATTCAGAGCCGTGTGCGCGAGGCCATCTCTGCGCGCTATGAATTCATGGGCTATATCCAGTTCCACCGATACATTGAGAGCGTCAAGAAGCGTAATCCTTCCAATATGGATAAGGAACTTCGTCTGGAATTTAGTGGACGCCTTCTTATTATTGACGAGGCACACAACTTGCGTGATGTTCCCGGTGAAACAGCCGACGATAATCTTGACTCGGCGGGAGGAGATGAAGAGGTTGGTGATGCCGCGGCTGGAAAGAGGTTGACGCCCAGCCTGACTGATCTTTTGAGGGTCGTCTATGGGATGAAGCTAGTGTTGCTAACTGCCACGCCAATGTATAATAATTACAAGGAGATCATTTTCATTCTGAATCTGCTTCTGAGAAATGACAAGAGGCTGGAGCTCAAGGAGAGCGATGTATTTACACCTAGCGGGTCATTCGCTCCTGGAGGAAAGGAAAAACTGGGTCGTGCAGCGGGTGCATATGTAAGTTTCATGCGCGGCGAGAATCCTCTCTCATTCCCTATTCGTTTGATGCCTAGAGCAGGGATACCAAAGGTGGAGGCGTGGCCCGACTTTGCTCCCAATAATGCAGAGATTGATACGGCTAGAACCATGACAATGATGGAGAATCTGCCTCTTGTCCCTGTCCAGTTTGAAGGCGAGTCTCTAGAGAGTTTTATTAATATTTCAACGGAGGCGGCGCGCCGATCAGGTGTGGCGGTCAGTTCCATTGACACAATGGTGCAGAGTGGAAACTGGCTCTATCCTTCGGATCAAGAGGATCAGCTTCGCATTCGCGACATTGGATTTGACTCTGTCTTTAGAGAGGCGGCACAGGGTGGCTCTGTTCAGTATAGTTCAACACGTGGCCCCCCTACGTGGCTTCTTGCTGCAAATTTGGGTGCTGCATCACCCAAGGCCAAATTTATTATTGAGAATATTGAGGGTGCTGACGGTGTTATTTTTGTCTATAGTCGTTTTATCAAATCAGGCGCCCTACCCTTTGCCCTAGCACTTGAGGCGAATGGATACACTCCTTATGGCCGCGATCTTCCCTTTTTGCGCGATGGTGTTCAGGATCCTGCGGGTAGACAGTGCGCCCTTTGCTCCAGTAGAGAGAAAGGGCACAAGTCGAGCACACACAAGTTTACACCTGCCAAGTATATTCTATTGACGGGTAAGGGGGCTCTTTCACCGAATAATGCGGCGATGGTTGCAGCGTCTCGGCAGAATGGAAATATAGAGGGTGGACTTGTCAAGGTCATTATTGGATCGCAGGTGGCGAGTGAAGGTATTGACTTGAAGTTTGTGCGCGAGATCTATGTATTTGACAGCTGGTTTCACTTGAATAAGATGGAGCAAGTTCTGGGTCGCGGTGTGCGCACCTGTTCACATGCCCTCTTAGACAAAGAAAAGAGAAATACGACGATTTATTTACTAGTAAACACCTTTCCTGAAGATGAGCAGCGTGAGACGGCTGATTTGTATATGTATCGCACAGCCATGTCAAAAGCCAAGCAGATAGGCTATGTGACACGGACTCTGAAAGAATATGCACTTGATTGTAATTTGAATATTGATGCTATTCTTATTCCTGAGGGAGAGTTGAAGGATCAGGTCCACATAGACGCACAAGGAGAGACGCGCCCTCCTGTTCCTATCTATGATCGGCCTTTTACTGCCATTTGCGATTGGATCGAGGGATGCGACTATACATGCGCGAATCCGGTTGAGATAGAAACAGAAGGCGCGGATACGTCAACCTATGATGAATTTAGCGCAAAGCAACACGAGGCGGCTCTGAAACGGGCGATTCGCAAGGTATTTGAGAGGGCGGATGAGCCTATGTTCACATTAGCGCAATTAGAACAGGAAATGAAACCGTCCATTCCCACATCAGCGCTCACACTTCTTTTGTCTGAAATTGTTGGAAACAGCACATTTCGTATTAGAAGGAGGGCTAAAGAAGGATATATCATCAATCGCAATGGATATTATTTATTCCAGCCCGAGACATTGGTTGATGATAATATTCCTCTAGCCCTGCGAGTGCAGAACTTTCCTGTCAAACAGGATATCATTGAGCCTGTAAAGCAGAAAGTGAAGAGGGAGCAGGAGGTTGTAAAGGATATCTGGTCGGCTTTTGTCATCTGGTCTTCCACGATCAGAGATGGCTCTTATGTTTCCACTCTCCCCCCCACCTTGCCTGTGTTTATTCAAAAGGCACTGAAGGAGAGATACAGAGATCAGAAAGAATATGTCAAAGAAAAGGAACACGTATCTGGAATCCTATGGCTCTATTCATTCATGAAGGGGAATGAACAATGGCGGTCCAAGCTGGCGGATGTTCTTCTCCACGTTGTCTGGGATGAGATGCTCCGTTTATCTGAGCAGCTTGAACTTCTGAAGGATCCCCTGGTCAAACAGGTGGCTGCCGAGCAGATACGCGAAAAGGGAGAGAGGGGCGTTTACAGATATGTGGATGCTCAGTCAGGAGCTCTTCGCTATGTATGCTCTCCTACTGGGACTCCGTGCGAAGTGAGTGTGACGAAGTTGTTTGAGACGGACTCGACCGATTCTCTTTATTCGCTACAGGCAAATCTAAATACAACTGGGCCTACATATGGATTTTTAGTTCCGAATCTGAAGACTGGATTTATTATCTTTAAGACAACGGAAGATCCTGCGGCACCAGGAAAGGCGCCTCCAAAGGGTGGAGTCTGTGAGATTGTTACCCAGATCTCTTATCACAAGACTTTTTTGAATTCAATTGGTAACTATCTAGAGAAGGCGGCCCTTCCCCGTTTTGGCTTAAGCCTGCCCATTCTGTATCAGGCATTTTGGTCTTCAGATGAAGAGGAGGAACAAGAAGGAATCAAGGGTTCAAAGATCGAGTTCAAATTCAAGCTTCCTGAAATTCACAGTGAAGAGGTGGTTCGTGGGGAGATTGTAAAGGTCTTTCAGCCGTTTGGAAAGATTCTCACGCTCCAGGCGAAGGGTGTTAAGAAGGCAACAGTGTCAACCAAGTGGATCATTGAGTATTCAAAGCCAGAGGAGGCGCGTGCGGCCTATGATAAGCTTTTTGTGCTCCCTGAAATCAAGAATGCATTCTATGCTTGTAGTTTGAAGAACTTTGTTCTGCGCTGGATGGATCTGATGGGAGTAGGGGGGCGGCGCTGGTTCTTCCGTCCTGTTGCCGCTTACAAGTCCAAGCACCAGGTCTTGGCGGATAAGCCGAAGAAGGTGAGAGGGAAAAAGGCGGCTATATAAGTAGAATGTCCTCTATTGAGCGCACGAACTACGGATCCTTTAAAGGTGTGCGGTCCTACATTGCAACCGACACCTATGATGATTTCTTCTTTAGTTATACTACTGTTCTCAATAGGGGTGTATATCGAGGAGTTCTGGCCGCCGTTCCTGGTGCCACTGGCAATTCTCCCGCGGGTCGCATTCTGCGTGAAACAGGACGAAAATTAGTGCCTGGTGCAAATGCTAATGTATCTAATTACTTAGTGGGTGTCTATGATGCTGTGAGCCTTCTCACAGGATTTATTGATCCGAATGCTCGTGTATTTGAACTCTATAATTCCGACAAGCCGAATTTTTTCCCCGATAATGATAATACTGCAGCAAATAAATACGGTGGTTTATATGGACCACCTCTTTTAACAGCGGGAAATATTATTCAGATAAGCACTGATATCAGTGGTAACGTGACACCATCCTATATGGGTGTTGTTAATAATTTGGACCAGGACAAATACGCAGAGATGTATCACTGGCACGGGGATAGCAATATGTATATCGATACACATGACCATGTGACAGGAAATCGCGCATATCTGAGTTCTGAAGGGCGCGCAATCGTAACAAAGGGACTTGGCTATAAAGAGCGGACAGTGGATACTCAGGCTACGAATACACGCACCGACGTTCGCAGCAGTTCCAATACTCCTGCTGGACTTATTAATCTGGCAGCAGAAGGATTTACTATCCCTGCCTATCAAGGAGACAGTTTTACACTCTACAATTCAACCATTGGAACAGGGGATTATCTTTCAATTCAATATGCAAATGCTACAGGTATTACATACCCAGGATCTTTCCAGTTTTCGGCACAATGCACTGCCCCTTCTACAGCTGTTATCTCTATAATTAATAATACTGGCATATCACAATATCCTGCAGGATTTGCACTTCAATATATCCTTTTCAAGACAAGTGATACTGTATCTTTGGAACCTTAGGTCGCTTAAAATTGAGCCTGACTATTCAGAAGAGGGATTACTATGGAACATATTGCACTCTTTGAAGAGAGGGTTAACCTCACAGCAAGAGATCTTCG
>Ga0208620_1000019_pt1 | contig 28389 bp, 28 predicted proteins | sample CryBogCBH24Jun08_FD_184593 | JGI IMG/M metagenome (GOLD analysis project Ga0208620, IMG submission 184593) | Freshwater microbial communities from Crystal Bog, Wisconsin, USA - CBH24Jun08 (SPAdes) | ecosystem: Environmental > Aquatic > Freshwater > Lake | place: Crystal Bog, Wisconsin, USA... | reverse complement strand
GTTGTCGTTTGGGCGCAGCCACTGCTTCGCATCGTCAATTGCCTGCGGCAGCGTAGGCGTGCGTACGTGCGTGCGTGCGCCCGGACCAGTTCCAGCCGCTGTGCCATTTTCACAGAGGCGTCGGAGCGGCTGGCGAGGTGCTGCTGCTCGGTGCGGTACGCCGTCACGCGCGGCGCGTGGTCTTTCTCGTAGGCAGCGTAGGTGGCGGCGGCCCTGTCCTGTATACAGAATGGCACAGGCCGCGCATGCAACCAACGTTGGCGAACTCCTCCTTGCTGCCAAGTGTCTCGATGGGCGCGTCGGCAATCTGGTGCACACTTGCGTCCGGCAGCACCAGAGCCGCCATATCGGCCGCGTCCGACAACTCGTTCTTCACAATGGCGATTTGCGAGGCCAGGTACTTTTGCGCAAGGTAGCTTCCGAACGCCTGGAGTGCCGACTTCAGGCCGTCGTCGACCGTCTCTTGCAGCGCGTGGTTGTCGTCGTCTTCGGGCAACACAACCTCGCGCGTCTCGTCGGCAAGCTGACGCAACTTGACGCGAAACCACTCGGCCTGGTTGAACAGGTCGGCCCCGCCGCCGTGACGTCGATGCACGCGCCCCGCCTCCTCCGCGTCCGCCACCAGCCGCGACGTCAGTGCCGCTGTGTTGGTGTAGTCGGCAAAAAGCGACTCGGTCTCCTGTGACCACAATCAAAAACAGCACAGCGCGTCGCACCTCGCGCAGTGAATCCAACGACGGCGCAAAATCCGGTATCAGATCCGCGCGGCCTGCGTTTTCCGGGGTGGGCCGCACGCGCTCGGCCATGTTGTGCAGGCGCAGTTTCACCGCCTCGCACAGCGACGCATGTAGCGAGTCGCGGACCGCGCTCTTCGTCATCTCCATATACACGCGTGCACTCGAAAGAAGGATTGTTCGCGCTTGTTTCTGGGCGGATGAGTCGGGCAGAACAGGTGGCTTGGCGGCGAGTACTCGCTCCTGCAACTGCGGCGCAAGAACGCTCAGACGCAGATTGTAGTTGTGCGTTTTGATGCGTCTCCACATCCAGCAGTCCGAAGACTGGAGCTCCGTCAGCTTGACTGCTTCCGCCCACCGCTCAAATTCCCGATCCACCGCCATGTACTGCCGCATGTACGACAGTGACTCGTCGACGTAATTCTTGTAGCGAGTGAACTCAAGCTGCGCCTCCTCAATCGCCGGCCGGTACAGCTCGGCCGGTTTCAGCTCACCGGTGTCCGACGCCGTCGCGTCCATCATTTCCGCGAGAACAGCGCACACCGGCATCTTGGTGATGTCAACGCGCGGCATCAACTTGCGCAGTGCGGCGGCAAACGCAAATTGCTTGTTTGCGGTGTAGTAGGCAATGGTGCGTTGCTTCAGATTGGCGTCGGCCACCAGATCGTAGGCCGCGCTAATCAGATCAAGATACACTTGCACCGATTCCGTCGTCGTCGTCGTCGTTGCCATTGCACCACCAACTGTTGCGCGTTTACAAAGTTTATTAGGTGAATTGCGTGTTTTAACTACCCAGTATGTCCTGGACCGATTTCTTGCCGGTTGGCACTGCGGCATACACACCACTGCCGCCGGCCGCACGTGGGCGCTGCGAAGCCACGAGCTCCACTGCACTGCCGCCATCGGAATCCGTATTCCAGATGCCGAGCGGCGCATTCGCACTGGTTGTCGCCAACGCGTTCGTTTCCGTGACGTCGTCCTCTTCGATCTCGGTCAACAGCTGGCTAATTCGCGAAATGCCGCCACCGCCACTCGAGCTTGTGATCGCGTCGCGCACGCCGTACTGCACCGCCTGGCGCATTTCGTCCATGTCCTCGACCGCCGTTTCCAACTTGGCCTGCTCCTCGATCACGGCGCGCGTGTTGATTCCCAGCGACGTCATTAAATTGCCCCAGCTTGCGTACATGCTTACTTGCTCCGCCTGCTGGCCCAGCGACGCCGCCGTGCTGCGCTGCAGTTGGATGCGCTGCATGAACTGCTGGATGCCGGCAATGTCGCGGTCCGTCTTGTCCAAGTTGTTGTCCAACTGTTGCAGACGGAGGTGCAGCGGCTGGTGCCGAATCGGGATCGGCTTGTTGTTTCGTATCGCATTAGTTATGTCGCGCAGCGCGGTCGGCTGCGTCTTTTTCAGAGTCTGCACCTCCTCAAACATGCGTTCGCGCTGCTTGACGAGCGTGTGCATTTGTGTGCCCAGCGCAGTGTACTTGGCGTCGGCTGCGTCGGTTGTCTCAGCCAGCCGATTTGCCAGCTGGCTCTGCTCGCTTTCGGCGTCGGAACGAAAGCAGTTGCCCATGCTTGCGCGTGAACCGGTGCGCGACGCGCTTATAGTCATTCGCGGCCATGTAAACATTGGCGCGGCGCCATCCGTGTGACAACGCAAATGACGGCATCTCGGAGCGACCTTGATGCAATACTTTCTACGCTTGCCGAGACGGACGCCGGGAAACCCCGCGAGAAGCTGATCAGGCGCACGCTGCGGCTGCGCGAACAAATTGCAATCCAGGTAGGCGCGCAACGCGTTTATCGCAGTGATGTTTTCGACAGGACGACACCCTCCAGCAGATGCGCCGACGTCGCGATCGCGTTCAGCAGCGACGTCAGAAGTCGATTCTGTTCTCCAAAAGCCAGGAGCTGGCACTGCTTGAGCGTCTGTGTCGCAAGGTTGCCGGCACGCTCTGCGACACCAGCTGGGACAAGTTGTTTGTCACCGACCCCGATGTCGTGCTGGCCTCAAAGCCAATTAAGCCTCATCGCAAAGACGCGCGCGCTCGCGGCGAGAGAACACTAAAGACGCAGACGCGCATCAAAGAACACAAGTGCGCACCGTGCGCTGCCAATGCACCCAGTCTGCCGTGTGCAGATATTCTTCGTACCCGGAGGCCGACGCACTTGTCGATTTCAAAATTGCACACACACAGCATTCGAGTACAAAGGATATTACCGAGAAAAATGTCAAGGAGGTTCAAGCCGAGTTGGAAAGCGCAAAACGTGAACTTTTGGACGCAAAGGAGCACATGAAACAAGCAAAGCAGCGCATGGAAAAAACTAAGCTGGCAATTTCACACAGCCGCGGCAGATCCCGTGGTGCAGACACAAGAATATCGCAGGCGGCGACTGTTGCACACAACGAGGCAAAAGAAGCCCACGAAGAGACGATTGCAGCTCACAGAGCAGCAGTTGCGCACGCTGGAAGTTTGAGGAGACGTCTTGCCAATCTCCAGGAATCGTTGCGACAGCAACAACAGCGGCGAGTGGAACGAGAGGCAAAGGAAGACCCCAAAATAAAGGCTGGAATGTACGCATCCCTGACGCCAGCGTCCGTAGGCGAGCGGCCGTCAGCATGGAAAAAGATGCGCGTCGGACAGAAGCTGGCCAAAGACGAACGTTGGCCGGCGTGGCTGGCGCCGAAACCAACGCTGAGCACAAACGCAAATCTGGGTTCGTTGACCGACGACCAGTTGTACATGGACCAATTCGGCGCCTATTTGTCGGAGACAATGCTGTCGGCAATGGACGACGTTGTGTCTGAGATTCGCGTCATGGCGACGTTGTCGCGTCAGGTGCGACGCATTCCGATTCGGCGTCTGGTTGCGGAACCGTTGGTCTCCAATTGGTTTGCCAAGTGGATCGCAACGGTCATACTCAAGAATCGAGCGTTAGTCGGCAAAACGTGGCACAAGGACGTCATTCTCGACAACATCGGCAAGCAGTTGGACGAGTGTCGCGCGTTTTTCTACGACCCACAGCGATACGGGGCTGAACCTCGCGTCTTTGAAGAAATGCCCGAGCCGCCGCCGCCCGCGGAAGCAGGCGAAGACGAAGAAGACGACGAAGACGACGATTATGCGCTATCAGGCGGCGATGACGAAGAGGACGACGTATCAGGCCCCGCGTCGTCCGAGGACGAAGACGAAGACAACTGACGACGCAGAACAGCGCGTCGGAATTATATAAAGACACGGTGTCGCGAGCTGCGTTGTTCCGTGGCAGCCGGTGTTGCGCGTCTAAAAGTGTGGTCTGTATTTGGATATGGAAATTCTAGTGGCGCTGCGGCGTCCGGTGACACCGTGTCTGGTTCGGGAAACGTACCCGGCGCACTGTCAACCGAAAAGCGCATCTGTGCCTGTCATTTCGTGCCCGGGCTGGCGTCCGGGTTCCGTGCCTGCCGCTGTACCACTCGGTGCACGCAGCCGGCACCCGTTCACCCTGAAACCGGGTGGCTGCGGATGCTGTGGGACTCGACGCACATCGTCGGGTTCAAGACCGAACTGCTGCCCGCCACCACCATGCTCGAAATCACACCGCAGACCGAGCTGACGCGCGATCTCTTCATCACGTTCCCGGCGATGTCGGCCACCAGCCAGAACATTTCGCCGGCCGACTGGCGCGAAAAGCTGTTTCCGCCGCACCGCGAAATTGCCAACGTGCACCCGACACACCCCATCATGCCCCTCGTAATCGAGCTCATCGACTACACGAGCAGCGCGGCGCTCGACCTCTCCATCGTCACCGAGAATCGAAACGGGCATCGCGTCTACTGGACGCCGCGTGCCGGCACCTGTCTCCTCGAAGGGGATCGGCCCGAGAACTGGCGGCCGACCGACGGCGTATTCCTGCCGGCTCAGCCCGCTGGGGGCGTTGCGCGTCGCGTGCTGTACGTGTATGACGTCGACGAGTGCGCGAGGCCGTCGACGCGCGCGTGCCTGGCCATCAACTTCCAACAGCTGCAGACCGACATCAAGTTCGCGGCGCGCACCGACTCCGCCGTCAGTCTCGTCCCAATGCCACCAACCGCAAGCCCCAAACCGATCCGCGACGCCAAGCAACTTTTTGCGCTGTGTGTGGCGCGAGAAATTGTACGCGCCGCCACCAAGCCCGTAATGGAAGTCAGCACGCTCGTTCGCGAGGCCGACCAGACGCAGGGTGCACCGCACATCATTCTGCCGCACTTCTTCAAGACCGCACCCGAGGTAATGCGGAGGCCCGGCGCCTCCGACGACCTCATGGAGCTTCTCGAGGCGTGGCGCGACCGGGCCGGACACGCGCGTCGCTGCTTCGACGCATCAAGCAAGCTGACAATCAACGCCGCGCAGCTGGGCGCGGGTGGAGCAACCAAGCCCGTCACACTGCACCTGCGGTTCACCTACGTCACGGTGCCGCACATGACCTCGGTTGAACCGCTCGCAACGGCGGCATCGACGACAGCGAACGCGGGAATCACATAAAATCAATTGAATTTACTCTTATCGCAACAACGGCCCCAGAAAGATGCGCTCCAGGAGATGTGCGTCGCGGCGAATCTCAATGAGGCGCACCAGCTTGGTTCTTTCCGTGTCCTTGCGCTCCGGGTCAACCATCTCGTCCAACAGCGGAACCATGTGATTCACCACGTTACGGAGCTGCCTGTCCCTTTTCAAGTCACCAAGCGAGATCTCCGACAGCATCGACTGGAGGCTTTTTGTTTCTTGGTGCAGCCGTTGGATGTCTTCACTCTTGACGAAATCAATGTTGAAGTGCAGTGGGACTTGTTCTATCGGCGGCAGCTCTTCTTCTTTGGTTGGTGGTGGTGGTGGTGTCTTGTCTTCTTCGCCAGTCGGCCGCGGCTCCTCTTCTTTGGTTGGTGATGTCCTGTCTTTTTCTGTGGCCATCGCGCAGAGAAACGTCGTCTTCAGCAGCTTTGTGAGACGCAACGCCTCTTGCAGCTCGTCGTCCGGCAGGTCCGAGACGCACGAGTACGACTCCACTGCTTTGTCGAGCAGCGGGCCGAGCTCCGTCAGACAGTCCATGACCACGACGCGATCGCTCGGGTCTCCGAACGTCAGAAACGGCATCCACTCCCGCAACGACTTGATCTCATCGCGCATCCGCTCCACGCTCTGAAGTGTCGTCCAATCCACGTCCAAATGGATGGTGCAACCGCATGTTTTGTCGGTCGACATCAAAACAGGTGAATGAGTTTGTGTGTCTTTGATCTAGCTCGGGTACTAACCTTGCCCCTGGTCGCATTTTGAGTTTGGACGCGTGCTTATTGTGTGTTGCCACACTTCAAGACTGGATACGGACTTCAGATGCAAATTTCAAGTGAAAGTCGAAATTCACACTAAAGCTCCGCGTTTCGGGTTTAAGTGGGACACAAGCAGCCTGCGCGTAGTGCAACAGACGTGCGCGTGTGAGTGCACACAATTTCAAAGCACCATGGAACTGAAATCCGAGACCGAGACCGAGACAATTCAAGTCGGCGTTGCCGTCAAGCAGTTCAAGTTTACGTCGATCGAGCCACACCAACTCCTCTCTATTACACACAATCCAAGCCACCCGCTCGACGTCGTTGCACTCACCGACCAGGCCATTGTCTTTACATACAACGGCCAACGTATCGTGGTGGTTCAATCCCCCGCCGAAGCCGACATGGGTCGTCTGACTACGGACATACACAACTACCGCACTGGCTCCATCTGGTGGGAGGCATCTGGTCGAACCGATCTCGTGTTCATGGACGCTCTGACTGACTTGCACGAACTGAACCACGTGCGCGTCCAGTTTCCGCCCACCTCGAACATCAAGAAACCGACGCAGAAGATCGTGTCTGGCTACACCGAGATTGACACATGGGTTCCAAAGGACGATCCGTGCAAGAGCCAGATAAAAGTAAACTCCCAACAATAAATTTTTATTCTGGGTCGTCGCGTCGCGTTTTCTTTGTTGCCTGTGGGCTTGCTTCCAGCTCGGCCAGATCGTAGTCGCCGTCGAGTAGCTCGAGATACTCTTTCATAGCTTTTGGGAGCGCCTCTATTTCGTTCACACTCTGTGCGCCCCACTCTTCAAACCAAAGAATTTCCGAGTCAAATACAATGCTGCCCAGTTCGTACTCGGCACACAACGCCTCGTATTCCAGCCGCAGCGTTCGTGCATGCCCAGCAATGGACTGGAGTCGGGGCGCCAGCTCCTGGCACATTTTCCGGCGTTCGGTTGGCGAAACCGAGGTGATCTTCCGTTTGTCGAAGATGCTGAGATTAAACAGGAGCTGTGAAATTTCATGCGTCATTTGTGATAAAATGGGCTGATTGTCATCAAACACGGACGTGAGCAACTTGAGAATCTCGTGCTTCTTGCTGTCGGTACAGAAGATCACGCCGCCAAAATTGGCACGATCCGCACGCTTGCGCAGCTTCAATATTGCAACTGCCGCGTCAACGATCACTGCGACTCCGTTGCGGCCGATCCTGACGTACTCGGGGACCGCAAACTGCCAAAATGGCTTTTCACTGGACATGCTTGCGTGCAAGAATAGTGCTTTCTTATCAGGTTGTGCGTTTAAACACAGAGTTTATTCAGTAAATCGTGCCGGCGGGCCTGGTTCTGCAGCGGCGCTTGAATTCGAGTCAATGGCGGCACCAGTTCCAGCCGCAGAAGCTTCGGAGCAAGACACCTGCATTGTCGCGGGCCCCTTCAAGGCGGAGTTGCTGGCTGATATGGCGCAGATCTCGACCGAAGGCTCGGCGGAATTGGACACCGCATTCATGAATATCAAGTCGACTCGACTCTGCGTCTCCCACCATATGCAGTCGATTTTCTTCTGAAAGACGGTTGACGTCAGTCGACCCCCGTCATCCGGCAGCGGCGATTGTGCAAACGCCAGCTCGACTCCGTTGTACGAGAGCACCAATACACCAGGACCGACCGGGTGAGTCACCAGCGGCTCTCCGTTGTACGCGAGCACGAGCTCGGCGCCGTGCGTCGTCTGAGTCGTCAGGGGCAGCTTTGGATCGTAGTGCACGACCAGCAGCCGGTGTGGTACCACTTGCGTAAACTTGAAGCGCTTCACTGCGACGACTTCCTGACCAAGCTCGGGGTTGACTTCCATCTTTGCTGCTGCTGCTGCTTGAGTGAGTGCAAACGTTGACTTAAATGTGCGTTTGCACACTCACCGACGCCTGTTGTACACTGCCCCAAATGCAGCCCAACCGCGCTAGACTCGAGTTCCTCGAAAACCTTGTTCAACCGTTCCACAAGATGGGCGCAAACGGGTATTGGATCTACACGGGCTTCAGAACCAAGCAGCAATCCGTCAACAAGAACGAGTTTTGTGAAATGTTCATGCTGGATGCAACGCAGCCCGACGACGGGTCGGTCGCCGGTACCTTTGTGCTCGAAACGGGGTACAAGCGAGTGCACACGCACTTCTCGGTTCCGGCTCGCATCTTTTCCAGAGAAACGGTACCGCTAACGGAATCGTTTGACTTTTGGCGGTCAATTGAAACACTGATGTACAAACCGGCAGGCACTAGTTCGGCAACACACACGCTATGGACGGCGGAATCGCGTGCCAAGAAGTGGGCACATTTTTACATGGGGCACCACAGCAGCGAGTACGTGCGCATGTCTGCGATGGTGCCCGAGATCTACGAATGCCTGATGGTGCTTCTACTCGAACGACCGTCCAACCATACAGACATTGTGCGGTGCTTTGACATGCCGCGAGTCTGGCTTGCGCACGGCCAGCAATTTACGAGCGTCGAAACGCTGTCCATCCATTGTACCGACGCCACCAAACGCGATTTTTTTCAAGAGTATGAACTTCTTGCCCGCGCCTATCCTCCGAACACCGCCGCCGGTTTTGCATGCAAGAAGTTGGTACTCCAAAACTTGTCGTGCGCGGTCACTGCCAAATTGGCGTCGACTTTCTTTGTCAACTGCGTGGACGTCAAGTTCACGTGCTGTACACTGGCAGTTGCCAATGCGTTTCTGCGCCAATCGCCGCGCGTGGAGCGAATCTACATCGACACCGGACGGCAGATCGGCGGCGTTACCGATGACGACCTCGCTCACTTTGAAAACGTCGCGTTCATCGAGACCTGCATGCAACACCCTGCGCTCATTCGTGTTGACGCGTTTCGCGGCGCCGACAGCTACGGATGGCTCGTCGAGTACCTGACACAGTGTCTCCACGACCGAAAGGCCGTTGGCACATTGATTGAAATGGACGTTCCAAGACTGGATGAAGAACTTCAGGCACAGCCCGGCACCCCGGCCCCGGCCGGCGTTCAGTCGTTCTTTCGGCATCCGTGCTTTGAGCGCAATGTGCTCAGCATCATTCGCGGGTTTGCTGGGCCGCCATCCGATGCCAGCGCGCTGATTACGGCGATCGCTACTTCGACCCGCATCGAAGAACACCAACGACCGCCTGGATTTCAATGGCACCCGCAGCGCGAGCCACAGTACCACGAATTCTCATACCGCTGGCGTCCCTCGGGTACCTTCATAAGCCAAGTACCACGGAGCCAGCACTTTGGCTGGAACATGGGACCGTAGTTTAGTGGGAGAACACCAGCACGGAATGTGTCGGAGACAAGGGTTCGAGCCCCTTCGGTCACGTTTTTGGACAATAAAAGCCCAACCACCTCCAGTAGCTTAGTTGGTAAAGCGTTTGTCTTATGAGCAGAAGATCGCGGGTTCAATTCCCGCCTGGAGGGTATCGCGAATCGGTAGCTTAGTCGGTAAAGCGCAATCGGCGTAAGGGCCCGAGATGCGGGTTCGACTCCCGTCGGACCATTTCGTCCGTAGCTCAATGGTAGAGCGCCTGTGGCATGAAACCGGAGACGCGGGTTCGATTCCCGCCCGATTCATTTTTGTCAGACGCTGACCGTAAAACACAGTGGACGCGACGCGGACGAACAGTGAAACAATGGAGACAAAGACAGCAACGACGCAACTGGATCCAACAATGTCCAAGTGGTGCCTGAGTGTGGTGAACGCCGATCCGCGCTCGGCGTTCGAATTTGTGCACGTAAGCGGCTTTCGTGCGCCGACCAGCGACGAGGCGCAACGCGCCTGGCTGAACCTGACGAAGCTCGAGTACGGGCTGCTGATGGACATCTCGTCCCTGATCCCCGACACGTCACTTGCATGCAAGAAGCTGCCGGCGCCCGACTCTGAGGCGGCGTTGCGGCCCAACGACCCCTACGCAAACCGCGAGATGGCACGCGTCGCCATTGGTGCGCGCGAGTTGTCACTCGACGAGTTCCTGCGCCAGCAACGCATTGTAAACAACGGAGCGCGTGCCGCGAGTCTGGTGCTCTTCAACGCCGGCATGTACATCTACCGGCACCTGAATGCGTACAACAAAGCCACGCGCCCCTTCCAACCACAGTCCTTCGAAAACGTGAGTCTCTGGTGCGCGCGCGCGTTTGCAACAACAGCGCGCAGGAATTCGCCATGTTCTGCAATTTCGCAGACACCTACAGTGCACAAAACACGCGCATTGAGATCTACGGCCAGACAACGGCGCCCGCCACCATTCTGCGGCAGATTGCGTTTGTGTGTTGGGGCTGCCGGCGCCACTGCACGACATTCGGGCTGGCCGCGTCCAACGTGGTGCACTGGTGCGGCGGTGTGGTGTGCGAACTCGCGGGCCCGCTCTCCGCCGCGTGCATGCCACCACCGCAGCAGCAGCAGCCGGTGTTTGAGATGCGAACCGCCGCCGGCCACCCGGTGAACCTTGTTCGCGGACACGGCAGCACCGACACAATTGTGCGCCTCACGCGCAGCACCAATGCCGACGAGTCGCTGCGTCTCTGGTGCGCCGTCGTCGGCGGAGAGTTGGTGCCGCACGGGCTCGCCGATGTGTGGCTGCCGTCAGCAACCGCGTGGCGCTTCCGCATTGCATGGGACACTGACTACACCGACGTCATGAACTGGCCGCCAAAGACGCGCACCACGGCGTGGCAGCCAATGCCGCGTGCTGCCGTCAGCGACCCGGGCGCCGCCGCAACCGACAAGCTGGCGCGCGACAGATGCAGGCGTCTGCAGCAACGCACAAAGGAGTCGCACGCGCTGTTCTCCGTTGCAGCAGCCGCTGCCGCCGCGACGACGACGAGTGACGTGGACATCAACGCTTGTCTGGCGCGAACGTTTCCATGGCTGGCACGCGATGCGACACCCGTCGCAACGCTGGCGCGCCTCATCTGCTACTTTCAATTGAACAGCAAGCGCATGACACGATCCACGCGCAAGGTGTTCATCGATCTCTTCTTGAAAACCAAGACGGCCAGCATTGCGGCGCGCGAACCGGAGCAAGATCCGAGCGCAGCGCACGGCGACGCGTTGGCCAAGTGCTGCTGCTCCAAGTTGCCGTCGTTCCTGACCACGCTGTCCAACCGCGTTCGCGTTGCATCGGTCGTCGCCACCCAGCGCAAGCGCAATTGGCCCGGCGCCAGCTTCGTCGACACTGCAACGGAGCGTTGGTGGCGGCGGTGGCCGCGTGGAGAATTCGAGGGTGCGCGGACACGAATTCAGGTGCATGTGCGCCGCCACCACCACCACCACAACTGTGTGCCAGGATCTGAAAGTGCACATCGCGAACCTGAACGTGTCGATGACGTCGACCGACGCCACGAACGTGCAAAAACAGACCGAGGGCACGCGTGTGCTCGCAGAACTTATGGGCACGCCGCTGCCCTACGCGCCGCTGGACCTCGTGTTGCGCAACCGCAGCTGCCCGACGCCGATCGAGGTGCATTGCTGCTGCGTTTACACCGCGCACGCACGCGCGCGTAGGAACTTCTCATGCTCGCCGGATGGACCGGTGTTATGAGCAACGACGCCGCGCGCATGCTGGTGGCGGCCGGTATCGCGCTGTTCTTCGCCGCGATCCTGGAGCTCCGCGGCCCGTTCAGCGAGCTGCAGGCGAATCGCGCACTCGGCGGCGACGACGTCAAATGGCAGCCCGCTGCGTCCGAGATTGTACACGCGATCCAGCGTCTGGCGCCCGGCACGCAATCGCGCGTTGACATCGACCCCGACACGTGCGCACTGATGTGCGCCTACCTGGAGACCAAGTGGCCCGCGATTTTCGAAGACCAACGCGCCACACCGCTCGAGCCAAAAGCGCTCGCAAACATTGTCATGCAAGAATTGGCGCACTGGGAGCCGGACCCGGCGCCCGTGGCGTGGAGCCGAACACCGACGCCGTCGTCGATGCTGGCCATCACCGACCTTGGCAGCGCGCCGCCGCTCATGGTCGACGTACGACACATTCCCGACGGTCTGCCCTCGTCGAACGTGCAGCTGTGTCTGGAGCTTGTCGCCACCGGGCGCCGGTTGATGGACAGCACCGCCGGTGTCAATTTCTCGCCGTCGCTGCGGTACGCGTCGCTGGAGCCCTTTCACCGCAGCGGGCTTGACCCGGCCAACGTCGACGAGGCGATGTGGATGGTGCGCACCGAAGTCGAGGCGCGCAACAACGACCCCAGTCTTTCCTCGCCGGCAACCACCGCCGTCGTAGATGTCGGCGACTCCGACGCGTTCATCGGCCCAAACTCTGGGTTCACAATGACCGGGTTCGTGTTTGACTCGGACCACGAGCGCAGTCTGGCGCGTCTGCCCTCTGACTTCCGCATCACGGCGCAGCGCGTGCGACAACACGAATTCGTGCGGAGCTACACGCGTCTGGTGGCCCAGTGTGCATCGGGCGGCGACGACGTTACCGTGATGATGAACATGGCCGCCCGGCTCGACCGCATGTGGCGCCGCGACTTTCCCGCGCACGGGATCGTCGGCATGCAGACAAAGATCGAGCTGCGCAGCCACTGGCAAGCCAGGTTCGGCGGCGACGCGCAGCGCGCCACCAAAGACGTGGCGGCCGTCATGGAGCTGGGGAGCGGTGCCGCGCCACCCAAGGCTCTCGGTGTTGTGCGTGCCGCTTCCAACGGCGGCGATGCACAGTACATGAACATTGACTACAAGTGGCCCGCAAGCTTGTCGCCGCCGCTCCGTCGTCTGCGCCACGAGCTCGAGATCTTCGCGTACAATCGGCGCGTCTTGCCCTTTGCGATGGAGCGCCTGGCGCTCGACATCGTCGTCGTCGAGGCCTGCTGTGTCGATGTCCTCGATGCGCTAGACTCGCAGCACGCGTGGGCCATCGTTTGTTTTGCCATGTTTACTGTGTTCGACCTTCGCCCGATCTTCATGTCGACGGCATTGCCGCAGCGGCCGCCGGCCAGCACGTCACAGACGCCGACGCAGACGCAGCTCCAAATGAAGCTTGATGCGCGCCGGAACTCGACTCATAAAACGTAGTGCTGTTGTAACGCGGTCTCTGGTTCCAGTCCACGCTCCAGTACTTGTACAGAAACTGAAACTCCTTGAACGCAGTGCCGATCTGCGCGTCGGTGGGACAGCTCTTCTTGCGACTCGACGCCTCGCTTGCCTCCACACGTTCGCCACGGCCGCGCAACACAAACTCGCGAAACCGGCGCGCCTGCTCGTCGGGCCGGTACTGCGCGTGCGCCGCGGCCGGCACCACCAATTTGGTGGATTCGGGCGCCGCCGCCTTCACGATCTCCAGAATGCGGCTGCACCCAATCATGGCGAACGCGTTGGCTTTCTGGAAGTAGTCGGCGCCGCCCAGAATGCACCACATCAGGAAATCGTGGCCCACAACTTGCTCCCTGGACATAGACCACCGTGACCAGCGCGCACAGCCGCCACCGCCACTCACTTGCGATACAGCACGTCTGTCAGCAGCTTCAGATCCATGTGCACCTTGGCGTTGTACTTCCACAGCAGCGCACCGCTGTCGACGACGTCGCTGCTGGTGAGCATGTGGACCGCCAGTGGCATGACGTCGGTGTCGATGCTGTGGATGACGCGCGGAAACTTGGCGTAGTAGTTGGCCCAGAACATGCACATCATCTCGCCCTCGCCAAACGGGTGGCACAGGTGCGACAGCACTTCGCCTTCCGGGGCGTCTGACGCAAAACGCCACGGGCCCGTAGCAAAGTGGTCAACAATCAGTTCGCCCGACGTCATTGCAAACGGGTTCTGTTTGCGTATAAGGCGGCATGCAAATGGCAGCGCGCACGCGCACCGCACTCTTCAGATACTGCAGCAGATAGTCCCAGATCGAGGTGCGCGCACGGCGCTCGCGCAACAACGACGGCAGATGCAGTGGCTCCACAATCAACTCACCCGTTGTCGGTGACCGGTACTCAATGCCGCCGCTCACCACGCGCGCGTCGGGTGGGTATGCGCGTTCCAGGTCGGCGCGCTCGCTCTTCCGACGTTCCTTCCAGGTCGGCGCCACCTCCGCGGGTCGGCGCCGCTTGGCGTCGGTCTCGGCCGCCGCCGCATCGGGGTCGGTGGCCCTGCGTCTCCGGGTGGTGCGATCCGGCTCCAGACGGCGCTGCTGCTCGGCCGCCTTCTCACGCGGCACGCGACTCGGCTCGTCGGCACACAGTATGTAGGTCCGCACGCTGGCCGACGGCAGGCTCAGCAGTTGTAGCGCCGGCTCAAGTATCGCGTCCACCAGCTGGTCGCCCGTAAACACAAAGTTGTAGTTCGGACCCAGAAGCGAGTGCAGCCGCGTCAGCACGTCCTGCCGTCTTTGTCGCAGCACGCAGCGCGCACGCACGCACCTCGATCTCCACCCATTGGGCCCCGTTGGCGCCCACGCGACGCTGAATTGGCTCCTGGCTGCAGAGGCCCTTGTGGCGCTCGAGCAGGTACTTGCGAATCTCAAGATCAATTCCCATCCTCGCATGCGCCGAAACTCGGACGTGTGTGTACAAAGCGCGCGTTTAATGTATTGCACACTATAAGACGGCGTTGGCAGCTTGTCTGCAGCCAGCCAGCCAGCCAGCCATGGACTGCACAAACCCTCGGACATACGGCGCCGACTCCTTGTGCAAGTGCCCGTTCTCAATCCTCACGTTCAATGTGTACCCGGGCCCGCCCGTTCCGCGCACGGCGTCCGACCTCTTTCCGCACCGCATCGCCGCACAGATCGAGGCGCTCCGCAAACTCGACCCCGACATCGTCTGTCTCCAGGAGCTGTACTGCGACAAGTCGTTTGCGGCACTCCGCGACGCATTCCCCGACTACGACGTGCGACGCGATTCCGGCATGCACGACGAGCACCCGCGGCGCCGTCGCGGCAACGCGTCCGCGCTCGGCATCATCGCGGGTGCTTTGCTTGGCGCCGCCGTCATGTCCTGCTCGTCCTGGCGCCCGGCGCTCCTGCATCTGGCCGCCGCCGCGTCGCTGTGGTTCGGTGCCTACCTCGTGCTGCCCAGCAACAGCGGGCTCGCGGCGTGGCTGTCCAATCGCGGCACCGGGCTCGGGATTATGGTGCGCCGCACCAGAGCCACTGTCATCGAGCATTGGGTCGAACACTTTGTTTCGCAAGAGGGCGACCTCCTGAACTGGGTGGCGCCACGTGGCTTTGCGCGCACCATGATTGCACTGAACACCGCCTGCAACTGCGGCCCGGCTCCGGCGTTTGTGTTCAACACGCACCTGAACGCGCTGGGATCGGACGAGCACCGCGCCGCACAAGCAAAGCAGCTGGCCAGAGAGATCCGGCGTGTGTCAACTGCCGCGCGGGTGGTGCTGTGTGGCGACTTCAACGAATCTCCGACGCTGCAGAGTGGCGTGCGCGAGTGGCTCGAGGGCGACGAGCACGAACAGGCCGGCCTCATGTTTGCCGAACCCATGTGTCGGCCCACCTACTGTCCGCAGCAGAATCCACTGGCCCGCGGCAGCTATGCGCCCCAGTGTCTTGACCACATCTACTTCAAGACCGGCAACGACGAAGGCCTTGTGCCCACCGATGCGGCGCGCCTCGTGTTCACCGACCCGCCGCATTTGTCCGACCACTACGGAGTGCTCGCAAAGTTGCATTAAAGTTTAATGATGACCCCTGCAATTGCATTCTTCGGGCGCCAGTGGTTTGGCTCCCAACGCATCGGCAGCGCGCTTCAGACTCGCTTCCTTTGCTCGGCTCCATCGCTGTCGTTCCGCGGCGGCTGCTTCGCCTGGAAGTTCATAGCCAGGAAATGCGACTTGGAAGGGCGCGGTCAATGCATTCGGCATTGCCATCTGCGCCCCATTAGGCAGAGCGTCGGCAAAATGCACTTCGCACATTCCCCATCGCGGATCATTGGAGCGATAGTGAATCACGGAGATCGACTGGCCGTCGGCGTCGGTGAACTTGACAATGTCGTCCGGCAATTCGGTCGTCTTGATAGGGCTGTTCGCCCACATCTGCAGCGTGTGCTTCTGCGAGCAGACGTCCTTCGAAAAACTCGACGACCAGATGTGGGTAGGCGGAAACGTCTCCGTGTTCACCGCCTGCTCGCGATAGCTCGGTCCCACCAGTCCTGCGTAGCTCTTGAATCTTTCGTACGCCTGAAACAACTGCAGCGTCACTCAGTACGCCACGTACACTCTCAGCTTCGTTGCCCACGACATCAAAGCACACGAAGGCGGTGTCGTTGTAGTGTGTCAAGGGGAACCAGTCGACTTTCGTCATGTGGGCGTCGGTCGGCTCAGTCGGCTTCGGCGCAAGAAAGTGCATCGAGTCGGAGGCGGGATCGACCTTCACGAACTCAAAGTCGCGCGTACGACCGTCGAAGTTGTCGATGCGCAGCACTTTGACGTCGTCGAGCAGTCGAATGGAAAACGTTCCGCGCGATGCTACGTAGAGGTGGCACGGCACAATGTTGTCCGCCGTGAAATAGTACTCGACGATTCGCATGCCCGCGAGATTGGGACTGAGGGGCTTTTCCACGCCAAAGCACACGCGCCATTGAATCTTCACGTTCTTGATGTTTTTTGCCGCCGCGGACATTGGAAGTTGGACACTGACGCAGTGACTGCTCCCAGGTACTGATCTAAGGCCGCACTTTAATTCTGCACAGCGGCTGACACCTTCGTCGCACACTTAAACTCCGAGGGCAGCCTTTAAGTCTGGAAACGCACTTTTGGTTTGAATCCTTCGTGTAAGTCTCGCTCCCGGCTAAACTAGTGGCATCAGTCTTTAAGCCCGGCCAAGATGGTCTCGAGGGTTTCGGCCAGAATGTGGTGGATCACAAACTGAAATCGACTTGCAACGCACACACATGTCTGACGCTCCCATGAAACTTTTCGCGGCGAAGCTGGAGCACCGACGGCTGAAGATGCGCACACGGAAGCTCGAACAACTCGAGTCCAAGATGAACGAACGAGTCTTTGCGCTGTCCGCAAAGGTCCATGGCATCAAGGAGGCTGGGTGTGAAGACGACACGACGAAAACTGGCACCTCGAAGGCAGACGCGCTGCAACGCGAACTTGCGGAGAAGATCTGTGCCAAAGTGCCGGGATTCTCGCGTGCGATGGACAAGTTTCAAAAGTCGTGGACCGCGTTTCAAGCCGTGCTGGACAGCCTCGAGTGCGACGCGAAGGAGGTGGAAGGCATTTGGAGGCGTGCCAAAAACAAACGGCGCCAGTTGCTTGTCGGAGAACAAGAACTGGAGCAGCAGGCTTCGACGCGCGTCCGCTTGCTGGAAGACCAAGAACGCAAATCAGAGGCGCCGACGGCAGAGGCAGTCGCGGCGCCTAGACAAGAGCCAGTCGTCGTGCGCGGAACGGGTGCAAAGACTGCCGTCGGAAAAATCTCAAAGCTGTTTCCGTCGTCGAGCAAGGAGCCCACTTACAAGCTCAGCGTCATGGAGTGTTACACAGAATAAAACACCGCGTCTTGTCGTGCGCTGTCTCATTCGCAGCCGCCTACCATGAGCACAGACACCAACACCACCGTTGTCGATGAAAGTGCGCCACTTGAGCAGCTGGTGCCAGCAGCGCAATCGCAGCCAAGTGCCGTTTACGAAGAGTTGGAATGTATGCCAGCAAGGAGCCCGCGTGGATACTTGACTGCCGTCGAAACCTGTTCGTTTCCAACCACAGACCCGGAAGAGTATACGACTCCGCTGTGGAAAGAACGCAAGTCCACCGACTACGTCGCCTTCTTTGACTTTGAGTGCACCGGCCACGAGCCCTTTGCTCTGGCCATTCAAGTGGTCGGGTTTCCGCGCGATGCAACCAGCGACGAGGAGTTCGATCGCGGCATCAAGATCAAGGAGCGGCACGTGTGCGCCGCCGATTTGAGTGGCGTCGCGCGCGAGCCGCGATTCAATGCGTCAACAAAGACCTGGTGGATGCAAGACGAGAACAAGGCAGCGCGCGACTACATCAGCTCAATTGCCAGGCCCGGTTTCGACTTTCACCACTACGCGTCTGGCATCGTCCGCTTCGTCGACGACATGCGCGCCAAGTACCCGGAACTGCGCTTTGCGACCGACAACCCGACGCTGGACGCAAAGTACCTCGACACCATCATGGACAGCGCGTGTCGCATGCGCATCTCGCTCCGCGAGGGCGGAGGCTGGGCGCGCGTGCTGGCGGTCGACGATCTCCGGGAAGGTTTCCAGCTCGCCACCGACGCCCCAATCCCCAAGCGACCCGCCTGCCCGCTGCGTGCTCAAGCCTCTGGCATCCCGCCGCACGCGCCCGACGGAGACGTGCTGCAGATCGCCGCCGACTACGCCGACCTACTCGTTGCTGCCGCCGTCGTCAAACGTCGCAAGATCGACGGCACAGTCAAAACGTGATGCATAAACAAAATGTATTGAACTACGCGCGCGTTTCCGTTGGCGCCTCGGCCGCTTTGTGCTTCTCGTACTCGGCCTTGCGCTCCTGGAGCCGGTGGCGTCGCATCGCGGCCGCATAGCCGGGGAACGGCGTGTCGGGGAACGCAACTTGGAAGGGCGCCATAATGCAGACCGGCATGTTGACGTCCATGCCCTCGACCGGGCTCTTGTCTTTCACGCAGACCAAGCACATGTCCCAGCCGTTGCCCGGGGCATCGCGGTGCTGGAAGCGAATCTGGTTGCCGGCGGCGTCCGACAGCGTCGCTACGCCGTCTGGTTCAGTCCACTGCTTGATCGACTCATCGGACCAGACGTGCACCACATGCTCGCGCGTACACTTGCCGTCGCTTGGCGCAAACGCCAACTTGTGCACCGACTTTGGCTTGAAGTCTTCTTCGACGACTTGCTCTTTGATGTACGACACGCCAGACAGTCCAGCGTAAAGCTTGAACGCGTCGTGTGCCTTTGCACATCAGTTATGGCGCGGCCAGGCGCGTGTACACCAACCTGCTTATTGGCATTGTACACGTCCAGACAGTGGTAGCCAACGCGCCCGAAAAACACATACGCAGTGTCGTTGTAGCGGCTGTTGGGAAATTCTTCCGCCTCCACTCCAAGTTGCACGTTACAATGATTCACCAGACACAGGGAATTCCGCGTCGTCCACTGTCCCCGACGTGGTTGAAAGTCAAACCGCTGTGCGACGCCTTCTTTGCTGATGATGAAAACACTTGGCGTATCCGGAGGTTGCAGCGCCGACGTCAGCACAACCGACATTGTGCTTTCCATCGCAACGATGATGTGGCAGGGTACGGCGTTCTTCGCCGTGACAAACAGCTCCATGACCAGCATGCCGGCCAGCTTTGGGTTCTTAGACCCCTCGCCAAAGCTGACACGACGCTGGATGTTGACGTCTTGGAAGCGGAAGTCGGTTGACGTCATGGAAGTATGAGACAACAATCTCCGGTGACACCATGCAAAGCATGAACGGCGGGGTTTAGGACTGCCTGTGGGTCTCAACTGCGTGTCAAGACATGAAGCCCGCGCCCAGACTTTGTGTGGGCTTGCACGCTTTGGCCCTGTGTGCAAGATGCAAGACTACATCTTGCCTGTAAGCGCGGAAGCAAACTTAAATACCGCCATCACAGCACCAATCCAAAGCTGAGCAAGCACGGCTGTCACAATCTCAAAATGCTGCAAGACACAAGCATCGACATCACCGGCCTGGACAAACCCGAGCTGCTGTGCAGTCTCTGGCAAGGAACCAAGACAATTGGATTGGGGCACTGGGAAGGACGCGATGACATACCACCCGCACAATATGAAGCATTTGAACATCTCAACAAAACGCGCGGTCGCGTCGACTACTTCTGCGGCCGGCCAATCAAAGTCGACCTGACGCCAAATGCAAACGAGATCGATGCGCACTTGTACGACCGCGATGCGGGCCAAGGTGCTTGTCGCCGTGCCGTTGAGCGTGTTCGTCTCGCCTCAAGAGTTTCCGAGCCCACCCAACCCGTTCCGCCTCCGACATCGCCAGTCGAGGCAGCCGCTGGCAACACCACCAACACACAGCAGCGGCAGCCCGACGTCAAGCAGTCAGCCGCCGGCTAGGGGACGAGGCAGCGCACAAACTTGAATAAACTTCGCCATTTAGGCGCCGTGTTCGACGTCGTCGTGTGTGCAAGACGACGACGTCGAACACAGAAGCCAGAAACTGTGTTGGGCGAGTGTGAAGACGTACGCGCGTACACCTCCATCTCTTCCAATACGCGCGGGTGCCTCGAAACCAATGCGAATAGGTTTCGAGGCATCCGCACGCAATTTGAGCGAACCCTTCGCATTTCGTCTTTTTCCGACGCACGCACACAAAGAAACAAATACGGGTGAAATGAAAACGTACACGTGTACATTTTCACTTTATTCGTCGCGCGGATGCACGTAAGTCTATTTTTGCAGGCTCTGAAGCAGGCGTGCGCCGTTACATACACCCGATATCAGTCAATGGCGGATATGGTACCACCGTCATGCCCTCGATTGCAGATTGCCGCCGATGGAATTACGAGCAGAGGCATGCTCCTAGTCCATCGTGGTGGTGGTGATCAAAAACTGGAAAGGAATCGAGTGTGCGATTTATTTCCAATTTCGTCATAATTGGTGGTGCCGACGCTGTCGGGAGGCGCTTCATAAAAAGTCAGTGCATTTTACGAGGCGCCTCACGAAGTAGTTGGTGAGCCTGATGAAGATATGAAGTAGTACTTAAGATCAAGTCTTATGGTAGTGGCGTATCCGATGTCTCCCCGCTGCGCCGTTGTCTGGCAGCTCGCGCTTGCGTGTTGCGTGGCCGGCACCGCGGCTGCGATCTTGTACGCCAGCATTGGGCCCGACTCGTGGGTGGTGTACTCGAACCTCGCGTTTCTGGTGCCAGCCGCGGCCGCCTTGCTCCGTCACCGACGCTGGCTGCTGTGCGGCCTTTTTCTTTTGACCGGGGCCGCGTCGGTTGCGTACCACGACACCGCCGTCACCGACTCGTCGTCGCTGCGTCAGCTCCAGCAGACGGACCACGTTGCTGCACTCTATATCAGCGCCGTTGTGCTTACACTTCCCTTTGTGCCGACGCGCGACTCCCAGCTTGCAAACGGCATTGCGCTTGCGCTCGGAGCCGGCGCCACCGTCCTCGCCGTCTGGTACACGTTGGGCACCGAACTCGAGGCCGTCACCAGTGTCTCCGTCACGCTCGGCACCCTCATTGTCGGCCACTGGCTGCAGCTCGTTTTCGCCGTCGTGCGGCTGGGCGGACAATGGCCACGACTGCAGGCATGGAACCTCGCTCTGCAGGCCGCGCCGCCGGTCGCAATTGGCACGCCGCTTGGTCTCGTGTACGCCTGGAACCCATACACCGTCGCCAGCATTTTCGGCGTGGCATTGCTGTGGCCATTCATGGCACAAAGCATCTTGGCAAAGCAGTCAAACGCGTGGCCAGAGACTTCGATCGGCCGGACGATGCTCCGAGTCGATCTACACCCAATCAAAGCCGCCGCCTTTATACTTGTTACGCTCCTGCTGGGCGGCGGTGCGCTGGCTCTGCTCTGGACGCCGGCAACCACCGACAATTGGCAGTGGCACGGCCTCTGGCACGTTTTGGCGGCCGCGACCGCTACCTTCGTCATCTGGAACTCGCCGGCGCCGCTTGCGTCCGACGCATTGTACGTTGTTGTGCCGGGTGCGTTCTGAGTAAACTGCCGGCTCAAACCTCTGTGTGTTTTCGTGCACTTGTCGCGTTTTCTGTAAATAAAACACGGAACGCCAACGTGCTGTGGCAGCCGATACACAACGACATGAGCTCACCAACCGTGTTCACCGATGCCGACTTTATCAATCTTTCGCTGGAGGCGCGCCGTCTCGAAAAGCCCATCGAACGACTCGACACGCGGCTTCGAAACATGGAACATCACGTCGCGGAGATGTCGAGCGCGTACATGAGCCTCGGCGCGACTTTCAATTTTCTCGGCTGCACAAGGGGAATCTGCAAAGATGAGCCGAATCTGGCGGAACCGGCGAACGAATTTCACAGGGCGCTGGAGCAGTTCGAGAAGGTGCACACGGATCTGGCGCGCAGCGTCGCGCATCTTCAAGCCCGCTGGGAGCAAGAGCGAAAGCCGAGACTCGTCGTGCTTGCGTACGTCAAGGCCAAGGAACAAGCCGCCGAACTGTGTTTCAAGACACGCAAGGCCGAACGGGACCACGTCCGCAGACAGAAACGGGACGGCGCCGATGCACAACGCGAGAAGCGGTCGGCGCCGCGCATGGAGGCAGCGCGCCCCAAGCAGGCCAAGCTTGATTTCGTCGTCGAGGAGGAGGAAGAGCAGCAGCAGCAGCAGCAGGCCGATGAACGATGTGAGCAGCGAGTGCCCGAACCGCGCGCTGCGACGGAATAAATAACAACAACAACACCGGTTTTAATACGAATTTGGCACGCGTCGCTGTCAAATTCGTCCATGAACTCAATCAAACGCCGCTTTTCAATTGACTACGTGTTTTATTGCTTTACTTGACGGAAACCTTGTCATACACAAACTGATGGAGTGCGCCCCATCTGGCGGAGTTCAACGATCCGTACTCGGGTCTATCCCCGCGCGAATAATTGATGTCATGGAACTCAAAATCAACGCGTGTGTCGGCATTTTTCCAGACCAAAAGCGCCGTGGCACTTTTTGATAGGTCCTCCGTGACGCGGATGCCAGTACCGCACTCATATCCGTTTGTAACAATTGCTAAAAATACAATGTATTTGTTTCCCCAATCTGTTTGCACTGTTTTTGCTATTGACGTGTACGCTTCATTGTTTCCATGCGCGTCGTGAAAATTCCCACGGTTGCCCATATTTGAGCGTGCGTATATGACAACATCTCGGCCATGTGGTTGCATGGGGGCCATATATATTTGCTCCGGAAAAAGCCCGCCAATCGCATTTCTTATTTTGCGCGGCGGCAATAACGAGTACATAGGCTTCTCATTCTCGGTGTAAACAACGACTTTGGGAGGCCTCAGCACAATAGGTAATGCAGGAATTTGCGGAACGTCAAACGCGACGACGTTTGCCGGGGTGGATGTGAGCACGACTGCTTTCAAAAGACACCTCCCGGCCGTAACCAGCCCGGGGAAAATTGTATACACCACTTCTTGGCCCGGTTTTATCCCCTTTGGTGTCGACATCACTTCAGCATTGAAGAAATCGCCGCTTTCTGGTGTCTCCTTGTCCTCGACGCGTCGATCAGGGACGCGCAGACAAATAATTGGCGGAAAGAAAAACATGTACCAGAAGCACTTTCGAAAATTGTCAAACATGCCTTCAACTATGCGTTCGTTCAGAAATGTGTACTTGGCGCATAATTTGCTCGCGCTGTTGGTAATAAAGTCTCCATCGGTGTCTAAACCGGTTCCTCTAAGTTTAGATACATATCGTGTATCTCTGTATCCAACAAACTGTTCAAACGACCAACCCCCAGGGAATTTGTGTGTTACGTCATTGTGTGCGTAATAACCGCTGAGTGAGTTGAACATCCAGGCGTATATCGCCCGGAGCTTGATACACGTGTCGTGGCAAAATAAGTAATACGCATCTGCTGTGAGTTTTTTTGCCCCATCGACGTTGAATATGTAAGTTTTCAATTGCTCGCACAACTGCACGTAATTCATCACAACCTTCGCCTCAGAAGGCCATCCGTGTATCGTGCGGCTGGTGCGTCCATTGTACGTCAAACTGGCCAAGTATTCGGGCGTCAGCCCTTGCTTTTCGTATGTTGTCGCGGCTGTCTGCCTACACAAAACGTGAAGCAAGTAAAAACAAAACAATCGATGTTCATGCAACACATTTGTATTCTAGAAATTGTTGCGCATTATGCACGTAGAAATGCGGCGATACTGTCAGTTGTACGTTGTGGGAGGTTGTGCCATATTTCTCGCCCCCCCAATAGACGCTGAAATTCGAATTCAACTTGCAGGACACGGCCGTCTTTGAAAGACTCTTGAATAATCAAGGGTCTTGCTGGGTAAAATTGGCCGTCGTCATCCAACACATGTCTTCGTGTTAATGCACAAATGACTTTTTTGTTGCCCTTCGCCAAGATTTCGCTTACTAGGCCTTTAATAAAGTTCCACTCGGTCCGGATTTCTCCAGTCTCGTAAAAAAAACACACAACATCTCGGTTGCAAGGTGTGTTTGGGCAAGCAGTAACATCTTCATCATCAAAGTTTAATCCCCATGATTCCATGCGCGGTATGCATGCGATGCTGCCGGACAAATAGAACCATGTGAGCGTGGGGATGGGGAGACCTCGTCGACGATAAAAACTTCTATCAACCGATGGTATACGCGACACAAACTTGCAAATTTCTTGCAATACATCCCGGTTGCTTTCGTTCCAACGCAAGGAAAATTTGGGGGTGGCTATGTCCCGCGCGTCTTTGTGATACTCCAATTGAACGCACATTACACGAGTAGCCCATAACTCGTCCAAAAATGAAGTTCTTATCGGGTTTAGCCGTTTGCTTTGATCCTCGTTCTGCTGAACAAACACCAACAGCATTTGTTTGTTCCGATGCGCATTGTCCATCAATAACGCTGCTGCTTTCTCTTTTGTGTAATTCTCGCCACGCGTTGTTGTGTCGATAAAATAAATCACCAGATCTTGGTCTGTTGGGGTGCCCGTTTCCAACATCGTGTTTGCCGCAAACCCAGTAAACAGGTCAAAAAATTGGCTAGGGCGCTCCAAATGCAGCAGCGTCGGTTCTGGGAAGTACCAGGTCAGCTTTGGGCGCAAGAAGTCAACAACGCCGTCATACAACACGTCGTTATCTCGGCGCCACATTTGCCGCCCATCTGCATATTTCGGATTTCTGGTTATTTCAAAGTGAAGTACTTTGTAATTGCTGCCCCAAAATTGTTTTGGGGTTTCAAGCCGGGCCATCCGGTCCAGCCGTGCGTTGTGATTGCTGCCTCTCACGGTTACAATGAATAACCGTCTGTTATTGCGCCCGGACAAATCCTCGCACACGGAATTAATGTATTTGCCTGCAATGCGATTTTCCGCTGCCGCCTGATGGATAAAAACAACAAGATCTTGGTTGCTGGGCAATGCTGCGGTTTCGTCATTGTCAAGGCGCACGATGTTTTGGCGTAAGTATCCAAGCCGTCCCAATAATTCGACAAAGGATTCTTGTGGTTTTTCCAACCCACCCGAGAACTTGCCGTAAACCCAAGTCAGTGTCCTTTGTTTGCATGCATCACATCACACATCTATCTCAAACACACACACACACGCACGTGCCACTTACAATGCACTTGCCGATGCCGGCGCCTGTTGTAAACTGGATGCCGCCGGCGCCTGTTGTAAACTGGATGCCGGCTGTGCGCCTGGGTTTTCTGTTGCCTTCTCCGCCTTTTGCTTCTCCTCCGCGGCACGTTGCGCCATCAATGTTTTGACGGACTTCAAACCCAGTTCTGTGTCGTCGATCGTAAAATCAGTGTCTTGGAATTGACTTTTGGTCCACACTTTCGCCTTGCGTCTGCTACGTCGGTCAGTTGTGGATGTGAAAGGCGCGTCACAAAACCAAAAGTATCCAATAATAATATCGTCCTTGTCAGTCGGGTTGGACTCAACTGCTTCGTCGCCAATTTTTTCCATCCACCAATATCCATACGGATCGCCAATATCCGGAAAAACACTGTTTTTCGAAATCTCAGCATATTTCGGTGTTTTGGTCATTGTCATGTTAAACAGTAGAGTGACAGCAATCTGTTGACTAATTTCTTCGTACTTGCTTTTGTTTGGCATACACACGCCCTGAATGAAATCCAGCAGCGGTTCGATAACTGATGATGCGTGATATAGTATCCCAGGCGCCAGTTGTTCGACGACGCACAATGCAGTTGCAATCTCCGATTCGATCGCTGGTTGCTTCCTGTTAATATCCGCGCCAACAAACGCGGTAAGCGCTGCATTGTACTCATTTTCCTGCAAGCAAATATCAGTGAAAATGCAGCACTCTTACATCAAACAGGTCCTGCATCTGAATGCAATTTTTGAGAGCGGCGCCAAATGCGCTGGTAATCAAGCACTGTTGTTCTTTTGAAAGTTCTTGAAGATTGACATTGAGCTGAAACGGTGGGTCGCTCGACGCCGAAATACCTCCCCATTGAAACCAATCTGTATTCGCTGGAAGGTGGTGTAGTTTTGCGAATCGCGGGTCTGTGTTCGACGTTACCCATCCGGTGGCGGCGGCATTCTGCGCGCGCGGCGCTGAAATCGGGGCGAATTTCAATTCACTAAGCGGTGCAAGGTCTTTGACATTGCCAAACATATCAGAAGTGTACACCATTCTCCGAATGCGCCATTTGCCACCAGTATAGGTACCAACACCGGCGAAGCCAACAACGGTGGGGTTTTCCGGGTTCCCCTCGGAATCCATGTTCATTTCATATAGCGCCAAGTCGCCCACACGTTGCGTAGTTTCGTTGTCAAACACGGTACCAATGGCAGGGTAATCAAGTGTCTTTGTGATATTTATCCCATAGAACAAACTTTGATCTATTGGCACAGTGCCAAGTTCAAACGCGACACTTGTAACAGTTTGCACGATTTTTTTGCGTTGCGCATCGTCTTTGATGTCCGATAGTACTTTGTTCAAAAATGTGGCCAGCGGTTTGATGACTCGTGTTTGCAAACTTGGGAATAAACCCGGTGCATTCATGCCCACGAATTTCAACAAGTTTAACTGGATCGAGAAAAGATCTTTCTCATTTGGTACGCTTACATCGAGACTTTGGAAATGTGCTTCAATTCTTGAAAGTGTATTTTCCATTGCTTCTAGCGGCTGTTATGAAAATTAGAACAACATTCACACAAGCGTACCGGCAACGTGAAACGCGCACGCGTCTCGCGTACACACTCAACGAACGCCCGCGTTGCCGCGGTGAGAACCAAACATTCTTGTACGACCGACAGATCTTTTAAGTGCAGCAGTAAACGCATCATCCCCAAAATATCAAGCTTCTCTGTTATTTCTTGTTCTTTCTCTTTTTCCTCCAACTTCTTTGTTTTTTTTCTTTCTTCTTCTTTTTTTTCATTGGCGAGATTTACCACCCTAATAATGACGCGAGCTGCTTCAAACTGAAAGTCAGCGGGAAATCCCAGTTTCTGAAGTTCGCTGTCGGCAAACGATGTCGCTAGGCGCGCGGATGTATCCAACTCCTTGGATTGTTCAAGCGCGGTTCGAATTAGTTGCCGCTCGGCACTTGGAGAAGACGTTTTGTCCAGAAGCGTCGTGAGCATTTGAACGTCCATCGTGTGCGTATCTTTGTGCGCCAGCAGCTGGGAAATGGTGTGAAGCGCGTACGGGCCACAGTCGTTACTTCCAGTTGGTTGCTGTGGCACCTTCACAATCGTCAACGGCATTTGTTTGTCTGTTGGTGGTGTATGCGCAGTGTTGGCGCCCAGCAATACATCCGTTAAAAAATTGCGGATCACAAACGCTGCGTCCTGGTGTGTCCCGTTTATCTTCGCGTGGAGCGAGTCAAATATGAAGATCGGGTTCGAGGTTGCGCTTGACTGCGTCTGTTCCTGAAATGCACCTCTTAAATTTCGTACAGCTGCCAAGAAAAAATGGTGTTCAACGCACACCGGCATAATAAACCAGTCTCGGTCCATGAAAATCGGATCTTTCTGAACACATTTGATTAGTTTGCGTTTTTCGGCAAATGACGTTGACCATGTTTGTGTGTCTTCCGAAGGTTTCTTCACGACTTTGCGCATTGCCAGTGCAAAGAACGACGTATTGCAAATGTAAAATTGCTCGCGGATTTCTTTTTTGGCGTGACGCTTCAACCAAAACACGTAGAAATCGAAGATTGCCTCACTGATTTCCTTTCCCGGTTGCAACATTGCCAATAATGAATCGTTGAGCTCCACAACCTCATTCTGTTTTCCGTTGACGTCGTCATTTTTGTAGCTCCATGTGCTTGCGTGCAACGAAGCCAGCTCTGTCTTGGTTGAATTTTGAGAGTCCAGCAGCAATGGCGTCTGAAAACTGGTGCCCGGCGCTTGGGCATTTGGAGCCGCAGATGCTTTAGCAGCCAAAGAAGCGTTCATCGCCGCAAAAAAATTCAGGTCAACTTTTCCTGGCATAAGCAATGCCGTTTGCATTGTGGCGGATCGCCGCATCATAAAATATTTCGCTGATGTACTGTCAGAGGGTTGTGTCGGTGCTGCAAAGGGTTGAGGCGCCGTTGGGGGGGTGGCGCTGCTGGAGGGTTTTCTGAAATCTGCATAGGATTTGGGCGGCTGTGGCGTGGCTGAGGTGGGCGCGACGCCGGGGGTTTGTGTCGGTGCTGCAAAGGGTAGAGGCGCCGT
>Ga0208620_1000018_pt1 | contig 28868 bp, 48 predicted proteins | sample CryBogCBH24Jun08_FD_184593 | JGI IMG/M metagenome (GOLD analysis project Ga0208620, IMG submission 184593) | Freshwater microbial communities from Crystal Bog, Wisconsin, USA - CBH24Jun08 (SPAdes) | ecosystem: Environmental > Aquatic > Freshwater > Lake | place: Crystal Bog, Wisconsin, USA... | reverse complement strand
AATGTCATTGCGCCTTTTTTCTTGCCTTCTTCTTTAAATCCGCTGGCGTGGGCGGCAACCGCAATTTGCATGGCTTTAGATTTGGTCGCAAATGGGCCTTTTGATCCCCAATACCAACCATCTGATTTCTTAACTACTGGCATATTGATCCTTTGGCAGTTTTTTGTCGTAATAAGTGTAAAGCCATACTTGTTTTCTGCCTTTTGATGTGGAATCGATCAAATCACGGCTTAAATGTCGTGCTTTTCGCAAATAACACAATGCCATCGAAATTTCGTTAGGCTTTAGATCGGGATTGGCTAACCGAATGTCTTGTAGTGTTAGAGAAGCTGATTTTTCTACAAAAGTTTGTCTTACTTTGTTTGCCGCATTTGCCATGTCTTATCCTTTTTGATGATCTATTATACCTTTTTTGGTTTTCTTGGTAAATGGGCTTTGGCAAGTTTTGGCGGTGGCGTTGCAAAATAAGACTTTGGCATATGTGGATGAGCAGATTTAATTTTTTTAATGCCAGCCAAATGCAAATGATGATGTATAGGCTCTTTCGGCTTATTAGCAATATGCTTAACACCATGTAGTTTTTCATGGTGCTGTAATGGCATTTTTTCAACATTTTTGATGTGTTTAGTAACTGGCCCATGAACATGAGTGTGTTTTAAACTTTTAGATGGTTTCTTGGGTTTCTTCGCCAGGCTCATCAATCATCCTTAATACCCGCAATGCGGATTCCACATTATCAACCCGAACTAACGGGCCACCAGTCCATTTGGCCAAAAAAGCCAATTGTGGCTTAGTGTGCAATGCCTTAGGTGTCGATTTTACTTCCATCAGGATAGTATGTTTATTTTGATAGCCCACAACCAAATCTGGGAATCCCTGACCAATTTTGGAACAATCTACAACAACTGCGCCATGCTTTCGTAGTGCATCAACAATTTCTTGTTGATTTTTGTCTGTGCGTTTTGCGTAACCCATTGATTTGTCTTAAATGTGCGTTATTATTATGCAAACTTTAACATAAAAGGTTGCCATGCGGATATTACTTCTGGATATAGAAACAAGCCCCAATGTAGCCCATGTTTGGGGTATTTGGCAACAAAATGTGGGGTTATCGCAATTACTAGAATCATCATATACGCTATGTTATTCAGCAAAATGGCTTGGCGAAAAAGATGTGTATTTTGATTCTACATATCGCAATACATCAAAAGAAATGTTGTTCAATATTCACGAAATGTTAGATCAAGCCGATGCAGTCGTGCATTACAACGGAACTAAGTTTGATATTCCTACATTGAACAAAGAATTTATTGTGCATAAGATGAAACCACCATCACCATATAAACAAATTGATTTATTACGAACTGTTAGATCGCAGTTTAGATTTCCAAGTAATAAATTAGATTATGTAGCTCAGAGATTAGGTTTAGGCCAGAAAAAAGAGCATGAAGGTCATATTTTGTGGGTTAAATGTATGAATAATGACCCTAAAGCATGGAAGATTATGGAAGAATATAATGTGCAAGATGTAATGTTGCTTGAAAAGTTATATTACAGATTGTTGCCGTGGATCAAATCACCAATTAACCAAGCAATAACCAGCAATAGAATGTCTTGCCCTACTTGTGGTAAACCAGCATTGTTAAGTCGTGGTTTGACTTACACAACAACGGGAACATACCAAAGATATTCATGCAAGGCTTGTGGCTCTTGGAGTAAAGATCGGCAATCATTAGTTAAACACGCAAAACTGACCCATCTATCGTGAAACTTAGTCCTGAAATTTTACGCAATCTGTACGCAACGCTATATTGTTGCTATCCATTTACAAAATGGAAAATGCCATTGCCAGAAGAAATTGATTTTCAAGTAACTTATGACAAAGATGCGCTTGGCACATATATGCACGATACTGGCGAAGATTATGCACATACCATTACAGTTTCAGCGGCCAGATGTGGCCATCTGTATACAACCCTAACTACCCTCGCCCATGAAGCCGTACATATGTCTTTTCACCGTCTTAAAGGTGATAAATGGGCGCATCATGGAAAAGCATTTAGAACACGGTGCAAAATGGTTGCACATGAATTAGGATTCGATCCCCTGGAGTTGTAATATCTGATTTACCATTTTTAGTAAATCTTGTTCATCAACACCAAATCGCTTTACAAACGATTGTTTACCAGCATGAATTCCAGTATTGCCACGATGATGTTCTGGGCATAACGGAATAACTGGTGCTAACTTTCGGGGAATATTACCAGTACGAACATGATGCAATTCGGCTGGTGTATCTTCAAAACCTCTATGCCAACATAAGATACAACCAAGCCGTGCAATTCTGTCGTTTTTAATGCGTTCTTTGTTTTTCAAGATGTAGTGCCAAATCTTCTAATTCTTGTGCAATATCTACAATGTCGCTAGATAACAGAACCGCATCAGATCGTTGATTTTTCAAAAAGGCATCGTGCAACTTACGGGTTAGGATGGCCATTTTAATCATTGGTTCAGCGTAATCTACGATCATATATTTCCTTTTCTGCGGTTTGCGCTTAATGTTTGGAACATTTCAGTAATGCGTATTTGAGTGTTCCGTGTGTTGGTCAAATTTTTAAACTCTTTTAAAGCATCTGCCCATTCTTCAATGGCCAATTTTGTTTTAGGATCAATTTCTGCTTTAGCCTGGCGTTCAGCAACCGTGCCTTCGGCCAGCAAAAACGCATGGGCCTTCGCCTGTTTAATCCGTTCTTCTGAAAGTTTGTAGTTATATTCTAACTCTGCATGAGTTTCATCGCTATCGGACAAGTATTCTAATGCTTGCCCAGCTTCTTTTTCTGTAATATTCATTTAATGTTTAAAAATAAACCTGTTTGTCCTATTGCATATCCAATCCAAATAATTGCGTTTGCATATGCCCCCTTTTGCAATTGTAACAACCCAGTAATCAAATAGCCAACTCCTGTTGCGGCAACGATGTATTGTTCAACCATTCTGATGGCCTTCCTTGATTACCCAGTTTGAATTGCTCATAGTATAAATCCCAAACATGACTATCAAACTTGGTTTTATCTATGTATTGCCTAAAAACTTTTAATCCCCACGCCCTACGCCAAATTATTAGTTGCCTGACGGTGCATTGCACCCGATATTCGTTGTCTGAATTGCCCAAAGGTTTCACCGATTTGCGGTCTAAGTCCAAGTTCTTCGCCTTTTTTCAAAGTTAGTTCATCTGTCGAATACCAGGGTAATTCGGGCTTTTTTATTTGCTTAGGTTGTAAATCAAGTTCATCTTCCCATCGTTCACCACGCAACCAAGTTGCTGGATAGGGAATGTAATCTATTTCTGTTTGCTTGATTTTCCAGAATTGCTTGTGCGTTTCAATGGCGCTAATTGCGGCACTTTTTTGTTCTTCTGTGAGCTTGCTAAACGCTTTTCTTGCATCCGCTTTCCCGACTTTTTTTGGATAACTGACCCAGAATTCCTCGAACATTCAATTGCTTCCTTCACGATTGCGGTGATTCCATATTGAATCAACATTTTTAACCCATCATCATCATAATCTACCATGATGTCGGCTGACCCATCGGGGTTTTCAAAAAGGGTAGTTATTTGTATTTTCATTTTTATTGGTTTTAAATACTTGGCCAGCAAGCATATTGGTCAATTGACGATTAGCGGCAATTTCTTTACGCAAAAAATCGGTTTGTTTTTTAAGAAGTTTAATTTCTTCTTCGGCTTTGCTTAGTAGATCAACCAGCATTTCTTCTCTTGTCATATTTATTCCTATAGCAGTAGTAAGTTACTAGGATTAAAACACCTTCCAAGCGGTTTGAGCAAACCTAGCCTACCTAGATTTGCCTTTAAATGTTATCCATTGCGGAATCGCATCCCTCGCCAGTCATTCGATGCAACGGCACTAGCTTCGCCACCGTTATTGCGCTATTTCAGCATCTTCCCTCTAGTAACGCTTGTATTTTGACCGCTACGATGTCGTTAGAGCCGCCAGTCAAAACCTACCACGCCTAAAATATACCATAAAAAATAATTGCACAAGTATTAGAAATAGTTTAATATATTATTATCCATTAAACAAAGGGGGTCATATGGATGAATTTGAACAAAAGCTGGAAGAAGCATTGACAAACATGGAGTTTGATTGTCTAACGAGTGAAGATATTGAGATCATCAGACACGCTTGCGGAAAACCTAGATCGCATAAGGCGGAATCTGCGCTTCACAACATCTTTGAAGATTTTGCAACTATTTTCGGGGGAAATAATGGATCAAAGTGAAAACATTGGCCAACTGGCATTAGCGTTATCAAAAGTTCAGGGGAAACTTACTCATGCTAAAAAAGATAGTAAAAATCCGTTTTTTAAAAGTACCTATGCCGATCTTGGCTCTGTGCTGGATAGTTGCCGCAGTTTATTGGCAGAACACGAACTTGCAATTATGCAATTCCCTGGCCAATGCTTTGCGGATAATGAACTCATGCACATGACATTGACAACGGTTCTTAGTCATAGTTCTGGCGAATGGATCAAGCAATCTATGTCAATGCCTTTAACTAAAGCCGATCCCCAGGGTGCGGGTTCATGTTTAACTTACATGAGAAGGTATGCACTTTCAGCGGTGCTTGCTATATACGCTGATGGATCAGATGACGATGGTAATGCCGCATCTGTTCCAGTTGCAAACAAACGCATTACGATTAACGAAATTGAATAAAGGATAAAACATGGCTTTTGAATTAAAAGAAAATAACGGCAATTTGTTTAAGAATTTGAAAAAGACTAAAGACACATCGCCAGATTACACGGGTTCAATCAAGTTGAACGGCCATGAACATTGGCTTTCAGCTTGGGTGAAAGAGGGCCAAAAGGGTAAATTTATTTCGGTATCAGTTGGCGAAGTAAAGCAACCAATTGGCTTTAAAGAAGCTGGTAGTGATGAACTACCAAAACCATCAATAGTGGATGACGATTTACCGTTCTGAAAGGGGACAAAATGATTAGCCAAATTAATGATGTAATTAACCAGCAAACTGAAGTTAAGTTTAACTATGAATATGGCGTTGATGAGGAAAAACAACTCATTGCCATGACAAGAGAAGGATTGATTAGCGTCATTAACACGGCTATATCCGCTTGTGCGGATCGTGTTAGCGATCCAATCTTGCGTAACGAAATACTTTCAATGCAATCTTAATTTTAATTCGGGGGAAAGATGCTAGTAAAAACGCATGATGCGGAATCTGGCCATTGGTATCAGATCGATGGAACGCCAGCCTATCGCATAATTGGAAAAAACGGCAAAGAACGCAATACTACGGTTCGTGATGCCAGGGAAATGGGCCTACTTGTTTCCACCACAACGGTAATTAGTCAAATTGCTAAACCAGGATTGGAAATCTGGAAACAGCAAAATGTATTACTTGCCGCTTTAACCTTGCCTAAACAAGAAAACGAATCTGAATCAGATTGGCTTACCCGTGTAATGCAAGATTCCAGAGAAACTGGGAAACAGGCCGCTGAACGGGGAACATACATCCACGGCATCATAGAATCGTTTATGGAAGGCGTTTATCTTCCAGAAGTGCCAGCATATTGCCATGAAGTAGATAAAGCCCTGAAAGCCCGTTTTGGCAACATTAAATTTAATTCTGAACGCAGTTTTGGTTCGCCATTGGGCTTTGGTGGCAAAGTGGATTTATCAGCGGTTGCTGATGATATAACAGGCTTTCCTGGTGCGGTTTGTGATGTTAAAACAACCGAAAAAGATTTAACCGATATTAAGCATACATTTGAACACGCCATGCAATTGGCCAGTTATCGCAATGGTCTTGGTATACCCGATGCAGATTGCGCCATCATATATGTAAATGCGCTAACAAATCAGGTTAAACTTATAGAAATACCCCAGGCAGAATTAAGTTCCGCATGGGATTGCTTTACCCATTTGTTGCAGTTTTTTAAGATTCGCAACAAACTTTAACTTCGGTGGGGCTGTCTGGATTCCCCCGATCCTTCACGGGATAGTCCCACCACCTCATATGGCCGAAAGTGTAAAGAAACGAGTAGGCCACCCTTTTATGTTGCATAAATTACACAATTTATTCAATTATTTTTCATTTTCTTGACCTAGATCAATAATACTTCTCAAAATATGCCTAAAATGGAATCATTCCATCGGGGGATGGTATTAAAAAGGAGTAGTAAAAATGAAACAAATTGGACAAGGCAAAAAAGAATTTGTAGTAATGAAATTTGATGACTACATCAACGAATGGAAAGTTTGGAGTGTTCCATTAACTATTAAGCAAGCATATTTTATTCTTGCCAGAAAAAATCCAAACTATTACAAAATTCAATCAATTTAACTAACCGCCCCTACGGGGGCATCTTTTTTGGGGGAATCAAATGAAAGAGTTTATTCAAGGCGGTTTAATGGCAATAGTGATCGTGGCTACGGTATTTTTAACTTTATACCTACGCTGGGGTCATATTTAATGGCCAGACATTACGATGAATTGAAATGGGAAACTTCCCCATGCGACAATTGCCATTTGCGGTTTCGTTGTGAAGAACAATTGATGGCTTGTCGTGTGTTTTTAGGGTTTATTGTGCGGGGCAAATTTAATCCCGATGCGCCTAGAAACCCAACATATGTGTTGTATAACGAAATTTTTAATAAAGACGATATAGCGTTGGGAAATTCATTGAAAGGGCCAAGCAATGTGGAATGTTAGGTTGGTGCATATGGTGGATGAAGAATATCCAGATCAACCATACATTGAAGCCAGGGAAGTATATTACGATGCAATGGGCAAACCAATGGGGCATTGCCCAGCTTCAGTTGGCGGTGAAACCATAGATGAGTTGAAACAGTATGTGCAATACATTACAGAAGCATTAACCAAACCAATTTTGAAATTTAAGGATTCAAAATGACAACATTTACCACAGAAGATCGCATTGAAGCTGAAAAAGATGATTTGATTAAGCAGTTAAAAGAAAAAATTGAGTTTTTGCAGTCTAAGAATAAATGGTTAATGCAACAAGTTGAACAATTGGAAATTCAAATTTGGGGGTCAAGATGATTGGATTATTAACAGCATTTTTCTTGTATTACGGTGATGCCGCTTGGTGGTGGTGGGGCATTTGGGCAATTCTTGAATTAGGTGCGTTTGTTAAGAAAATAAACAAATGACAACTAGGGATGGCGGCAAGGGTGATGCGCCACGCCCAATATTGAATCAAGAAGAATTTGATAAAAACTGGGATAGGATATTTAACACGCCCATTCCAGAAAAAGATGGAAGTTGGACAGTTAATATTGATGTAGAAAATCAAGAAATTGAATCAACGATAACTTATAAGGAAAACATATGACACCACAAGAGTTAGCACAACAATTAGATCAAATAATTGATTACTGTCCTGGCGATATTATTCAACAAGCCGCCACGATGTTACGCAAACAAGCGGATGACCTTGAGTATATGCAAGAACAGTTTGATCGTGCCATTGAATTTTTGGCCAAATGTAACGGATGGAGCAAAAACAAGTGAACAATGAACCATTTATATGGGTAAAACAAGATTTTGATGGTGAATGGATTGAAGTTCATGCTGGTAAAGGTATTCCACTTTATACCCATCCAGCAAAAACACTAACAAATGATGAAATATTAGAAATTGCAAATCAATCTTTAGTTGGCGCTACTGCTTGGCATAACCCTGATTTAGACCCTATTAATTTTGCTAGAGCAATACTAAGAAAGGCACAAGAAAAATGAGTTACGCACATTTTGTAAACAATTATCAGCGGTATCTTAAAAGCCCCAATACGCTATCAGAAGCTATCAAAGATGCTTATTACTGTTCTGCTATTACTTATCCCAAAGAACCCGATCATGGCGGTTTAATTGGCTTTTTAGTGGCTTTATTGTTTGTTGGTGTATTCGGCTACGGATTTTGGGTGTATCTTGGCGTATAAACCATTTAACAAGGAAATGTTTGATAAATGCGACCCGCCAGCACGGGAAGCGGTTACCAAATGGATTAAGGTTTTTTGGGGATTAGAAGCCATAGATAATCCTGATAAATATGGCGTAGATTTGGTGTTATATAAAAATGGCCGCCCAGTTGCATATGTGGAAGTTGAACAGCGGGATTGGGGAGTTGGTGCGCCATACTGCCCATATCCTACAATTCATGTAGCTCACCGCAAAAAGAAACTATTTGCTAATAAATTGCCGACTTTGTTATTTGTTTGCACAACCCCGTTAGTCAATGCGTATTGGGTGAAAACAGAGATTGTGGAAACTAGCCCATTGATAGAAGTCAAAAATAGGGCGGTCAAAGAAGATGAGTGGTTCTACGATGTCGATATTGGACATTTTAATTTTGTGGATTTAACCCAGCCATTTTGAGGGCTTCGGCTTTTTCGTTTTCTACTCTTTTGAGCCAGCCATCGATAAACTGTGGCCGATGTAGGCTAATATAGTATTCACTTCTTTGTTTTGAGTATTGCCCGATAAGCTGTCCAACATCTGAATGGGCAATCTGATTAGTAATTCGTGGGCCAAGAATTCCAGTTGCGACTGCACCAACGGATTGTTCAAGCAATTTAATTGCTCTGCCTGGGCCAGCATTGACCCCCATTGAGAATACCAAAAAGTCCAATCCTCTGGGGAGTACCTCGCAATAAGTTGATCGCCAGTATCGTTGTTCATATAGTGGGCTAATCTGGTCAATGGTTAGATTTCGCATTTCCTTTTCAGTTGCTTCGTGTCCAGTCCATTCTGACCATGTGGTGTTAGTAACACCCATATTTGTCCACTTTTCACCATCACCCAGGCTGGAAGTAAACCCGCCTTCTGACTTTAACAATAAAGCCAGACAATTCTTAAAGTTGCCAGTCATCTTAAATCGTTATATTTCTCGATGACATCGTTTCGTTCTATTTCTGTTGCTGAACATTGCTTGGCAAAGTTGATAAGAAATTCGACATTTGGCTCAGATAATCTGAATTCTTCGTTTGATACGGCAAGGGTGGCGGTACTGCCACTTGTGGTGCGGCTGTGCAAGCCAATAGAACGGTACTGACTAAGAAGTAACTGATAATGAGTTTCAAGGGCATCTTTTTCATTTTGGGCTTTCTGTGTTTGTTCGGCTTGTTGATTTGCTACTTTTTGTTCCCAATCGGCTTTTTGTTTAAGTTCTGCGGCTTGATATTCCACCAAGCCGTTATGACCAATACGATAACCGATAAAACCAGAGCCAAAAAGTACCAAAGCAACCAAACCAGCTTTGACATAAAAACCTATAGGTAAAGGGAACATTATTTTTCGTCTAATGGTTTGGTGGTAACAATACGCAATAAAGCCGTAATTACACCAATGCCAATCATAACCGTATTAAAACTAATATCGTCAAGCAATCCACGCAAATACTGGGAATTGTCGGAAACTGCGCCCAAAGCGGTAATAAGGCCGCTAAACCACATCGTTTTGGATTTAACTGCACCCCGAATTGTGGCTTTAATCTTTTCATATATTGCGTTCATTTATGAAACCCTTGAATACTAAGAAAACCGTAAAACAGCCAAACGATTGCGCCAGCAAGTAATGTGGCTAATGACCATTTTCCGAACTTAGCAAATTGTTTATCTAACCATTCCTCAATTGCTTCCTTCATTATTTCTTTTTCTTGGTCTGGTGTCATCTGATCGGGCATAATAAAATCAAAGTAAAGGTTAATGAAAATATTATATTGTCCGATATATTACAGAATGAATTTTAACACTTCTTCGGGCTTTACAAAAGCATCTGGATTATGTTCGGTGAAATCCCACCATAAGAATTGATTTGGGGCCAAATAACTACGATCTTTCAGCAAATTAATGTTTTCTGGATGGCCATATATTAACGGATCAGATACCGACCATAATACAACGCCAGGCTTGCCACAGTCCCATGCAAGATGCTGAAAAAAACTATCGCAACCAATCCATGTACGACATTCGGCTATTAATTCTTTTAGTCTGGCGATTGGCAAGTTTTTAACAAACTCTGGCACAAGTTGTTCTTCGCCCTCAACGCCAACTTGAATAATGCGTTCATCTATCTGAGCAATTAATTCTTTCCAGTAAGGGTAGTTTTTGGGATTGTTTTTGCCATTAACCAATGGTTTGGCAAACGGGGCTATTAAAATCATAAATACAGCTTCCTATACGCATCTTCTAAACTGCCAGTCCAATTCCATTGCGCCATTTTTTTGTATATATTCCATTGGTCTATATCGCCAAACATGGCTTGGGCTTCCGCAATCGGTCTGCCTGGCACTATTTCAGGATAACAACTAAACACCATAGGATTGCGTATCTGAGATATAACACGCTTACATACAATGTGATCGCCAGCACCGCAATTAAGAACCACAGGGGTGCAATCACCCAGCCCAATAATATTTCTGAAAATAGTTTCATCATGTTGGTACATTTCCTCTTTAGTTTCGCTACGGATGCCGCCTTGCGGATTCTTTAAATGCCAAGTTGTTGCATATGGCACAACTAAAATTTTGTAGCCGTTAAGATACAAACCGTATGTAAATAGTGTTTCTTCCCGATGGGCTACACGGGATAACCCTAAGTTATAATCATAAACACCAGCACGGTATAAAAATGAACAATGCAAATGTTGAACTTGTTGCACGGCTTGTATACGATCCCATTGTATATTGGGTTCTTTATCTATATTTTCTACCCTACCAGTTGATTGGGAACAATCAATTTGTAAAGGTGGAGTAAGAATTTCGCCACCAATTGCGCCAACATTATTTGCAATGTGTGATGATAATTCTTCTAATACATGGGGTTCTGGGATGGCATCATCATCAACCCGCCAAACCCATTCATAGCTCATCGTATTAGCCGCTTGATGTATATGGTGCTGGCCCTTCTTTTCTGCAAACAACCACTCCCATTCCACGCCCTTAATGTCTAACATTTGAAAGAAATATTGATAAATCATTTCTTTTCGCATATCTAACGGTTCATCGTTATCATCAAATATCACCAGCTTATCTGGCAATACCGTTTGATTAATAATGGCGTTTAACACTAATGGAAGGGTAGTAAAGTATCTGCCCCGTGTAGCCACAGAACATAAAACGCCTTTTTTCTGTGGGACAGAATCGTATTTAGCTATCATTAAATTAAATCGATTGAATTCGTTAATTGCTTTAGGGTATCTGGATATATTTCCGTGTTCGCCTATGTAGGAAATATCAAAACCTTTAAAATGGCTTTCGTTTATACCGTGAATTTTGTGATGTTCGCCCCAAAACCCTTTTGGTTCATTCCACGGGCAAGTAATTAATAGCCGTTTGCAATGCTTTTTGAGTTTTTCGGCAATTTCTAGGCCATTGTCTAAATGCTCTATAACCTCAAAAGCAATAATGGTGTCGTATTGTTCTAGTGGATAAGTGTTGATGTCGGCATTAACAAATTTGTTAATACCATCCCATCCTTGTGCTTTGGCGTTTTCAATAATTTTAGGGTCGTAATCTAACCCTGTATATTCAATGTCTTTTGGCAAAAACTGTCTGCCATAGCCATTAGAACAACCAATTTCTAATATTTTGTTTCCTAGAAGATTGTCCCTAGCCCAAAAATAACGGGTTGATTCTCTTGGGTAAACTTCATCACCTTTTAAGAATACAGCCCGTTCATAGTTGTTCATCAACTCATTTACTTCATCTTGTTTTTTCATATTGCTTATGTTATTAAATTACGCTGTATAACTTCCTGATGTTGTAAATTTCAAAATTGTATTAGATCCTGATGTGCTTACTGTTGCAGTTCCAGTATATGTTCCAGAATAACTTGAAGTGGGAACGGAAATAATAACAAATCCAGATCCGCCAGCCGCACCAGACCCGTTGTTTGTTCCACCGCCACCACCGCCACCACCAGTATTGGCTGTTCCAGCAGAGCCAGAACCACCACTACTACCGCTTCCATTTCCGCCACCGCCTGAACCGCTACTTGTTCCACTAGAACCGCCACCACCACCACCGCCAGCATATACTACTGATGAACCAGTAATTGAACTTGTTGTACCCGTTCCGCCATTTCCGCCTGTAGAATTACCAGAATTAAATCCAATTGCAGATGATCCGCCACCGCCACCACCACCAATATTTCCGCTTCCTAATGAGTTGCCACCAGCAAATCCTTGACCAGTTGTTCCTGATCCACCATAAGCATAAGAATTACCGCCACCAGCACCGCCACCAGAACCGCCAGAAGATCCAGTCGTAACACCACTATTTGCACCACCACCACCACCGCCCAGCAAAGTGACGCCATTAAAAACACTATTTGAACCATTGCTACCACTACCAGTTCCAGAAGAACCGCCCCCGCCAGATCCAATAGTAAATAATATTTGTTGTCCAGTAGATACGGCAAGAGAACTTGAAATAAACCCGCCAGCACCACCACCACCACCCCAGTTTGATCCACCACCGCCACCGCCAGCAGAAGCAAGATATGTCATTACATATAAACTGGATGAAATTGTAATAGTTCCAGAACCGTTTGAAATATTAATTCCAGCACCAGCAGTTAAAGTATTTTTTGTTAATCCAGAGCCGTTGCCAATTAAAATTTGACCATTTGAATAAGTTGTCTGCCCAGTTCCGCCAACTGATGTTGGTAAAGGATTAGATGAAGAATAAGAAGTTCCCCAAGAAGATCCTGTTGAATTTGCTATTCCAGCACTAGGATATATTGTTGGCCCAGTTGCCCCGCTATAACCACTATAGCCTGATGTGCCTTGTGATCCTGTAGCACCGCTATAACCACTATATCCGCTTGTTCCAGTTGCACCAGTTGCACCAGTAGCACCAGAATAACCGCTATAACCGCTTATGCCAGAACCGCTATAGCCAGAATACCCAGAAATACCCGAGAATCCGCTATATCCACTAATTCCTGATCCAGAATAGCCACTATAGCCACTAATACCTGATGCGCCATTCGTGCCGTTTGTTCCAGAAATTCCAGAATAACCGCTGTAACCTGATTGGCCAACTGCACCTGAATAACCGCTATAGCCACTTATTCCCGAACCGCTATAACCGCTATAACCCGATATACCCGATCCGCTAAATCCCGAAATACCAGAAAATCCGCTATATCCAGATAAGCCTGATGCGCCTACTGCACCACTATATCCAGAATAACCAGAAAGGCCACTTGCACCAACAGCACCAGAGTAACCACTATAGCCACTTACGCCAGAACCGCTGTAACCCGAATAACCAGAAATTCCTGAGCCACTATAGCCTGAAATACCAGAAAATCCAGAAATACCACTAAATCCAGAATAGCCTGATGCTCCGCTATAGCCAGATTGAGTATAGAAAACTTGAGTAGCAGAAACAATTACAGAAGGAGTTTCTGGAACAGTTGGGTTTGTTTGTGCCGCTGTTGTTACTGCTGAAATACCGGTCGTAGATACTGCCCAAGCAAGTTGAACATAATCGCCAGCATTTACTTTTAATGTATAAGGTGTAACAGCAATTAAATATCCATTTGTGCCGCCTTGTGATCTAGGAATATTAAAAATGCTATTGCTATCTGCAATATCTGTTCCATTTAATTTAAACCAAATGTCAGAATTATCATTGCCAGAACCAGTAGAAGTATTTTGAAATTGAACAGAATATTGAATTGTATAAACACCAGCATTAGCAAAAGTAATTCTATTGCCAGAAACAATACTTATTCCTGTGCTATTTGCATCAGTTTGATTAATGTTAAAAATATATGAAGATGTAGTGTTTGCGGCAGTTTGATTAGTTGTGTCCCAAAATGAACCCCAATAGCCACGAACACCGCCAGCACCAACAGAACCAGAGTATCCTGAATAACCACTATAACCGCTTGTGCCTTGTGCGCCAGAATACCCACTATAACCAGATACCCCTGATCCAGAATAACCACTATAGCCTGATACACCGCTTCCAGAATATCCGCTATATCCGCTGATGCCTGAGAATCCAGAAGCACCATTAGTTCCGCTGATACCGCTAAATCCTGAATAACCGCTTGTGCCGGATTGACCTACTGCTCCGCTATAACCGCTAATGCCAGAAAAACCGCTGTATCCACTTATACCAGAGCCACTATATCCACTAATACCAGATGCTCCGCTGTAACCGCTATAACCAGAAACTCCAGAACCAGAATATCCGCTATAACCAGAAATTCCGCTAAATCCTGATGCTCCACTAATTCCAGAATATCCTGATTGACCATCTATACCTGAATAACCAGATATACCAGAAAATCCACTATAGCCACTTATGCCACTAAAACCGCTGTAGCCAGATACACCTGATCCACTATAGCCACTATATCCACTTGTTCCAGATTGGCCATCTTGTCCAGAATATCCGCTGATACCTGAAAATCCGCTGTAACCAGACTGACCATCAATTCCTGAATAGCCACTAAATCCGCTAATTCCTGAGTAGCCAGACAGTCCCGAAAAACCACTAATTCCAGATTGACCAACTGCGCCACTAAAACCAGAATAACCTGATGTGCCAGATAAACCTACTGCACCAGAATAGCCTGATATTCCGCTAAATCCTGAGTAACCAGAAACACCGCTTCCAGAATAGCCCGAAAAGCCACTAAAACCGCTTATACCGCTAAATCCTGACCAGCCCGATACACCACTACCAGAATATCCAGAAAACCCGCTATAACCGCTTACACCGCTTCCGCTATAACCAGAAATACCTGAGTAACCAGAATATCCAGAAATGCCAGAATATCCGCTATAACCAGAAATGCCTGAATAGCCACTAAAGCCAGAAATACCGCTTTGTCCTGTTGGGCCAACAATAGGGCCTACATTGTTCCAAACAGTTCCATTCCAAACATAAAGATCGCCATTTGAAGAAACAATATAAGCATCGTTTGGTAAATTGCCTACGGCTGGCAAATCGGCTGGCGTAGCAACAGTACCTTTGATATTAATGGATGTGCCTTGCTGGCCACTATAACCACTAAAACCAGAATAGCCACTTACACCTGATCCGCTATAACCGCTTATTCCGCTAAAACCAGAGAAACCAGATAAACCACTAGCACCGCTATAGCCGCTAATACCGCTAAACCCACTATAGCCAGAAACGCCAGAACCCGAATATCCACTAAATCCAGAAAATCCAGATGTACCACTAAACCCAGAATATCCACTTGTGCCACTCCCTGAGTAACCGCTTGTTCCAGAAAAACCACTATAGCCTGATATTCCGCTTTGGCCAACTTCGCCTGAATATCCGCTGATACCGCTAAAGCCAGACAAACCTTGAGGGCCAGTTGCGCCTGAATATCCACTAATCCCAGAACCGCTGTAACCAGAATATCCTGAATATCCCGATTGACCCGAATAGCCAAAACCTGATGCGCCACTAAAACCACTATAACCAGAATAACCAGAAAAACCTGATGGCCCAAACTGGCCTTTATCAATACTGATAATTTGATTAGGAGTTGGGGTTACTTGTAAATTAACTGTGTTTTCTTTAACAACAGAAATATTTACTGTGTTCTCAACCGCAGTTACATTAGTTGCGCTATTGCCAGCCACTACCTTGATATTTGCCATGATTACTCCACAATGATGCCATCAGAACGCACCAGGAATAATAGAAAAATAATGTAATCATTAGCGGGTGTTGATCCACTTGCGGGAAAACTGATTTTTATGCGCCCAGAGTAGCCTACGCAATTTGTAGCGTTAATTTCTAATTCTGGATCGCTAGACATTAACCCCCATGCAGAAGAATCAATAGTCAATGTAAATGTGCCAGCAGTATCTACACGATTGCTAACCGTCAAAGAAACTGGAGTTGGTGTTGGGCTGTAATCGGCAATGTCAAAAGATAGGCCATAACGGGTGTCTTGAATATTTGACACTTCCCTACGAATAATTTGGGCGTTAATGGTTGCCCCAGTTAAGTTTACTGGAGTTACATTATCTGACCCAGTAATAACTAAATTCCAATAAGTTGCTTGATCCCATACAAGTTCACCAGCAATAATTGGATTGTCAAACCCTGATACTTGCGTTAAAGTGTTTTTGTTAAAAATTGCCATGATTATTCCAATTCTCGGTTAATGGCAAGTGGCACTCCACTTAGCCCCAAATCATGTTTTGTTTTTTGTTATTTTACTTTAATTATTGTTAATTAATTGTTCTACCCAAACTTTAGTTGTTTCATTCCAAACATAATGTTTTCCATCTGTGGGATATGGGGTTGGTGGTGTCCACAACCAACTTGGGGATGAAATAGTCCAACTTTCGCAAACAATATTATTCATATCTAATGGGCGTGGTGCATAAAAAACATCATTTTTAGCATCATATGTATACCCTATACCAGCATAATTTGCCCTTAATGCAATACCGTCATCTGGAGTATTTGAATCAGGTGCATAATGAACGCCACCTCTTGTGTTGTAAGAAGTTTGAATCCACTCACCAGGAGATGTGTCTATAAAAGTATTAAAAAAATCTTTTTCAGCGACAATAACCTGTACGACTTTACCATTAAGAACTTTAGCGTAATGACTCATGTTGTATAACTTCCTGATGAATTAAAAATTAAAATTGTATTAGACCCACTTGTTGAAATTGTTGGGCTACCAGTATATGTTCCAGAAAAATTAGAAGTTGGCATTGATAATATAACTGTTCCAGATGCGCCATTCCCACCACCACCATAGGCGGTAGCACCACCACCGCCACCAGAGCCAGTATGTGCTGTTGCAGAAGAACCATTTGCACTAGGCGTTCCATTGCCATTTCCGCCACCGCCTGAACCGCCAGAACCGCCAGTTCCGTTTGTTCCGCCACCACCACCACCAGCCCGTGTTACAGATGTTCCAGTAATTGAGCTAGATAATCCATTTCCACCATTTCCGCCAGCACTAGAACTAGCCGTTACACCAGCACCGCCAGCACCACCACCACCACCAGCACCAATGTTACCAGTTCCAGTCGATGAACCACCAGCATTTCCTTGTCCGTAAATACCAGATCCGCCAGAACCATAAGAATTGCCGCCAGCACCACCACCACCAGAACCGCCACTATCACCATTAATAGTTCCGCTATTAGCACCACCGCCACCGCCACCAGAAACAATTAAAGTATTTATTGAGCTTGCACCGCCATCTATACCAGAATTTGTTGTTCCATTGCTTGCGCCAGCACCACCAGCACCAATAGTAATTGCTAAATAATTTCCCGTATATTGAAAAATATTTCCAGCCGCATATCCGCCAGCACCGCCACCACCGCCCCAATTAGCACCACCACCGCCACCGCCAGCAATAAGAACATAATTAATTCCATAAGGTATTGGAATTGTTACTGCGCCAGAAGATCCATTAATTGATGTAACTCCAGTATTGCTAATTTGAGTTGTTCCGCCTAATGCTGGAGATGTATTTGTAACAGCAATCCCAGTACCAGCAGTTATTCCAATTGTAGAATTTTGTAAACCAGAATTACTGGTTTGACCAGAAGTATTTAAATTGTTAGCAAAATTGGCTAAATTTAGTGCCTGTGTCATACTGCCCCTGTTCTATTGAATGTCTGTTGTACCAAAATATTTAAATTGCTTGTAGGTGTTTGCGCCAAAGTATAAGATGTTCCACCAGACACCGTGTAATCTACTGTTTCTAGCAATAATACCCCATTATTATATAGATTAAATGCTAATGGATTAAATGTAAATGGATAAAGTGATTGACCAACAGTTGTATAAACATCCACATTGGCTGGTGTCCCATTCGGAACGCCCAAATTGTTATTTGTCCATTGAATAATTTGTAAATTGCCAGAAACAGAATTTACAAAACTAATAGTTTGGCCAGATATATTATAATCTTGAGCATTAATTATCGTGCCGTTTAAAAACAACAATTCATTTCCACTAATTAGTGTAAACCCTGATGCGGTGTATGATCCAGTATTGCTTAATGTAGCCGAATTACGACTAAAACTATTATAAGTACCAGAGCCGCCTACAGAAGCAAAAGAAATAATAGTAACAATATCGTTTATAACTGCGCCTGTAGCTAAAGTTACAGTTCCAGTTGATCCGCTAGTATCGGTATATTCAGATGGATTTAATAAACATCCATTAATTAATACCCAACAATTTCCAGACAAATATTCCGTTCCCCTAGTAACATTAAATACAGTTTGACCAGCCGAAGCATCAAAAGCTGTCATTGTGTAATAAAAGCTGTCAGGCGGGCTAAAGCCGACCACACGCCCATAAATGTCAATTGTCAAAGTGGCTACAGATGATGTTTTGGTTGGTGGGCCACCAAAATCTAATAATTGAGCCAAAGATGCAATAACTTGACCCTGTGGGTTATTGGTAATGGCAATTTCACCCGTTCCAACCGTGGTTGTGCCAGTTTGAATTAATTGCCCACTTCTAGCATTAAGATCAATAATGTTATAACCATCTTCCAGTCCTTGCCAAATAGTTGGATCATAATTGCTAACATCTGTTGGAACAAATAAGGCCGTGCCACCACTTAATGCCGCATTACCAACACCAAAACTAATTAAATTATTTCCACGGTTGCAAAAAAGCAAATAATTTAATGTTCCAGATGACCCAAATGCGGGATTTGCTTGATACCATGTGTAATCAGATGGGTTTGTGTCAAATGTTGGAGTTGCAGTATTTAAAATACCATAATAAGTAGCACCTCTGGGATTTGAAGTAAATCCTGTGCCAGTTGCACTTGTGGCATAAGCAATAGATAAGTAACGCTGTGAATATTGGAATGTTGCTGGCCGCCAATCTAATACGCTGGATGCTGAACTAAACAATGATTTAGCAACACTATTAACCATTCGACTAAAAAAATACCAATTGCCAGCGGGAATTCCTGTTAAAAATACGGTTGGCATTACTACGCTATTGCCATATGGCGTTCCGCCAGATTGAACCGCAGTTGTTCCCCCTAAAATCATTTGACTTTGTGTTGGATTTGAATAGGCTGAATACCAAACCTCTGCATATTGAGCTATACCAGCCGAACTAGAAGTAACTTGAATTCCAATCGTGGGAACTGGCAAAGAAGTTAAATTACCAACAATAACGGGGGCTGGTATTGTTCCAAAACTATTTGGTGCCGATAGTCCAGTATTTGATCCTGGCGTATATTGAGTAATACTTGCATCATTAAATACTGCTGGATCATAAGCCTGTAAAAGTAAATTTACAGAAATTGTGCCGTCTGATAAAAAGTTTTGTTCTACCTTCATTACCCGCATTAATTTTGCAACCCAACCATAATTAGCATTGGTAATGGTTACAACATCCCCAGCTTCTAATTCAAGGCCAATATAATTTACAGTTACTTGAACTTGCAAATCTAATCTGGCCGCTTTAAGAAATCTGGTTGCCAATAATTGTGCTTGCACATCGTTATTAACCAACGGCAATTGTATTGTTTGACTATTGGCTGGTTCGTTTGGATATAATAAAGCTGGATCAACCAAAGCCAAATTAATTGTGCTGGTGTTAAATGAACTATTTAATGAAATATCTGGAAATTGGCATTGTGCAATGTTATAGGTATTGCTTATGTCCATTGTGCTAATGGCAATTGCAGAAACCATATTAGAATCGTTAATATCCATTGCCACCGTATAAGTTGGCGTTTGAGTAATTACCGACCATAAACCATATATTTGATTAAATGTAAGCAAGCAATCACAACAATTGGTCATATCTTGCAAATTGGTTAATACATTTTTAGTAGTATCAATTGCACCATTAAATGTAAATCTAGGTTGTGTTTCTGGCACACCAAGATAATTATTAAATGTAATTGTTTGTGCAGAATAAGTATTTAATGCCGTAAGACTGGCAGTATCTATTTGTGATACTGGTACAGCACCACCATAAACTGTATTAGTTAAATAATCAAAAATAACATCGCCAGGTGCGGATCTTGAATTAATAATTTCAAATTGTGTTTGTTGAATATTTGTAACGCCAGCATTTGCGTTATAAGTTAAATGCAATATGGCAAAAGCCGTATTAGACATTAATTTACTGTTATTCCATGTATAACTTAATCCGCTTGCTTGCATTACGCTAATAGCCGATTGGCCACTATTTACTGAACTATTTGATCCGTTGCTATATAAATAAATATTTATGTAGCCATTTACTTTTGTGTCTACTAAACCAGTTGCGGGATCAACCAATCCTGTAACAGCCGTGCTTGAACTTTGACCAGGATCAACACTATAAATTTCATTGCCAACCGTTACTGATGGATCAATTGCTTTATTAAAAATAATTGTTTTTGTAACAGTATTAATACCGCTTACTGTGTAATAAATTGGCGTTCCAGAATTAACAAATGAAATTAATAATCCAGAAGTAATTGATGTAGATAGTGTGCCAGTATAAGTAACGCTATTTCCAGAAATAGTTGCAACATGAACGCCAGTATCCGTGTAAGTTAATCCGCTAAATAAACAAAGTTTTCCACCATAATAAATATTGCCATATTGAATAGTATCTGTGCCACCACCAGTTACTTCGCACAATGACAATACATAATATAAATTTTGATTATCTGATGTAATAGATAAATCAGTAACAGTACCACCAACAAAACAATTACCATAAACTACAGGCAATTTATTATTTGTGCCTGGCTGAATTTGTAAATTAGTTCCAGTATTTAACTGGGTTTGCTGTGGGCTTTCGCCAGGTTGTTTTGGTGCTGTAAGGGCAGAAATGACGGAAGAAGCCATCATTGTGATGCCCATAGTAATTAATTCGGGCTGGCCAGTAACGAACCCTACAACCGCTAGAGCCGCACCGATAATACCACCCATTAAACCACCGCCACCACCGCCCATTTAGATCACCCAGTTATGTCCAGCTTTTTTTAACCCGAATCTATTAAATTCGATCTCTTTGTTGCAAGTAAAACCAACATCTTTTACTTCACCGCAATCTTTCATATCACTACCAATTTCAAGAAATTTATTTAACAATTCAACCGTAACTCTTTTTGTCAAACCGTACCAAACAATTTCTTGTAAAACAAATACATTTGGAATCCATGTGCTTGGTACTTTAACCGCTACCAACATTCCTTTTTTATTGTCATCAATTAATATAAAACCAGCACCAGCCAAAATAACACTTAATTGCTTAAATACAAATTCTTTTGACCATGTAGATTGATCCACATAAGAATCGTTTGGGTTCTTTTTTGCATAATCTTGTAATAATTCCCAAATTGTTTCAAAGTCAAATTTATTTGCGTATCTAATCATTGCTTTCCAAAAGCATAGTATATTGTCGATATTGTAGCCACCCGATTCATTGATGTATCGCCAGGAGTAAAGTATTCCCAGCTTGCATCATTAGTAAATCTGCCAGCAATTCTATTTTGTAAAATCATTTGGATGTTTGCGGCACTAACTGTAATTGTGCCTACATACATTCTTATTTCTTCCATCCATTGTTCGCCAATCTGGAAAGTGTTTATAAATCCATAAAAATACTGATACAAACCACCAGTCCCACCAGTAGTAATAAGATTTCCGCCATTGTCAAAAAACCCTTTCCACATTGTTATTTGTGCGCCTTTAAATCCCTGTCCAAGAACTGCACCTAACAAAGCCGTGTCAATACCAATTAATGTAATTGTGGTTTGATTGGCCGTAGATTTAATATCTCGTTGAACCTTGCCAATTCCCACTAATTGTCCAAGTCCATCAAAAGGCTGGCTATCAACTGCGGGAATAGTCAAAGACGATGGGGTTGTGGCGAATCTAAAGGTTTGCGTAGGCGTAACAACCCGAACAAAGTCCGCATATCGAATATTGTTTGTATTTTGTATTGGTACTATTGGAGTTGTCATAACACCGCTTCAAACGCTTTAAATTGTCCCGACCATTTGATAAATGAATCGTTAGTCATTGGAATTAAAGTATAAGTTGGATAGTTTTGCAAAATAATGGGAAATGTAACGCCAGTATAAGTATTGCCACCCATAGATTGCGTTGTACCATATTGACCCATAACCGCAGTAACCCCTGAAGGCAATGGCCCATTAATCAAATTTCTATGAACTGGAATAGTAACCGTTCCAGATGATCCACAAGCCACATCAGCAGTTGCTATATAAGCATATTGACCAGCCTGAATAAAATCGCCAGCACGAACTACATAATAGGTTGGATTGGCCGTTGGAACGCCAGTAAGAATTAAATTTTGGGCCGCAGACGATGTGCTAAATGTGCAACCAGCAATTTGTGTTGGCGTTAATTGCCCTTGATAGTTAATGTAATTAACCCATCCAGTAGAACCAAAATTAAGATACTGTGTCAATGATTTATCATATTGGCGCAGATTGGCCAGCAATTGACGATTTTGGCTATATAGCAAATAATCGTTTGGCTTAAACTCAAACTGAAATGGTACAACTGTAATAATTTCGCTAGTCGTAATTCTTTGATTACGGCTAATGGTTTGACCAACAAATCGTTGATCGTTGATCGTTACTTGTTCTGCAATAGAAAGAATGGTTGTTAAATTGGCCATAAATTACCTTGTTTGTGGCAAGCCCCGTTGTGCGTTTTGGTATGCGCCCCAAACAGCATTTTGATTCTTAGCCAAAAATTGTGTAGCAGATTGCGTATCAATTGCAGACATGCTGGCAATATATGGGCCATTATAAACTGTAGCTGGTTGCTGACTGCCACCCATTGCATCTGCAAGTTTATTATTTGGAATAACTGTACCAGCAGTTTGTGGGACAAACAATTCTGGGCCATTCTCGCCAACAATGGATGGAACGCCTACGGGTGGCTGACCGCCATCCGCAAAACCAAACAAACTACCAATACCGCCAGAAGCAATATTACCGCCATCTGGTGTTGGGCCATATGCACCGCCACCACTAATTGCGCCACCAATCATGCCAAATAGCTTCATTTCTTGTGCATGAAGTTCAATTTTAAGCATATCGTTAATAATGCTTTTTGCCAGATCGCCAAAGTTTAATTTGCCAGTTTGAACAAATTGATCCAGGGCGTTAGTCATGGAATTGGTAATTGATGCAAACATTTGTTCTGCTTGTTGTGCCGCATTTTCAGAGTTTTGCACATACTGGGCATATGCTTTTTCCCAACCATAACTAAAACTGCGCTGATGCTCTTGAGTGGCTAATGTAGCCTTAATGGTTTCATCAACATAAAAATGTGAAGCATCTTCAATAGCCGCTTTTTGCTTTTGCAATTGCTCAATGAGGGCTGGGCCGCCAATAGTATTTCTAGCCGCTGATATTTTCTTATCAATATCATCCAGCATCTTTTGGCGTTCATTTAACACCTGATTAATGTTCTTTTCTAATTCTTTTTGATTAGTCGTTAATTCAGCTTCTTGCTGGGCTTGTTTTAACTTAGTTAAAGTTAAATCAGCTTGTTCTTTATATTGCTGAGTAAGCCCTTGTGCCGCACTAATTTGCTTTTGATTAGCGGCAATAACCTGACGATTTGCATCTTCTTGAACTTGTGGTTTGGCTGTTTCTTTGGGCGGGTTTAAAAGTCTTTGAGCAAATAACTCATCACTTTCGGCCATTGCTTTAACTTTATCATCATATTCTTTAATATCTTCCAGAGCTTTAGTAAGGTTGCCTTTCATCAAATCGCCAGATGCGGCCGCAATACCTTCTAATTCTGTAAAAAAACCAAGAACAACTGTTGATGTATATTTAAATAAAACTGCGCCAACAGTAGCAAAATCTTTAAGAATTCCAAAGAAAATGTTTAATGCACTACTGTCTTTAGTTAATGAATCGTATAGAGCATTTAAAGCTGGCAATACTGCGGTGGTAAATTCCAGCATCAGCTTGTGTGATGCTTCTTGCATTTTTATGCTTAAATCATGCGCTTGAGTAACCGCTTGGGCATATTTGTCCATTTCTTCACGGTTGGCCATCATATCTGCGGCCAAACCTTTTAAATCTACGCCCCTAATTCCACGCCCCAAAGTCTGAAAGGCAATACCATTGCGTTCAGCAGAATCTTTCATTTGTGATAAACCTTGAATGGTTTTATCAAATAATTCTTGTTCGGATAAATGCGCTAAATCATTAAGGGTAATCCCTAATTTTGAAAATGATTCTTGGGCTTTGCCATTACCTAAAATGGCTGATTCAATTTTTTGAGTAAAGCCAGAATAAATACGGCTGGTTTCTTCGGCATTACCACCGTTCTTCATTAACGCATCGGAAAGGGATAATACGGATGCCACGGCCACATCGTTGGCTTTGGCGGTTTTAACAATGGAATCAGAATATTCCAATGCTTTTCTAGTTAATTCGGCAAAAGCGGCAACCCCAGCAACTTCGACAAGGGCATCTTTTAGTTCGCCAACATACTTTTTAGCATCAGCAATGCCCTGTTGAAAGGTCGCAGTATCTAATCCTAATTTGACCCCCAGGCTTGCTATATTTGCCATTTATTTTCCTTTTAAAAACTGTTTTGGCACATTCGGGGACATAAGCATAAATGATAATAACTGCTCATTTATATGATCCCTTTTTGCTTCCTCTGATAATGGTGGGTAAATATAGTCGTATGCTTTTGGTATTATATCTTGTAATTTGTATGCGGTCTTGCCTTTGGCAAGCATTGAATTAAAATGCCCCGCAGTTAAACATCCTAATACTTCTAAGATTCCCCGATTACCAATTAACCCATCGTGATACATCACGCAGATGTCGGTAAATGTTTCCTCATCGATGTTTTCTGGATCAGCCCCGTTTGCAATCAAATAGGCTTTAACTTGCCTACGAACTGATCCAATTACTTTCCCTTAGTGTCTTTGTAATTGGCAGAAATTACTTTATTAATTTCATCAATTAATTCAATTTGAATAGCAAAAGGGAATAATTCCTCAATCATTGGATATGTAATAGTATTCATATCAAATTCTTTATCTTCTGGCACAAGCAATTTAAAGAATTCGGTAATACGCATTTGCGTTAATACTTTATTTTTGGCAGTTTCTTTTAATGAACGGCCTTCAATAATCACATCATTTTCGGCAAATTCAATATTAGATTCTTTTTCAAAGTCGGCTTTTCTGTCAATAAACACTTTGGCTATTTGTGCATATTCCGCATCAACCATTGATTCATCAATAACTTTGATTCTTTCGTGCATTGCTTCATATTCCAATGTTGTTGGAACACGAACTTTAAATGTGTGGCCGCCCATTTCAAATGAACGGGTGCGTACTAATTCTTGGTTTTCTACAAACTTTTTGCCTAAAGCATTTGCAAACTGATTCATTTACTTTCCTTATGGATGTTTTGATTTATATTTTTCTAGGGCTGACCCCAATTCAATACTTAAACTGTCTAATATTGCTGTTGCTGTATGTTCTAAAGCTGGTCTTAAATATGGTTTTGCAGATTCTTTAGCAGTACCAAATTCTGTAAACATAGCACGGCCATCACTTTCAATACCAATTTGTTTAATATTAGATTTGGTATTATGCAAATTAAAAAATGATTTTTTCTTTAACCTATTGCCTGGTGCTGTGCTTACACGCCCAATAACGATTTCGCCAGGGCTATAGTATTTAGAATTGCGGTCTTTAGAATTAGGCTTTCTGGCTTCAATTTGAAGGGATGCTCTTAATGCGCCAGTATCTAAACCGTGTCCAGGCTCTAATAAAGATTTAGCTGTAGATAAAGTTGGCCGCAATGAATGTCTTACGGCACTAACTAAAATTTTTGCAGAATCTTTTTCGCCAAATTCGCTTTGTATTTTTTCAACCAAATCATTAAATTCTTCAAATCCTTGAAAATCAAATTTAAGGTTACGACTTTGAGTCATTTTGAAGGTTTGATAAGATTATTAAATATAGAATTGTTTAAGTTTTTAACGAACCCAGTAATTTCATCTGGGGACATTGTGTCTGCATGGCGGGCCGCAATCTCATAAGCCAGATTGATTCCCATTACTTTTTGTTGTTGAAAACCAAACCAATCCTTAACTCCAGAATCGGCTTGGTTTACCAGGTAACTAAAATAATTTGCTAAGTCTGCGTTATCTTTTATTGTAGGCATTTTATTAAGTATTGTTTGACCAGCCGTATTGGTTGCCACGGGGATGGATAGTAAATGTGCATTTAGCTTCTGCGTTAGGTGCAGTATCAATGGTGAACTCTGATACACGGCCATTAAAGGCGTATGCAACAGTATTAGCACCATCAACAGCGGCAATAACGAAAGTACGATCAATAATTCCGCTATAAGCATCACCACGGATTAACAATAAGCCAGCATCAGAAGGATTCCATGCGGCAACGATTGTTAATGAAGTTGGTTTGCTTTGTGTTGGGATTACATCAGATTGACGGCTACCAGCAACATAGAAGTTTGCGGATGCGTCATCTTGACCAAACTTAGGGATAGCTTCAACATTTAATTGTTCGCCAGTAGAGCCAGTACCGTTAGCAACAGTACCAACAATAGAAGCAACTTCACCAGTCCAAGTAGATAATTGGGTAGTTGTTAAAGGTGTTGGAGTTGCGCCAGTCTGACACCATAACGATGCCGAAAACCCAGGTAATACTTGATTTGGAAGTGCCATTTTAAAAATTCCTTAAATAAAAGTTAATCAATTTATATTATGTTGGAATGTATAAAGTGCAATCCATAATAATATGATGCAAGTTTATCGTATTATCGTATGTATTATACAACCAATCTACATCGGCTTTTGATATTTGAAATCCACTACTGCCACCAAAAAGGCCGTTGTAACCATGCAATGATTGTAATATGGAATTGCTTATATTGAAAGCATCATTCATATTTTGGGCAAAGACATTAATTTGAAATATAGGCTTGTCAATACCCTTGTTATTCTGATTCTGGCCAGTATAAACAGGCTGGTGAACATTCCTTAATTGCCAAGTAATAAACTTAGGCTGGCTAGCAAAATTACGGTTGAAATTGGCATAAACAGGCACAGGAGTAGCAATAGCGGCCAGTTGATATTGGATGGCTTTTGCATAATTAAGCGGATTCTGCTGGCTCATACTTGTGTGTTTGGATCGTTACGATAGCAAGTGAAAGTAATATTCATTTTATCGTTACTTTCATTGACATCCATTATTCTAAAATCATGCCCACGCCAATTAAACGCATAACCAACTTGGTTTTCCGACATTTGCAAGGTGTTTGGGGTGTAATTTAATACAAATTTAACCAAATCAGCATAAACACGATCTTCTTTGGTAATGCTCAAATTATTATGAACATCCATTACTCTGGCACGGGTTTTAAACCATAGGGTAATTGCGGTTGTGGTTTGTCCAATGCTATCTGTGGATATAGCAACATTATTCACATCCACATTTTCATAGCGGACAATAGCCATTACAACACCAGCGGTTTATAGGGTCTGAGTAATTGCTCTACGCCATAAGGGATTTTGTTCATAACCCCATTAAAGGTATCGCTACGATTATTATAAAGATGGGTTAGCATCATCAAACCAGCTTGTTTAATGACGGGGTATTGAGCATATGGGCTAGCACCAGTTGTATAAGTAACCACAATTGGGTTAGCAATAAAAGTGCTAATTTCGCTTGGTAGGCTATTTACAATAACTTGGTTGCCCGTTGGATCATAAAAATAAGCCGATGGGTCAAGCAAAGTAAAGGTTGCTGGCGTATTGCCATTATAATAACCAACCGAATTAATGACTGTTCCAGCATTGCCTTGATTGGCTTGGCTGACATTAGGCAAATCCAACTGAATTTGTGTGCCACTCATGCCATTCCAAGCCCCATAGTAGACTTTATAGCTAATAGGGAATATGGACATACCAAGATAATCCTCGATGGCCATACGGGTCGCTAATTCAAGCCCAGTAAGGTAATCATCTTGACTGGTATCGCCAAACAAGTTTAGCTGTTGGGTGATCTGATCCAAAGTAAGCCATTGCGTTTGCAAATCACGGCTTGTTTGCTCTATCTTTTCATAGCTAAAGGGGTTACGGGCTGTACCTAAATACGGCCCGTTTGTATAACTATCTAATGGCATATTGGCCTTATGATTCTAAACGGACACCAGCGAATACATCACGAATTGTAGAACATACCCGTTTTTCAGCATACAGAGTTACTGTACCTGGCTGAGTTTGCTCTAAACGCTGGATGCTAAATTCTTCGTGATCCACGATAGTTACAAACTTATCCCAGTTTGCCAAATAGATTGGGAAATTGCCACTACCAACCACTTGCATATATGGGTTAGGAATGACTGGGAAACCAAATACATGAGCCACAGCACCGCCATCGGAATCGCCAACTTCAACAAATAATGGCTGGCCAGTAGAACTGGTTAATTCACGCAATGCCAAAATGGTATTTGGGTGCATATGCCATGAAGTGCCTGGCAAACTCCAGTATTGTGCTGGCAATGCAGATGCTAAGGATGCAATATCGTTATAAACGATTGTGCCGCCAGTAGCGGTGCTAACAGTTTTAACTGTATGCAAACCGTTGGTTGCGCCAGAACCGCTTGTGCCAAATGCGGCTGTTGAGCCACTTGGATAGTAATTTAAACCACGCAAACCGTTGGTTGCGCCAGTTGATGTAGTGCCAGAACCAGCTTGATCGTTATTTTGGATCATTGACAATGCTTCTTGTTGGCTAAATTCCAACATTAAATCGCCAACAACGGCT